>Ga0207971_100262_pt1 | contig 11292 bp, 11 predicted proteins | sample LakWasMet56_HOW8_2_FD_183890 | JGI IMG/M metagenome (GOLD analysis project Ga0207971, IMG submission 183890) | Freshwater sediment methanotrophic microbial communities from Lake Washington under simulated oxygen tension - Sediment Metagenome... | ecosystem: Environmental > Aquatic > Freshwater >... | reverse complement strand
CGCGTTGCATCGAATTAAACCACATGCTCCACCGCTTGTGCGGGCCCCCGTCAATTCATTTGAGTTTTAACCTTGCGGCCGTACTCCCCAGGCGGTCAACTTAATGCGTTAGCTGCGCCACTAATCCTGTAAATAGGACCAACGGCTAGTTGACATCGTTTACGGCGTGGACTACCAGGGTATCTAATCCTGTTTGCTACCCACGCTTTCGTACCTCAGCGTCAGTTCTAGTCCAGGGAGTCGCCTTCGCCACTGGTGTTCCTTCAGATATCTACGCATTTCACCGCTACACCTGAAATTCCACTCCCCTCTACTAAACTCTAGTCCGCCAGTTTCAAATGCAGTTCCCAGGTTGAGCCCAGGGCTTTCACATCTGACTTAACGAACCGCCTACGCACGCTTTACGCCCAGTAATTCCGATTAACGCTCGCACCCTCCGTATTACCGCGGCTGCTGGCACGGAGTTAGCCGGTGCTTCTTCTAAAGGTAATGTCAAGCTACCGGGTATTGACCGGTAGGTTTTCCTCCCAATTGAAAGTGCTTTACAACCCTAAGGCCTTCTTCACACACGCGGTATTGCTGGATCAGGCTTTCGCCCATTGTCCAATATTCCCCACTGCTGCCTCCCGTAGGAGTCTGGGCCGTGTCTCAGTCCCAGTGTGGCTGATCGTCCTCTCAGACCAGCTATGGATCGTCGCCTTGGTAGGCCTTTACCCTACCAACTAGCTAATCCAACGCAGGCTCATCTCATAGCGAAAGGCCCGAAGGTCCCCTCCTTTCCCCCGTAGGGCGTATGCGGTATTAGCGTGAGTTTCCCCACGTTGTCCCCCACTATGAGGCAGATTCCTACGCGTTACTCACCCGTCCGCCACTCGTCAGCGCCCGAAGGCCTGCTACCGTTCGACTTGCATGTGTTAAGCATACCGCCAGCGTTCAATCTGAGCCATGATCAAACTCTTCAGTTTAAATCAGTTTGCCACTCAATAAGATGAGTAGCCAATCTTGGCTCGACTACAACATTAAACGTTTAAATTACTTTTTACGTTAGGTCTTGTGTCGATTATTTATTACAAGCATAAACAGTCACCACAAGCACCCACACAAATTATTTTGATCAGGTTTTTAAAGAGCGTTGGGTTTAACCCCGGTTGAGCTGGACTATTATACAGATCCAATTCAACTTGTCAACATCCTGTTAACTTTATTTTTCGCTTCATCCCTGCCGGAGCCACTTACTGAGCACCGAAGAAGCCGACTATTATAACCCGTTCAGCCCACTTGTCAACATCCTTGCCAACTTTATTTCCTTCAACTGCGACTCTTGCAAAGACCAGGCTTTGAAAGAACTGCGCATTATACAGCTCTCCGCTCTGCCGTCAAGAGGTGATTTTTACCCGCGCAAACTTTCTTTTCCCTACTTGATAAACATGCTCGGCGCCAACCGGAATCTCCAGTTTTTGATCGACAACCTTCTCGCCATCAATCTTTACCGCGCCTTGTTTTATCATACGATTGGCCTCGGATGTACTCTCTGTTAACCCGGCATTTTTCAATAAGTTCGCTATGCCGTAACTGATGCCATCAATCTTTAATTCCAACTCCTCCATTTCATCAGGTATTGCACCTCGCTGAAATCTGGCTTCAAAATTTTCCAACGCCTTGGCAGCAGCGGATGCATTATGAAATCTCTCTATAATTTCCTGAGCCAACTTTACTTTATAGTTTCTCGGATTCGCACCTTGCTTACATTCTTCTGCCCACAGCTTTATTTCAGCCATAGGACGAAAGCTCAATAATTCAAAATAACGCCACATCAACTCGTCTGAAATAGACATCAGCTTTCCGAACATATCATCGGCAGAGTCCGCTATACCCACATAATTATTTAACGACTTGGACATTTTTTGCACGCCGTCCAACCCTTCCAGAATTGGCATTGTCATGACGACCTGAGGCTTTTGCCCAAAGGCCTCTTGTAATTGCCGCCCAACCAACAAGTTAAACTTTTGATCTGTACCGCCTAATTCAACATCCGCCCTCATTGCCACTGAATCGTACCCCTGAATTAAAGGATACAAGAATTCATGTATCGCAATAGGCTGCCCACCTTTAAAGCGCTTGCTAAAATCGTCCCGCTCCAGCATTCTGGCTACGGTATGCTTTGCGGCCAGTTGAATCAAATCAGCCGACGACATAGCATTCATCCAGCTTGAATTAAACATTACCAATGTTTTAGTTGGATCCAGAATTTTAAATATTTGCTCCTCATAGGTTTTTGCATTGTCAATAACCTCATCCCGAGTCAATGGCTTACGCGTAACGTTTTTCCCTGTTGGATCACCAATCATCCCGGTAAAATCACCAATCAAAAAAAGCACCTCATGCCCCAAATCTTGAAATTGCTTCAATTTATTAATCAATACGGTATGCCCCAAATGCAAATCAGGGGCAGTCGGGTCAAAGCCCGCCTTAATTCGAAGAGGGCGCCTCTCTTCCAATTTGTTAATTAACTCTTGCTTGATTAAAACCTCATCTGTCCCTCTAAGAAGGTGCTCCAATACGTCCTCTTGCAATTTCTTTCTCCAAATATCTATAAATGATCCATTATAGAATTAATAATCAGCTCCGCTGAATAAAAACTTTTACACAATCTAATTAATTGGCAAAAACTTTTAAAACCACTTAAAATGAAACCATAAAACCATCAAATCCCCCCTGTTTTATATAATTTTCAATTACTTAGCATAGCCTAGTGAAAAATAAAATCTATACATCTCTGCTGTTTGGAATTAGCCTAGCTTTTTCAGTAACCGGCCACACACAAACAAAACCGGCACGAACGCACTCAGCAACCAAGACTATTTCTACCGCCCCCCTTCAATCAAATCACACCAAACCTAACAATAAGAAAAACCCTGCTGCGGTTATTAACACTAAGCCAAGCAACACGAAAGCTCCTGCTACACCAAAGTCCGCTAACAAAAAAGACTCTTCTATTGCCATCACCAAACCAACAACACAAAAAAAATCGACCGCAACATCTAAATCCACTGCAAAAAAGCAGCCCATCGTTTCTGCCAAGTTAAAAAATAACAAACAAGCCATTGCCTCATCCAAGTCGAGCCATAAAACCGACGCTACCGTTTCTGTTGAGTCCGCTACCAGAAAACACACCGTTATTTCTTCCAAATCAATCGAATCTGTATCAATCAAGCAGCTTAACCATAAGAAGCTGAGCACACACACACCTGCTAATCTGGATTTGGATAATGCTGAATCAGATCCATTTATCCATATAAATAATGATAGACAGCTCCATCGAACCTTAATCGACCGCCCGCAACCCACAACAATCAATACGGCTCATGTATCGATAGAAACCTCTTTATTTCTGGATGGTCTCGAAGCCGGCTTGTCAAAAGAGCTAATCTTACAACTTACTGATATTTTTGCATGGGACATTGATTTTGCCTCCAATCTACGCCCCGGCGATCAATTCACGGTTGTTTATGGCAAAAAAATAGTTGATGGTAAAGAAGCCGACAGTGACGAAATCATTGCCGCGGAGTTTATTAACCAAGGATCGTCATACACCGCAGTCAGGTATATCAATGAATTCAGTGTTGCCAGCTATTACACGCAAGACGGTCAATCCATGCAAAGGGCTTTTTTAACAACCCCAGTTGACTTTGCAAAGATCAGCTCGCCTTTTGACATGCACCGTAAGCACCCCATACTTAACAGAATTCGCGCCCATAAAGGCATTGATTATGCCGCAAGGATAGGCACACCTGTAAAAGCAACCGGGGACGGAATCGTTACCTTTAGCGGCAGTAAAGGCGCTTATGGGCAAGTTGTGACCATTCAACACAACGACCACTATGAAACACTTTACGCACATATGTCTGCTTTTAAAAAAGGCTTAACGGTCGGCGATCATGTTAAGCAAGGCGACGTTATCGGCTTTGTTGGCCAAACCGGCTTGGCTACCGGCCCCCATCTGCATTATGAATTCCATGTTGACGGACTTTATCGCGACCCTGAAACAGTTAAAATACCGCATTCAATGCCTATAAGTAGCGCATTACTGGCTGACTTCAATGATCAAACTCAGCCGTTCTTTACTCAACTTATTCAGGCCAAAGCCAAAAGTTTATTAGCAAAAACTCCCGCAATTGCTCCCGGCATTGCGCTACCCCCTGCATCAATGCAGCCCTCTCATTACGATTAACCAAAATCGATGCCTGAACTTTATATTGGACTCATGTCAGGAACCAGCCTGGACGGTATTGATGCTGCTCTCGTCGACTTTAAAGACAATAAAGTCCGGCTTGTCGAATTTGGCTACCAGCCCTTCCCCGACGATATTCAAAATACAATCCAGCGAATCAGCAAGCCGGATACGCAAATCTCGATCAAAGAATATGGCACAATGGATACCCGACTCGGCCACCTCTTTGCAGAGGCCGTCAATACCGTACTGGCTAAAGCCAATATCCCCGCTTCAGCAATCAACGCTATCGGTAGTCACGGACAAACCATCTACCATGCGCCCGAGATCAAGTTCCCTTTCTCCCTGCAAATTGGCGACCCCAACATTATTGCCGAACTAACCGGCATTACCACGGTAGCCGATTTCAGACGCCGTGATATTGCGGCCAAAGGCCAAGGCGCACCGCTGGTTCCTGCGTTCCATCAAGCCGTATTCCATCATCCGGACGAGCATCGCTGCATCGTAAATATCGGCGGCATTGCCAATATTACCGTCCTGCCTAAACAACAGTCCGCAGAAGTCATTGGCTTTGATACCGGCCCCGGCAACACCTTGATGGACCTGTGGATCAAGCTACAGCGGAACCAATCGTACGACGAAAACGGCACCTGGGCCAAAACCGGAAAAATCAACCATGACTTGGTGGCTCTATTAAAGCAAGACTCGTATTTCAACGCCGCTCCACCCAAAAGCACAGGTAAAGAATATTTTTCTCTTCCTTGGGTTTATCAGTATTTCGACGCATTCAGTTACAAGGCCGAAGACATACAAGCCAGCTTGTGTTTTTTGACGGCGATAACGATTTGTGAAGCCATCAAAAAGCACGCACCGGCTACTGAACGCATCCTGATCTGCGGCGGCGGCATTCATAACGAATATTTATTGGAGTTCATCCGGCAGAATATCGAATGCCCTGTTGAATCAACAGAACAGTACGGCCTTCATCCCGATCATGTTGAGGCCATGGCTTTCGCATGGTTAGCCAGACAAACGTTAAACAAGCTGCCGGGCAATCTTAAAGAAGTAACAGGAGCGATTAACTCTGTGATTCTTGGAGGGATTTATCAGGGAAACAAAAAGGGCGACATTCCTGTCGCCCGATGAGAGGAAAGACTTTAGAACAGCTATGCTGAAAAAGAAGACCCGCAACCGCAGGTAGTCGTCGCGTTAGGGTTACGGATAACGAACTGAGCGCCTGATAAATCTTCTTTATAGTCGATTTCAGCGCCGGTTAGATATTGAATACTCATTGCATCAATCAACACAGTGACACCGCCGTTCTCAACGCAGGTATCATCTTCATTGACTTCTTCGTCAAAAGTAAAGCCATATTGAAACCCTGAACAGCCACCGCCTGAAACATAAACCCTGAGTTTCAGATTATCATTGCCTTCCTCGGCTATCAATTCCCCCACCTTGGAAGCTGCGCTGTCAGTAAAAACTATTGGATTAGACATACATGTAACACTATAAAAATGAAGTTGGAAGAAATTATGACTATACCCAGCTTTTTAGTCAAGAATTATGAACTATGTACAACTGCTTATCCCCCTACGGATAAAGCGCAATAATCTTTAGTCCTGAGTCTTCTTTTAGCCCGAACATCAGGTTCATATTTTGCACCGCCTGCCCCGCTGCGCCTTTAACCAGGTTATCAATCACCGATAACACTACAATCGTTTGACCGCCCTGCGGCTGATGAATTGAAATCTGGCAGTTATTGCTGCCCCGTACATTCCGGGTATCGGGATGCGAACCTTGCGGCAGCACATCGACAAATGTTTCGCCAGCGTACTTTTTTTCATACAAGGCCTGCACATCATCCAGATTGCCCTGCGCCCGGCCATATAACGTAGCGTGTATGCCACGGATCATCGGCGTTAAATGCGGAACAAAAGTCAAGCCGACCGGTTTGCCGGCGACAAGCTCAAGGCCTTGGCTAATCTCCGGCAAATGCCGGTGACCGCCCACCGCATAAGCCTTAAAACTCTCGCCGGTTTCACTCATTAACGTCGCCAGCTCAGCTTTGCGCCCAGCCCCGCTAACGCCGGATTTAACATCGGCAATCAAATGATTGGTATCGATCAGACCGTTTTCAAGCAACGGTAAAAATCCCAGCTGCACAGCAGTAGGATAACAACCGGGGCAAGCGATCAAATTACTCTGTTTAATCGCCTCACGATTCACTTCCGGCAAACCGTAAACCGCCTCGGCGATTAAATCGGGACATGCGTGCTCCATGCCGTACCACTTGCTCCACTCCTTTGCATCCTTCAACCTGAAATCAGCGGACAGGTCTATCACTTTTACGCCACGAGCCAGCAACTGCACCGCCATCAACATCGCGGTGCCGTTCGGCGTCGCAAAAAACACTACATCGCATTCGGCCAAGGTTTCAACTTCAGGCAAGCTAAATACGACATCGATAGCACCGCGCAAGCTCGGATAAAGCGCATCCACCCTAAGACCGGCATCGGTACGCGAAGTGACGACCATCACCTCAACGTCCGAATGCAACGCTAAAATCCGCAATAGCTCAACGCCGGTGTATCCGGTCCCGCCCACAATACCTGCACGAATCATCTGTTTTATCCTGCTCACACATTGTTTATGAAAATTCTGAGACATATAATAACCGCAACCCAGCTTATTGACGATGTTGTAACTATGCCGCTTCCCGATCAAAGGCGTGCAATCCTATTCTTCATTGTTTTATTAAAATCCGATTGGCCGCCTAATCCAGTGTGATCCTGATTCGGGTTTAAATATTGCCAGAATTGCAAATCGAAACCATAATGCGACCTCGCTCACTACCGAGGAATTCCCCATGCCAGCACTGACCATAAAAAACATCCCAGACTCGCTTTACGAACAATTAAAAAACGCAGCCGAATTACATAGAAGAAGTATCAACAGCGAAGTTATTGTTTGCCTTGAAAAAATATTAGCTCCCGCAAAAATAACGCCCGCCGACCGCTTGAGCCGTATCGAACAGCTGCGCTCAAGCATCAAAACTAACAGCATCACGCCCGAAGAAATTGAACAGGCCATTAACAACGGCCGGCCATGATAGTTGCTGACACCAATATCATCAGCTATCTTTTTCTACCAACTACCTATTCGGAAAAAGCAAGCCGACTTTATCAAACAGATGCCGATTGGGCCGCTCCCAGCCTTTGGCGCAGCGAGTTTCGTAATGTACTCGCGCTTTATTTACGGCAGAAAATTATTACCTTGGCAGAAGCTTTGCTTATTCAGGAAGAAGCCGAAGCATTAATGGCTGAGCGTGAATTTACCGTCACATCCGTGCAAGTTCTGACGTTAACCGATAGCGGCAGTTGTTCGGCCTATGATTGTGAATTTGTCGCCCTGGCAAAACAGTTGGACGTAAAACTGGTGACTCAAGATAAAAAAATACTGCGGAAATTTCCAGATGTTGCAGTATCTCTGGATGATTTTTTAAATTGAGATTTAGAGTACTCACCTAAAGCTTAAATCCTGCTTCTGTCACGCCCCCTCGCCAAGCGCAAAATCTTTAGCCGGATAAACTTTATGTTACTAACCCCAATTCAATTTCCCAAGCAGCCAGCCTAGACTGATCGAGCATAGCTGTGCATAAAACGTTATGAACTTCATGATGAGGCTCAGCTGATACAAGATCATTTTGCACGTTCTGCAATAGTCGAGCAGACCGATTTTCGGGCCACCCAACAGCTCAAGCCCTTGGCTAATTTCCGGCAAATGCCGGTAGCCGCCCACCGCATAAGCCTTAAAACTCTCGCCGGTTTCGCTCATTAACGTCGCTAATTCAGCTTTACATCCCGCACCGCTGACGCCAGATTTAACATCGGCAAAATACATGACGGCTCAGTCCTGAGAGACTTTTCGTGCCGCTAACTGCGCAGGCGCATCCTCGCCAACAGCGATAGGTGCACCTTCCGACCAAAGCACCGCATATTGTCCCAGTCGCCGTTTGCGATCCAGCGTCTTCGCAACAGTTTGACGCAGACAGTCGAGCATTGCTTGTGTTTCCTGACTGAGGACCGGGGGTGTTTGAATACTCATAGCTGAGCCTCTTGTTGCAAAAGTTGAAAAAAAATCGTGATGAAACACCAGCCTCCGCTCAGCATTCTGCTGAAATACCAGTTCTGGCATTCTGTCGTTATTCATGAAACAAAATGTCTGGTCAACCAGCGGGGAAAAGAGCTGCAAAAGATTGCGTAAACTACGAGGAAAACGTCGGGCAATATCATGCCCACCGTGAACGACGCGCTCCACCACACGGCAAGCGCGACATTTCCGCATTGGGCAAGTAGATTAGCCCTACCCGACGCCTTACAAACGCTGCATCTATCAAGTATTCAGGTTTCATTCCATGAATGATACGGCATACTCAAGGAACTCTTGGTGGGGAGTTCGAGCCACTTTCCATACCCCTCCAAAGCCCTCTGGTTTTGGTCGCTCTTGAGCACAGGTTAAAACAAGCCGCCGTTTTGCACGAGATACACCAACAAAATAAATACAACAGTTCTCGTCTTTATTTCCCCAGAAAGTCTGATCCTCCACTCCTAGCATAATTACCGAGTCGAACTCCAGGCCCTTACTTTTATGTATGGTCAGAATGTGTACTGCCTGGTCGTCACAAAATCTGGTTAAGGCTTTCACAAAATCAGGTTCGATATTGAGCAAATCTTCAATCCGGGTCTTTGTTTCCTGGATCACTTCTTTAAGACGAGCGGATGACTCGTACTCTGGCGACAAAGATGTCATGTTGCTGAGGCCGAACTTCTTGAGAAATTTCTTAACTAATTTCCACCCAGCAGGCCAACTGACATCAGTCATGCCAAGTAATGCCGCTTCCTTGCGCTCCAACTTGATGAAGTGTAGCCAATCCTGCCGCATTTCTGCCTGCTCAGATTCGTCGGCGAATGGGATTAACTGATCCATCAAACGCAACCAAGCCGCCGGTTCCTGTGAACCAAATAGCGACAACAAATAATCAATGATCAGCCTTGCGACCGGTTCTACGGAAAGATCCTGTAGTTGCTGCTCGTTACGATAGGGAATGCCTCGTTTTTCGAGTTCAATCATTAATAAGTTGGCATAGAGATCTAATTGTTGACGCAATAAAATAGCGATTTCCGACAGAGGTACTCCCTCGTCCTTAACCCAGCGAGCAATCAGATCAGCTAGGTATTCAGCTTCGTGTTGAGTTGTTTCAAAATGCCAAGCATGGATATCCCCTTCATTACCGAGGATCTGCGCTTCCGGCATTACGGATACAGGATCCAGAACCCGAATGATTTCATTCTGCATACGCAGAAGTCGTGCCTTTGAACGGAAATTGAGGTACATATTTAATTGCAACGCATTAAAATCGCCTGCAAATGTAGAAAAGACACCTTCCAATGCCCCTGCCCAAGCCATGATCCTTTGCTTAGTATCTCCCACAGCGGTCAAGCGGATCGCTGTCCCTTTAAATGCCAGTTTGATCAGCGCGTATTGCTTATCGGTGCAATCCTGAAACTCATCCAGAAAAACATCGCTATAAGTCTTGCGTATTGCATTGCGTGCTACCTGCGATTCTTCAAGAATCTGGATTGCCAAGGAAACGAGATCACCAAACTCGACCTCCCCATTTTTTGTTTTGCGAACCACAATTTTATAATCGGGATTGAGAGCATCATCACCAGTTAATACAGAACGGAAGCGATCAATGATGCGCTTGGCAAAAGCGTGGAAGGTATAGCTGTCAAACCGTCCAGAAAGATCCTGACCGCAACGCCGCCTCACTCGTTTTTTTAGGTTACAGCTGGCATCAACCTTGAACGAGATAGCAAGGATGCGCTTTGGATAACGGCAAGTACCTGTCCGCAGCAGGAAGTCGGCACGCTGGGCAAGCATTTCAGTCTTGCCTGCACCTGGGCCTGCGGTCAAGGCAAGGCAGCGCTCACGCTCGGTGGCAGCTCGTAGTGCATTAGTTTCCAGAGTCAGTCCGTCAGAGGGTTGCCAGTCTTCCAGTTTTATCATTCAGGCAGCTCCGCGAGCTTAGCGATGACAGCGTCGGCCAAACGTTTCAAAGACCGCGGCATTTTTTCTAAAAGCTGTTCGTCAGAAAGCTTTGAGAGTGCACTAATATGAGCAGCAGGTTTACTACCAAGTTTAAAACGTCTGTGATAGGTGATGAAGCGTTTTCGCTCATATTCTGTATATTGCTCAACGCCGTGGTAGCTATCCCCAAGGACTGCCTTAATTTTATTTTCATCAGGTAGAACTCGATCTGCTTTATCAAGTTCGTAGGCTGTAGGAAAACTCTTCAACATTGCAAAATCGACATCCAACGGAGATGAAAAGAAAACCCCCAGATCCTCAAGCTCTTTCAAGTAATTGATATATTTAGGGTTGCTCTCGACCTCAAAAAGTTTCCAGTCGTCATTGTTCCATTTAGGAATTTCGTCTATCTTACCAGCAGAAGGAAACGTTACTTTCGAGGAACAGATTTTCAATTGGTTGGCAACATAGCGCACTCGTCCCCAGCCACCTTGATGTCTCGCAAGATCCAGATCCAAGAGAGTAATAAACGGTATGTCGATAGCAGTAAGCAAACGCCAAAAATGATTAACATGTCGACCACCGAGTGGAACCACTGAAATGGCACACTCATCAACTGGGACACCTTTTGCTTTGAGTAGACGTGGAAGCACAATTTCTTCACTGTCACCTTCACCAAGCACCACCAATCTTGAAAAATACAGTTCTGGGAAAGCCTGTACAGCTTCACGGACCCCCTGCGTCAGACTAGTTGTCGCCTCAAATTTTCAGAATCCGTAAAATTTGAGAGCAGACATGAAAGCAAAAAACCAGTATACCGAAGACTACAAAGAACAAGCGTTGGTTAAAGTGTATAACCGAGGCGACCGGACCCTCCGATCGATTGCCGAGGAATTGAATATCAACCTATTTACCTTAAAGAACTGGATGAAACAGACGACTCCCCACGATAACAACCGGACCGCGCG
>Ga0207971_100261_pt1 | contig 11295 bp, 6 predicted proteins | sample LakWasMet56_HOW8_2_FD_183890 | JGI IMG/M metagenome (GOLD analysis project Ga0207971, IMG submission 183890) | Freshwater sediment methanotrophic microbial communities from Lake Washington under simulated oxygen tension - Sediment Metagenome... | ecosystem: Environmental > Aquatic > Freshwater >... | reverse complement strand
CGCCGCGCCGTCGCACGAACCACCCCCACCATTGCCACCGGGGTTGCCGTTGGCGCCCGCGCTGCCATTGCTCCCCGCCACGCCCGCGCCGGCCGCGCCGCCGATGATGGTGTTGCTGCGCAGCGTGAGGCCCGTGCAGTTGACGCAGTGCAGACCGTACGTGCTCGCCCCCGCGACCGCCGTGTCCGCCGCGCGGATGGTCAGGTACGCCAGCGTGGTGAGGGTGGTGAGGTTCGCGCCCGACACGGCGACGATGCGGCCGTTGGACACCACCGCGTTGCGCAGCGTCACCGGGTACAGCGAGGTGTTGCGCGCCCAGTCGTTGGCCTCCGAGTACCCGCCGAACACCGAGATGCCGTCGCGCAGCGTGATGGCCTCGTCGTAGGTGCCGGTCGAGACGTACACGTGGTTGACCGTCGCCGACGCGGCGTTGATGGCCGCCTGCACGGTGCGCTTGGGCGCCGCCCGCGAGCCGACGTTCGAGTCGTTGCCCGTCAGCGACACGAAGATCGCCCGCGCCGCTTCGCCGTCGATGCCGTCACAGTCTTGATCTCCCGACGCGTCGTCCGGCACGTCGACGCCGCTCGCCGCGCAGGCGTACTCGCAGCCATTGGTGGGCGACTTGTCGAGGTCGACGAAGCCCGCGTTGCACGAGTAGCCGCACAGGTTGGCCGCGCAGTACCGGCTGGCGTTGGCGCGGGTGGGGCACACCACGCCGCAGGTGCCGCACGCGTCGACGTTGCCGTTGACGTTCACCTCGCAGCCGTCGCTCACCGTGCCGTTGCAGTCGCGGAAGGTGCCGGTGCAGGAGGCAATCTGACAGCCGCCGTTGCTGCACACCGGCGTCGCGTTGGGCGTGGTGCACACGCTGCCGCACGCGCCGCAGTTGGCCAGCGAGGTGTTGGTGTTCACCTCGCAGCCGTCGGCGAACTGGTTGTTGCAGTTGGCGGTGCCGTTGGCGCACTGCTGCACGCCGCACTGGCTGGCCACGCAGCGGGGCACCGTCACGTTGGGCGCGCTGCACACGTTGCCGCAGGTGCCGCAGTTGTTGACGTCGGTCGCCAGGGTGAAGGTCTCGTCGACCTGGCCATTGCAGTTGTTGTCCACTCCGTCGCAGCGCTCGACGCCGCCGTTGCTCGGCGTGCAGAAGTACTCGCAGCCGTCGCTGACGAGCCCGTTGAGGTTGACGTAGCCCGGCAGACAAGCGCCGATGCCGCAGGTGCCGTTGGCGCACACCGGGCTCGCGTTGGCCGGCGCGCACTGCGCGTTGCAGGCGCCGCAGTTGGTGATGGAGGTGTTGGTGTTCACCTCGCAGCCGTCGCTCACCTGGTTGTTGCAGTTGGCGAAGCCGGGCGTGCACGCCGCGATGCCGCAGGCGCCCGCGGTGCAGCTCGGCGTGCCGTTGGCGGCGGTGCAGCGGTTGTTGCACGCGCCGCAGTTGTTCAAGTCGGTGCCGGTCGTCACCTCGCAGCCGTCGGCGTAGACCGCGTTGCAGTTCGCGCGGCCGACGTCGCAGGCGGTGATGCCGCAGCTCGACGCCGAGCAGGTGGTGGTGGCGAAGGGCGCGCTGCACGCCCGGTTGCACGCCCCGCAGTGCCGCGCGTCGGTGGTGAGGTCGAAGTCTTCGTCGACGCGGTTGTCGCAGTCGTTGTCGATGCCGTCGCAGGCCTCGACGCCGCCCGCGGTCTTGATGCACGCGTACTCGCAGCCGTTGGCGCTCTGGCCGTCGACGTCCCACCAGTTGGGCTGGCAGGTGAAGGCGCAGCTCCCGTTGGAGCAGGAGCTGGTGGCGTTGGCCGCGCTGCACTGGTTGCCGCACGCGCCACAGTTGGCCACCGAGAGGTTGGTGTTCACCTCGCAGCCGTCGGCGACCTGGCCGTTGCAGTTGCCGAAGCCCGGGTTGCACTGCGCGACGCCGCACTGGCCCGCGGCGCACACCGGCGTGGCGTTGGGCGTGGTGCACGCGACTCCGCACAGCCCGCAGTGGTTCAGGTCTGAGCCGAGGTCTACCTCGCAGCCATCGGCGTAGGACTGGTTGCAGTTGCCGCGGCCGGGCGCGCAGGTGCCGATGGCGCACACCCGCGCGACGCACGCGTAGGTCGCCACCGAGGTGCCCGGCACCGAGCACACCAGGTTGCACTGCCCGCAGTTGGTGGGGTCGTTGACGAGGTTGAAGCCGTCGTCGACGACGCCGTTGCAGTCGTTGTCGAGGCCGTCACACACCTCGACGCCCGCGTCGCTCGGCGTACACGGGTACTCGCAGCCGTTGCTGGCGACGTGGTCGAGGTCGGTCCACCCCGCGACGCAGCGCTCGATGGCGCAGCCGCCCGCTTCACACTTCGGCACCGCGTTGGTGAGCGTGCACGCCTGGTTGCACGCGCCGCAGTGTGAGGCGCTCGTCTGGAGGTCGAAGCCGTTGTCCACCGTGCCGTCGCAGTCGTCGTCGCGGCCGTTGCACGTCTCGGTGCCCGGCGTGCCCGGCGTGCAGGTCTGCGCGGTGCCGTTGGCGCACGCGGCGGCGGTGCGGCGACACTCTCCGAGGCCACAGGTGAGGTCGGCGATGCCTTCGTCGGTCATGCCGTTGCAGTCGTCGTCGACGCCGTTGCACACCTCGCCCGTCGGAGTACGCGCCGAGCACGCGGTGTACCCGTCGGGCGGGCGGCACACGCTGACGCCGTTGCAGGTGCCGAAGTTGTTGGTGGCGGAGCACGGCACCTGCTGCCCGGTGGTGGCGGCGATGCACTCGCAGGTGCCCGAGGTGGGCTGGCACTGCCTGGGCGCGGGGAAGCCGTCGACGCCCGTCGCGTCGGCGCAGCGGAACGAGTTGGGGCACTTGCCATCGAAGCTGCAGTCGCGGCCGCAGAAGTTCTGGTCGCCCAGCTTGATGCACTTGTCGGCGGGCTGCGGGCAGTCGCTGTCTTGCTGGCACTGCGCGCACAGGCCGGCCTTCTCGGGCACGCACGCGTAGCGGTCGTCGCCCAGCCGGGTACAGATGTCGGTGTCCCGACACGTCTGGGTACAGGGCCGCAGACAGACCTTGGTGCCGTTGGGGCCGGGCACCGCGTCACACAGGCCCGTCGCGCAGCGCTCGTCTTCCGGGCAGCTCTGCAACTCGTCGATGGGCGTTTCGATGGCAGCGCGGCGCTGGCAGTTGCAGGCCGAGAGGCTCGCGACGCACACCAGCGTCACGAGGTGCAGCACGGAGAGGTGGCGCATCGGTACCAGGGGGCAGGTGGTGGGGAGCGCTGAAGATCAGACCAGCGCCCCCGAGGAGCGTCAACGCGCGCGGCACAAAACGTCACGACGCGGATGCACTGCGCGACGTGCTGCGTCAGGGCGCGCGCAGCTCAGGGCTTCGCGAGGGCCAGGGGCTGGGCTCGGAGCGCCGCGGCTTCGCGCTTCCCCCGCTCGAGCGTGGTGGGGATCGCGGCGAGGAGCTGCGCGCGGGTCGGGCGCACCCAGTCGGCGGGCAGACTCTTGCGGTAGTGGTCGAGCGTGTAGAGCGCGAGGGCCTGCCACGGGTGGCCGCGCGCGAGCCAACGTTCGGCGCGCGCCCAGGTCAGCCCGTGCAGGAGCATCACCTGTCGCCAGGCGTTGCTCAGCGAGGGGGTGACGCCCGAGGCCTCGAGCGCGTCGAGCAGCCGCTCGTCGTGGAGCGGGCCGGTCTGCACGAAGCGCTCCTCGAAGGCGCGCGCGTCGGTCGCGACCTCGATGAGCCACTCGTTGACGCGGGTGAAGGTCGCGGTGCGATCTCCGAACTGCGCGGCCACGTGGAGCAGCACCTGCCGGGCCGGCTCGTGGGGCCAGGCCTCGTCGAGGAGCTCGGCCAACGCCACCCGCCCACTCACCTCCCGGGCCAGCGACGCGAGGCGGTGCCCCAGCGGTCGGCCCCGGGCCCATCGTTCCCGGGTCGCGAGCCGCAGGTTCTCGCTGAGCGTCGCGTCGGGGAGGCGCGCGAGCGGCGCGGCGAAGGCGGGGTGTCCCCCCGGGCCCTCGAGCCAGGTGCGCACGAGGTCGAGCGTGCTCAGCTCGGAGAGGCGCTGCTCGAGCGGGCGCATGTCTCCGAAGAGGCGCGTCTTCGCGGGCACCGGCGCGGGGTTCGGGGTGATGGGGTCGAACGCCGGCAGCTCGGCGTGGACGTCGGAGTAGCCGCGCTCGCGCAGCCACGTGCACGCGGCGAGGGCGCCGGCGTAGGAATTGACGAACCGCAGCGTCAGCACCAGCCCGTCGGAGGTGCGCGTGAGCGTCGACGGTCCTCCGCGCAGTTGAGCAGAGCGATCCTCGTCGCTGGGCACCGGCGCGGTCGCGCCCCACGGCGTGCGCTCGGCCAGAGACCACGGCTCGGCGGACGCGGCGAGCTCGGCGAAGAACGTCTCGAGGGTCGCTTCCACCGCGGGGCGTCGGCCGGTCGCGGTGATGGTGAGGGCCGGTGGGGCGGCGTGCCATTCCTGCACCTGGTGCGCGCCGGTGCGCTCGAAGAACGCCTCGAGTGGACCGACCGGCATGCCCGAGCAATAGGGGTGAAAGACGAGCACGCAGTCGCGCAGCGCTCCGCTGGTGAGCACCGGAGCGCCGGCGCCGACCTCTTCCCAGGAGAAGCTCTCGCCGCGCCAGGTGAAGCCGTGCGCCTCGGCGAACTGCAGCAGGGGAGGTGTGGGTACGGTGCCGTCCCACGCGTGGGCCACCATGAAGGCCTCGCCCGCGTCACTGGCGAGGAAGGCGTCGTGGGCGCGGCCGAGCTCGCTGAGGCTGTCGGCGACCTGTCGCGCGGTGGCCTCGTCGGTGAAGCGCGCCGCCATGGTCCAGTCACCGGAGTTGTTGCTGGCGAAGGCGGTCCACGTCCACGCGCGCTCGAGCTCGCTCGGCGCCGGCGGCTGCGGGGCGAACTCGGCGCGGGTGCAGCCCTCGACGTTGGCGGGCGGCTTGAGCGCGCGCAGCTTGCGCCACAGGGCCTTGAGGTCGTCGATGGTCTCGAAGGGCGTGCGCAGGCCGCTGAAGCTGCAGGCTTGCACCTGGCGATCCGCGGTGAGCGCGAGGAACTCGTCACCGGCGCCGCAGTCGCTCTTCGCGAAGAGCTGCGCGACGTCGCCCAGCCGCGGGTGCCAGCAGACGTCGAGCTTGAGCGGCAGCCCTTCGAGCCTGCGCAGCGTGGCGCGCAGTCGGGCGAACTCGGTCGGGTTGAGGTGGAGCGAAGGGTCGGCGCCCTTGTAGCCGAGCAGCAGCACGTTGCTGACGCCCAGCGAGAGCGCTTCGCAGATTTGCACCTCGAGCACCGGCAGGTTCTTCGGAGTGACGAGCAGGTTGAGCCCGACCTGGTGGCTGCGTGACGCGCGCCGCACCGTCTGACGCCAGTCGTTGTCGTCGTAGGCCGAGACGCGAATTTCGCCCACCACGCCGGAGAGCGCGCGCAGGACGTCGTCGGTCAGCAGCGTGCCGTTGGTCGTGAAGTGCAGGCCGAGCGGGGTGGTGTCGCGCAGCTCGCGGAGCGCGTCGACGAAGCCCTTGAAGAGCAGAGGCTCGCCGCCCCCGAAGGTGACCTCCAGCACGCCCCACGCGGCCGCCTCGCGCAGCAGCGAGACGAGCGACTCACGGGTCCACCGGCTGGGGGCGTGTGGGTCGCGGTAACAGAAGTCGCAGCTCAGGTTGCATGGCGTGAGCAGCCCCACCTGCAGGGTGCGCGGGGCCTCGCGACGCAGCGCCGCGGTGCTGGGTCCCCGGCGCAGGACGTTGAGGCCGGTTCGGCGATCGAACGAGACTTCGGCTCCGTCGAGGCGATGGCGTCGCATGGGGTGAGAGCGTAGCCGTCGGGCTGTGGTGTCTTCGTGTCGAGGATCGGGCGTCGTCTCAGGACTCGCGCAGTTGGGCGCCAAGCCACGCGCGGGCGCGACGCCATTCCTTCTCCACGGTGCTGGGAGAGACGGCCAGCTCGCGCGCGACCTCGGGCACGGTGAGGCCGGCGAAGTAGCGCAGCTCGACGATGCGCGCCTGTCGGGCGTCGAGCGCCTCGAGTTGCGTGAGCGCCGCGTCGAGGGCCTCGAGATCGCAGCGCTCTTCGCCGCCGGACTCGAGCGCCACGCTGAGCGTTACCCGTTCCCAGCCGGCCCCGTGCTTCGCCGCGCCCTTCTTGCGCACGCGATCGACCAGCACCTGGCGCATGGCCGTGGCGGCGAGCGCGCGGAAATGCTCGAGCTCGTGGGGCTGAACGTCTTTCAGCTTGAGGAAGGCCTCGTGCACCACGCTGGTGGGAGTGAGTCCGACTTCGCCGCCGCGGCCAGACGCAAGGCGCCCAGAACGACACCAAGGGGCCGCCTGCGCTCCCTGCGGTCGCTCCGGCGGGGAACGACGACAAGACGACAAAGGCGAAGGCTAGGTAGGCTGGAAGTCCAACCTGGGGTGGATCAGTTTCACGCCGGCGGGTGGATCAGTTTCAGAGCGGCCGAAGCAGCAGAGACTGAACGCGGCTGCGGGTGGCCTGAATGAGGGAGTCGGTGAGAGGGCGCGCCGCACTGCCTCGTCGAAGGTGCCCCTCGACGGTGAGGCGGCCGAAGCCCACTTGTCTCCTTTGATGACAACTGAGCCAGGGGGCGCCCCTCTCAAAACGTTGTCCTCCTTGTTGACCGATGCGTTGTCATCAAAGAGGACCGTGTTTTTGGAGGGCGGCCCCCACCCTCCTTTGTCAACAAAGAGGACGAATCGAAGGGAAGTGAGCGCCTGGGCCCGCCGAGGGGTTTCGCCTGACTGCGGCACGGAGCGCGTCGAGGTCTGAGGGGCACACATGACGCACCCGACCGGCCTCGTCTCTGTGTCACGTCGCTCTGGCCGCGCGTTCGTCCGAGAGTGCGACCTCGCGAACGAGGCGCGCGAGGTCGAGGGGCACGCGCGACCACGCCGCGGAGCAAGTCATGCGGCGCGACCACGCACCTTGATGCTGCTTCGGCGCACGACCCGCGTCACCTCGCTCAACGGTGCGGGGTGTGGCCCCCACTCGCGTCACCTTTGAGTACGAGCGTGAAGACCCGCGACCGCTTCGGGGGCCGCGCGCCGCAGGAAATCTATCTCCATGGTCGACTTCTTACGGAGCGCGTCGAGGTCCGCGGGCATGCACGATGGATCCGCTGTGCAGCTCACCAGCCGGCACGATCAGCACCTTCGCCGCGCCGCGCCCGCGGGTGGCGGTCTCGAAGCCGGTGCCCGGCTGCAGGCCCAGCACGTCGCGCAGCACGTCGCCCAGGCGCACGCCGGCCGCCTTGCCCGAGGCGTTGCGCTCGACGTTGGTGGCCACCCGGTAGCGCTCGAGCGGGCGCAGGCCGCCGTAGTCGAGGGTGAGCAGCGCGGTGCGGCTGGTCGTCTCTTCGCCGATGGAGAAGCTGAAGGCGTCGCCGGTCTTGTCGGTGAGCGAGAAGTTGGCGGTCTGGATGTTGGCCGCCGAGGGGAAGGCGAGGGTGGCCACCGAGGTGAAGCGCGTGGGGTCGGCGCGGTCGCGGCGCAGCGCGGTCACCACCACGTTGCTCAACTGGAAGGTGCGGGTGCCCTCGTTGCGCACCTCGAAGTCGAGGGCCAGCGTGCCGCCGGTGATGGTGGTGTTGCGGGTCAGCGCGTCGCTGGTGAGCGCCTCGTAGGTCTGCTGCGAGTCGGCCGCCGCGCTGCGCGACACGCTGGCCGAGGTCTCACGCACGTACGTCTCGCGCGCCGAGGCGGTGCCCGTCACCTCCACCGAGCCGCCCTCGGGGAACGAGGCCGACGACGACGCGGTGAGGCTGAAGCCCTCTTCGACCGAGTGCTGGTTCGAGCTGGCCGCGGTCTTCGACAGCGCGGTGCTGGTGCCCTGCTCGAGGCTCTGGCTGACCGCGTTCGACTGGGTGGTGCCGTTCTCGTACTGCACGTCGACGCCCACCCGCAGGCGACCCAGCACGCCCAGCGCCGGCTGTGGAATCTCGGCCACCAGCGCGTTGGTGGAGTTCTGGTTGAGCTCTTCGAAGTCGCTGCGCCCGTCGCCGTCGGTGTCGGCCAGCGTGGGCGAGGTGTGGAAGTTGATCAGCTCGGCGCCATCGTAGAAGGCGGGGTTGCCCTGGGCGTCGTTGTCGCTGTCCACGTCGGTGGGCGTGCTGCCCCAGCGGTTGACCTCGTCGAAGTCAGACAGCCCGTCGCCGTCGGTGTCGGCCTGGCGCGGGTCGAGCTTGAGGCGGCTCTCGTCGTCGTCGCACAGGCCGTCGGCGTCGGTGTCGGCGTGAAAGGGGCTGCTCTTCACCGCGCGCTGCACCAGCGTGCCGCGGCCGTCTTCGTCGATGAGCACCGTCCACCCGGCGAGCTCGGCGGCGTCGGTGAGGCCGTCTCCATCGGAGTCGGTGGCGGTGGGCGTGCGCTGACAGGGGCTCGGCGGCAGCGAGAGCGCGATGGCGTCGGGCTGCACCGTGAAGGGCCCGCGGCCCACCGGCGAGCGGAGCGCCACGGCGTAGACGTAGAAGCGCCCCAGCTCGACGTCGACGTCGAGGTAGCGCGTGTCGGTCATGGGACGCCCGGCGATGACCTGCAGCTCGGTGGCCGCCGGCCGGCTGGTGGCGCTGGGCACGGTGGCGCGGGCGATGACCACCTCGGTGGCGGACGACGGATCCGCGGGCAGGGTCCAGGTGAGGGCGACGGCGCCGTTCTCCAGCGTCGCGCTGACCGTCAGCGGCGCGGCAGGCACCACCCCGGCGTCAGGCTCGGCGGGCGGGGGGCCGGGCTGCTCGCGGCAGGCCGCGAGGGAGACGAGGGTGGTGGCGACGGCGAACGCAAGAGGGGTGCGCATGGGGCCTCGAGAGGGAAAAACGACGCTCGAGAGGCACCACGAGAGACCGGGCCGAAACCCGTAAAACTATCTCTGGGCGCTGGCGGTCTGCGGCGCTTCGCCGTCGAACAGCACGCCCGGCCGGTTGAGCACCTTGCCGAACGGCGGCATCTCGAGCTCGGCCACCACCGTGCGGGTGACGGTGAGCTCGGGGTTCTTGCGCGCCGCGTGTTGCGGGGGCAGCGCGTCGAGCTCGGTGGCGGTGAAGGCGCGCTCGACCTGCTGGCGACGCACGAAGGTGCCGCGCTTGAAGAAGGGCGGGTAGTCGTTCCAGTTGATGCCCTTCTGGAACAGCAGCTCGTGCATCTGCGCGTTGTCTTTGTCGACCACCTCGGCGTGGCTGTAGTGCGCGCGGGTGGCCATGCTCACCGAGTTCTTGCTCGCGTCGAGCTCGCGCCACAGGAAGACGTTCGCCGCCTCGTCGCGCGTCGGCACCGCCCACACCCGGCAGTCGAAGAGCGCCAGCGCGCCCGCCCGCTCGGGGATGGCCGCCGCGAGGTGCGCGTTGAAGTACGCGGTGGTCATCGAGGCGAGAATCGACGTCAGCTTCTGCACGCGGCGATCGAGGAACGACTGCGTCTTCGCGTCTTCGTCGTGCCACACGAGGCTGATCTCGTCGCTCTGGGTGTAGCCGCAGCGCGCGACGGTCTCTTCGACCAGGTACTTCGTGGTGTCGATCATCAGCCGCGAGAGCCGCACGTCGTACGGGCGCGGCAGGCCCTCGGTGAACTTCGAGAAGCGCTTGCCATCGATGCGCGCGCAGATGGGGAGCCGGGGCATGAGCCGGTGGCCGGCCTCGGCCAGCTCGTATTCCTTCATCCGGTTGCCGAGCTCGTCCTTCATGGGGGGTACCATCGTGGCATGCGCGTGTTCCTCGACGCCAACGTCCTCTTCTCGTCGGCGCTCGGTGGCGAGAGCTTCACCGCGCTGTGGGACGTGCTGCGGCGCGAGGGCCTGACCGCGTGCACCAGCCCGCAGTGTGTCGACGAGGTCCGGCGCAACGTGGCGAAGAAGCGGCCGCAGGCGGTGGCGCGGCTCGAGGCGCTGCTCGGTGAGGTCGAGGTGGTGGCGGCGCCGAGCGCGGTGGTGTCGTGGGCCGAGGGGCAGTTGCCGGAAGACGACGCGTGGGTGCTGGCCGGCGCGGTCGAGGCGCGGGCGGCGGTGTTGTTGACGGGGAACACCAGACACTTCGGCTGGGCGATGGCGCGGGGAGATCTGCCGCTGCAGGTGCGCACGGTGCGCGCGTGGCTCGACGCGCGGGGCCTCACGTCCAGCTGATCAGCACCGAGAGCGATCGGCCGTCAGCGCCGGGCTGCTGCGCCACCACGTCGCCCTCGCGCCGGCAGAACTTCAGCACGTACCGCATCGCGCCCCGCCACCCGTGCACCAACAACGGATCCACCGGGCCGTCGTAGGTGAACTCCAGCGTGCCCTCATGTACCGCCGTCGTGGTCCACTTCGCCGAGATGCCGCGCGCGGTGCCCCGCAGCAGGTCGTTGAAGCGCTCGAACAACACCGACGGCTCGTTGCCCTTCAGCGTGAGGTACATGCGCGCCAGCGGAGCGACCACGCCTTCGATCGAGCTCCGCGTCGCCTCTTCCATCACCGCGGCGATGCCGTCGACGCCGTGCTTGCGCCCCACCATCAACAGCACCTCGTCCATCGCCGGGCCGGGCTGGAACTTGAAGACGCTGCCCTTCGCGAGCGACTCCTGCGCGGCGGCACTGAGCGCGGGCACCACGTCTCCAGCGAAGTTCAACGTCTCGAGCGCCTTGCGGATGCCGTTGACGGTGAACCCCGAGAACTCGTGCGCCATCGCGCCACCAGGTCACTCTTTCTCGATGTCCCGGTCCCAGAGTTGGGCGTGGCCACCGAACTGCGACTGCTTCAAGCGTAACGTCAGCGCGTTCGCCATCGCCACCGAGCGGTGCTTGCCGCCGGTGCAGCCGATGGCCACGGTGAGGTAGCTCTTGCCCTCCTTGAGGTAGCGGGGGACCAGGAACTCCAGCATCTCGTACATCTTGTCGAGGAAGACCCACGAGTCGGGCCGGTCGATGACGAAGGCGGCGACGTTGGGGTCCTTGCCGGTGAGCGCCTTGAGCTCGGGCACGAAGAAGGGGTTGGGCAGGAAGCGCACGTCGAACACCAGGTCGGCGTTGCTGGGCACCCCGTACTTGAAGCCGAACGACATCACCGAGATCGACAGCCCGTGCGAGGTCGAGCCGAAGCGGGCCGACACCTGTCGTCGCAGCTCGTGCACGGTGAGGGTCGAGGTGTCGAGCACGTGCTCGGCGTGGTCGCGCAGCTCCTGCAGCGCCTCGCGTTCCCTGGCGATGCCCTCCGCCACGCCGCCGCTGCCGGCCAGCGGGTGCCGACGACGCGTCTCGGAATAGCGGCGGGTGAGCGATTCGTCGGACGAGTCGAGGAAGAGCACCTCCACCTTGTGGCCGGCGCGGCGGGCCTCCTCG
>Ga0207971_100258_pt1 | contig 12047 bp, 9 predicted proteins | sample LakWasMet56_HOW8_2_FD_183890 | JGI IMG/M metagenome (GOLD analysis project Ga0207971, IMG submission 183890) | Freshwater sediment methanotrophic microbial communities from Lake Washington under simulated oxygen tension - Sediment Metagenome... | ecosystem: Environmental > Aquatic > Freshwater >... | reverse complement strand
CAGGCGCGGGCTCACGGTGAAAACTCCACGCGGGTGATGGTCTGCTTGTTGCCGACGACCACCGCGGTGGTGACGCCCGCCGCGACGGCCGCGGCGCCGACGGCCACCCAGAAGGGCCAGCGCTTGTAGAGCGGCGGGGCTTCTTCGACGACGCGCCCGCGCACGAGGAGATCCTTCAGCAGCCCCTCGGTGTCACCCTCACGCTCCGCCCGCGCGGCGAGCACGCCGTCGACGAGCAGCGCGCCGCGTTGGGTGCGAGGGGATGCCGGGTCGGTGGCGAGCACCAGCAGGCGGGGTGCGCGCAGCGAGGTCGAGAGCAGGCGCAGCGACGCGTCGGAGTCGACTGCGTCTCCCCGCTCACGGCGCGCGGCCCACTGCGTCGCGGCGAGCTCCGGCTCGGCGGTGACGAGCGTGAAGTCGGCGTCGGCCGTCACTGCGCGCGAGAGCGGGGTGTAGCCATCAGCCGACACCGTCACCACGTGCGCGCCTTCGGGGAGCTCCATCGTGCAGGGCGTGGTGCAGGCGGCGCGCCGTCCATCGAGGTCGACGGTGGCGCCGGCAGGGGTGCTGGTGACCTGGAGCTTCTTCGCGGGTCGGGAGTGCAGCTCGGCCACCGTGCGCGAGAGCAGCGCCTCGACGTCGGGGGTGGTGGAGCCGATGTCGTCGGGGATTGGGAGCCGGAAGATGGCGAGCGCTTCGGCGGCGAGGCGTGCGGGCTCGAGTTCCTTCGCGCCGGTGTGGCAGGCGGTGCGCCAGGTGAGCAGCCGCGCGGTCAGCGTGCGTTCGCCAGCGGCGAGGAGCTCGGTGGTGGCGCCGTCACCTTCGAGGGCGGCGAGACAGTCGGCGAAGCGCGCGCTGACGTAGGCCTTGCGCGCGGTGGCGAGGCGAGTGTTCCAGGGAGAGGTGGTGGGCGTGGTCGCCGTCGCGCGAGGGCGTTCGCCGATGCGCAGCTCGACGGGCAGCGCGAGGCTCGTCACGGCGCGGCGCGCGTCTTCGGCGCCGGGGCCCTCGAGCACCACCGTCACCGCGGGCGCGCCGGCGTGGAGCAGCAGCGGCAGGAGCGTGGAGATCATCCACCGCATCTACCAGAACTCCCCTCGCCCCCATCGGGGGAGAGGGTCAGGGAGAGGGGGCGACCCCGTGTACGGACGACTTCATCAGCAACGCCCTCAGTTCGACGAGCCCGTCGCGATCGCCGGTGCTCAGGCTCGAGTCGAGCAACTCGATCGCCTCGGGCCGTGCGCGGAGTTCATCGAACACCCACCCGTCTCCCTTCTTGAACCTCATGACGTAGGCGCCCACGTCGAGCAGATGCTCCGTCGAGCGATGCGAGGGCCAAGCGTTCCACAAGCCGACGGCCACCCCCGCGGCGAGCAGTCCCACCCGCGCCGCGTTGACGCCGACGGGCAGCGCCGTGTTCGCGCGCACCGAGACGAGCAGTCCCAGCCCCGCCACCACCGACACCGCCGCGAGGCCGAGTCTCATCCCCGCGCCCGAGAAGAGCGCGAGCACCAGCAGTCCGCCACAGGCTGCGAACACCCAGTGACGCGCTGCTTTCGGTTGCACGTTCCTCGCGAGACAGAACGCGCTGAATGCGAGGCCCTCGAGCGCGAGCGCGAGCACGATGGGCCCAGCGCTGGTCAGCCACCAGAAGTGGCTCTCCATCAGCGCGTCGGTGCAGGCCCCGCAGGCGAGAGGTGCCATCGTGGGCTCGCTTGTTATCAGCTCAGGGAGAGGTGATTCGGGCGCTGCGCTCGTGACCGCCCCTCACCCGGACTTCGTCCGACCTCTCCCCGCTCGCGGGGAGAGGTTTTACTCTTCCCAGGTCAGCGGGGCGGACGCGGTGTGCTGCACGCTCACCACCCACTCGCGCGGCCCGACCCGCTCGCCCGAAGGCAACCGCACCTCGACTCGATGCGCGCCCGCCGTCAGCTCGAAGCGTCCCGGCGCGAACCCGCGTGACGTGCCGTCGATGATCACCTCACCGCGCAGCAACCGCTCGCCGCCCACCGACAACACCCCGCGCCCGGCGACGCGCGGCTTCACCTCGACCACCGGCTTCACGCGCACCCCCGCATCGACCACCGGAGGAGCCAGCACCACCGGCCCCGCATCCACCGGCTCCACTTCCTTCACGACGACCCCCACGCCCGCATCGACCTCCTTCACCACCGGCGTCGGCGCCTGGGCGCTCAACCACCACGCCCCGGCGGCGACGACGCTCAGCGCGCCGGCGCCCAACACCACCGGCACACGCGAGCGCCGAGGCGCCAGCTTCGGAGTCGGCGTCACCACCGCCACCTCCCGCGCCGGCGCGACCGACAGCACCCAGTCCGCCAGCGCCTTCCGCGGCTCGCCCTCGAGGAACTGCGGCACCAGCCGCGCGCACGCCAGCGCCATCGCCTCGGCGGTCTCGTAGCGCTCGGCCTTGTTCCGTCGAGTGGCCTGCGCGACGACCGCCTTCACCTCGACCGGCAGCGTGCCCAGCGTCAGTTCGAGCCCGGCGAGGAGATCGACCAGCGCGTTCTCGTCACGCAGCGCGCTCTCGCCCGTCACCAGCGCGTGCAGCACGCACCCGAGCGCGAACACGTCGGTGCGACCATCCATCGGGCCACGCACGGCCTGCTCGGGCGCCATGTACGCCGGCTTGCCGCGTGCGACGCCGCCGACGGTCTTCTCGGTGCGACCCTCGGCGAACGCGATGCCGAAGTCAGAGAGCTTCACCTCGCCCGCGCGCGAGAGCAGCACGTTCTGCGGGCTGACGTCGCGGTGCACGATGTTGAGTGGCGCGCCCGCGTCGTCGGTGGCGACGTGCGCGAAGTGGAGCGCGTGGCCGACCTCTGCGCAGACGTGCAGCGCCAGGCCGACGGGGAGCGGCTTGCCCTGCGCGCGACCCCACTGCGCGAGCCGCGCGGCGTCGAAGCCATCGACCAGCTCGAGCACCTGAAACGCGCGACCGTCTTCCACTCCGTAGTCGAGGATGCCGACGATGCCCGCGTGGTGGAGCCGGCTGGTGATGCGCGCCTCATCGAGGAACATGCGCTCGAAGGCGCCGCCGTCTTGCTCGCGAGGGAAGAGCTGCTTGACCGCCACCCGTCGCGTGAACCCGGCGCCGCCGTGCGCGGCCGCGAGCCACACCTCGGCCATGCCGCCCTCGGCGAGGCGTTGCACCAGCTCGTAGCGACCGGCGAGGCGGGACACGGCGCGCGACCCTACCCTCGAGTGGACTCAGGCCGGCTGCAGGAACTTCCCCGCGACGAGGTGCTCGACCACCTCTTCGTACTCGGGCCCGAGCTTCTTCAGCGCGGTGTTCACCGCCGTCGGCTTCTGGAACGCGTCGAGCGTGGCGAGCAGCACGGTGCCTTCTTCTCCCTGCTGCAGGAGCGGATCGCTGAACCTGCGCGGACTCACCGAGGGCGCGCACGACAGCCCGGCGCCGTTCTCGGAGCGGATGACGGTCACCTTCTCCTTCGAGAAGCGCGCGGGCACGCGGAAGCGACCGAGCCACTCGCCGAGCGCGAACTCCTCGCGGGCGGCGGAGCGATCGACCAGCCGCGTCTTCCCGGTCACCTCGACGTGCGCGCGGCGGTCGGCGGCTTCCCACACCATGGCGTCGACCTCGTCGGCCGTGCGCTGCACCGCGGCTTCGAACTTCGCGTCGCGGTAGCGCACCATGGGCACCGTGCGCTCGTGCGGGTCGAGCTGCGAGAAGTACGCGTCGAACTCGTCGAAGGTCGTCGCCTCGCTCACCATCTCGAAGCGGGCGGGGTGTTCGGTGACGAGCGCGCCGGGCTGCGACTCGAGGCGCTGGTAGCCGATGCTGCAGCCGGCCTGCAGCACGCGCTCGACGAGCTTGCGTTCCTGCGTGAGCGAGAGCTGGTTGGCGAAGGGCAGGCCGGCGATGCCCGAGACCTCGAGCTCGAGGTTCGGCAACTTCTGGCATCGCGCGATGACGTCGAACAGCTCGCGGTCGGTGGGGCAGGGCTTGAGCAGCCCGCGCTTCATCGTCTCGACGCGCTGCGCTTCGGAGAAGCAGCCGATGTCGAGCACCATGTACACGCGGTGGAAGTGGCGCGAGAGCGTCTCGGCCAGCTCGGGCGGCGGCACACCCCACAAGAAGTAGGTGACGCTGTGCTTCGAGAGGTCGACGCCGGCCCACGCGTCTTCGAGGAAAGCGGCGGTGCTGCCCGCGAAGTCGTAGCGGAGCTGCCAGGTGCGCGCGGCGATCTCCCGGTGGTCGAGCTGCACCTGTTCGAGGGGGCGCAGGAACGGCCTGGCGCGCCCGAACGAGGCCTTCTGCATGCCGCGCGTTCCACCGCAGTACAGGCAGTTCTCGCCGCAGCCCTTGCCCGGCGCGACCCAGCCCGAGAACGAGTGGAGATCGAGCTGCGAGAGGAAGAGCTGCTCGAAGTGCGAGTAGTGCACCTCGCTGCTGCTCGTGCCCTGGATGTACGTCATCGGCGCGCGGCTCGACGCGTGGCCGCGGCTGACGACGTTGGGCGGCGCTTGCTCACCCCGCGCGAGCGCGAGCAGCGGCACTTCGCCGTCGCCCAACACCACGTGGTCGATGTCTTTCCACCCGAGGAGTTCCTTCCACCAATACGACGCGCTGTTGCCGCCGAGGGCGATCTCCACCTGGGGATCGAGGCGCTTGATCAACCGCGCCACCCGCTTCGCGCGGCCCACGTGGTGGAACCACTTGAGGCTCAGGCCGATCAGCTTCGGCTTCACCTGCGCCAGCAGCCCCTCGAGCGAGCGGGAGATCTCCGCGTCGGTGACGTCGTCGTCGGTGAGGCGCACGAAGGCCTCGACGCCGTTTCGACGCAGGTAGCTGGCGAGGTACAGGATGCCGCAGGTGGCTTCCCCGGTCCCCGCGCCGATGAGCAGCACCGGCGCCCTCACGGCTCCCCGCTCTGCTGCTTCTTCTGGGGAAAGATGACGTACCGCATGAGCAGCAGCTGCGGCACGGTCACCACCATCACGTCGGCCATCAACTTCGCGAACACGTAGGGGATGCCGTAGCCGTCGCGCAGCCACACCACCACCTGACCGTGCAGCACGCTCATCACCGCCTGCATCACGAAGAACTTGAGGCCCGACTTCGCGACGGGTTCTTCGTGGTCCCGGAAGGCGAGGTGGCGGTTGGCGAAGTAGGTCCACGTCGAGCCGACGGTGGTTCCGCCCATCGCCGCCATGCGCGTCGGGCCGCCGAACCAGAGGATGGTGCCGCCGGTGGCGAGGTCGAGGCCGACGGACACCGCGCCGATCAACAGGCTCCGGGTGGCCCACCAGCTCGAGAGACGACGCAGCACGCGCGCAGGAGTAGCACTTGCACGGCTTCCCCCAAAGGAGTCCGCTCGCGGCATGACGGTCGAGTGGTGGGGGACCCCGAGCGACACCGTGCTCCGCGAGCTGGGCGCTTCCGCCGCGGGCCTCTCGGCTGACGAGGCGGCGCGACGACTGCAAACCTCGGGGCCGAACGAGGTGGTGGCGAGCGAACGGCTGAGCGTCATCCGGCTGGCGTGGGCGCAGCTCGCCAACCCGCTGGTGTTGATCCTCGTGTTCGCGGCGATCGTCTCGACGCTCGCGCGCGAGTGGACCGACGCGGTGGTGGTGGTGGTCATCGTGCTCGCCTCGGCGGCGGTCAGCTTCTGGCGCGAGTTCACCGCCAGCCGCATCGTCGACGCGCTGAAGCGGCGGGTGAGCGCGAAGGTGCGCGTGCTGCGCGACGGCGTCGAAGCGAAGGTCTTCTCGCGCGAGGTGGTGCCCGGAGACGTGTTGTTGCTCTCCGCGGGCAGCCTCGTCGCCGCCGATGGGCTGGTGCTCGAGGCGCGCGACTTCTTCGTGAGCGAGGCGGTGCTGACCGGCGAGACGTTCCCCGTCGAGAAGCGCCCCGGCGCGCTGCCCGCGGCGAAGGCGCTCGTCGAGCGGAAGAACTCGGTGTTCCTCGGCACGCACGTGCGCAGCGGCACGGCGAAGGTGCTGGTGGTGGACACTGGCAAGCGCACCCAGTTCGGTCACATCGCGGACCGGCTGCGGCTGCGGCCCCCCGAGACCGACTTCGATCGCGGCCTGCGGCAGTTCGGCGCGCTGCTGACGAAGGTGATGGTGGTGATGACCTTCGTGGTGCTGGCGCTCAACCTGCTCGCGCAGCGGCCGGCCATCGAGTCGTTGTTGTTCGCCATCGCGCTGGCGGTCGGCCTCGCGCCTGAGCTGCTGCCGGCCATTCTCGCGGTCAACCTCGCGCGCAGCGCCTCGGCGATGGCGAAGCAGGGCGTGCTGGTGCGGCGGCTCAACGCCATCGAGAACTTCGGGAGCATGTCGGTGTTGTGCACCGACAAGACCGGCACGCTCACCGAGGGCGTGATGCGGCTCGCGGCGGCGGTCGACGTGAAGGGCGCGGTGTCGGCGCGGGTGCTGGAGCTCGCCTTCGCCAACGCGGTGCTCCAGTCGGGCGTGCCCAACCCGCTCGACGAGGCGCTGGTGGGCGCCGGGCGCGCCGCGGGCCTGCTGGTGCCCGAGAAGCTCGACGAGGTGCCCTACGACTTCGGCCGCAAGCGGTTGTCGGTGGTGGTGAAGAGCGCCGAGGGCCCGCGGTTGATCACCAAAGGCGCGGTGACGTCGATGCTCGCGGTGTGCGCCGGCCTCGACGACGCGGCGAGGGCCGAGCTGGAGCGCTACGTGGCCGAGCAGGGGGCGCAGGGCTTCCGCGTGTTGGCGGTCGCGTCGCGGGTGGTGCCGCCGCAGGCGCAGTGGTCGAAGGCCGACGAGCACGACCTGCAGCTCGAGGGCTTCTTGCGTTTTGCCGATCCACCGCGCGCCGACGTGGCCGAGACGGTGGCGTCGCTGCAGAAGCTGGGCGTGTCGTTGAAGGTGATCAGCGGCGACAACGTGCACGTGGTGAAGCACCTCGCGGCGGTCATCGGCTTATCGGCCGAGCGGGTGCTGACGGGCGCGGAGCTTGCGGTGATGCACGACGAGGCGCTGTGGCAGCGGGCCGAGCGCACCGACCTCTTCGCGGAGGTTGAGCCGAACCAGAAGGAACGGATCATCCTCGCGCTGAAGAAGATGAACCACGTGGTGGGGTACATGGGGGACGGCATCAATGACGCGCCGGCGCTCCACGCGGCGGACGTGAGCATCTCGGTCGAGTCGGCGGTGGACGTGGCGCGCGAGGCGGCCGACTTCGTCTTGTTGCAGCCCAGCCTGGCGATGCTGCGCGAGGGGGTGGTGGCGGGGCGGAAGACGTTCGCGAACACGCTGAAGTACGTGATGACCACCACCAGCGCGAACCTCGGCAACATGTTGAGCATGGCGGCGGCGTCGGTGGTGCTGCCGTTCTTCCCGCTGCTCGCGGGGCAGATTCTGCTCAACAACTTCCTGTCGGACATTCCGGCCGTGGGCCTGGCGACCGACGCGGTGGACGACGAGTGGATCGCGCGGCCTCACCGCTGGGACATGAAGGCGGTGCGGCAGTTCATGTTCCGCTTCGGGGCGGTGAGCTCGGTGTTCGACCTGCTGACGTTCGCGGTGCTGTTGCTCGTGTTTCACACCGTGCCGGAGGTGTTTCGCACCGGCTGGTTCGTCGAGTCGCTGTTGACCGAGCTGGTGGTGGCGCTGGTGCTGCGCTCGCGCAAGCCGGCTTTCCGGAGCCGCCCGGGAAGGCTGCTGTTGTGGAGCACGGTGGGCGTCGCGGTGGTGGCGATCTCCATTCCCTTCATTCCCGGGGCGTCGGTGCTGGGCTTCGTGCCGTTGCCGCCGGCGGTGCTGGGGGCGTTGCTGGGCATCACCGCGGCGTACGTGGTGGTGACCGAGTGGCTCAAGCTGAGGTTCTTCCCGAAGAGCTAACCCTCTCCCTGCGGGGAGCGGGGAGAGGGCAGGGTGAGGGGCGAAACCTCCTCCTGCTCAGTCCCGTGCTACGCGCACCGCATGTCCGCCGAGATCGACTTCGCCCAGCAGAGCCTCGAGAAGTGGTTCGCCGGGCGCACCTTGTCGCGCACCGAGGCCGAGGCCGGGGCGCGCATCTTCCGCGGCTGCGATCTCGGATTGCTCAAGTCGCTCGATGGTCGGCTGTCACTGGTGGCGCGGCGAGGCACCCACCTGGTGCTCAAGTTCTCGAGCGGGCTGACGCTCACCGTGCAGCTCGGCCCGAAGGCGAAGTTTCTGCATCGCGGCACGACCGACGAGGTGAAGTGGACGCGCGCGCGCTTCTTCCTCGACGACGGCTCGGTGATTCACCTGCAGGACCTCGAGCTGACCAGCCACGTCGCCATCGCGCTCTCGAAGGAGAAGCGGGCGCTCGACGTGAGCCGCGGGCTGACGGTGGATCGCCTGCAGTCGGCGTTGGACCGCAGCAACCAGGAGCTGAAGGTGGCGCTGCGCGACGACGAGCGCGTGACGGGGCTCACGAATGATCAAGTGGTCGAAGCGCTCTACCGCGCGAAGCTGCACCCGGAGCGCAGCCCGGCGTCGCTGTCTCCGCCCGAGTGGAAGGCGCTGGTGTCGGGGATGCAGGCCGAGGGCTCGCTGAACCTGGTGGCGGGCGCGGCGTGCACGAAGTGTGGAGAGGCGCTCGAGTCGATCACCCAGGCGGGCGAGCCGACGGTGTTCTGCGCGACGTGCCAGCCGCGTCAGCAGCAGCCTGAGGGTGATCAGATGCGTGTTCGACCGCGGATCAGGAAGTACCGCGGGTAGCGGTCAGCTCGCCTTCTTCTCGAGGGCTCCGAGGCGCGACTCGATGTCGGCGAAGCGGTGGTCGCTTCCGTCGGCGAACACCGAGAGCAGCCGTGCCACGCGGCCGAGTTGCTGCTGTTGCTGGTGCGCGGTCTTTGACGCCAGCAACGTGGTCTCAGCCTGTGTCGTGAGGTCCGCGCCGAGGCTCGCAGTTTCTCGGGTGAGGGCGTCCATGCGGTGCGTCATGTCGTCCATGCGGTGCGTCATGTCGTCCATGCGGTGCGTCATGTCGTCCATGCGTCTGGAGAGATCGGCGAAGCCCTTGGTGAGCGCGCCCATTTGTCCCGAGAGCCCGACGACTTTCGCGCTCGTCTCCACCGCCAGTGCTGCGATGTCTCCCAACTGTGTTGCGTGGAGCGCCGTCGTCTTTTCGAGCTCGCCGACCGCGTCCATCAACTCCAGCACCACGTCTCTTCCCCTCGCCCGCGCCATAGCTGCCCTCCGTGAAAGTGCGCGGCGACTTCTAGCAAGGGGGTCTGACAAGTGACGCATGCGGGTGAGGCTAGCAACAGCCCACCACGGAGATCGAGCCGCACCCCGGAGCGCGGTAGACCATGGCCATGCGCCTCACCTCCTTGCTCGTTCTTGCGGTCCTCTCTTCTTGCGCCAGCCAACAGAAGCTGCGGCCGTGGCACGAGGTACGTGGGACTGCCGACGCGAAGGCCACGCGGCAACTCGCCGAGGGAACGCTGGTCGGCTTCGTCGAGCCGCAGGGCACGATGGCGTGGCTCGGTGTCCCGTACGCGCAGGCTCCGGTCGGGGCGCTGCGGTGGAAGGCGCCGCGACCTGTGCAGCCGTGGCCGGGCGCGCGCGAGGCCACGAAGTTCGGCGCGCTGTGCCCGCAGCTCAATGGGCCGCTCGCGGCGACGGGCTCCGAGGCCGAGGTCGCGGGTGACGAAGACTGTCTGACCCTCAACGTCTTCACGCCGCCGTTCACGCCTGAGGAAGCCGCGAACGAGAAGCGGCCGGTGATGTTCTGGATTCACGGCGGGGGCAACACCATCGGCACCGCGAACGTGTACGGCATCGCGCGCAACTTCGCGCTGAAGCACGGCGTGGTGGTGGTGAGCGTGAACTACCGGCTCGGCGTGCTCGGCTGGTTCCATCACCCCGCGCTGCTCGACCCGACGGCGAGCCCCGAAGACAACAGCGGCAACTACGGCACGCTCGATCAGCTCGAGGCGCTGCGCTGGGTGTCGACGCACATCGCGGCCTTCGGAGGCGACCCGAACAACGTGACCATCTTCGGAGAGTCGGCCGGCGGCTTCGACGTCTTCGCGCTGCTGGCGTCGCCGCTGTCGAAGGGGCTGTTCCACCGCGCCATCAGCCAGAGCGGTATGCCGGCCACGCGCACGCTGGTCGAGGCGTCACACTTCACCGACGACGCTGATCAGCCTGGCGCCGAGGGGAGCTCGAGTGAGGTGCTGGTGATGCGGCTGCTGCGCGAGGGGAAGGCGAAGGACCGCGCGGGCGCGAAGCAGGTGCTGGCGTCGATGTCGCCCGAGGCGATCGCGGCGTACCTGCGCGGGCTGACGGCCGAGCAGCTTATCGGTCCCTTCAAGGACACCAAAGCGGGCTTCGGCATGTACCGCGCGCCGGCGCTGCTGCGAGATGGGCACGTGTTGCCGGTGGTGAGCGTGGTCGAGGCGCTCGCGCAGTCGACGGTGCCGCTGCTGCTCGGCACCAACCGCGATGAGCTCAAGCTCTTCATGCTCGGCAACCCGAAGTACGTGAGCCGGTTCCTGGGCATCCACGTGAAGGACGACGTGGTGTTCGAGCGCGACGCGCGGCTGGGCTCCGAGGTGTGGAAGGCGCTGGGCACGGACCTTCCTGCGGCGGCGGCGCACCAGGCGGGGACTCCGGTGTTCGCGTACCGCTTCGACTGGGACGAAGAGCCGAAGTACTTCGTAGCGGATCTGCCGAAGCTGCTCGGCGCGGCGCACGGGTTGGAGATCGGCTTCGTGTTCGACGACGAGGCGAGCGAGTTCGATCCGTTCGGGATCAATACGAAGGACAACGCGCCGGGCCGCGTGAAGCTCGCGCGGGCGATGGCTTCGTATTGGGTGCAGTTCGCGCGCACGGGCAACCCGGGGCGCGGCGTCGACGGCACGTTGCCGGAGTGGAGTGGCTACGGAGCGGAGGCGCGCTTCATGGTGCTCGACACCGACGCGAGCGGTGGCCTGCGCATGGACCGTGGGCCGATGACGCTCGACGCGCTCGAGCAGCGCGTGTGGGGTGATCAGTCGTTCGACGACGCGGGGCGTTGCGAGGCGTTGAAGGCGATGTTCCAGGGGTTCGGTGGCGCGGCGGGTGCGTGGAGTTCGGAGCGCGCGGCGCGGATTCGCGCGAAGTGCCGGTGAGTGCGCTTCGTGGCGCTTGTGCCCGAATCGCCCCTCACCCCGGCCCTCTCCCCGCTTCCGCAGGGAGAGGGTGGATCGTCGTTCGCGAGTAGGGTCGCCCCATGCGAGTCCTGCTGGCCCTGAGCCTCTCGGTCGTGTGCGTCGCGTGCGGTGCACCTGGTGAGTCTGACGATGCTGGCTCCGTGACGGGTGGTGGCGGTGGCTCCACCATGACCGGAGGAGGCGGCGGAGGAGGCACCACCGACGACGCGGGCGCGCCCGACGCAGGACCTCCTGATGCGGGCATGAGCTCCGACGATGCGGGGACTCCCGACGCCGGCAACCCCTTCGAGAACCTCGACCCCCTCGCCGACGCCGGCCCCGCGCAACGCCTCGACGGCGGCTTCCAGTTCCTCGAGGGCCCGCAGTGGATGCCGTCGCTCAACGCGCTGCTCTTCAGCGACATCCCCGCGAATCGGATCTTCCAGTTCGCTCCATCGGGGGCCATCACCACCTACCGCACACCGAGCGGCAACTCGAACGGCCTCGCCCTCGCGCCCAACGGAGATCTGATCATCTGCCAACACCAGGGCCAGGTGCAGCGCCTCCGCACCGACGGCGGCACGACGACGGTGGCCTCGACCTTCGACGGCGGCACGCTCAACTCACCGAATGACGCGGTGGTCCGCAGCGACGGCACCATCTACTTCACCGACCCGACCTACGGCGGCACCGGCACGGTCGGCTTCCGCGGCGTGTACCGCATCGACCCGAGCGGCGTGCTCTCGCTGGTGCACACCACCACCACCGGCCAACCGAACGGCGTCGCGCTCAGCCCCGACGAGCGCACGCTCTACGTGTCCGACTCGCAGCTCTCGGAGGTGCGGCGCTTCGACGTCGCGCCCGACGGCACTACCTCGAACGGCGCGCGCTTCACGCTCACCAGCGCAGGCGGCCCCGGCGGAGTGGGAGGTG
>Ga0207971_100256_pt1 | contig 12096 bp, 5 predicted proteins | sample LakWasMet56_HOW8_2_FD_183890 | JGI IMG/M metagenome (GOLD analysis project Ga0207971, IMG submission 183890) | Freshwater sediment methanotrophic microbial communities from Lake Washington under simulated oxygen tension - Sediment Metagenome... | ecosystem: Environmental > Aquatic > Freshwater >... | reverse complement strand
TTTTAATGGCTAATTTACCCTAAAATTTAGGTGGTCAATTTGGACTGGAATTGGGTGGTCAGTTTGCACCGAAATCGGTGGTCAATTTAGACTGGAAAGTGGTGGTCAATTTGACCGTTTTTTCCAATCAAATCGCTAATATAGGAATGAACTGCCATTATTTGTTTTATAACATTTGCAAATGCTAGATAACAATTCATATTAAATTGAGATGAATGTGTTACTTCGTTATCAAAACATCCAAGTGAAACAAGCTGATCATATAAATTACATAAAATAGTATCTTTATCATCGCATGAGTTTTCACTTATCGAACAACCTGTTGCTAATAACTGTTCTAATTGATTAACCAAATTGTTATATAACGTCAAATCAGACGGTAAAGTAACTTGAGTCTCACCTGTCGCACTTTCATAAGTATCAACAAACAACTGTTCAATTTGGTTTTGAAGTGATACTATGGCATCATATTCAGGTGAAATAGGAATTATTTCTATTCTAATTATTGGCTCATTAGCATTCTCATATACAACAATATCTTCTAATTCAAGCGCAGTTTTTGTAACTGTATAAGCTAATTCATAAGAAACAAAACTTGAGTTTTCTACTAAAACTGTTTTGTAATAATTAATGGTTACAGCACCTGAATAACTTGTTAATTTCAGTTCAACATTTGGTGAATCTTCAGGTAATAAAATCAATAAACCATTCAAATTATTGAAGGATAACGATTGAGCAAATTGGTGTGGATTTATATCATCCGAAACAATTAATTGATTATAAGGCAATCCGTTTGGTATAGTCGGACTAGCATCAAATGCACCAATAGGTGAAAAATAAGCACCATTTATAAAATGAGCATTAAATTGGCCACTTAATGGATAATGATGCCCCAATGTTTTATTCAATACATTTGAAACATGCCAAATATCTGAGGTTTCTGCACAAAACAAATTAGATGCAGTTATACCATATTGTTCTGGAGTAAACCATCCTGACTCACCCGGATTAACATAACTAAAAGGGTCACCTCCTAACAATCGAATAGTGTCGTACTGATTACCAGAACGTTGCCAATAACCTATTTTTCTAGTATTCGCATTTGGAACATTTGGATCTAAAGCTTCAATAGGATGATAATCTACCCATGCTGAGCCATTCCAAACTTTAATTTGAATATTCTCAATAGAATATTTATGTTTCACTTGTCGTAAAACATGTCCGCCTCTTACTGTTTTTTGTGGCGGAATTAAATCTATAAATGATTCTGCTCCCGAAGTATGTCCTCCTATTTTTGTACTGATAGCATTCGGAACTACTCCTTTTGTAAATTTAATATCAATAAAAGTATCTAAAGGTATGACATTATCTATAGCTGAAATCTCAGGCTCGTTTTCAAAATATTGAACATAAAATTCTTCATTAGTCAACATATGAACTCCTTTAACCAATTCTTCCAAACGATCTACGGTATTAGCCGAACCATCAGATAGAACAGGAACTGGTCTAGTATCAACCTCTCTATTTTTCTCCCATTTAAGTTGTAACTTAATTCTAAATCCTATTTTAATAAATCTAGCAACTCGGATTTTTCCTTTAAATCGAAGTTCCGCAAAAATCAAAAATGGTTTTACGGCTTCTCCTGATAAATAAGCGTTCATAGAGAAATGAACATAAATAACTCGCCATACATTAACGTCTATACCTCCTCCAAAGTGCAGATAACCTCCAAATTGAGGTCTTTCAAAACTTATTTGGGCGCCAATCTCTACAAAAGCCCATATCTTGACTTTTATTCCAAAGAAATTTTTCTTTAACTCAAAATCAACTCTTGAACCAAATTCTAGTCCTTGAGAATTTAACATTAAATAAGTTAAAGAACGAAGATTGATTAAACCCGGAAAGACAATTGCTGTATTAGGCTTTTCACGAGTACCTATATTTAAATACCAAGATTTGGTGTTTCCATTTAATGGGAAGAATGATTCAACATTTGCATTTAAAGTAAATATTTTTCCAGTGGCAGTAGGCATTTTAAAATCAGCCCCCATACCTGATTCAATAGAGTTGTCACCCCAAGCAACCATAGCCCAAAATGGTGGCTCTTTACTATCTGTAAGCCCTAATCTTGCGCTGATAATTGAAGCTCTAGCCTCAATCATAAACAAAGAAGGAATAGATAGTAATAACATCGCTCTTAATGAAATAACAGAACCATTGTCAAAACTAGTTCCTAATACGGCTCCAGCTCCAAACGAGAAAGGATTGCTATATTCCGAAGAATCATAAGGTCCGCTAAATTTAGAAACATGTATTCCTTTAGGTGGATATTTATAATAATCATACCAAGTAGCGTCAGGTGGTAAAGCTTTTATAGCTTTTTTCTCTGCAACATATCGAAATCCTATTAATCCTCTAAATCCATAAATACCAAAAGAACCCAATGGAATCGGTTTTGGTAAATCTATTTCAGCATCCACAATGAAAGCAGGGAACTTTGGAGCTAATTTCATAGCTGCACGTCCTGAAATATTCCCTTTCTTAATTTTTAAATCTATTTCTCCTAAATATTCCTGAGAAGCACCTGGTTCAGGTATCGTCAATAAACCATGAAGAGAAACAGCCTTTGTTTTAGCAGGAATAACCAAATCTATTTCTATGGTTTGTATATGCAAGAAATGATCGCCATCACCCCCAAATTCATCATCATCTGTAGTATAGTAGTATTTAATCCCTTCTCCTCTGGCATCTAGCGCAAAAGGATTAACACTTATAGCTCCATCAAAACCTACATAATTATAATTACGCATTTGTCCATGATGCTCTCTTTGAATAGATCCCATGTGTATTCCAGTTACTGCAATGTCCACCGGACCTAACGGAAGTGTAATATTAACAGGCAAAAAGCCGTTACCTCCTACTATTTCAAATTTACCATTGCTGTAAAAACGAATTTTAGGAAGAATAAGCTTCTGATCTCCCATAATCTCACTCATTATACCTTCAGGGAAAGTAACTTCAACTGAAGTTCCTACATAAAAATCACCTGATTCTTTTCCTAACTCAAGAGTTAAAAAATTAAAATTTACAAAGCTTCCTAACTTAGCGTTTATTCCACCAGGAACAGAAGCAGTCAAATTAAAATCACCTGTATGATCAAGATGTCCTTTAACAGCAATTTGTAATTGTTGACCACTTTCATTTTTTAATTTTGGAATCTCTAAAGCAGCTACTATGTTAGATTCTGTAACTACATTTTGTTTAAAATAAATATCAAACTTGTTAAAACCAACTCTAAAACCATTTTCTTTACCAATTCTAAACCAGAAAAAATCATCTGCTAACGTTGGTGTTCCATTAACTGTTTCTAAAGCAATTGTCCCAGAAATACCACCTGTTCCAACTAATAATCGTTTACCTGAAATTCGTAAAGTTTGAGCAACAGAAGGGTTTTCTTGTTTAAACCATTTTTTAGGTAAGTAAATTGAAACATCATCAGTGTAAAACCCCATAAAATCATCAGGGCGTCCATCTGCTATAGCTTCTTGTATGTTTTCATCCTTGCTTAAATCTAACTTTAGGTTCTGAATAGTAAAGACCAAACCTGTATTTCCAATTTGAGCAGGTACAACGGTATTCAATACCAATTCCATGTTGTAACCAAAACCTTTTTCGGTATCAGCATAAAAAAGAGCTTCTCCAAAAGTAAACAACACTTTAGGAGACCCGTTACCGTCTTCTGGAATAACAGATAATGCCCTAGCTGCTTTAACCTCAGGAGATACTACTTCGCCAGGATTAAATGGATTATTCCCATCAGAATCAAAAACTGGTTTTAATAAATTTCTAGGAAATTCTACTCCAGCAATAAGTGTTAACGTAGCCCTAAACTTAGGAATTAAAATATCCTTAATAAAAGCATCTAAATCATCTGGTATAAAACTTTTAAAATATGCTTTAACATTATTTAAAATAGTGTCTGCGTTATCATCAGCCAAAAAAACACTAAAAGCAATTAATGAACTATATTGCCCAGTTTGATTAAATATTTCTTCAACAATCTCCGAGATTAAAGTTTCATCTGTAGGCAATGGAATAGAAAGTGATAATTGTGAATTTATATCATTTACAAACTGTTGTAAAGATGTAGTATTTTCATCTATTGGTTCTACAAAAATATTAATGAAATTTGCTAATGCTTGTTCTTCTGAAATATTAAGAACTAACAAAGCCATCTCAAATAATTCTTGTGGAGAAAAAGAAAAATTTTGCGCATTAAAGGAACGCAAATAACCTAAAATTTTCCATTGATATTCCACTGTAATTGGAAAAGCTGAAATATTATAATCACCACCCGTTACATCTGGATTCAAAACCAAAGCAATACCTGTTCCTGGTATTTCAATAGCCAATTTCTTTGGAGAAACAATAGTTAAACTGTAAAAGGCTGCATCTCCTCTTGGACTCTTGTTATATTGTAAATCTTTGTAATGAATTTTACCTAATAAATTCACTAACCCTTCTTTTATGAATCCTAAAATCTCAGGAATATCGTCTTCATTTACAATAGTGGATAATGTAGGATAATATCTTCTGGTAACGGCTACAGGCGGTGCAGGTGTATTTGGCATACGATAAAAATTATTAATTTAATACACCCTAATCCTAAAAGAATAACAATTATAATAGCCTAAGATGTATTCGTAAAAGTAATGTCATACACTATAGCGGTCAATTCGTATTTACACGGAATTTTATGTTACGTATTTATACGCAAAAAACCACTTAAAAGTGGTTTTTGATTAATTTGAATATTATTTTATAAAATTACTTTTAAAATTTTGGCTATGTTTTTGGCATCATCTATACCTCTGTGGTGTGTGCCTTCAAGAGGTATATTCAGATATTTTAAAGCACCATCCATGCCTAGTTCATGACCTAATTTATTTTTTAAAGCAAATAGTGTTTTTACATTGATGTGTGATGGACCAAAAGGATAACCTCTACCTAAAGCTGTACATTGTTTTTTAAACTGATTCAAATCATAAGCACCATAACTTGCCCATGGTCTGCTAGGTGTGTCATAATCTTTTTTAATGATGCGAAGAGCTTCTTGAAACGTTATTCCTTCTTTTTCTATCAATTCTGGGGTAATAGTTGTAAGCTCTGTACAAAAAGGACTTATGGTAGAACGCTCGGGTATAACTAAAATACCTCTATTGTCTTCTATTGCTCCAGTATTTACATCTAAAAAACAAATACCAATTTCTATTATATCGTTTTCCATGCCTTCTGGGTTTTTACCCTCCCAGCAAGTAGCTTCAATATCTACGACTACTATTTTATCTAACTTTTTTGCCATGATTTTGTGTTTTAAACAATATTTAAATTTGCTGGTGGAACAAGTTGGTTTGGATCCATAAAATAAGCCATTAATTCACTAGTCAATAATGGCAGCCTATCTTGCCATACTTGATAAAAATAAGGTAAATCCGAACTTTCATAAATTTCCTCATCATCTAATGGTAAACTAATTTCTAATTCTCCACTCATAAAATCAAACTTAACATAACTATCTTCACTATATTTTATGTCAATGTTTCCATTTTCATCATATATTATATTATTACTGATATAATACTTTTTCCAACCTGGGAAATCTATTGCACCAGTCTGATCATAGCCAATGATTGCAATATCTCTTCCCTGCGCATCAAATACTTTCATAGTATATCTTGAATCGAGAACACCATTTTCATAAGCAAAATACTTCCAAGTATCATAACCGTTTATTTGTTCATAATCTTTAACTATCGTATATTCAAGATTAGGTTCTGTGAGAGTACTTAAAATAGCATTTACATCTTCATCTGGATATATATATATATATATAATTTCTAACTCATTATTATAATATTTTTTTTCGATTTTTTTTCGATTATCAACATAGGTTTGTTCCGCATATTTTCTTAATTGATTTGCTTGTTGAGGAGTTATAACTTCTCCAAAATTATTTGTGTATTTAATTTGTGTGCTCATAATTTTTTTACTTTTAAAATTTTAATGACATTGCAGGTTGAATGTCAAAATTAGTCCCTTGAATTACAATAGCAAAACCAATCTCTGTTTTATTTTTCCTATTTTTAAGATAAAAAATATGTGTTCCGTCGTCTTTTTTCACAGCATTAAGTAAATCAGCTTTATAAGTAGGTGGAGGCATATCATCTTTGTGGATAATACCATCTTTATTTGCTTTTTTAATAATAGGATCCATTTTTTCATTAACTAAATCATTTATTTCAACACCTTTCTTATTTGGATATAATGTTTTATAATGATTTGTCCAGTAATCTTCTATTTTATTAAGAAAATTATTTGCTTCATTTTGTGATATTACAATTCGACCGTCTAAATCATCTGGAGCAACTATGTTTCCATTTTTAGTTAACACAGGAACATCATTTACATTTGGATCTAATGTACTTGACTTAAATTGTACGGAACCTTGTATTTCATACTTAGCATTTTTAATCCCCCAAGTATTACAATAATCATCTAAAAATGTTTTCACTTTTTGAGAAAATAATTTGTAATCTGCTAAATTATGAAAACCAGTTGGAAACCCACGCTTTCTTATCACTTTACCATAATAATTGATTACAATTCGTGTTTCATTAAAAGTTAATTGTTTTAACGCACTACTTCTACAACTTGTTAAAACAATATCACTAATAATCTTTTGATCTGATATTCCAAGTTCTAAACAATCTTCTATAATTATTTTTAGATTATTACTATTAAAATTTTGATTAAAAAAAGTTTCTACAAATGCTCCATTGCTATTTCTAATTCTTTGTAATATGCTTGGTTGTATCTTATCATAAATTTTATTAACTTCAATTAATAGGTCAGCGGCAGCATTTAAGTATTTGGCTTTACCAGTTTCTGTTATTACTTCTGCTACTTCATCTAAATTAGTAGCATTAGGTGATACATTTTCAAGCCTATTTTGTAAATTATTTTTTATAGTGACTTCATCAATCCCCCCACCAGCGTTTTTAATAACTCTAGCGGCTTGTTTTTTTAATGCTAAACTAGTAATTGTATCGCCCACAGTAATTGATAATGTAGCAAATTGAAATACTGTGATGAAAGTTTTCATACTTTCACAAAACCTATAATTTTCCCAAGCCTCAATATGCTCAGGGTTTGTGCTATTTTCTGTTACATTTGGTGGTTCGCAAGACGAAAAGCTTGCAAAAAAGCCAATAACTCCAGACGAAAACTCTATTCCGCCAAAAAAAACTCGCAACCCTTGCTTGGTAAACAAACCAATTTGTGCTTCACCTAAAGCCGCCCAACGTAAGTGTCTTAATTTAGAGAGATTACCAATACCTGAAAATGTTAATATACCATCAACTAAATAACCAAGCATGGTTTCAGTATCACTTTGATCTCCTGCATCATCTATATATTTCAAGACAAAAAGAGGGATCAATGAATTGATTGCTTGACCATTTATTATTTGAGGTTCATTAATTGATGTTGTTAATAAGGGTGCCTTTGTGTCAATATTAGTATTTATTATTGTTACAGGTTGGTAAATGTCATACGTTCCATAAATTAAATCACTAAATGTTCTATGGTTTGAATTCCAATCGTTGTTATAATTTGTATCTGTTGGTTTACTTTGAGAGGCTATTATTTTTTTTCCTTTAAAACTAAAATTAAAATTATCATTAAAAACACCAAAAAGCTTATGAGACTCATATGGCAGAACAATCGGTGATGCATTATCATATTTTTGTTTATATAATGTAAATTCTTGATACTCACCGATGCTTAAACTTTCTGTTACAGTATAAGATTCATAACCTATTTCGCTTGTGTAATAAAATAAACAGTTCGTGTTTTCTGGATCATTTTCATTATCAAATTCAGCTATTGAATGATCTAATATTTTAAATCCTAATGTTTTAGTTTTAATATTGTCATTCAATAAACTAAAAGGATTGTATTTACTAAACTGCCATAAAAAATACACTCCTTGAACAAATGATCCTTTGGTATCTTTTGGCTTGTAGTTAGTATCTAAAACCCAATTTGTTAAACCATAAAAAGTTTCTGTAAGATTAAATGGCTGATTTAGATTTTTATAAATTAGTTCATAAAGAGTTATTGATTCTTTGAATAATATTCCATCGTTTTTTTCTTTTAATAATTCTTGAAGAAAAAAATCAATATTTGACTCCCCAAATTGATCTAGAACAAGATCATCTGAACCAAAAGAATAAGTAAGATTTACTAAAAAATTTTGAATAGCAACTTCTGACAAGTAACCTCTTTTTCCCTTAATATCATAAAAGGCGCTATGAATCTCAATTAAATTATCAACAATCAAAAACTCATCTGCAATAAAATTGAGCATCTCAATTTTTTTATTGATATCCATTTGTTGTAAAACAATAGGATGTAATGACGAAGCCAAAGCAATCGCTTTAACCATTTCCGAACCTTCATTTATATAATTAAGATAGTTTTTCACAGAACTATAATAATTCAATAAATCATTGTAATACCCTATATAATAATTTCTAACAGATGTATAGTCATTTGGATTAATAATTAAAGTAACTTGCCATTTATCTTTTTGATGTTGTTTTAAATTATCATCAAAATCAGAAGAACTAAAGGCTTCATAAATTTCTATATCAATGTTATTAATTAATTGAGCTATATCTGATATTATTTTAATTAATTCATTATCATCTAGATTGGAATTTATGATATTGTTCACAAAGAAATCATATGCAGTAAATTTTAAAGCTCCTGTTTGAGTAGTATTATCAAAATTACATATCGAATTTAAAGGATTTATAGTGAAAATTGTTGTATTGATATCATCCTTAGAAAAATAATTAGTATCCGAATAAATTAATTTATATTCATTCCAACAATATTTATTATCAGAAATTAAATCCTGACCTACATATGAAATTTCTCTTTTCCTAATTATTATTTCATCACCATAAGTTGCAAACTCCCAATCATTAAACTTTATAATTAAAGATTTATCATTTATAATTTCTGCCTTATAATCTAAATAATATTCCTCCTCATAATATCCTTCTTCAATTCCATCAAAATTAACAAAATGAGTAAAAACAATGTTTGTATCTTTTGTTTTAAATGACTTTAAATGCCCTGATGAATAGAAATTTATTGGTATGATATTTTCTGTATTTACAACATTCCCATTTTTTAAAATTGTAGCTTGTTTCATATAATTTATATTAGATCTAATGAAATATTATTATTTTTATTAAACGGAATGCTTTCGCTGTATTTAGTAGAATAATAACCTCTATCATCAACACTATATATTCTAACATCTTCATTTAAGCAGAACAATAAGTATTCTCCCAATTCATTTTCAGCTATTATATCAAGCGTATATGACTTGTACTTTACATTTTCTGCAGAAAGAAAATAATCCTCTTGATTCTCTAATAAGTTTCTAAAAAACAATTTAGCATTAAGTAAATTATTTTCATTTGCTAAATCAACCAAACGTTGATATTCATCTTTTGAAATACCCAGTATTTTTTTTGCCGGTAGTTTCCCTTGATCTTGTTCCAAAACAACTCCTGTTATAGTAGTTTCAGAGTCGGTAAACAATACAGTAGAAAAAGAAAAGGGTTTTTCAGGCTGATAAAAATTATTCTGCTCTTTGCTGTAAGCCATAGTTTTTACAACATTGCCCTCTTTAAGTGGGGTATTATTTTTTACAAAAGTACTTCCATTGAAATCGCAATCCATCAACAATGTTTCAAAAGTAATACGCTCTAAATCACTTGTGTCATCTATCTTTATTGCATCTGCTATTCGTTTTACTTTAACAACACCTGTATCTATTTTTCCAAGAGAATTAGGAAAATGTACCAATTGTAATTGTTCATCTACTACTGATGGATACTCTTTTTCGTTTTTGGTGGCAACAAAAGGTACTGTATCAAGTAATCCGAAGACATCATCTATGTCTTTTAATACAAAACTATTAGGTACAACCTCTGGTGCATTTGGATCAGTTGGAGGTGCAACATACTCCGAAACTAATAATTGTTTTCCTTCATAAATCAATTTTACCATACTAGCAACTACATCAGTTCCAGAAGTATCAAATCGAAATCCTATAGGCTTTGTGAAATTAAAGTCTACAATAACACTTGTGTTTTCGGGAACTTCTTGTAATAAATTAGCATTTCTAATAAAATTATTTTCATGGGAAGTCGCAATCATTCCTAATTCACAAAACAAAGCCGCTTCTTTATAGTTATCGGTAATAAGTTGAAAATAAGTAGTTGGATTAGTACTTACTTTATGTATGGGCCAACTTGTATCTCCAAAAACAACTTCCGTTAAGTTACTACTATCTGTTCCTATTTTTAAATTGTTTGCATTTGTATCAGAATAAGTATAATTCCCATAAAAATTATAACTCCTTTGACGACTACTTTGAATGTAAAAATACTGGGTGTTTTTTGTATAAAAACCACCCATTAAACCATAAACAGCATCAATAGTAGTTAATGGTGTTGTAGTTCCATTCACATATACTTTCCCAGAACCATTAGCATGTAATCCATAAAAAGCGGAAACATCCATAAATTGCGTACATGTTTCTCGTATCAATTTCTTTTTAAATTCATCTGGCTCATTAATCGTATTCAATTTATAATCTAATGATCTCGCATAGCCCAAATTAAATTGAAAAGGATGGGCATCATTTTCTATATAATAATCACCTTGATTCAATACAATATCAATTCCTAAGTCTGCCGATACAGTTCCTAAGACTGTACCTCTTGGTATCATCGGTAACTCAAATGCCTTCTCAGCAGGTTCGCTTAATGTACCTGCTCCAGCATCAACAACCTCTGTTTCTGATAACTTATAAAATAATGTATCTATCAATTGAGAATCTGGCTGACTAGTACCGGTTGGAAAACCAATGAAACTTGATGAAAATACTGGTGGTGTCGTTCCTGGAGGATGGTTTTCAGAACTATAAAATTGATTAAACTCTTTCCATAAAAATTGAACAAATTCGGTTCCATTTGTAGCACTACCAGTTAAAATATCAGAAGAATTAATAAAATCACTTTTCGTTAATCCACGATATATGATGTACTTTATAGGCAATCCTTTAATAGGCTGCTCAAATGGTTTCAAAATCAAGTTTACTTTATTCGAATCTGAAGTAGGCTGAAGCAAAACTTGCCCTTTACAAAGCATATAGACTTTCTTCGCCCCTGTAAAAGTCAGCTTAGAAGTAGTTCGGAATTCAGATACAGAAACAACTCCAAAACTATTAGTTTGAGATATGTTACAAACTCCATTATCCGTTTGTAAAACAAAATGGGAAACAGCTTGAAGTACTGGTCTAACATTTCTACCATTATCAGAAACTGTAGAATTTTGACCTTGAGTATTGGTAATTAAATCAGGCATGAAATACTATTTATAAGATAGTAAAACTAAAGCCTTACTTTACCAATTTCAATCCGTATTTATACGTTTTATTAATGAGTATAAATACGCAATAAATATTTAAAAAAATTCAGAAAAATTAGTAGTGTTTGTAAAAAACCATAAAAAAAATTAGAATCTATGTCTAAAGAATTTATTAAATACACATTTTTTTAATAAAATTTATTATTGATGCTGTTAATTAATTATTTTCAATCAAAATTTGTATCATTATTTTTTCTAATCATTTATTATCCAATAAAAAATACTAGAAGAGAAATAAGTCATTATCTCATAAGTTATTTTCATAAACTATTAATCATACTATTTCACTAAATTTAACAAATGTATAGTTTTCATCATCTTTATATTTCATTGATATTTTTTCTATACTATCAATAATTATTTCCCAATTTCCGTTTTTGCTATTCCATTCCACCCCACCCCACCTCTTATCTTTAATTAAAGAATCTCTATTACTTAACAATCTTTGTAAAAATTGATTCTTAACCACAGAAAAATCTACATTTTTGTGACTTATTCTTTTTTTTCTTAATTCATTATCAA
>Ga0207971_100253_pt1 | contig 12418 bp, 10 predicted proteins | sample LakWasMet56_HOW8_2_FD_183890 | JGI IMG/M metagenome (GOLD analysis project Ga0207971, IMG submission 183890) | Freshwater sediment methanotrophic microbial communities from Lake Washington under simulated oxygen tension - Sediment Metagenome... | ecosystem: Environmental > Aquatic > Freshwater >... | reverse complement strand
TCGCTGGCATCTTGATGATCTCGGTGGGCCTTTTCGTGGCCCTGTATGCGTCCAACCATTACCAGGTCGGATCGGCCACCCGCATGGGGCCAGGCTACTTCCCCACCCTGCTCGGCTACATCCTCGCCGCACTGGGCCTGGTGATTGCGCTGCTCTCGCTGCGCAAGACCGTCCACGTGGTGCAGCCGCCACCCTTTACTTGGCGGCCCTTTGTGGCCGTGATGGCGGCGGTGGCGCTTTTTGCCTTGTTGATCACGCGCATCGGATTGATTCCCACGACCATCCTGATGGTCATGGTCACCGCCTCCGGAAGCAACAGCTTTCAGTTGCGCCGGGCAGTGCTGCTCGGTGTTTCCCTCTCGGTCATTGCCTGGCTGATCTTCTCGCTCGGTCTGCAAATGACCCTGCCCGCCTTCGCCTGGGGGTTTTGAGCCATGGAATTCTTCTCCGTCTTCGCTTCCAACCTCTCCATAGGCATTCATGAAGCGGTCACGCTCAGCAACCTCTGGTACTGCTTTGTCGGGGTGTTCCTGGGCACGCTGGTGGGCGTGCTGCCGGGCCTGGGCTCCTTGATCGCCATCTCCCTGCTGCTGCCCATCACCTACCACCTGCCCGCCACCGGCGCGCTCATCATGCTGGCCGGCGTGTACTTTGGTGCTGACTACGGAGGCGGCACCTGCTCCATCCTGCTCGGGGTGCCCGGACACGCGGCTGCAGCGGTCGATGTGCTGGACGGCTACCCCATGGCCAAGCAGGGGCGCGGCGGTATCGCCTTGTTCATGAAGTGCGTGGCCTCGTTCTGGGGCTCTGCCGTGGGCATCGTGCTGCTGATGTTCTTCGCACCCATTCTCTCGGGCTGGGCCCTCAATTTTGGCCCCTCGGAGTACTGCGCGCTGATGCTGCTGGGCCTGATTGCTGCGTCCACCGTGGGCCAGGGCTCGCCCATCAAGGGCGTGGCCATGGTCTTCGTGGGATTGATCCTGGGCGTGATCGGCACCGACATCAACAGCGGTGTCTCGCGCTTTGCCTTCGACATCCCTGAGCTGACCGATGGCATCAGCCTGATCGCCATGGCCATGGGTCTGTTTGCCATTACCGAGGTGATCAAGAGCGCCAATACCACGCGGGTAACGCCCGCGGAGCAAAGCTTCACGCTGCGCGACCAGATGCCCACGCGCCAGGACTGGCGCCGCTCTTTTGGTCCGATGCTGCGCGGCTCGGGCCTGGGCGCGTTCTTCGGTGCGCTGCCCGGCACCAGCGGCGGCATGGCGACGTTTCTGTCCTACTCGATGGAAAAGCGCATTTCCAAGCATCCGGAAGAGTTCGGCAAGGGCGCCATCGAGGGCATTGCCGGGCCCGAGGCCTGCAACAACGCCGGTGTGGGCACGGCGTTCATCCCGACGCTGACGCTGGGCATTCCCGGCGACGCCGTCATGGCGCTGATGCTGGGGGCGCTGACCATCCAGGGCATTCAGCCCGGACCGCAGGTGATCACGGCCCACCCGGACCTGTTCTGGGGGCTGATCGTGAGCTTCTGGATCGGCAATCTCTTCCTGGTGATTCTGAACATTCCACTGATCGGCATGTGGGTGAAGTTGCTCTCCATTCCCTACCACCTGATGTTCCCGTCCATCGTGCTGTTCACCTGCATCGGGGTCTACAGCACGAGCAACAGCACCTTTGATGTCTGGGTGCTGCTGGCCTTTGGCATCGTGGGCTACCTCATGGCCTTGCTGCGCCTGGAGGTGGTGCCCGTGCTGCTGGGCCTGATCCTGGGGCCGATGCTGGAAGAGAATTTCCGCAGGACCTTGCTGCTCTCGCGCGGCAGTTTCAGCGTGTTCGTGGAGCGGCCTATTACGGCGGTGGCGCTCGCCGTGTGCGCGTTTTTGCTGCTCTGGACGGTGTGGGGCTCGATGCGCAGCCGCGTCAGTGCATAGGGGGAAGCAGGCCGGCGCCGCGCGGTGCTTGCAGGTAGCGGCCTGACAATTCCCGCTGCGCTGCGCTGTCCACGCCCAGGACGTCTACCAAGTACGTCTGCAGGCCGCCGTAGTCCTGGTCCACCTTGTGCAGCGCCGCGTCGAGAAATTCCGCCTGCACGCGCCACAGCACCGCCAGCACTTCTTCCGGGGCATGGCCCTCGGCCATGGCGGGGCGGCGGTACAGATCGTTGGTCAGCAAATAATCTCGCATCACCACGTCGCGCGGCACGCCAAGCGTCAGCAGGATGAGTGCTGCGGCAAAGCCGGTGCGGTCCTTGCCGGCGGTGCAGTGGAAGACCAGCGGCGTGTCCTTGGCAAGCAGGATGCGGAAGAACTCGGCAAAACGCGGCGCGTTCTCGTGCACGAAGCCGCGGTAGGTTTCCTGCATCAGCGCCACCGCATCTTGCGCTGTCAGTGCCCGGCCCTCGCGTTGCAGTTCAATGGCCCGCTGCACTACGGTGGGCTCAATGGCCAGTTGGTGGTGCTCGACGGCGGGCAAAAGGTAGGCGAGCTGGGCGCGTTCGCGCTCGCCGCGGAAATCCACCGTGCGCGCGATGCCCAGCGCGGCCAGACGCGCCTGGTCGTCTGGTGTGAGCGCGGCCAGGTGATCCGAGCGGAAGATGCGCCGCCATGCGACCTGCCGGCCGTCCTGGCCGGTGTAGCCGCCCAGGTCGCGGAAGTTGGTGGCGCCGGCCAGCGGCAGGGAACGGGAGGGCGTTTCGACGGGCATGGGAGCGTGCGCAGGCGAGTCTGGTGTGTGCATGGCGCTGAGCGTATCGCAAGCGGCCGAGGGCTTGTGTCGCCTAGGGACGTCCTGCATCACTCCTCGCGGCGTGTGATAGCGCGGACTCGGGCGGTCTGCGTCGTCGCGTTTCACAGCCCATAGCTACGGCCATTGCCTGCAAAACACGCCTGGCATCCCATCCCGATCCGCACTACACCCACTCGCGTAGAGTTTTGCAGGACATCCCTAGATCGGGTTGGGACCCACCCACAGGCCGCTTCGCAAGCCTTCAGGGCACGCGGGCGACCACACTTGGCCGCTCGCGTTCCAGGATGCTTCCTGCACGTTGAGTCCGGCAAAAACGCCATAGCCAGCGCCTGCGCAGATGTCTTGCCCGGCCGAGAGCGTTTCCCCTGCCTTGATGGCGCCCAGCGCGTGAATCGACTCACCGGCCTTGATGCCCCAGCCGGCTTCGAGGTGCACGACACCGCTGATCGTGCCGCCGACCAGAATGCCCTGGCCAGCGCGCAGGCTCTCGCCGCCGGTGAGGTGCCCCCCCACGCGCAGACCCTTGCCGCATTCCACGGCGCCTTGCGCGATGAGGTCCTGCCCGACGAATCCGCCGCCCTGCAATTGCAGTCTTCCGCCGCAAAGGGCGTCCCAGCCTGCGCGCAGGTCACCGGCGCAAGTGATGTCGCCCCCCGCCTCTATGCCCCATTGCGCGCGCACATCGCCTCCCGCCTGCAACGCAGCGCCCGCTCGGATGCTGCCTTCCACGCGGATGTCGCCGCCCACGGTAATGGCGCCACCGGCACGCAGGCCTCCTCCCGCCCGGATCGAACCGCCGGTGTGTATCACCGCATCGGCATCGATACTGCCGCGCACCTGCAGCGTGCCGGCAAAGACAATGGCATCGGCGTCGAGCGTGTCCACCGTAAGCACCTCCTGCGTCGGCCCGAACTGCGTGAGCAGCCAGCAGGCATCGTCCACGCGCCCAGCCTGGACCAAGGTATCCAATGCTTGCTGGTAGCCGCTGCCGTCCGGGAGGTTGCGGCTGAACCAGCGAAAGCCGTTGGAGCAGGGGTTCTTGGCCCGCAGGAACTGCCGGGTGAGCTCCATGCCTGTCGCAGTGCCGAGCAAGGCGGCAGGGGCAGGGATTTCCAATGATGCGGGGCGGATGGACGCTTGCCCATCGGTAGCGAGATCGGGTGGCATGGCCATCTCCTGAAGAGAGCGGCCCGGGTTGCCCCAGATCAGACTGAGGTGTCGGCCGCCATCGCGCGAGGAGGGTGCCCGGCGATGGAGGATTTGCGCGTGGAAAAGAGGGGAAGTGCGAATCGCCGGGCGAGGGAATGTGCGACCGGTTGGTACGGCCAGATCTCGCGTCGCACCACGCCTGCGCAGGGCAGCGCGCGGCGGCAGCAGCGGGCTGGAGTGTGGAGCGCGGGGTGTGAAGGCATGGCGGACGATGGTACCAGCGCCTGCCAATCCGGCGCTCGCGGTGGGCTATTCCATTTCTAAATCAAACGATTGCTTTGTCGGCTTCGCTTGGTCAGTACGCCTGCACTGTCTGCGCTTCGCCTTCGCATACTCGATTGATTGAGAAATCGAATTACTCACTGCGGCAGCACGTTCAGCGCGGCGTCCATCTTCTGCTCTTTGCTGCCGGGTGGGCACGGCTGGTCGGTGTACACGGTGCGGTTGCCCTGCACGCACTTGCGCGGCAGCGCAGCCGGGGCCGAAGCACTCGACCCGGGCGCTTGGGCAGCGGCTGCAGCGCGTGGGTGCCCAGGCGGAGGGCTCGGGCGGGTGATGGCGAGCCAGGTCTGCCTGGCCCATGGTCCGGCCAGTGGTGTCCAGCGCTCAGCCGTCCACCACGCAGCGGCGGCGGCCAGCACCAGCACGACGGCCAGTGCGGTCCAGACGGTGCGCTCGGTGCGGCTGAGCATGGTGCACCCCGTTCCAGGTCAGCCCAGGTGCGGGCCGAGCAGGCCGGCGAGCTCAAACATGCCGGCGCTGTCCTTGCCGAACACGGCACGCAGCTTGTCGTCGGCGACGATGGTGCGCTTGTCCTTGGGGTCCTGCAGGTTCTGCGCCTTGATGTACTCCCACAGCTTCTTCACGGCCGCCGGGCGCGCCACCGGCTCGGTGCCGATGACGGCGGCGAGCGCCGCGCTGGGCGCTTTGCCGGCTGCGGCCTTGCGCGGCACTGCCGCTTTCGTCGCCGCCTTTTTGGCTAGGGCTTTCTTGGCTGCGGCGGGTTTTTTAAGGTCTTTTTGGCCTCCAGCGCTTGTCCTGCTTGCATTAGCAGCTATTGTTTTGGTAGCTCCACCAGCAGCCGGCTTGCGCGGCGGGAACTTGCTTGGGGCAAATTCAAAGTTCACTTTGCCGGCTTCAGCGTCCCACGCCAGGTGCGCCTTGAAGGCGCGGCGGGTGCGCATGCTGACGAACTTGTCGAGCAGGTCGGTCTTGCCCGTGGCGAGGAGCTTTTCCATCTGCGCGCGCTCCACCGGCTGCTGCAGGATGATCTTGCCGCTCTTGAAGGTGCAACTGGGCACAGGCTGCGCGGCGGTGGGCACCGATTTGGCGCACACGTAGTTGCTGCCATGCTCGTGCACTTCGGCGCCGCAAATGGGGCAGGCACCCAGCGGCGGGTCGGTGAATTCGACCAGCTCGCCGGTTTCCTCGGCCTTGTCGTCGCCGAAGTCGAATTCGAGCTTGTAGTTGTGCGCTTCGTCGTCGTACTTGAGCACGATCTCGGACGTGAACGGCCAGCCGGCCTTGGAGCGAAAGCCGTCGAGCGGGCCGATCTTGCGTTCACTCAGCAATTGCTCGGCCTCTTGCGGCTCGAAGGTGCGGCCCGCGGGCGATTTGCCGAAGGAGAAGCCGCAGGGCTCCCCGCCGGCAAAACCTGCGCCTTCTGATGCAGCTGGCTTGCCCACGCAGGCGTAGCGGCGGTAGTTTTCCTTCACCACGCCGCCGCAGTTGGGGCAGGGCGCCACCAGCGTGGCGTAGTCGCCGGGGATGGTGTCGCGGTCGTATTCCTTGGCCTTCTTCACCATGCGCTCGGTCATGGCGGCGATTTCCTGCATGAAGGTGGCGCGCGGCAGCAGGCCCTTTTCCATCTGCGCGAGCTTGTATTCCCACTCGCCGGTCAGGTCGGCGCGGGCCAGCTCCTTCACGTCCAGGCCGCGCAGCAGCGTCATGAGCTGGAAAGCCTTGGCGGTGGGGATCAGTTCGCGGCCATCGCGCAGCATGTACTTTTCTGCCAGCAGGCCTTCGATGGTGGCCGCGCGCGTGGCAGGCGTGCCCAGGCCCTTTTCCTGCATGGCCTCGCGCATGTCTTCGTCTTCCACCTGCTTGCCGGCGCTCTCCATGGCGCCCAGCAGCGTGGCTTCCGAGTACCGCGCGGGTGGTTTGGTCTTGAGGCCCTTGGCGTCGACTTCGTTTGCCAGGGGCTTTTCGCCCGGCTGCACCGGCACCAGGTTCTGGCCTTTGTCGCCTTCTTTGGCGTCCTGCACTTCGTCGGCGGCTTCCTTGCCGTAGATGGCCAGCCAGCCGGGCTTGACCAGCACCTTGCCTTCGGTTTTGAAATGGTGGGCTTGGGCCCCTTGCTCTACCTTGCTGATGCGCGTGGTGACCAGGTATTCCGCGCTGGGGAAAAACACCGCCAGGAAGCGGCGCACCACCAGGTCATACAACTTTTGCTCGGCTTCGGACAAACCGCTGGGCGCCTGCAGCGTAGGGATGATGGCGAAGTGATCGCTCACCTTGGCGTTGTCGAAGATGCGTTTGTTGGGCCGAACGTAGTTGCCCTCGATAGCGACGCGGGCGTGTGGCGCCAAGTGCGCCATGCCACTGCTGGCGAGCATTTCCAGCGTTTGCTTGGCCACGGGCACGTAGTCTTCGGGCAGCGCGCGCGAATCGGTACGCGGGTAAGTGAGGGCCTTGTGGCGCTCGTACAGGCTTTGCGCCAGGGAGAGCGTGGTCTTGGCCGAGAAGCCGAATTTGCCGTTGGCCTCGCGCTGCAGGCTGGTCAGGTCAAAGAGCTGGCCTGGGGCCTGGGTGGTGGGGCGGCTCTCTTCGGTCACCGTAGCAGGCTGCCCGCGCGAGGCATCAGCAATGGCGCGCGCCTGGGCTTCGGACCAAACGCGGTCGGCGCGCTGCTCGGCGTCGTCGGGGGTTTTCTTCCACGCTGGGTCGAACCACTTGCCGGGGTACTGGCCGGCCTGTGCGGCGAACGACGCATGGATTTCCCAGTAGTCGCGGCTGATGAATTTGCGGATTTTCTCTTCGCGCTCCACCACCAGCGAGAGCGTGGGCGTCTGCACCCGGCCCACGGTGGTCAGAAAGAAGCCGCCGCCCTGCGAGTTGAAGGCCGTCATGGCGCGGGTGCCGTTGATGCCGACCAGCCAGTCGGCTTCGGAGCGGCTGCGGGCGGCGTCCGCCAGGCCCTGCATCTGCTCTTCGGTGCGCAGTTGGTCAAAGCCGTCGCGAATCGCCTGCGGCGTCATGGACTGCAGCCACAGGCGCTTGAAGGGTTTGCCGAGGGGCACGTACTTCCCGCTTTTTTCGCCGCCGGCGTACTGCTCAATCAGGCGAAAGATCAGCTCGCCCTCGCGGCCCGCGTCGCAGGCGTTGATGAGCTGCGTCACGTCCTTGCGCTTGGCTAGTCGGACGACCGCGTTCAGGCGCGTCTTGGTCTTGTCCACGGGTTTGAGGTCAAAGCGTGGCGGAATCACCGGCAGGTTGGCAAAGCTCCATTTGCCGCGCTTGACGTCAAATTCTTCCGGCGCCTGGATCTCGACCAGGTGGCCGACCGCGCTGGTGACCACGTACTGCTCGTTCTCGAAATGTTCGTCGTGCTTGTCGAACTTGCCCGCTACAGGCGTGAGGGCGCGCACGATGTCTTGTGCGACCGAGGGTTTTTCTGCGATGACGAGGGTCTTGCTCATGGAATGCTTTTTTCTGGTGCCAGCGCGCCACAGTGTGGCATCAAGCGCTTCTACAATCGGGTTCCTTCGCGCGTACACGCGCACGCGCAGGTGTGCATATTCAAAGTAACAGAAGTTTTTCCATGCCTTCTAGCACCGTTCCAGCCGCCTCTGCCGGGCGTCGCCTCCAGACCCGCCGCTCAGGCGTACACGGCAAGGGCGTCTTTGCCGTGCAGGATATTGCCGAGGGCGAAGTGCTGATTGAATACACCGGCGAGGTCATCAGCTGGCAGGCCGCGCAGGACCGGCACCCGCACGATCCGCTGCAGCCCAACCACACGTTTTACTTTCATGTCGATGAAGACCGCGTGATCGACGCGAAATTTGGCGGCAATTCGTCGCGCTGGATCAACCACAGCTGCGACCCCAACTGCTTTGCCGACGAGCAGGATGGCCGCATCTTCATCACCGCGCTGCGCAACATTGCGGCGGGCGAAGAGCTGAACTACGACTACGGCCTGATCATTGAAGAGCGTTACACGCCCAAGCTGAAAGCCGAATACCCGTGCTGGTGCGGCGCAGCAAACTGCCGTGGCACCTTGCTCGCGCCCAAGCGTGGCCCGCGGGCGCCGGCGCCGCTGAGCAAGAAGACGCCTTCCAAAGCGAGCAAAGCGCCGCGCCGCTCCCCACAAGCGCGCACTGCGGTGCGCAGCCAGCGCGCTGCCCAATGACCGAGCCCCTGCGCTGGCCGCTGGAGGCGCTTTGGCAGGCCCTGGCGCCCCGCATGCCAGGTTTCAGTGCCGAGCTGCTCGCCAGCGTGGACTCCACCAACTCCGAATGCATGCGCCGGTTGCGCGCGGGCCAGCACGAGGCGCTGTTGCTGGTGGCCCTGGCGCAGACGGCAGGGCGCGGGCGCATGGGGCGCAGCTGGCAGAGCGAGGGCCAGGCCGAAGGCGCCTCGCTCACCTTCTCGCTGGCGCTGCCGCTGGCGCCGCGCAGCTGGTCCGGTCTGTCGCTGGCCGTCGGGCTGAGCGTGGCAGAAAGCCTGCAGGCCGAATGGCCCGCCGTGGGCAGCCGCACGCCGCGCATTGCGCTCAAATGGCCCAACGATCTGTGGCTGCAGGGGCAAGGAGCCGAGCGCAAGCTGGGCGGCATTCTGGTGGAAACTGCCAGCTGGCTGGCGCCGGGCGCGGCCAGTGGCGCAATGCGCTGGGTGGTGGTGGGCGTGGGCCTCAATGTGTCGCCGCGCGATGGCGGCGGTTTTTCCACACCGCCCGGCAGCCTGCACGAACTTGACGCGCGCTGGGATGCGCCCACCGCCCTGGGTTGTGTCGTGGAGCCCCTGGTGGACGCGCTGCAGGCGTTTGAGCGCCAGGGTTTTGCGCCGCTCGTGGCCCGCTATGCGGCACGCGACGCGCTCGCCGGCCGCCAGGTGCGCCTGTCGGACGGCCGCGAAGGCCTGGCCGACGGCGTCGGGCCAGAAGGCGCGCTGCGCGTGCGCGGACCGATGGGGGCCTTTGATATCAGCAGTGCCGAAGTCTCGGTGCGGCCCTTGCGTGCCGACGGCGAGCCCGGCGTGGCATAAACGCACCATGTTGCGCACTCTCGTTCTTTTGCTTTTGTTGGCCAATGGTGGCTACTACGCCTGGTCGCAGGGGCTGCTGCAAAGCTGGGGCTTTGCGCCGCACCAACAGGCCGAGCCGCAGCGTCTGCAGCAACAAATCCACCCCGAGCTGCTGCGCGTGCTGCCGGACGACACTGGCAAGGCAGCGCAGCGCAGCACGGCAGCGCCTTCGCAAGCAAGCCACGCTGAGCCGGTGGCCGCCGCCGACCCTGACGCCGCAACCGCCCCACAGGGTGAATGTCTGCAGGCAGGTCTTTTCGATGCGGCCCAGGCCGATGCACTGCGCCGCGCGGCCGCAGCGCTGCCCGCAGGCAGCTGGCGCCTGGAGAACGCCACGCTTCCCGGGCGCTGGATGGTCTACATGGGGCGCTTTGCCGACGCCGACCTGCTGGCCAAGAAGCGCAGTGAATTGCGCGAGCTTGGAGTGTCTTTCGATCGGCCCAACGCGGCGCTGGAGCCGGGGCTCTCGCTGGGGCGTTTTTCCACTGAAGAAGCGGCGCAGCGCGGGTTGACCCAGCTCAACGCCAAAGGCGTGCGCTCGGCCCGCGTAGTGCAAGAGCGCCTGGACGCACCGGGCTTTGTGCTGCGTCTGCCCCAGGCCGATACCGCCCTGCGCGCCCAGGTGTTGGCGCTGCGCGGCGCGCTGGCGGGCAAGGAGTTGCGTCCCTGCTCTTGAGGCCGGGTGCCCGCAAAGGCATCTCTACGAAGACGGCTCCAGCGCCGCAAAGCGCACGCTGAAGCAGGCCCCTGGGGGCTTGTGGCCGGGTCGTGCATCTTCCACCCCAATGCGGGCGCCATGCTGGCGTGCAATCTCCTGCACGATGGGAAGACCCAGGCCCGAGCCGTCGGCCTCGTTGCCCAGCACGCGATAGAAGGGCTGGAAGATCAGCTCGCGCTCGGATTCGGGCACGCCGGGGCCAGAATCCTCCACCTGCAGCAGCAGCACATGGCCGAAGGTGTCGGCCAGCACCCGCGCGGTCACCACGCCGGGGCGCTCGGACGTCGATGGCGTGTAGTTGATGGCGTTGTCCACCAGATTGCGCACCAGTTCGTGCAGCAGCGTGGGGTTGCCCAGCATGTTCACCCCCGGGGCGCCGGGCAGCGCGCCGTCGTAGCCCAGGTCAATGCCTTTGTCGAGCGCGCGCGAGATGGCGTCGTGCACCACGTCCACCGTGATCTGCGCCAGATCGCAGGGCACCAGGGCAATCTGTGCGCTGCTGCTCTCAGCCCGCGCCAGCGCCAGCAACTGGTTGACGCTGTGGGTGGCGCGGATGCTCGAGCGCCCGATCTGCTCAAGCGAGCGCTTGATCTCCTCGGAACTGGTGCCCGCGCGCTGCGCCAGATCGGCCTGCATGCGCAGGCCCGCCAGCGGGGTCTTGAGCTGGTGCGCAGCGTCGGCCAGGAAGCGCTTTTGCGTCGCCAGCGAGTCGCCCAGCCGGGTGAGCAGGTCGTTCACTGAGGCCACCAGCGGCGCCACTTCCAGGGGCACGGTCCGGTCATCCAGCGGGGAGAGATCGTCGGGCTTGCGCGCGCGGATGCGCTCTTCAAGCTGGTTGAGGGGCTGGATGCCGCGCGCCAACGCCAGCCACACCAGGAGCACGGCGAGCGGCAGGATGATGAATTGCGGCAGCATCACCCCCTTGATGATCTCGGTGGCCAGCACGCTGCGCTTTTCGCGCGTCTCGGCCACCTGCACCAGGGCCAGCGGCGCTTCGGGCAAGGCCAGCCGCACCCAGATGTAGGCCATGCGGATGTCGAGCCCGCGGAACTCGGCGTCGCGCAGATGCACTTCGCCGTTGGATGTGTTTTCGCCCTCAGGCGGCGCAGGCAGATCGCGCTCGCCCGAAAGCAACTCGCTGCGCGGCCCTGTGACCTGGTAGTACACCGTGTCGGAATCGTCGGCGCGCAGGATTTCGCTGGCGGGCTGGGGCAGGTTGAACTGCACCTTGCCGTGGTTGACCGAGACCAGCTGCGCCAGCGCCTGGGCGTTGTATTCCAGCGCGCGGTCAAACGGTTTGTTGGCAATGCCTTGCGCCACCAGCCAAGTCAGCGCCAGGCTTACGGGCCAGAGCAAGAGCAGCGGCGTGAGCATCCAGTCGAGGATTTCGCCGAACAGGGAGCGCTGCTCGCGCTGGAAGATTTTCACGTCAGTGACCGAGCCAAAAGTTTAAGTAAAAACGGGCTCTAGCGCTTATCCATCAATCGCGAACAGCTATGAAAAACATAGTATTCTGCTCGGAATTATTCTGGAATCTTCTCAAGGCAATACCCCAAGCCGCGCACTGTGGCGATGCGAATCGGGCCTTTTTCGATCTTCTTGCGCAGGCGGTGTATGTAGACCTCGATGGCGTTGTTGCTCACCTCTTCGCCCCATTCGCACAGGCGCTCGACGAGCTGGTCCTTGCTTACCAGGCGCCCGGTGCGCTGCAGCAGCACTTCCAGCAGGCCGAGTTCGCGTGCCGAGAGCTCCACCATCTTTCCGTCGATGGTGGCCACACGCCCGGACTGGTCGTAGAGCAACGGCCCGTGCTTGATCGCGCTGCTGGCGCCGCCCATGCCGCGGCGTGCGAGGGCACGCACGCGCGCTTCAAGCTCCTGCAGCGAAAACGGCTTGGCCATGTAATCGTCGGCGCCCAGGTCCAGGCCCTTGACGCGTTCGTCCACGCTGTCGGCGGCGGTGAGGATCAGCACCGGCAACGCCGAGCCACGCGAGCGCAGGCGCTTGAGCACTTCCAGGCCGTGCATGCGCGGCAGGCCCAGGTCGAGGATCAGCAGGTCGAACTCGTTGTTCGTCATCAGCGCGGCGTCGGCTTCGCTGCCGCTGGCCACGTGGTCCACCACCGCGCCCGAGCCGCGCAGCGTGCGCAAAAGGCCATCAGCAAGCACCTGGTCGTCTTCGGCAATGAGAATGCGCATGCGTGTCTCCGAGGGGTGGGCGTGGATCAGACCGTTGAGGCTTATGCAGCCATTCTAGGAGTCTGTCGGACTTGGAAATCGTCGGCTGCAAATCGGCCGCAGCGGTCCATTTTCCACCGTCTTTTTGCCCCATAGCCGGGCTATGGGGCTGCAAATCCGGCAAAAACTGTCCTCGCTGGGGCCGATTTTGGTGAAACCTCCGGTTTTCGCTTTCGACGCTCCAAGTCCGACAGACTCCTAG
>Ga0207971_100246_pt1 | contig 13973 bp, 11 predicted proteins | sample LakWasMet56_HOW8_2_FD_183890 | JGI IMG/M metagenome (GOLD analysis project Ga0207971, IMG submission 183890) | Freshwater sediment methanotrophic microbial communities from Lake Washington under simulated oxygen tension - Sediment Metagenome... | ecosystem: Environmental > Aquatic > Freshwater >... | reverse complement strand
GACCCACGATGGCGTCACGCGACACGACGACACCGCTGATGGGTGCGCGCAAGGCGACGAGGAACCCGCCAGACTCGGCGTTGACGCCAATGGCCGTGAGCTGTTCTCCGAGCGCGCGAGCTTCGGCCTCCTGAGCGCGAGCGTCAGCCTGGGCGTCGACGAGCGCTTGCTCTGCCCCGAGCCCGCTCGCCTTGAGCGCCTCGAGTCGCTCGGCGTTCTGTCGTGACGCCCTCGCGCGGGAGGTGGCGGCGGCGTACGCCCCACGCAGGCGACCGACATCGGGCACGCGCACCGTCGCCAGTACTTCGCCTCGCTTCACGACTGCGCCCTCGTTGAAGAGGACCTGCTCCAGTCGCCCCGAGATGGCCGACGAGAGCCGTGCCGTCCTGTCGGGCTCTGCGATGATTTCTCCCGTCAGCGTCAGCGTCGAGGGAAGCGCAGCCCGGCGCACTGGCACGGTCTGGATTCCCGCTTGCGAGGCCTTCTCGGCATCAAGCGTCACCTGGTTCGGCAGCTCGGCGTGGGCTTCCTCGTCGCGGTGCGGCTGCTCTGCTTCGGGCGCGGGCGGTGATTCCTTGCATCCGGTGACGGCGAAGAGGAGGGCGAGGCAGCAGAGACGAAGTGCTTTCACAGGTCACCTTCGAGGGAGAGGCCACTCGCGCGCGCGGCGCGAACGGAGGCGAGACAAGCCGCCTCACGCATGGCGAGTTCGGATTGAAGCATTTCAACCAGAGACTGTTGTGTGACGAGGGCTTCACGCACTGTGAGTCGGCCCGCGCTCAGTTGGGTTGAGAGGGCCTGCAATGCGCTGGTGGCGCCGACAAGCCGCTCCGAGGAGAACAAGGCTCGCTTCTCCACCGCAGCAAGCACGTCGCTCTCGGCGAGCGCGCGCTCGGTCGTCAGCCTGCGCAGCATTCCTTCCAGCTCGGCCTGCACGCGCTCCTCTGCAGCCAGGGCTTCCTCAATCTCGCCGGCCTTCGTTCGCCCGACGGGCTGCGGGAGTGGAATCGGCAACCCCACACCCACGCCGAACACGCGCTCGTTGAAACCATCGTTCTGCGCGAACAGCGTCACCGTGGGGTTCGGCGCGCGGCTGCGGCGCAACAGAGCGACACGTCGGCTCGAGGCTGACTTGAGCGACTCGAGCGCCTTCAGCTCTGGCCGCGTCTGAGGTGCCGCGTCCGTGCGCAGCGGCTCCAGTCCCGGGCCCGTCATCAACTCGACGCGCTGGCCGGTGAGCGACTGCAGTTTGAGCAATGAGGCTCGCGCCGCGCGCTCGGCTTCAAGCCGGCGCTCGCTCACGCCCACCCAGGCCGCGTCCGCTGCGGCCGCGTCGACGGGCGACGCGAGGCCGTTCGACGCCATGCCTCTGGCCGTGCGCGCCACCTCTCCAGTGGCCTTCTCGAGTTGCACAGAGAGCTTGATGCGCTCCCTCGCAGCAATGGTCTCGAACCAGGCCACCCACAGCTGCTCGGCCAGCTCGGCGCGAACGACGAGCATCTGGGCGTCTGCCGCGCGAAGCTCGTCGTCGGCGACTTCGACACGCAGCACACTCTGGCCGGCGACTTCGAGTTCCTGGGCGAGGGTGACCGACCAGTTAGTCCCGCGTGCGTCAGCGCTCACCCGAGAGCCGAGGCTGGCCGCGACGGTCGGATTCGAGGGGAGAAAGGGGCGTGCCGCCTCGCGGCGCGCCGCTGAGGCGTGAACGCTCGCGAGTTCAGCCGCGAGCGTGGGGCTGTTGGCCAGGCTACAGGAGACGAGATTGCTTCGAGACAGGGCCTCGGAACAGACGGGCTCAGCGGCTCGCGCGCCGAACGACAGCGTGACGAGCATGAGTGCACAGAAGCGTGGGCAGACCCCACACGCGACGGCTGATTTCATGGGAAGGCTCCGGAAGAGAGACGAAGACGGCGCTCAACGCGCCTGACACTGCTTCTTCGTCAGCTCACCGGGGGGCGGAACGGCGGGTCGAGCGTGGTGCTGCTGGGGGAAATGAGGGCGGTCGTCGAAACCAGCGTCAGCGTTGCGACCGCAGGAACCTCATAGCCATTTGCGTTGAGGGCGATGTTTCGAACGCCACAGGGGCAATGCGCACATTGCTGGGAGCAGGGAGCGGATTCGTCACAGTCGTCCGCGCAACATGCGCCCGTCAACCACATCGAGACGTCGGTGAGGACGTCCTGCACGGCGGGTGAGGCGAACGCGAGTACCAAGACGATGAGCCAGCGAGCCAATCGCGACCGCGCTCTGTTGGCGTTGGTTGGCACTGAGCGAACAATGCTCCAGACCCGCGGCCAGTTTCAACAGAATCTTCGGGATGGCTGAGGAGGTGGAAACCACGCTTACGTTTCATGGGTGGGCGCGACTGGCAGCTGGCTCCGATACCCAATCCAGTGCACGAATCTTCGGAGACCACATGGCCACGGTGAGCGTACGGCGCGGTGACACGATGTACGGCATCGCGAAGCGGCGAGGCATCGACCTGGCCCGGCTTCGTGCAGCCAACCCCAGGGTCAACCCCCGAACCCTGAAGGTGGGGCAGCGGCTTCAGCTGCCCGGAAGTCGCGACAGCTTCGACGCTGCTCCGGCACGACGGTCGGGCGCCCGCCCTTCGGCAGCCGGCCACACGCACCCACGAAATGCCTCGCGCACCCAACCTCAACCTGTGGGGGCGCGTTCTTCGCAGCGCGTGCCCTACGGCAACGGACGAATCCCAAGCAGCGCGCTGACCAGCGTGGGTGGTGGCCACAAGATGTACGGCGAAGCCGCTCGAGCCTTCACCCAGATGCGAGATGCCGCTCGCCGCGATGGCGTGACCATCAAGCTGACCGACAGCTACCGCACCTACGCGGCCCAGGTCGACGTGGCGCGCCGCAAGGGCATCTACGGCGTGCGCCAGCCGAACGGGAAGCTTGGGCTGGCCGCCCGTCCGGGCACCAGCAACCACGGTCTGGGGCGCGCCGTCGACGTCAACCTCGGGGCAAGCCCTGGGGCCAGTCAGTGGCTCAGAGTGAACGCTGCGCGCTTCGGCTTCAAGACGATTCCGCGGGAGCCGTGGCACTGGGAGTTCAAGCGCTGAGGGTCAGCTCTCGCCGCAATATCTCCCGTACGCTTCGCTTTCGTCGCCGGCATCTTCCCGTTCGTCTATTTCGCCGTTCACCGCGGCCAGCATGTCGTCGAGGGGGCTGGGGCCCGCGCTGGCGTCGATGAGCGTCTCTAGAGCTTCGCGCAGCGGGTAGAGCACGTCGAGCGAGCGCTCGAGCGTCGCCGCCAGTGCCACGACCTCATTCAGTTGGCCAGCTGCGAGCGCTCCGTAGAGCTGCCTGAGTGGCCCTTGGGGAAGTGGGTCGATGAGCACCTTGAATCGCTCGTCGGCCCGAAGCCCATCGAACTCGCTGTCGACGCGCGCAAGGATGCGAACGGCCAAGACTCCCGCCCCGTGCTCGAGGGCCGCCTCGAGGTGCTTGATGGTGAGCGGCCGTTTGCCCAGACCCGCGAAGAACTTTGCAGCCAGGTAGTGCGCCTCTGCATCGGCAGGATCTGCTGCGATGGCACGCCGAACGAGCGCCAGCGCGGCGACCGGATTTGAAGGCGCGGCTTCTTCAGCCAAGAGGCGCAAGCTGGTGCCGTGCTCGACGACGAGCTGTTCCACGATGAACCGCGCGACCGCGACCTGGTCTGCTTCGGTCGCGACCTCGATCAGCCTGTTGCAGAAGGCGTGTCGTTCCCAATCGGTCGCTTCGTCGTGCCGCGCGCGCACCCGAGCAAAAGCCTCGCGGAGCGCGGCTTGTGCTGCCGGCACCTGGCCTTCGAGCCAATGCGTGAGCCCAACCCAGGCCTTCGGCTCAAACGCTGTCGGATCTTGCTGAAGCGCCTCCGTCGCGAGTCGCATGACGACCTGCACCTCGCCCGTGTGCCAAGCCTCTTCAATTTCCGGTAGGTCCACACGAGCAATCTACTGGAGGTCCAGCGCGTGGTCGCCGCGATCTCAGGGCTTCACGTACGACAGTGGGTCGGCGGCGAACGCCTGAGCGCATTTCAGGGAGCAGAACGAGTACGACTGGCCACGGAAGGGAAGTCGGGCCGGAGCTCGTGCCCGGTCAACTCGCATGCGGCACACCGGATCGAGGTCGGCCGCAGCCATCGAGGCCTCGTCGGCGAGTTCGAAGACGGTGACGGGTTCGTGGAGGTTCTTCAGTTGGAGATCTCCGAGCGGCCGGAAAGCGAACTCGGTCGATGCCAGACCTCGAACGACGGCGCGGCTGCAGAGCAGTTGCCCGCTGTGCGCGTGGGCAGCCACCCGTGCCGTGGTGTTGACCGTGGTCCCGAAATAGTCACCCGACCTCTCCACGACCGGCCCCGCGTGTACGCCGACGCGGAGCGCCGGCCAACCTGGCTCGCTGTCGACCGCGCGCATGAGCCGAAGAGCCGAGCGAACCGCTGCCAGCGGCGTCGGTGCCCAGATCATCACGGCGTCTCCGATGTGCTTCACGATCCGCGCGCTATCGCAGAGCGAAGCTGCGGCGAGTGCGTAGTATCGGACGAGCATCGTCGCGGCGTGGTCGTCGCCGTGCGCCTCTGTGAGCGCTGTGAAGCCAGCAATGTCGGCGAAGACGATGGTCGCGTCGCTCACGTCGTTTCTACGGGATGGAGACCTCTCCCATCATCCCGCCCTCCGCGTGCTCGAGGATGTGACAGTGGTACATCCAACGTCCGGGCTCGTCGAAGCGTGCGATGGCCTTGATCGACGACTTCGCGGGGATGTTGATGGTGTCCTTCCATACTCGCCTGGCAGAGGCCTCAGCCACGTCGTTTCTGCTGAGGACCTGGAAGAAGAAGCCGTGAAGGTGGAACGGGTGGTCCATCTCCGACTCGTTGACGACCTCAAAGACGCTCACGCCGGCCCCCGGCGTCCAGGCAGCGACGTCAGGCCATTGCTTCTCGTTGACGAAGAACCGGACGTTCCCCGCCTCGGCCTTTTCGCTCAGGGCGATTCGAAACGAAGGGCCCGCAGGCGTGGGCAGCGCCTCAATGGCAGGCGGTGGGGCAGGGAGCGCGGTCGCGGTCGGCTTGCCGGCGAAGCGGAGCGTCGCGATTGCGAGCGGCGATGCGCTTCCGGTCATGTGCCCTCGCTCGTAGGGGAGCGCCATCAGTTCGACATCACCGCTGGAGGGCCCCTTGACGAACAGGTCAAGGCGTTCGCCGGGCACCAGCATCACCGTCTCGGCCTCAAAGGGCTCGGCGTACGGCGACCCGTCTGTTCCAAAGACGAGAAACTTCAAGCCCGACGCGCCGAGCGTGAAGTACCTCGCGTTGGCGGTGTTCACCACGCGGAGACGCGTCACGCCTCCAGCGGGCAGTCGAAGCAGTGGATGTACGGCACCGTTGGCGAGGAGCGTGTTGCCCTGGCGGCCGATCATCGCCGACGCATCGTCGAGGTACTCGGAGATGCTGCCGTCGGCGCGGAGCTTGATGTCGTCAAGAACGAGCACCTGCTCGAGGTCTGATGCAGGTTCCCCAGGACCGCGGACTCGAATCACGCCGTAGAGTCCCTTCTGCACCTGGATGGCCGACCGCACGTGAGGGTGGAACCAGAAGAGGCCGCTGTCTTTCAGGATGAACTCGTAACGGAATGAGCCACCGGCCTGCACCGCGTTGTCCATCAGCGGCACGCCGTCCATCGTGTTCGGCACCCGGAGTCCGTGCCAGTGGATGGTGGTCGCCTCGGGGAGGTCGTTCTGAAAGTCGACCACGAGGCGGTCTCCCAGGTTGGCCTCGATGAGAGGCCCTGGCACCGTGCCGTTGTACGTCCACACCTCGGTCGGCGGTGCGTCACCGAAGCGCACTGATGCGACCTGCGCCCGAAGCGACAGGTGCACCACAGACGATGAAGGGTCCGTGTCGTCGACGCTCCGAAGAGGGGGAAGTTCCGACTGAGACGGAACGCACGCGGCCAACGCCAGGAGCGAAACAAGAAGTGAGCGCATGGCGATTACCGAACGGGGTTCATGCTCATCTCGTCGGAATAGGCGGAGGCCGTGCTGCCCTTCATGCAGCGAAGGCGGTAGGTGTACGTGGCGTCTTTCGTGGCAGCCGCATCGTGCTTGTTGTCGACCTCGCCGGGCACAGAGAACACGGGCGCGAAGGCTCCTGCGCCCTCCTTCCTTTCGCCCTCGACGGTGGTGCACCCGGGCTCCATGTTTGTCCAGTAGAGCATCAGGGCCCCGTCCATCTTCTCGACGGACTTCATCTTCGGAGCCTGCGGCCCAGCTGCACCTCCGCAGCCGGCCAGAACGAGCAACAGCGTGAACGTCTTCTTCATGGTGAGACTCCTGAGGAGGAAAGGAAGCGAGACATCACTGGGTCGCGCACTTTTGGTTCGACGAGCCACGCGCAGCGCCGCCTCGCGAACAGGTCAGCGAGTAGCAGAAGGTCCCGCTGGAATGGCCCGGAGCATCCACCACCTCGGTTGCACTCGACGCGGGTTGGCTGGCAACGACGGCTGCGGCCCCGTCCTTCGACCGCATCAACGCCAAGGTGTCACAGGCTGGGGTCGGGTTGGTCCACTGCACCCGAATCGAACCGTGGACGACGACGACCGCCGAGGTGACGACGGGAAGGGCGATTCCAGCATCGGGGGTGCCCGCATCGGCTCCCCCATCGCTGCCGGTCGGGCCAGCATCGACAGGGGCAGCCGTTCCGGTGCCGGCGTCAGCGCCGGCATCGGAGGGCGAGATGGGCTCGGGGAGAGGATTGCACCCAAGGACGACGAAGAAGAACAAGGTCAGGAGTGAGATTCGCACGGTGGAAATAGGCGCGAGCGGCAGAAACCGTGACCACCTTTCAGGGCCTCCGTCGTCGGAGAGCCCGGAAAACCCAGATCGCCCCACCCGAGACGGCCATCGCCAGGGCAGCCGCAGCGAAAACTGAGAGCAGCAGGGTGTTGAAGTCCTTCCGTTCGCGCCAATCCATGATGTGGAGGCCCCACACGAAGTCGAAGACCCTCCACGAGTTGTTTCTGCGGGCCGAGACCCTCCCGTTCCGCGCATCGACGTAGACGGTGGTGCTGGCATCGTCAGCGAGATGGACTGCCCACGCGGGAACGGGCTTCTCGCGGTATTCGACGGTCGGGGTCTCGAGGCGCTCAATCGCGATGACCGACGGCGGTCCCTGTTGGTCAGCCAGGGCGATGCGACCAGCGCGTGCTGCATCCACCTCCACCACTCGACCGCTGGTCGCGTCCAGGAGTCGGGTCTCTTTGCCCCGCACCTCATAGACCGGGACTCCATCGAGCATTCGAAGCGAAACCTCCTCGGCACCGCTCACGGTGTCGCTCGGGGGCATGACGACGCGCTCCCAGTCAATTGGCGGTGTCGAGAGCATCGCGCGCGTCTCGTCGCCGCGAACTTGCCGAATTGGCAGGCTCGACATCACCAGTCCCGTGAAGAACCAGATGGAGACTTGACCCAGCGCCACGAGCCCCAGCCACCGATGCGCGGCATAGAGATTCTTCATCGCGCTCCCCTGCGGATCACAGTCGAGCCCTTCGAAGTCGGAGCGCGTTGCCGATGACTGAGACGGAGCTGAAGGCCATGGCGGCGCTCGCGAGCATCGGGCTGAGCAGGAGCCCAAAGGCTGGGTAGAGGAGCCCTGCAGCTACAGGGACTCCCAGCGCGTTGTAGATGAAGGCGAAGAACAGGTTCTGGCGGATGTTCTGCATCGTGCTCCGCGAGAGGCGCCGCGCCTTCGCGATGCCCCGGAGGTCGCCCTTGACGAGCGTGATGCCAGCGCTCTCCATCGCCACGTCTGTTCCGGTTCCCATCGCGACGCCGACATGCGCCTGGGCCAAAGCAGGGGCGTCGTTAACGCCATCGCCGGCCATCGCCACCGTTCGTCCCTGTGACTGGAGACGTGCCACGACGTCGCGCTTCTGTTCGGGTAGTACTTCCGCCTCGACCTCATCGATGCCGAGCTTCTTGGCGACTGCTTCGGCGGTGGTGCGGCTATCGCCAGTCAGCATGACGATTCGAATGCCCGCCTCGTGGAGCATGCGAATCGCCTCGGGGGTCGAGCCCTTGATGGGGTCTGCGACGCCGAGAAGTCCAGCCAAGGCTCCATCGATGGCGACGAAGACGACCGTCTGCCCTTCGCGACGGAGCTCCTCGGCTCGGTCACCGAGCGCGCCGGGCTCCGCTTTCTGTTGCTCGAGGAGCTCACGATTTCCGAGCGCCACATGGTGACCCTCAATCGTTCCAATGACGCCCTTGCCGGGAACCGACTCGAAGTCCTTGAGTTCCGCGAGCTGAATGCCGCGCAGTGCGGCGCCAGCGACGATGGCGGCGGCGAGCGGATGCTCGCTTCCTTTCTCGAGCGTGGCCGCGAGCCGGACGAGCTCGGACTCGGCGATGCCCTGTGACGGAACAATCGACGTCAGGCGCGGCTTTCCCTCGGTAAGGGTGCCCGTCTTGTCGACGACCAACGTGTCGATACGCTCCATGAGCTCGAGCGCTTCGGCGTTCTTGATGAGAACGCCAGCGAGCGCGCCTCGACCTGTCCCCACCATGATCGACATGGGGGTCGCGAGACCGAGCGCGCAGGGGCAAGCGATGATCAACACCGCCACCGCGTTGACGAGGGCGTGCGCCAGGCGCGGGTCTGGTCCCACGAACGCCCAAACCAGGAATGTCCCGATGGCGACGAGAATGACGCCCGGGACGAAAAACGACGCAACGACATCCGCGAGCCGTTGAATGGGAGCCCGGGACCGCTGAGCTTCGCCGACCATTCGCACGATCTGCGCGAGCAAGGTGTCTCGGCCTACGCGTTCCGCGCGCATGACGAAGCTGCCAGTTTGATTCACGGTGCCGCCGGTCACGCGGCTGTCGGGAACCTTCTCGGCCGGGATGGACTCTCCCGTGACCATCGACTCATCGACCGAACTCACACCGTCCAGGACGACTCCGTCGACAGGCACCTTCTCACCGGGTCTGACACGGAGCCGGTCTCCCGGCTTCACGTCGCTCAGGGGCACGTCGTCTTCAGTGCCATCTTCGCGAACCGCTCGAGCGCTCTTCGGGGCAAGGCCGAGCAACGCCCTCAGCGCACTCGAGGTGCTGCTGCGCGCCCGGAGCTCGAGCACTTGCCCGAGGAGCACGAGGACTGTGATGACCGCGGCAGCCTCGAAGTACACGCTAACGACACCGCTGTGCCCTCGAAACTGCTCTGGAAAGAGCCCGGGAGCCAGCGCCGCGACGAGGCTGTACGCATAGGCCACCCCGATCCCCAGTGCGATCAGCGTGAACATGTTGAGACTGCGGTTCACCAACGACGCCCACCCGCGTTTGAAGAGCGGCCAGCCTCCCCAGAGCACCACGGGGGTCGAACATGCGAGCTGAATCCAAACGATGAGCTTCGAGCCGAGGGCGTGTTGAACGGGTTGGTCGGGCAGCATCTCTGACATCGCGAGAACGAACACGGGAGTCGTGAATGCAACGCTCACCCAGAACCGGCGGCTCATGTCATCAAGCTCTGGATTGCGATCCTCGAGCGAGGCGGTGCGTCGCTCGAGCGCCATGCCGCAGATGGGGCAGGTGCCCGGCTCGAGTCGCAGAATCTGTGGGTGCATCGGGCAGGTGTACTCAGCCCCTGCGGCGGTCGGCGGCGCTGGCTTGCGCTCGGGCGCTACATACGTTTCCGGCGAGGCTTTGAACTTCTCGCGGCATCTCTCGCTGCAAAAGAAGTGGTCCCGGCCCTGGTATCGAAACGCCCCGCCCCTAGCGTGCCCAGGTACTACATCCATTCCGCACACCGGGTCCTTCACGGCCGTGTCGCCATTTCCGCGGCCTTCGTGGTCGTGGGACTCGTCTGCTGCGGAATCTGAGTCCGTTTCGCTCATCGTTCGCTCCCCGCGGCACGCGCTTGTGAGGCAAGGCGCTCGGCGCGACGGAGGATCTCCTCTGCCGCCAAAGCGTCGTTCGCTCGAATCGAGACTGCGAAGCCATTGCCGGTCGAGGTCACGGTGGCGGTGGCACCATTGGGGACGAGTGGGCAGTCTGGCATCTCCGGCACGAGGTGCCCCCGCGATGCGTTGCGGGCCAGATGGCAATCGACCACTCGTTGAAGCCACTCGGCCGTCAGGCCTGGAACAGCACGGAACGTGATGATGGCACCGACCAACCGGTCGCTGGGCACCTTCGCATTGCCCGTCGCGGGGCCCCTCAAGGCGGCCGCGCCAGCAATGTCCTCAGTGTGCTCGAACGGGCTGATGTCTCGGTCGTCAGGCTGGAGCCCCACGCAGTTGCGAGCTTCGGCGTCACGCAAGGCTGCGGCGCCCGCGCGATGGTCGGCAGCCTGCCTGCGGAGTTGCTCCGCCTTCCGACGATGGTCGTCTGTTGGGTTCGAAACGGAGGTCCAACACGCAGTACTGAGAAGCTCAGCGCCTCGGGTGGCCCCGACGGCAGGAGTGCATCGCTGTCTCGTCACCTGCGCTGAAGGTTCGTATAGTTGAGCCTCGGCGGAGGCAGCCGTGTCGAGTTGCTGGGCGGCGCCCTCGTGTTTCGCACCACTCATTTCGTGAGGGCCCGAGCCCGGGGTGGCGCAACTGAAGGCAGCTGCGAGGAGGAGAACCAAGGGTCTGGGGGTCATCACGTCGTTCCTTTCTCCAGAGGGTGCAGCTGAGTGGCCCGCCAAACGACGTACGCTGCAGGGATGATGAGCAGCGTGAGAAGCGTCAGCGACACAAGCCCACCCCACATCGGTGCAGCGATTCGCTTCGCGACGTCTGATCCGACGCCCGTGTCGAACAACACCGGCAGTAGACCGAAGATGTTCGTGGCGACCGTCATCAGGAGAGGGCGAACACGCAGCGTGCCTGCCTCTACGGCGGCGTCGATCAGGGTCGGTACTGTCGTGATGGTGCCGGCTGCTCTCCCTCCGTTCCACGCCTCATCGAGATAGACCACCATCACGCTCGCGGTTTCGGCTGCGACGCCGAGGAGCGCGATCATCCCGACCCACACGGCGACCGAGGTATTGAAGCGCAGCAGGTAGAGGGTCCACACCGCACCGACCGCGGCGAAGGGCACTCCCGTCATCACCAAGAGCGTCTGCGTGACGCCTCGAAAGTTGAGGTAGAGGATGAGGAAGACGAGCCCAAGGGTCAGTGGCAGCACGATGGCCAGCCGCGCCCGCACTCGCTCGAGTAGCTCATACTGACCGGTCCACTTCAGTGAGTAGCCCGCCGGCAGCGTCACTTCGCGAGCGACGGCTGCTTTGGCGTCCGCGACATAGCCACCAACATCGCGGCCCTCGAGATCCACGTAGACCCAGCCGGTGAGCGAGCCCAGTTCGCTTTTGATCATGGGCGGGCCCATCACGGTCTCGATGCGGGCCAGCCTCGACAAGGGAACCCACGCTCGGCTGCCGAGGGGCGAGGAGCCTTGCGACATTGGCCCGGCTCCCATGGTTTCCTCCTCGTCGGCGGCGGTCTCGGCGCCCATCCCAGCGGCACCCATGGCGTCTGGGTCAGCCGATGGCTCGCCACGTCTGGCTGCGATTGGCCTTCGCCCCGGACTCGCCCGTACAGGGACGAGAATCTGTCCCAGCGAATCGGGGTCATCTCGCAAGTCACGCGGGTACCGCACATTGACACGGTACCGTTCGCGCCCCTCGTAGGTGGTCGCGATGTCCATGCCACCGATGGCACCCTCGACCACGTCGAGCACGTCTCGCACCGTCACTCCGTACCGGGAGATGGCTTCTCGGTCAGGGGTGATGTCGAGGAAGAAGCCACCCAGTTCGCGTTCGGCGTAGACACTGCGGGTCCCTGGCACTTTCCGAAGGACGCGCTCGAGTTGGTCATTCACTTCAGAGATGGTGGCGAGGTCTTTGCCGAACACCTTGACGCCGATTGGGGTGCGAATGCCGGTGGACAACATGTCAATCCGGGCCTTGATCGGCATTGTCCACGAGCTCTGAATCCCCGGGCTCGCCACCTTGGCGCTGAGCTCTTCCGTGATGCGCTCAATCGTCATCCCCTTGCGCCATTGGTCGCGTGGCTTGAGTCTGACGACCGTTTCGAACATCGACAGCGGTGCGGGGTCCAACGCGCTCTCGGCGCGGCCCGCCTTTCCGAAGACGAGGTCGACTTCGGGCACGGTGCGTATTTGGGCGTCCTGCCACCGAAGCAACGCTCGGGCCTGTTCAATGGGAATCGAGGGCACCGTGATCGGCATGAACAGCAGGTCGCCCTCGTACAAGGGGGGCATGAACTCAGAGCCCAGCCGGGTGAAGGGCAGCGCAGTCAGCAGCGTCAGCCCAACCGCCCCGAGCAGCATTGGCCAACGGTGCACCAGACAGAACCGAAGGACTGGGCGGTAGGCGTTGCGGCACAGGCGCGCGACGGGGTTCCTTTCTTCGGGTCGAATGGTGCCCTTCAGGAGCAGCACCATCAGCGCCGGCACCAGCGTCACCGAAAGGACCGCTGCCACTGCCATCGAGGCGGTTTTCGCGAGGGCGAGCGGTCTGAAGAGCCGGCCCTCCTCGCCCTCGAGCACGAAGACAGGAAGGAACGCGACTGTCAGTACGAGGAGAGCCCCGAACATCGAGGGGCCCAGCTCCTTTGCTGAGGCGAGAATCAGGGCGCCACGATCGACGCTGCGTCCCTCGGCTTCTGCCGATTCGATCTTCTTGTGCGCGTTCTCAACCAGCACCACGCCGGAATCGACCATGTCGCCGAGGGCGAGGATGACCCCCGCCAGCGACATGATGTTGATGGTCATCTTCAGCAGGTAGAACGCGATGAAGGAGCCGAGAACCGCGACGGCCAACGCTACGACGTTCACCAATGCCGAGCGGAGGTGGAAGAGAAAGACGGCGATGACGAGCAACACGATGAGAACGATTTGCGCGACGTTCTCAGTCAGCGTCTGCACCGAGTCGAGGATGAGGGTGCTTCGGTCGTAGACCGTGACGAGCTTCACGCCTTCGGGGAGCGTCGGCCTGAGTTCGTCGATTCGCGCCTTCACGCGCTTGATGACGTCGAGGGCATTCTCCCCCGAACGCATCACCACGATCCCGGCGACGACCTCGCCCATGCCATCAAGCTCGGCGACGCCGCGACGAATGTTCCCGCCGATGGCGACGGTGCCGAGGTCGCGAACTCGTATCGGAATGCCATCGGCTCGGGTCGCAACGACAGCGAGTTCGATGTCCTGGACGGAGCGGATGTAGCCGCGGCCTCGCACCGAATATTCGTGCTCGGCCATCTCGATGACGCGCCCGCCCACCTCATCGTTCGCGCTTCGAATGGCAGCCGCAACCTCACCGACCGACACACCGAACGCCTTAAGCCGGTCTGGGTCGACTTGGACCTGATACTGCTTCTCGAAGCCACCGACCCCTGCCACCTCGGAGACACCCTCGACGGCCTGCAGCGCATACCGCACCGTCCAGTCCTGGAGGCTTCGGAGCTCCTGGAGCGAGTGTTTGCCCGAAGGGTCGACGAGCGCGTACTGGTACACCCACCCAACGCTGGTCGCGTCAGGCCCAATCTGTGGGTTGACCCCGACAGGCAAGCGCGCCCGCACCTTCGAGAGGTACTCCACCACTCGGGACCGCGCCCAGTAGAGGTCGGTGCCATCCTGAAAAATCACGTAAACGAATGACATCCCGAACATCGTGAAGCCCCGCACTGTCTTCACGTTGGGTGCACCCAGGAACGACGTCACGATGGGGTAAGTGACCTGATCTTCGATCAGCGTCGGGTTGCGTCCCATCCACTCGGTCGCGATGATCACCTGGGTGTCTGACAGGTCTGGAAGGGCGTCGAGCGGGGTGTGCAGGGCGGACCAGGCGCCGCCACCGGCGAAGGCGACGGAGGCGAGCAGCACCACCCAGCGCCGTTTGCCTGAGAGGTCGATGACTCTTGCGATGATCCCCGCGGGCCGCTCAATGTCCGGCATGGCCGCCCCCGG
>Ga0207971_100240_pt1 | contig 14297 bp, 10 predicted proteins | sample LakWasMet56_HOW8_2_FD_183890 | JGI IMG/M metagenome (GOLD analysis project Ga0207971, IMG submission 183890) | Freshwater sediment methanotrophic microbial communities from Lake Washington under simulated oxygen tension - Sediment Metagenome... | ecosystem: Environmental > Aquatic > Freshwater >... | reverse complement strand
GGGAAATAAAATAAGGAAAAATGCATTATTTTGATCCCCTCGGCAATAGCTCCTGCATTGCTCTAACTCCTGCATCCTTGCAGTCGTCATCCTAGCCTTCTCCCGGAGGGAGAAGGAACCGGCCATCTATTAACTTAATGGCAGTGAACGCGGTGCGCGGGAACGAGGATTGAATTGGCATGCAACCTGCTTGTGCATAGCTCAATCGATTAACTTCTGAGAAATCCATCATGTCGAGCGCAAATTTTAATCTGTTGTCCTTTTCGGGAAGAATGAAGATCCTTCACATGACCTGGCTGGCGTTTTTTATCAGCTTCGTGGTCTGGTTCAACCATGCGCCATTGATGCTGGTGATCGCCAAGACCCTGAATCTGGACGATTCGCAGATCAAGACGATCCTGATCCTGAACGTCGCGTTGACCATTCCGGCGCGTATCGTGATCGGCATCCTGGTCGACAAGTTCGGGCCCAAACGCACTTATTCGATACTGCTGGGGCTCGGCAGCATTCCCTGTTTCATGTTCGCGCTGGCGGAGAGTTTTGAGCAATTGGCGCTGGCCCGCTTCTTACTGGGCTTTATCGGCGCCGGTTTCGTGATCGGCATCCGGATGGTTGGCGAATGGTTTCCGGCCCGGCAGATCGGCATCGCCGAAGGGGTTTACGGCGGCTGGGGCAACTTCGGTTCGGCGGCGGCCGCGGGCTCCCTGCCGCTGATCGCGCTGCTGTTCGGCGGCGATGAAGGCTGGCGCTATGCGGTCGCGAGCACCGGCGCGATCGCGCTGGTGTATGCGTTCATCTATTATTTCAGCGTCACCGATACGCCGAAAGGGTCGACCTATTTCAAGCCGAAAAAGGCGGGCGCGATGGAAGTGACCAGCGTCGGCGATCTGATTTTTTATATTGTGATGACGATTCCTCTGTATGCGACCTTGTCGGTGCTGACCTGGAAATTGTCCCCGGCCGGCGTGAACCTGTTGCCGGGCATGATCGCCTATTATATCCATGCGGCCATCTGGGTCTTGTTTTTGTACAACGTCCATAAGATTGTTCAGGTGAACAAGGATCATGTCTTCGAGCCGGTCGAAGAAATTCACCAATACAAATTCAAGCAGGTCGCGATTCTGAATTTATCTTATATGATCACGTTCGGCGCCGAACTGGCGGTCGTGTCGATGCTGCCGCTGTTTTTCTTCAATACCTTTCATGCAACGCAAGGCGTCACGATGGTGCAGGCGGGGCTTCTGGGCGGCAGTTTCGCGTTCATGAACATGGTCGCGCGCCCCGGCGGCGGTTGGTTCAGCGACCGTTTCGGCCGCAAGCTGTCGCTGACGATCGTGACCGCGGGCGTGTTGATCGGTTTCTCGTGCATGTCGCAGATCAATGCGTCCTGGCCGGTCTCGGCTGCGGTGGGTGTCACCCTGGTCTGCTCCTTTTTTGTGCAGGCCGGTTGCGGCGCGGTCTATGCGATGGTGCCGCTGATCAAGCGGCGGATGACCGGCCAGATCGCCGGCATGGTCGGCGCTTACGGCAACGTCGGCGGCGTGATGTTTTTGACCGTGCTGTCGTTCGTGACCCCGTCCGAGTTTTTCCTGGTGATCGGCGCGGTCGCTTTCTTCGTGATGGTCGCGGTGCAGTACATCGACGAGCCGGCGGGGCATATGGTCGAGGTGCAGGAAGACGGCACGATCGAGATGATTGAAGTGAATTGATAGCCGTTCTTCATGACTTCAGCCAAATTATCCGTCAGCATTGCCTTTGCCAGCGAGCCGGGCGTCAAGGAAGAGAATCAGGACTTTGCCGGTTCCCTGATTCCGGACGATCATCAATTGGCTTACAAAGGCATCGCGGCGGCGATTGCGGACGGCATGAGCGGCTGCGATGCGGGCAGGGAGGCGAGCCATTGCTGTGTCGCGGCGTTCCTGGACGACTACTACAGCACGCCTGAATCCTGGTCGGTCAAATACGCCGGACAAAAGATTCTGTCGGCGACCAATTCCTGGCTGTACAGTCAGGGCCAGCGCCGTTATCAGTCGACGCACGGCATGGTCAGCACGCTCAGCGCGATCGTTCTGAAATCGAACACCGCGCACCTGTTCCATGTCGGCGATTCGCGCATCTATCGGCTGCGGGGCGGCAACCTGGAGCAACTGACCCGCGACCACCGGGTCCGTGCCGGCAATGAGCGCGATTATCTGAACCGGGCGATGGGCATCGAGCCGCGCCTGGAGGTCGATTATCAGGCGCTGCCCTTGCAGAGAGGCGATCTGTTTGTGATGACGACCGACGGGGTGCATGACTTCATCGATCAGAAGTCGTTAAAAAAGCGGCTGCTGGATGGCGGCGATCTGGACGGTCTGGCGCAGAGCCTGGTCGATCTGGCCGCGCAAAACCGGAGCGACGACAACCTGACCTGCCAAGTGCTTAGGATCGAGGCACTGCCGCTGCTGAAGGAAGACGAAATTCTGCGCCGCCAGAGCCAGTTGCCGTTTCCGCCGCCTTTGAGCCCCGGCATGATTCTGGACGGCTACCGGATCGAGGCGGAAATGCATGCGAGCAAGCGCACGCAGATTTACCGCGCGCTCGACACCGAAACCGGCGTGCGGGTGATCCTGAAAACCCCGTCCGTACTGTATGACGACGACACCCATTACATCGAGCATTTTCTGCATGAAGAATGGGCCGGCAAGCGCATTCATAATGACCATGTGGTCAAAATACTCGGCTCCGACCGCGACAAAAGCTGCCTCTATTATGTGACCGAATATCTCGAAGGGCCGACCCTGGCCGAATGGATGCAGGCGAATCCGAAGCCCGAGATCCGGGAGGTCAGGAAAATCATCGAGCAGATCGCACTGGGCCTTCGGGCATTCCACCGGATGGAGATGCTGCATCAGGATTTGAAGCCCGAAAACATCGTATTCGACCCTAACGGCTCACTCAAGATCATCGATTTCGGCTCGGTCAAGATCGCCGGCATCGCCGAGATGACTCCGCTCGATCATGGCTCCCCCGAAAACATCCTCGGCACCTTGAACTATACCGCGCCCGAATACCATCTGGGCCTGCGCGGCTCGATCAAGTCCGATCTGTTCTCCTTGGGCGTGATCGCGTATCAAATGATCAACGGCGCACTGCCGTTCGGCCGGGATATGCCGGAAAAACCGAACCGGGCGAATCTGGACAAACTCCGCTATGTGCCGAGCATTCATTGCAATCCGATGGTGCCGGTCTGGATCGACGGCGCGCTGAAAAAAGCGACCTCGATCCAGCCGGAGTTCCGCTACGACGATCTGCCCGAATTCCTTTACGACCTTTCCACCCCGAATCCGAAGTTTTTGACCGCCGAGGAAGCCCTGCCGCTGATGCAGCGCAATCCCTTGCTGGTCTGGAAAATGCTGGCTCTTCTCCTCCTCGTCGCCAATCTGGTGACGCTGTATTTCCTGCTCAAGTCGAACTGACTCCTATCCCCGAGATAACAAGTCGTTTGTGGGAGCGACGCCCACGTCGCGACTTGCGACTTGTTTTCAATCGCGACGTGGGCGTCGCACCCACCGTAATGCCTTCTCACGGATGATTTTCGGTCTGTGCCGTCTCCGGCTTGGCCTGGATCGAGGCTTTACGCACTAAAGGTGATTGCCGTGCACTATTAAAGGGTGCCGGATGGCCGATTGGCGGATGAATGCACCATTGTCGTGCGATTTGTGCGCGGTATTCTTTAGCGGTTTTGACGGGTTTTGATAAAAATAATAATAAACAATGGGTTATATAAAATGGCCTGCATATTGCTTAGGTTGGGTACTGGGCGTTAATCTGTTGATTGAGGGTGTCATGAGTACAAAACAAACAATCGTTGTGATCGGCAACGGCATGGTCGGGCAGAATTTTTTGGCCAGCTTTGCCTCCAGCGGCAAACAAGCCGATTACAACATCGTGACTTTTTGCGAAGAACCGAGAGCGGCTTATGACCGGGTGCATCTCTCTGCGTTTTTCAGCGGCAAGACCGCCGACGATCTGTCCCTGGTCGAGGCCGGTTTCTTCGAGCAAAACGGCATCACCGTACATCTCGGCGACAAGGCCGCGAGCATCGATCGGGTCGCCAAAACAGTCAGTTCCGCCAAAGGCGTCACGATCGCCTATGACAAGCTGGTGCTGGCGACCGGATCCTATCCCTTCGTGCCGCCGGTGCCGGGGCATGAGCGCCCGCACTGTTTCGTCTATCGCACGATCGAGGATCTCGAAGCGATCACCGCTTCCGCGCAAGACGGCAAGGTCGGGGTCGTGATCGGCGGCGGCCTGTTGGGATTGGAAGCGGCCAAGGCGCTGACCGATTTGGGCCTCAAAACACATGTGGTCGAATTCGCGCCGCGGCTGATGGCGGTGCAGCTCGACGAGTCCGGCGGCGCGATGCTCAGGCAAAAAATCGAAGCGCTCGGCGTGGACGTGCATACCGGCAAGAACACCAGCGTGATCAAGGACGGCGACACTTGTCGCCATAAGATGTGTTTCGCGGACGGTAGCGAACTCGAAACCGACCTGATCCTGTTTTCGGCCGGCATCCGCCCGCGCGACGAACTGGCCCGCGCCTCGGGTCTTGACATGGGGCCGCGCGGCGGCATCGTGATCGACAACCAATGCAAGACCTCCGATCCGAATATCTATGCGATCGGCGAATGCGCGCTCTGGAACGGCATGATCTTCGGCCTGGTCGCGCCCGGCTATGCGATGGCGCGGACCGTGGCCGCCGACCTGATCGGCGGCGAAGGCAGTTTCACCGGCGCGGACATGAGCACCAAACTGAAGCTGATGGGCGTCGATGTCGCGAGCATCGGCGATGCGCATGCGAAAACGCCGGGCGCGATGGTTTATACCTATCAGAACGGCGCGACCGAAGTCTATAAACGCCTGGTGGTCAGCCAGGACAAGAAGCGCCTGCTCGGCGCGGTGCTGGTCGGCGATGCGTCCGGCTACGGCACCCTGCTGCAATACTGTCTGAACGGCATCGAACTGCCGGAAAATCCGGACGCGCTGATTCTGCCGAGCCGATCCGACGAATCGGTCGGTTTGGGTCCCGATGCATTGCCGATGTCCGCGACGATCTGCTCCTGTTATAACGTGACCAAGGGCGACATCTGCCAGTCTATCGACGGCGGCTGCACCACGATCGGAGGACTCAAAGCCGAGACGAAGGCCTCGACCGGCTGCGGCGGCTGCGCGGCGCTGCTCAAATCGGTATTGAACTCCGAACTTTCGAAGCACGGTTACGAGGTCAATACCGACATCTGCGAACACTTTCCCTACACACGCCAGGATCTGTACAACCTGGTGATGGTCAAGCAAATCACGACTTTCGACGAACTGCTCGAAAAATACGGCAAGGGCAGTGGCTGCGACATCTGCAAGCCGGCGGTCGGCTCGATCCTGGCCTCTTACTGGAACGATTACATCCTGAAAAACGATCACCTCGGCCTGCAGGACACCAACGATACCTTCCTGGCGAACATGCAGAAGGACGGCACTTATTCGGTCGTGCCGCGTATCACCGGCGGCGAGATCAAGCCGGACATGCTGATTGCACTCGGCCAGGTCGCGAAGAAATACATGCTGTATACCAAGATCACCGGCGGCCAGCGCGTCGATCTGTTCGGCGCGCGCGTCGAGCAGTTGCCGGCTATCTGGAAGGACCTGATCGACGCCGGCTTCGAATCCGGCCATGCCTACGGCAAGTCGCTGCGCACGGTCAAATCCTGCGTCGGCAGCACCTGGTGCCGCTTTGGCGTCGACGACAGCGTCGGCCTCGCGATCGAACTCGAAAACCGCTACAAGGGCCTGCGCTCGCCGCACAAGATCAAGTTTGCGGTCTCCGGCTGCACCCGCGAATGCGCGGAAGCGCAAGGCAAGGACGTCGGCGTGATCGCGACCGAAACCGGTTGGAACCTATACGTCTGCGGCAACGGCGGCATGAAGCCGCGGCACGCCGATCTGTTCGCGACCGGGCTCGACAAGGAAACCCTGATCAAATTGATCGACCGCTTCCTGATCTTTTATGTGCGCACCGCCGACCGCCTGCAGCGGACCTCGGTCTGGATGGAAAACATGGAAGGCGGCCTCGATTATCTGAAAGCGGTGGTCATCGACGACAAGCTCGGCGTGTGCGAACAACTCGAACAGCAGATGCAATACGTGATCGACACCTATCAATGCGAATGGAAGACCACGATCAACGACGAAGCGAGGCTCAAGCGCTTCCGCCATTTCATCAACAGCGATGCGCAGGACGACAACGTGCTGTTCGTCGAGGAGCGCGGCCAGTTTAGGCCGGCCGGTGAGGACGAGCGCAAACATTTCAAACTGATTTCTGAAACAGAACAAGAAACCATAACGGGAGAGGTGGAATGACCGAATGGATCGATGTGTGCGGCGCGGACGAGCTTCAGCCCAATTCGGGCGTCTGTGCGCTGGTAAATGGACAACAGGTGGCGATTTTTTTCATGCCGAAAGAACAGGCCGTGTTTGCGATCGGCAATTACGATCCGATCGGTCAGGCGAACGTGCTGTCGCGCGGCATGATCGGCGACATCAACGGCCAGATCGTGGTCGCCTCGCCCTTGTATAAACAGCATTTCAACCTGCAGACCGGAGTCTGCGTGGAGGATGCGGCGGTATCGGTGCCCGTGTACCCGATCCGGATTGAAAACGGCCGGGTCGCAGTCGGCATCGGAGACTAAAAGATGAAATATCAGTATTACATTGCCGACGTATTTACCCGGCAGGTCTTCAACGGCGCGCAAATCGCGGTGTTCCCGAATGCGGACGGCCTTGGCGACGTTGAGATGCAAAAAATCGCGAACGAGATGAATCTGTGGGAGACCGTTTTCGTCTTCCATCCCGGCGGCGACCTGCGCAAACTCAGGATGTTTTCGCCGAAGGCCGAAGTCGATTTCGCGGGGCATCCGATCATTGCGACCGCCTATGTGCTCGGGCTGTGCGGCGACATCAAGCTCGACGATCCGGTCACGCCGGTCGTGTTCGAACAGAATGCGGGACCGATCGAGGTGAACATCACCGCCGAGAACGGCAAGCCGATGTTCGTGCAGTTCACGAACAAGGTGTCCTCGATCATCGACCGCTTCGCGCCGACCGATGAGGAGCTGGCGACTGTGCTGTCGATCCCGCAGGCCGATCTCGATCACATCAAATATTCGGCGCGCCTGGTCGCCTGCGGCATGCCGTATCTGGTCGTGCCGGTCTGGAAATATGAAACGGTGCGCAAGGCGCGCTTCAATTACGCGGCCTGGAGCCGGTCCGCCGCGCCGCAGACCGCCGCGCAGGAAATCCTGCTGTTCGCGCCGAAAACGCCTTATTCCGATTCCGATTTCAACCTGCGCCTCTTGGGGCCGCACATCGGCCATGACGACGATCCGCCGGTCGGCGCGGCGGTACCGGCCTTCGCCTCCTACCTGTGTTCGTTCGAGCAGACGCGCAAGGGCACCCATACCTTCGCGGTGGACCGCGGCGACGAGAACTCGCGCCGCAGCGTGATCAACATCGAAATGGACCACAAGGGCAAGGCGCAATTGACCCTCCGGGTCGGCGGTAGCGCGGTGATTTTTGCAGAGGGTACGGTGTTTTTGCCGGATTGATGCGATTCATATCAAGCCAACAGAGTTGACGAATTATGCTATTTGGACGCAACCAAAAAAATCCAATCAAGATGGCCGACAAGGGCGTCGTGAAATGGACCTACACGACCTGCGGCTATTGTTCGACCGGCTGTTCGATCGAAGTCGGCAGCAATGCGGAAGGCAAGGCGGTCGCGACGCGCGGCGTCGGCGGCGCGGACGTGAACCGGGGCAAGCTGTGCCTGAAGGGGATCTTCGAATACCAGGTCTTCGAGGCGCAGGGGCGCGGCGAGCAACCCTTGCTGCGCGACGCGGTGCATGCGCCTTATCGAAAGGTCGGTTGGGATACCGCGCTGGACAAGATGGCTTCCGAGATCGAGCGCATTCAGGCGGCCTATGGCCGCGATGCTTTCGCGATCGTCTCGACCGGGCAATTGTTGACCGAGGAGTTTTACACGCTCGGCAAACTCGCGCGCGGGGTGATCGGCAGCAACAACTACGACGGCAACACGACCCTGTGCATGGCCTCGGCGGTGTCCGGCTACAAGCGTTCGTTCGGTTCGGACGGACCGCCCGGCTGCTACGAAGACTTCGAGCATACGCATTGCCTGATCGCCTGGGGCTCGAATCTACCCGAACAGCATCCGATCATCTACTGGCGGCTGAAAGAGGCGATGGAGAAGCGCAAGTTTCCGCTGATCGTGGTCGACCCCAGGGTCACGATGCTGGCGCAGTTCGCGGACATCCATCTGCCGATCACGCCGGGCACCGACGTGGTGCTGCAAAATGCGCTGATCCATGTGATCCTGGCCGAGGGCCTGGAAGACCGCGACTACATCAACGCGAATACGACCGGCTTCGAGGAACTGGCCCGGGAAGTGCAAAACTACGATCCGACCACCGCCTCGAAGCTCTGCGGCATCGATGAAGACACGATACGCACCGTCGCCCGCCTGTATGCGAATGCGCCGAGGGCGATGAGCATCTGGACGATGGGCATCAACCAGAGCACGCACGGCTCGGACGGCGTGGTCGGCATCAACAACCTGAACCTGGTCACCGGCAACATCGGCAAGCCCGGCGGCACCAGTTTGTCGATTACCGGCCAGTGCAATGCGATGGGCACGCGCGAATGGTCGTCCTGCTCCGGCCTGCCGGGCTACCGGGTGCTCGAAAAACCGGAGGAGCGCGAGGAGATCGCGAAGTTCTGGGGCATCGATCCGGAGTTCTTCCCGAAGCAGCGCGGACTCGCCGAAACCGACATTTTCCCGGCGATCGAGACCGGCCAGATCAAGGGCCTGTGGCTGGTCGCGACCAATCCGATGACCTCGATGCCGAACACCGCGCGCATCCGCAAGACGCTCGAAAAGCTCGAATGCCTCATCGTGCAGGACTCCTACGCCGATGTCGAAACGACGCAATACGCGCATATCTTTCTGCCGGCCGCGACCTGGGCCGAGAAGGAAGGCGTGTTCACGAACACCGAACGCCGGGTCAATCTGACCCGCCAGGTCAGAAAGCCCTATGGCGAGTCGAAGTCCGACCTGCAAATCTTCAACGAACTGGCGACGCGCTTCGAACAGGGCTGCAAGATCAAATTTCCTGAGAAACCGAGCGAGGTGTTCGAGGAAATGAAGCAGCTATCGAAAGGCCGTCTGCTCGACATTTCGGGCATGTCGCACGAATTGATCGAGGAGAAGCGAGGCATTCAATGGCCTTACAGCGAACAGCAGGCGCAGCAGGGTGTAGAGAAGGGCGATCAGCGCTTGTATACCGAGACCGCGACCTTCCGCTACAAGGACGGCAGGGCCAAGCTGATCCCTTTGCCGTTCGTGAACAACAACGAGGTGCCGGATGCCGAATACCCGTTCTGGCTCAATTCGGGCCGCCTGGTCGAACACTGGCACACGCGCACGAAGACCGGCAAGATCGGCAACAACAACAAGTTCAGCCCGATGCCGTTCATGGAAATGAATCCCGATGCGGCGGCCGAGATGAACATCCAGCACCAGATCTATGTCAGGGTCGTCTCGCGCCGCGGCGATGCGGTCGTGATGGTGATGCTGACCCAGCGCGTGCCGCGCAACATGGTGTTCATCCCGTTCCATTTCTTCGATTGCGTGAACCGCTTGACCTTGGGGCTGTTGGACCCGCATTCCAGGCAGCCGGCGTTCAAGCAGCAGGCGGTCCGGATCGAACCCATCGATCAGGAACTGGCCGCGCGGATCAACAAAGAATCGCGTGATTTTTAGATCGTTCCCCGCTATGAGTGGCGGTTAATTCGTAGGGTACGCACCGCGTACCTTTTAGATGCATCGGCTGCCGTGAAGTCTTCAAGGTACGCAATGCGTACCCTACCCATTTGCTTCACCTGCAAACCGACACAGGATAAATATATGTTTGAAGTACGCAACGACGAGCCCAAATACGCCTTTCTGAACAGTAAGAACATTCCGGACAAGAGCCGCTACGGCCAGAACATCGAACTGACCGAGCCCGGCAGCGAACTCAGAAACCAAAGCCTGAACATCAACAACGATCAGAATATCGGCTACAACCCGAACCGCTACAAACAGCACGGTTTCTATTTCAACGCGGACAACTGCATCGGCTGCCATGCCTGCGAATCGGCGTGCAGCGAGAAGAACGAGGTGCCGATCCATCTGGCTTACCGCTCGGTCGGCTTCGTCGAAGGCGGCACCTATCCCGATTATCACCGCATGAATATCTCGATGGCCTGCAACCATTGCGAGGACCCGGTCTGCCTGAAAGGCTGTCCGACGCGCGCCTACACCAAGTTCGCCGAATACGGCGCGGTGCTGCAAGACCCGGACATCTGCTTCGGCTGCGGATACTGCACCTGGGTCTGTCCTTACAACGCGCCGCAGCTCGACCCGGTCAAGGGCGAAGTGTCGAAATGCAATATGTGCGTCGACCGCCTCGAAGTGAACCTGAAACCGGCCTGCGTCGCGGCCTGCCTCGGCAACGCGCTCGATTTCGGCGTGATCGAAACGATACCGGAAGGCCGTGTGCAGGCTAAGGCCGAGATTCCGGGCTTTCCGACCACCGACATCACGCATCCGAATATCCGCTTCCAGCAGACCCGGACGACGCACCGCGAAATGACCCGCACCGATGCGATGCCGCTGAAGTATCACCGCGACGATCAGGAAGGCAAATTCAGGCCGGTCGTCGATGAGAAACAGGGCAAGGAGAAGCACTGGAATTTGAAGACACTGTTGACCAGCCACGAAAGCGCGCATGTGATTTTCACCTTGAGCACGCAGGCGACGGTCGGCGCGTTCCTGACGCTGGTCTTGAGCGGCTGGCTCGGCATCGATGCGCTGGCTGTGCTGCAAACCACCCCTGTGAAACTGCCGCTGACCGCTATGATGGTGCTGATCTCGACGATCGGCCTGTTCAAGCTGAACATGCACCTCGGCAAGCCGCACCGTTTCTACCGCGGCTTCAATAATCTCAAACTGTCGCCGGTCAGCCGCGAAATCGCCGGCGTGTCGCTGTTTTATACCGGGTTGTTGGGTTATGCGGCGCTGACTGGGTTCGACAATGGCTTGCTGCAATTTTTGGCGCAGGCCTCTGCCTTCGTCGCGGTTTTGGGCGGCGCGGCCGGCCTCTTTTATATGTACAAACTGTACCGGATTCCGGCGCGGCCGTTCTGGAACCATTGGCAGACCGGCTCCGCGTTCGCAGGCTCGATGCTGAGTCTCGGCGCCCTGATGGTCGCGGTCGCCAGCCTGTTCGCGCTGCCGTCGAGCGCGGCCGCCTTGCCGGTGTTGTTCGCGGTGATCGCTGCCGGCCTGGCGCTCGAAGGCGTAGGGCTGATCATTCACGCCCGCGACATGCAGGCATTAGGCAACGAAGGCGCGGCGTCTTATTATCGGCAAGTCACGCAGTACGGTCTTTCCTATCTGTTCAGGAATGCTTTGCTCGGTTTCAGCCTGCTGCTGGCTGGCTGGCTCGCAACGGCCGGGGCATCAGGCTTCAGCGCCATTGCCGGGCTAATGCTTTTGACGGTCACGATGTTGACCAGTAGCGCATTCGGCCGCTCGCTGTTCTTCGTGCTGGTGATTCCGACCACGATGCCCGGCGCGTTCTTCTGGAAAAATAGCGGCTTCGTCGAACATGCCCGCGACACCGGTTTGGCCGACAAGCCGCAGCACGGGGTCGCTTATGAACGGCATCATGAATTCAAGGTGAAGGAACTGATGCAGACGATCCGGGAGCATTCGCTCCAGGATATGATCGCGCATGTGAAGGGGATCGTTGGGAAATGACGGCGAGGCCGATTGCCGGATCAGGCTTCCGGCAATCGGTCAGACGCAGGGTTTATTGGACTTCCGCCATTTCGAGCGCGGTTTTCGCGGCCTCAGCAACATCTTCGTTTTTATCGTTGCTCAAGTCCTTGATTTTCTGCATCAACGCGGGGTCCTCAATCTCTGAAATCGATTCCAGGGCCAGCACCACGATGTCGGGCTTGTCGTTGCTCATCGCGGTCAGCAGCATTTGCTGGCGCTCCTTTTCATCTTCCCAACTGCTGATTTGACTGACCGCCTGTTCGCGGACGCTGTCTTCCGGGTCGTTCAGCGCATAGAGAATCGCTTCCTTGGCTTTCGGATCGGGGTATTCGCCCAGGGTCATCAGCGCGGCTTCGCGGTCTTGTTCGTCTGCGGATGAATAAAAATCGTTCAAGGCTTCCTGCAACGTTTCCATGTCGTCAGCATCGGTATCCGAAGCCGTGTCTGACGCCGGAATTCCAGGGGAGGACTCCGGGTTTTGTTGCAGCAGTTGGTTGATTGCGCCGGGTTGCGCTTCGGCTTGCGGCTTGGGCAATGGATTTTCGGTGGGGCTTTGAGCGGTTTCTGGTGGAGAAGATGATCCAAAAAGGCTTTCTTTGATTTCAGTTGCGTAGATGGCAAGCGTTATTGCCACGGCCAAAAATAGAATCGCGAGAACAAGCTTATATATTTTCACAGTATTTCAGTAGAATTTGTGCTAAAAATGGATGAGTCAAAAAGCATTTCTTTAGTTTTGCTTATATTGACATTCTTAACGAGCGGTACTATTTTATCCGATGTTAGCGGGTTCATCGATGTTGTTTTCGAGCAATACGTTGACGGCTAACTTTCAATGAAGAGGGGTGGTGCCCACTTAGGTTGGGCGTTTACTTGAATAAAAATAATTGTTGGGGAAAAGTATACATGAAACGTAAAGTAATCGGTTCAATGATCTTGGCGGGCTTAGGCTTCGCTTCCAGTCAGGCAATGGCTGTGGCTCCTGCTCCATGCAGTGATCCCGCTCTCGTGACCGCGGTGAGCAATCTTTATACCGCTGCAGATACTGTTGTTGATACAGCGAATGGTGGTCTCGGGTTCCCTATGTGGGTTACCGTGGTGGACAACACTGGCGTGGTCTGTTCCGTGGTGAATTCGGCCGGCACATCTGACGAAGAGGCTTTTAGTGGAGTAGCTTGGCTGGGCAGCCGCGTCATTTCTGCCCAAAAGGCCAATACCGCGAATGCGTTCAGTCATGATAAGTTTGCGTTATCCACCGCCAATCTGTTTAGCGCGGTACAGCCGTGGGGCAGCCTTTACGGCTTACAACACAGCAACCCGGTTGATCCGGCCGCGGCCTATTACTATGAGGGGGAGGCAAATTCCTGGGGTAGTGGGGCCACTGATCCGCTGGTAGGTAAGCGCATCGGAGGCGTCAATATTTTTGGGGGTGGCTTGGCTCTTTACACCAAGGTTGAGGGTAAGTCTGTTAAAGTCGGTGCGATTGGCGTCTCCGGCGATACTTCCTGTACCGACCATGTGGTCGCTTGGAAAGTTCGCCAAGCACTTGGACTGGATAAGGTTCCAGCCGGCGTCGCCGGCAATGGAAAAACTGATGCGATGATCCAGGATGTCGTGGGCTCGAACGGCAATTTCCGCAGCAAGAGCGGCTTTGGCCATGTTACATGCGTTAACAACCCCACCGATGCTAACGATGGCGGGGCGATAGAGGGCAACAAGAAAAAATAAAGCTAAACGACCAGCATCAGAGAAGGCCTTCCTCGCAAGAGGGAGGCCTTTTTTATTGATAGCTGAGGAGTCAGCATGGCCAGAATCGATCGATTGACCGTCTCGAACTGGCTTGATTTGAGCACTAGCGGTCAGGAGAAGATATGAAATTGATATTACAAATTGCCTTCGGCGTATTTCTGGGCAGTTTGGCTTCACACTTTACCTTTGATGCCTGGCGTACGCATCAGGAAAATATTGCAAAAGAGGCTGAGGAGAAGCTTTTAGCCGAAGAAGAGAAGGCGCGCGAGGAGCAGGCTGAAAAAGTCCGGGAGCTGTTTATGCAGAACCTGCAAGGGAAAAAATCTGGCGCTGCAGCTATTCCGCCAGGGTTCGTGCCGGATGATGCGCAAGAACAAGCGCCGCAATTTCCCGGGCAGTAGTAACAATGGGGATGGGGTCGCTAATCCTGCATTGGATTTGATCAGTTGGGTCAACGCGAGATCCGTCGTTAACCCAACTTCCGCTATAATTTAACCGCCAACCTGCGCGATCCAGTCGTTCAGGTTGTAATAATTCGTGATCCGCGCGACCTTGTTGTCGCGGATATCAAAAAATGCGCCGGCCGGCAGGCGGTATTTCTGGCCGTTCGCGGCGG
>Ga0207971_100236_pt1 | contig 15399 bp, 15 predicted proteins | sample LakWasMet56_HOW8_2_FD_183890 | JGI IMG/M metagenome (GOLD analysis project Ga0207971, IMG submission 183890) | Freshwater sediment methanotrophic microbial communities from Lake Washington under simulated oxygen tension - Sediment Metagenome... | ecosystem: Environmental > Aquatic > Freshwater >... | reverse complement strand
GCAATTCTAGGGCGGATGCTGCGCTGCGCTGTTGACGATTGCGCATCACTGCAATGCGGCAGCAAGCCGAGCTTGCTGCGTGGGGGCCTTGAATATGGCAATAGCTCTTATATAAGAGTTAGAATTCCTGCTGCGCCGCAACAAGTATTTTCAGCACCTCGATTGCCCAGCCGATGGCCCATTCCTCGTCTCCAGAAGTCTTTATCCAGGGCCTCACGTCCAGTGGCAAGACTTTTCGTCCGAGCGATTGGGCCGAGCGCCTTGCGGGCGTGATGAGCAGTTTTCGCCCTGGCGGCGCACAGCCGGGCAGCCACCTGCGCTACTCGCCCTGGTGCATCCCCAAGGTCATCAATGGCGTGAAATGCGTAGTGGTCAACCCGGCGCTGCGCGACTATGAGCCCATGGCCTGGGATTTCGTGATGAACTTTGCGCGCGACAACGATCTGCAGGTGGCCGAGGCGTGTTTGCTGCCGGATATGCCGGTGGGGACGAAGCGCTGAGCATCCCTTGACATGCGGAAGGCAGCGCCGCCACGGCCTGTGCCAAGGTCTGCCCCCAAAGCAGCGGGGTGCCAGCAAAGGCGCGCTGCGCGCAAACATCCGTTGAAGTGTCGAGGACAGAGCTGCCATGGCTCACGCCGCGTCAGGTCTGTCCCCGAGGTATTCGGGTGCCAGCAAAGGCGCGCGTCGCGCGCTTGGGGCAAGCCCAACAAAAAAAGCCGTCTTGCGACGGCTTTTTTGCTTTGCTGGCAGCGCACCCGTGTCAAACGGCGGGCGGCGATGCCACCCGGGCTGTTTGCCTGCTGGGGCAGGCGGTGAATTTAAGCTGCGAGTGCCAAGGCTTTCACCTTGGTGGACAGGCGGCTCTTGTCGCGGGCGGCCTTGTTCTTGTGGAAGATGCCCTTGTCGGCAATGGTGTCGACCACTGCTTGCATCTTGCCAAAGAGTTCGGTGGCCTTGGTTTTGTCGCCGGCGAGAACGGCTTTTTCAACGTTCTTGACTGCCGTGCGGTATTTGGAGCGCAGCGAGGTGTTGGCTGAGTTGAGCTTGGTGTCCTGACGGACGCGTTTGCGGCCCGACGCGAGGCGTGGGTTCTTTTTCTTGGGCTTGGTGGATGCCATGGTAAGTATTCCTAGGGTCTGAGGATGTTGCCAGCGAAGCCCGCCATTATAGCCTGCGGGCCTTTTACCAGTGGTTGCCTCTTTCCCGGCAAAGGCAGCGCATACACTTCGCAGCCTGTGTCCCTGCTCAAAGCTGCATCCACCGTTTCGCTGCTCACCCTGGCGTCCCGCGTCACGGGCCTGGTGCGCGATCTGCTCATGGCGTCCATTTTCGGCGCCAATGCGCTGACCGACGCCTTCAACGTCGCCTTTCGCATCCCGAATCTGTTTCGCCGGCTGTTTGCCGAAGGCGCTTTCAGCCAGGCCTTTGTGCCGGTATTGGCTACCACGCGCGCGCAGCAGGGGGATGACGCCACCCGCGTCCTCATCGGCAGCGTGGCCACTGTGCTTGCGTGGGCGCTCCTGGTCACCTGCATTCTGGGCGTGATCGGCGCGCCGGTGCTGGTCTGGGCCCTGGCCAGCGGTTTGCGCCAGAGCCCGGAAGGCTATGCCGGCGCCGTGCTGATGACGCGCTGGATGTTCCCTTACATCGGTTTCATGTCTTTGGTGGCGCTGTCTGCGGGCATTCTGAATACCTGGAAGCACTTTGCTGTGCCCGCGGCTTCGCCCGTATTGCTTAATTTTTCCATGATTGCGGCTGCCTGGTTCGGCGCTCCGCTGTTTCGCGGCTGGGGCATCGAGCCGATCTATGCGATGGCAGGCGGCGTGGTGCTGGGCGGCGTACTGCAACTGGCCATTCAGGTGCCGGCATTGATGCGGCTGCAGTTGCTGCCGCGCATTGGCTTGAGTCTTGCCGCTCTGCGCGACGCATGGAGTGACCCCGGCGTGCGCCGAGTGCTCACGCTCATGGCGCCTATTTTGTTGGGCGTCGGAGTGGCGCAAATCTCGCTGCTGATCAACACACAGATTGCTTCGTATCTGGCGCCGGGCAGTGTCACCTGGCTGTTCTACGCCGACCGCCTGATGGAGTTCCCTACCGCGCTGCTGGGCGTGGCCCTCGGGGTGGTGTTGACGCCGCAGCTCACCGCTGCGCGTGCCGCAGGCGATGCGCAGCGCTATTCGTCCATGCTCGATTGGGGCCTGCGCATCGTGGTGCTGCTGGCGGTGCCCAGCGCCGTGGCGCTGCTGACATTTGCCACGCCCCTCGTGGCTACGCTGTTCCACCACGGCGAGTTGCAGGCGAGCGACGTGGTGGAAATTGCGCTGGCGCTCTCGGGCTATGGCGCTGGCTTGTTGGGCCTGGTGGCGATCAAGGTGCTCGCGCCGGGCTACTACGCGAGCCAGGATGTGCGCACGCCAGTCAAAATTGGCATTGCCGTGCTGGTGATCACGCAGCTGCTCAACGTGGTGCTGGTGCCGCGCATGGCCCACGCCGGGCTCGCGCTGTCCATTGGGCTGGGGGCGCTGGTCAATGCGCTGTGGCTGCTCATCGGCCTGCTGCGCCGCGGCAGTTTCCAGCCCGCGCCGGGCTGGGGGCTCTTTGGCGCACAGGTAGCGGCCGCCAGCCTGCTGCTGGGTGCCCTGCTGTCGTGGGTGTCTGCGTATTTCCCCTGGATCGCTCTGGGCGACGCAGGTGGCAAGCGCGTGCTCTTGCTTGCCGCCTGGATGGCGGTGGCGGCGGTGCTGTATTTCGGCGTACTGCGCATTGCCGGCCTGCGGGTGGGCTCACTGGTACGGCGATAGTGCGGCGCTGACCTACGTGCAGACCGGCAGCCCTGCCGCTACCATGGCGCCATGCCGCTGAGCCTCGCCCTTCCCACGCCGCTCGAATACTTCGCCTCGCTGGTGCAAAGCGACGCGCAATTTCCCCTTCTGGAAGCGGCCGCCAGCGTGGCCATGGACGACTACCCGGCCCTGGACGTGCAAAGTCTGCTGGGGGATATGGATCTGCTCTGCGCGCGCCTTTCGCGCAAGGTGGCGCGCGATGCGCCCGCGCTGGAACGGTTGCGCGCTGTGAACCAGTTTTTTTTCACTGATCTGGGCTTCGCCGGCAACGTCAACGACTACTACGACGCCGAAAACAGCTACCTCAACAGCGTATTGCGCACGCGCCGTGGCATCCCCATCAGCCTGGCCATTCTCTGGCTTGAAATGGCGCAAAGTGTGGGCCTGCACGTGCGCGGGGTGGCTTTCCCCGGGCATTTCATGGTCAAGGCCTTGCTGCCACGCGGGCAGGTGCTGATGGACCCCTTTACTGGCGAATCGCTCTCGCGCGAAGAACTGGTGGAGCGCCTCCAGCCCTTTCAGCCCAGCGGCAGTGCCGAGGGTGAGCCGCCGCTGGGTCTTTACCTGCAGGCTGCGCAGCCGCGCGAAATCATGGCGCGCATGCTGCGCAACCTCAAGGAAGTGCACCGCGCCAGCGGGGATTGGCACCGCTTGCTGGCGGTGCAGGAGCGTCTGGTGGTGCTGCTGCCCGCAGCTTGGGACGAGGTGCGCGACCGCGGTCTGGCGCACGCCGAATGCGGCAACCCGGGGCTTGCCGTGGCCGATCTGGAGACCTATCTGGCGCATGTGCGCGGCGACGGCAACACCGAGATCCTTGCGGACCGGCTGCAGCTTTTGCGCCGTGCGCTGGGCTGACGGGCTGTTTCCTCTGCGTGCGCTCGCCCATAACGGCTCCGGTTCGTCGGTGCCTCGCTAAGCCATGGCGCGCCGATCTGCTTCGCCCCTGCTCGCCCTGGCGCGTGCCTACCAGCGCAATGTCCGCGCCCTGGCCCGTGCGGCACGGCTTGCACGCCCCCCGGCTGCTGCGCTGCTTGTGTCTGCGCGCAAGCGCCCCAAAGCACGCAAGCCGGCCGCCCCAAAGCGTGCCCAGCCGGCTGCTGCAGCGCTGGGTCAGTGGCTGGCAGGCATTGCACCCGGATCCGCCGGGGCACGCCGCTACCACCTGTATGTGCCGCCCGGCGTCAGCGCGGCCAGCCGCACGCGCCTGCCGTTGTTGGTGATGCTGCATGGCTGCGGCCAGACGGGCCACAGCTTTGCCGCCAGCACGCGCATGAACCAACGCGCCGCGCGCGAGCGTTTTCTGGTGCTCTACCCCGAGCAGGAACGCATGGCCAATGCGCAGGGCTGCTGGAACTGGTTTGAACGCCGCAGCGGCCGGGCCGACTCCGAAGCCGACACGGTGCTCTCTGCCATTGACCAGGTGGCGCGGCGTTACGCGGTGCATCCTGATCGCGTCGGTGTTGCCGGGCTGTCGGCCGGTGCCAGCATGGCAGCCTGGTTGGCGCTGCGCGCGCCACAGCGTTTTTGCGCCGTGGCCATGCATTCGGGTGCGGCGCCTGGCAGCGCGCAATCAGCGGCGACGGCGTTCTCGGCGATGCGGGGCGACCGCCCGCCACGCGGGCCAGAAGCAGCAGGCGGCGTGGGTGTGCCTGCGGTCCCTGGGCCCATGCTGCCGCCACTTCTTCTGCTGCACGGCGACGCCGACCCGGTGGTATCGGTGCGCAGCGCGCAGCACACGGCCGCCTGGTGGGCGCAGGCGCTGGGCGCGCGCGCTGGTGCGCCGCGCATGCAACAGCGCGGTGCACGCCGTGCCACCCGCTTGACGGAGTTTCGCGCACGCGGCCAGGTACAAGTGGCGCTGCGGGAAATCGAAGGCCTCGGCCACGCCTGGAGTGGCGGGGCCCCGCGCGTGCCCTACAGCGACCCGACGGGACCCGACGCCACGGCGCTGGTCTGGGCATTCATGGAGCGACAGTTCGCCAGTACGCCCTAAGTGCGGGTCACGGCGGTAAAAGTTTTAATAAAAAAATGCTGCTAGCGCTTTATGCATAAGCGCTAGCAGCTATCTTTTAAATAGCAAAAAACCTGAAGCTATCCGCCGGGCGCCTTCACGCACAGCACCGGGCAGGACACCGTCATCAGCAGCTCCTGGGCCACACTGCCCAAAAGCAGCTTGCCGACGGCAGTGCGCCTGCGCAGGCCGATGACCAAAAGCGAGACATCGCCCTCTTCGACCAGGGCATCAATTTCCTCCACGGCGGTCTTGCCGCGGACGAACTGTTTGAACTCTCCCTTGACGTCTTTGGCGGCAAGCAAGCCTTCGATGCGCTCCACTTCATAGCCGGGCGCCAGCGCTGGGTCTTCCTGCTGGCCGCCGGGGCCTGCGTTCACGATCAGCAGGTGTTCCTGGCGTTCCTTGGCAATCTCAATGCCCTTGTCCAGTGCGGCCCAGCCTTCGGGGCGGGGCGCGTATGCGACGAGGATGGTCATGTTCAGTGTCTCCTGGGAAAGTTGGGTAGTGAAAAGGCATCGCTGAGTGCGTCTGGCCGGTCCGCATCGGCCTGCGTCAGACCGATCTGCGCATGGTAGCGCAGGTTTTCAGTGTGCTTGGCGGCCGGATTGGGACGGTGTTCCGCTGCGACCGAACTGGTGCCAGGCCCGGCGCAGTTGCGTGTCCGAGTTGAAGCCCGCCAGCGCTGCCGCCTGCGTGACTTGGTGGCCCGCGCGCAAGGCCGCCTCGGCCGTTGCGAGCCGGATGCGGCGCAGCCAGGCCAGCGGCGCAATGCCCGCGTGCTCTACGAACAAGCGCGTCAGGTGGCGCGGCGAAGTGCATGCAATGGCGGCCATGGCCGAGACGCTCCATTCCTGCTGCGGCGCCTGGGCCACGGCGTCCTGCACACGGTGCAGCGCCGCGTGCAGGTGGTTGCGGTGGTCCAGAAACGGCGAGAACTGCGGGTCTTCGGGCCCGCGCCGCTGCGCCAGCACCAGCGTTTGCGCCACGTGTGCGGCAATCGCCGGACCGCAGGTTTCGGCGATGCGGTGCAGGGTGAGATCCATGCCGGTGGCCACGCCGGCACTGCTGTAGAGCGCGCCGTCGCTCACAAACACGCGGTTGGCGACCACGTCGCAGCGCGGTTCGGTGGCCGCGAGTTCGTCCAGATGCTGGTGGTGCGTGGTGGCGCGCCGGCCGGCGAGCAGGCCCGCGTGCGCGGCCAGCACCGCGCCGGCGCAGACGGTGAGCAGTTCCAGCCGGCCCGCCACCAGGCGCAGGCCGCGCAGCCAATGCAGCAGGCTCAGGGCGTCATCGTCCGCCACATCGATGCGCTTGCCAGTCATCCCCACGACGACCACCCAGGAAGGCACCGGCAGACTGGCCGGCAAAGGCTCCAGGCCGCTGAGCTGCAAGCCGACCGAGCTGGTGAGCGTGGGTTGGGGCGCCGTGAAGTGCAGCACAAAGCGCTCGGGCTCACCCTGGTCGGCCAGCCAGGTGTTGGCGCTGCGCAGCGCTTCGGCCGGACCCGCCCAGTCCAGCGCCAGGCTGCCGCGCAGCAGGGCAAACCAGACGTGGATGGGCTCTGCAGCGGCGGGGCGCGTCATGCGCTGGCGCGCTCCAGTGCTTCGTCCACTGTACACAGCGTGGCAAAGCGTCCCGCCAGCACCGTCGCCGTGCGCGCCTTGATGTCGGCCGCGCAAAGCGGCGCGCCGTCCGGCTGCACCATGTCCCAGGTGAGCGTGGCGTCGGGAACGAAGTCGACCGCCCAGCCCAGATCGGAGGCGTGGCGCGTGGTGGTCTCGCAGCATTGCTCGGTGCGGATGCCACTGACGATCAGCCGGCCGATGCCGTTCGCGGTCAGCCACACGTCCAGGCCCGTTCCCACCAGCGCACTGTGGCGCGATTTGGTGAAACTGGCAGCGTCGAATGCCATCAGGCCGTCCAGCGGCCGCACCTGGCCAGACACCTGGGCAAAGGGGTTGTCCACCTGCTCGGGGCCATCGCTGTGCAGCACGCGCACCACGGGAATGCCGCGCTGCGTGCAGCCGGCGATCAAGGCGTTCTGCGCCCGCAGATAGGCCGGCAAAGCGGTGTCCGTGAAGTACGGGCGGTGGCGAAACGATTCCTGGACATCGATCACAATCAGACAGGTTTTCATGGTGCAGTTCCTTGAGAAGGTCAACAGGGAACGCTTATGTTGCCTGCGCCAGGCCGGAATTGACAGTCTGGGATGCGACCAGATTCGATCAAATCAGGACATTATTCAAACCAAAGCTCCTGCGGCCAGCTCTTTCTTCAGGTAGGCGTAGAACAGGGGCGCCGCCACCAGGCCGGCGGGGCCAAACACCGCTTCGGCCACGAACATCACCGTGAGCAGTTCCCACACCGCCATGTGGGTGCGCTGCCCGACCACGCGCGCGTTGATGACGTATTCGGCCTTGTGAATCAGCACCAGAAAGCCCAGGCAGGCGGCAGCGGCTTGCGGCGAGACGGACAGCGCGACGATGGTGATCACGGTGTTGCAAAGCAGGTTGCCCACGATGGGGATCAGACCGGCCACGAAAGTCAGCGTGACCAAGGCCGCGGTGTAGGGCAGGCGCTCGCCCCACAGCGGCATCAGGAACATCAGGAAGATGGCGGTCAGCGCCGTGTTGAATGCGGCAATCCAGATCTGCGCGGCGACGATCTGCCGAAAGGCCTCGCCAAAGTGCCGCAGGCGCGTGGCCAATGCCAGGGCCAGGGGGCCGCTGTTCGTCGGCAGGGTCCGCACGGCAGCCAGCGCCCCAATCAGCAGGCCGACGTAAGCGTAGAGCAGTCCGCTCAGCCAGGCGCGCCCCGCCATGGCAAGGGCGCCGGCTTTGGCGGCCAGGTAGCTGGCAATGGCGCGCTGAATGGCATCGGCGCCGTCGGGCAGGTGCGCCGCCACGTCGGGGGGTAGCTTGTCGCGCAGTTCGAGCACGGTGCGCGCCATGTAATCCAGCAGCTCGCGGTACTGCTGCGGCGCATCAACGATATAGCCCCGCGAATGGGTGACGCCAAAAATCAGCACACCCAGGGGTACCAGCATCACCAGCGCGGCGGCCAGCACCTGCGCGCCGCGTGGCTGTGACGTCTGGCGGCGGGCCCTCGGCCACGCCATGGCAAACCAGCGTGTGAAGGCGCGCGTGAGCAGAAAACCCAGACACAGACACAGCAGGCCGGGTAGCAGGCCGCGCCACATCACAAGCAGCAGGCCTGCGGCCATCAGCAGATAGCTGGCCAGCGCCACCCCGCGCGGTGCGTGGGTGGGCGCTGCGGGGGAGCGCTGCGGCGCGTGCGCCATGGTGGTGGCGTGCTTCAGGCTACGACAACAGCCGCGCCCGCGCCGCGGGCAGCGATGCTGCCCAGCCGGTGCACTGTTTCGCCGGCCGCTGCCAGTTGGCTGGCGACAGCCTGCGCATCCTCGGGCGCCACCACCAGCACCATGCCGATACCGTTGTTGAAGGTGCGGTTCATCTCTTCGTCGGAAATGGCCGCCGTGGCCTGCAGCCAGGCAAACAGCTCGGTCTGCGGCCAGCTCCCTGCGGTGAGATGCGCGGCCAGGCCTTCGGGCAGCACGCGGGGAATGTTCTCCAGCAAGCCGCCGCCAGTGATGTGTGCCAGCGCCTTGATGCCGCGGCTGCCGCCTTCTTCCACCGGGTGCGCCGCCAGCGCGGCCAGCATGGGTTTGACGTACAGGCGCGTGGGCTCCATCAGGGCCTGGCGAAACGGCTTGCCGTCCAGCGTTGCCGGCAGCGCGCCAGACCCTTCGGCGCGCGCAATGCACTTGCGCACCAGGCTGAAGCCGTTGGAATGTGCGCCACTGGATGCCAGGCCCAGCACCACGTCGCCCGCGCGCACCTCGGTGCCGTCAAGAATTTTCGATTTTTCCACCGCGCCCACGGCAAAACCCGCCAGGTCGTATTCGCCGGCCGGGTACATGCCAGGCATCTCGGCCGTCTCGCCGCCGATCAGCGCGCAGCCCGAGAGCTCGCAGCCGCGGGCGATGCCGCCCACCACGGCAGCGGCGGTGTCCACATCGAGCTTGCCGCAGGCGAAATAGTCCAGGAAGAACAGCGGCTCGGCGCCCTGGACCAGCACGTCGTTGACGCTCATGGCCACCAGATCGATGCCCACCGTGTCGTGCATGTCCCATTCAAAAGCCAGCTTGAGCTTGGTGCCCACACCGTCGGTGCCGCTCACCAGCACCGGCTCCTGGTAGCGTTTGGGCACTTCGAACAGGGCGCCAAAGCCGCCAATCCCCGCCAGAACGCCTTCCCGCATGGTTTTTTTGGCCAGCGGCTTGATGCGGTCCACCAGCGCGTCGCCGGCAACGATGTCCACCCCCGCGTCCTTGTAGGAAATGGGTGCGCTGGAGTGGGATGGCGTGGTGGAGCTCATGGGGGAAGATGAAGTGACTTGAGAAGAAGCGTCGGGCGCGCGAAAGGACGAATTTTAGGCGACCCCACTGGGCGACCCCCTCGGGCACGACTGCGCGGCGCGCTGCAGCCGCAGTTCCGGGGTGGGGCTGTCGGCCCGTCGCACTAAAATGCGAATTTTTGCGGCGCAGTCCGCTGGGCCGCTGGCGTCTCGTCTGGTCCACCTGCGGCTCCGCCCCATCCACCGCGCTCCTCCCTTCGTGAACCCCTGCATTGCCATCCCTTGCACCGCCCACCTCGGCTTGCGCTGGCGTGGACGCGTCGGCCGCGCATGAAGCAGCTTGCACTCGATATCGGCCTGGCGCCCATGCCCACCCTGGAGGCATTTTTTGGTGGCCCCAACGCGGCTGCGCTGCAGCACGTGCGCATGGCCATTGCGGGCGGCAGCGCCCGCTCGCCCGTGCCGACCTACCTGTGGGGCGAGTCGGGCACCGGAAAAACGCATTTGCTGCGCGCAGTGCGCGAAGCCCTGCGCGAACAGGGGGCCAGCTGCGGCTGGTGCGACGCCGGTACCGATCGGCCGCCTGCCTTTGATGAAAACTGGTCGGCCGTGCTGCTCGACGACGTCCATCTCTACAGCACGCATCAGCAGGCCCAGGCCTTCAACTGGTTCGTCAACGCCCTGAACCCGGCCAGCGGCGCGCCGCGCTGGGTGTTGGCGGCGGGCCAGGTACCGCCGGCCGACCTGCCGCTGCGCGACGATTTGCGCACGCGGCTGGGCTGGGGCCATATCTTTCAATTGCAGTGGCTCGATGAAGGGGAGCGGCGGGCCGTGCTGCGCCAGCACGCGGACGCACGCGGCATTTTTCTGGGGGACGAGGTGATTGCCTTCATGCTCAGCCGCTTCTCGCGCGATCTGGGCAGCCTGATGCAACTGCTCGATCGCCTCGACCGCCATGCCCTGCGCAAGCAGCGTGCCATCACGGTGCCGCTGCTCAAGGACATGCTGGGCTCCGAATAGATTCATGAACCCATCCACCGCGCCGGACGCACCGGCCTTGCCCCGACTGGTCCTGTTTGATCTGGACCACACGCTGCTCCCCATTGATTCTGATTTCGAATGGGGCGAGTTCACGCAGCGCATCGGCTGGACCGACCCGTTGGAATTCGGCCGACGCAACGCCGAGTTTTATGCGCATTACCAGGCCGGCACCCTGGACGTGCACGACTACGTGCGCTTTGCCACCGAAGCGCTGTGCCGGCGCGGGCCCGAGGCAGGCGCTGCGGCGCAGGCGCAGTTTCTGCGCGAGGTGGTGGAGCCGGCCATCCGCCCGCAGGCACTGGCGCTGGTGCGCCAGCACCAGCAGGCGGGCGATACGGTGCTTATCATCACCGCCACCAACGAATTCGTCACCCGCCCCATCGCACAATTGTTGGGTGTGCAGGAGCTGCTGGCGGTGGAACTGGAGCGCGATGCATCGGGCTGGTTCACGGGCGCGATTCGCGGCGTGCCTTCGATGCGTGAGGGCAAGGTGCTGCGCATGGAACAATGGCTGCTTGCGCGGGGCCTCCACTGGAGCACGGTGCACAGCACGTTTTACAGCGACTCGATGAACGATCTTCCCTTGCTCGAGTGCGTCAACGCGCCCGTGGCCACCAACCCCGACGCGCGCCTGCGCGCCCTTGCGACGCAGCGCGGCTGGCGCATCCTGGACCTGTTTCCACAGGGCTGAACAAGCCCACCTCAAACCATGATCAAAAATTTCATCGACAAGCTGCTCTCCAAGGCCGGCTCCGGTGCGCGCAAGCGCCCGGCAAACCCCTACGGCAAGCGCGTCGAGGTGCCCGCCTCGGTGCATGGCATCGACCCGGCGCGTGTGGACCGCCGCGCCATCGACGTGGTGCGCACCCTGCAGCAGGCCGGTTTCGAGGCCTACATCGTCGGCGGTGCGGTGCGCGATATGTTGCTGGGCCTCAAACCCAAGGATTTCGACGTCGCCACCAACGCCACGCCCGAACAGGTCAAGGGTTTGTTCCGCCGTGCCTTCATCATCGGGCGGCGCTTTCGCATCGTGCATGTGGTGCACGGGCGCGGGCGTGAGAACGAGGTGATTGAGGTCTCCACCTTCCGCGCCTACCTCGACAACGCGGCGGCCGAGCAGGTCGCCGGCAACGAGAAAACCTCGCGCGCGGCCTTGGCTGGCATGCAGCACGCCGTGGATTCGACCGGCCGCGTGCTGCGCGACAACGTCTGGGGCCCGCAGGACGAAGACGCCACGCGGCGCGACTTCACCCTGAACGCCATGTACTACGACCCCGAAAGCCAGATCGTGGTCGATTACCACCACGGCATCGAGGACGCCAAGAAGAAAACGCTGCGCATGATCGGCGACCCGGCCACGCGCTACCGCGAAGACCCGGTGCGCATCATCCGCGCCGTGCGCTTTGTCGCCAAGCTGGCCGCCCTGGGCTTTACGCTCGAGCCCAAAACCGCCGCGCCGCTGGTGCAGTCGCAGCAGCTCCTGGCCGACGTGCCGCAAAGCCGCATGTTCGACGAAATGCTCAAGCTTTTGCAGACGGGCCACGCCATCGCCACCATCGAGCAGCTCAAGAAGCTGGGCCTGGCCAAAGGCATCTACCCGCTGCTGGACGTGGTGGTGGAGCGCGGCGACACGCCCTTTGTGCTGGCCGCCCTGACCGACACCGACCGCCGCGTCAAGGAAGGCAAGCCCGTGGCGCCGAGCTTCTTGCTCGCCTGCGTGCTCTGGCAGGACGTCAAAGCCGGCTGGGAGCGGCGCCTGGGGCAGGGCGAGCCGGCTCTGCCGGCGCTGCAGGACGCCATCGACCAGGTGTTTGAGCGCCGCATTGGCGACGTTTCGGGCCGCGGCAAGCTCGCCGCCGACATGCGCGAGATCTGGGTCATGCAGCCGCGCTTCGAAAAGCGTGCCGGCCGCGTGCCCGAGAGCATGGTGGCGCAACTGCGCTTTCGCGCCGGCTTCGACTTCATGCGCCTGCGCGCCGACATCGGCGAGGTGGATGAAGCCCTGGCCAGCTGGTGGCAGGAGTACAGCACCGCCGACGAATTCCGCCGCGAAGATCTCATGGAGCAGGCGCGGGAAGAGCAAAAGTCCCGCAGCCGCTCCGCACCGCCGCCAGCGCGGCGCGTGCCGCGCGATGCCACGGCCGCGCCGGCAGCGGCGCCCCTTGGTGGCGCACCCGCTGGCGCACCGCACGAGGAAGCGATGGAGGGCGCCGCCACCGGCGCCCCCAAGAAGCGCCGCCGCCGCCGTCGCAAGCCGGGTGGCGGTGGGGAAGGCAGCGCGCCTTCCGCCGCGCCACACGACCATACGACGGACGCGGGCGACTAACAGCCGCTCCGTCGGCCTGGTCGCAGCGTGAACCCGTCCACCACCGCCTGGGTCGGCCTGGGCGCCAACCTGGGCGATCGCACCGCCGCGCTGCGCACGGCCCTGGCGGCCCTGGCGGCCCTGCCGGGCACGCGCCTGCTGCGCGTCTCCTCGCTCTACCGCAGCGCGCCGGTGGACGCGGGCGGCCCCGACTATCTCAACGCCGTGGCCGAGATCGCTACGCAGCTGTCGCCGCACGACTTGCTGGCCGCCCTGCAAGCCATCGAGCGGGCAGCGGGCCGGGAACGCCCCTACCGCAACGCGCCGCGCACGCTGGACCTGGACATCCTTCTTTATGGCGATCTGCGCCTGGACTCTGCCACGTTGATGCTGCCGCACCCGCGTTTGCATGATCGGGCTTTTGTGCTGCTGCCCCTGGCGGAATTGGCGCCTGAGCGGGTTTTGCCGCAGTGGCTGGCGGGTGTGGAGGGGCAGGCAATTGAACGCTGGGATGAGACAGGTTGGGGTGAGGACTTCAGAGGCAAATAGCTATCGTAAATGTAGCTATAAGCGCTTTATTTATAAGCGCTGGCGGCCAAAATCATTGTTTTTTTTACTTGCCTTGATTGCCCGGAAGTTCGGCACGGACACAGGGGAAGGTGAGCTGAACAGGCCTTGGTGCCATCGCTGCGCTTGGCCCGGGAACGGCGAGGCGCAGCGTCCAATGAATTTACGGGCGCCATCTTCGCTTTTCTGGCGGCATGCCTTTGCCAAGGGCGGGTGCCGGGATGTGCGCCCGGCGGCGCAGTAACTTGTCTCTTGCGTCGCCAAGAGAAAGTCACCAAAGAGAAGGCGACCCCGCTGTCCGTGTCCCCTTCGCTGCGCTACGGGGCAACCTGCGGTGCGCCGCTTCAGGCGGGGTCCGCGCAAACTCGCTTCACTGCGTTTCGCTCAAACAGCGCGCGGCCCTGATCCGCCTGAAGCTGTGCTCCTCGGCACGGACAGAGGGGAAGGGGAGCCGAGCAGCCCTTCGGGCCATCGCTGCGCTCGGCCCCGGCCCCCGCACCGCGCGCGGCGCAGGCATTGGGGGCGCAGTGCAACTGTCGGATCACGATTTCGCGCAGCGAAACTCGTGCTCAGACCCCAATCCCGGAATGGTGGGTGCAGCGCGGGTCCTGCCATTCATGTATGACGCAGCGAATTCAAGTTGGGCATGTTGAGAGGCTGCTGTCAACCGGACACTAAAGAAGCAGTTCTATACTGAACATTGACTTCGCCCGCCCGTTCCGGAAAATCAGCACGTTTCTGACTCTGAAAAACTTTAGCTCTCACGCCATGGATATCGAGACCGTTCGACGCATATCGCTCGCGAGGCACTTGTACCAGTTGGGGAAATCTAGCCTTGAGTCCCCGAATGACATGTACTTGTTTGCTGCCGTCAATTTGCTGCAAGACGCCGTTGAGGCCTTTTTGATTGCAGTGGCCGATTTCGTACAGGCAGAGATCGATCAAAACACGAAATTTGACAAATACTTCGTTCTTATCAACGAGAAGATATCTCCGAAAGAACTTCCTTTCAAGAGTAGACTTATTCGCCTTAACCGTATCCGAGTTGATTCAAAGCACTATGGGATTCAACCTGCGCGTGACGAATGTGAACGGGTCGCGGTTAGCGTTAGAGAGTTTTTCGAAGAAGTATCTAATTCGGTGCTTGGTGCGAATTTTTCTTCCGTCAGCGCGATCGATCTTCTCGATGCAGGCGAAATCAAAATCTTGCTGCTTGAAGCCAAGTCGGCGCGTGAGTCTGGGGATCATGAGGCATGCGTGATCGCATGTCGAAAAGTTCTGTATGTCGCAGTAGAGTATCGGTACGACGTCTCGAAATTTAGAGAGGGGAAGGCGCAAGGGTTATTGGGGGCGTTCACCAACGCCCCATACTACGCGAGGGATCCTCAGTATATTCAAGAGAATGTCAATGATCCAACCGATTACGTGGTGCTCGACCATAGTCGAGTCGATCAGGATTTGCTTAAAGAAGGCGTCGACACCACAGCGTTTTGGAACGTATGGCGTCTTACGCCGGCGGTTTATCTTTCTCAAGAAAAACAGTGGGTGGTCAAGCGTGAGTTTGACAAGCTTGATAACGCCACGCTCTCAGACAACGTGGAATACATTTTTTCGACTACAGTCGATATTGCTTTAGCGATTCATGCATCCCGGAAGGCGGTCAGATTAAAACAGCATGGACGCTATTTTCTTAATCTGGCTCGACAATGTGCACCAATCTACGAGAAGGCTGATATTAAATCGAAGGTTGCCGCTATCACACCTGCCGGGATGATGCAGATTGACACTCACTGCAAAGTCATCGGATTAAAGGGAGATGGTCCATATTGGCAAGTGAGCGAAATGACGAAAGATTCGTGGCTCCGGGGGTATATACACAATGATGATGTGGCGTAGAAGCCGGACAAGAAGGTCGTTCGACACGATATTCAGCGGCGCGAGGTATACCCAGGGCGAAATGCAGCTACGCTCCAAGATATTCTGTCCTTTCTAGCCACCCGTTTCGTTTAGTTGACACTTGTCGCACCGGGCCGACGAAGCCAACCAGCCCTGATAGCTTCTTAATTGTCGCATCCCGGACGATTGCATAGACTCTAAGCGCTACCCGTTGTTCATAGCCAGGACTGTTCTGCGGGAGTTGATAGAGTCGCTTGAACCTACCGGGAGTGTCAAGCCATGATGATCGCTCTGCACAAGAATGCCCGCACCACCCCTGCGATTCGCGCAGAGATTGCTGCCAGCTCAGATACC
>Ga0207971_100235_pt1 | contig 15409 bp, 16 predicted proteins | sample LakWasMet56_HOW8_2_FD_183890 | JGI IMG/M metagenome (GOLD analysis project Ga0207971, IMG submission 183890) | Freshwater sediment methanotrophic microbial communities from Lake Washington under simulated oxygen tension - Sediment Metagenome... | ecosystem: Environmental > Aquatic > Freshwater >... | reverse complement strand
CCGCCCGCTAGGTCTTCGGGGGTATGGGGGACACCCCATGTAGCCGCAGCGCGGCGTAAACCAGCAGCCGCAGCACACAGCCAGGGCCTCCCGCGCCCCGCCAGCTCCAGCACCCACCGGCACCCCTTCGCGCACTGATCAACAGGGCTGTTCAATTTCGCGGACGCGAAATTTCCCCCACAAGGGCTCACGTATTTGTTTGGTAGGTACGCCGGGCCATACCCTTGTCCGGGCTTGCGGGGTGCCGTGCAAGAAGCACGGCAGTGCTCCGCACCGGCCCCTACCGGACAACCCGCACGCAAGGCGTGCGCGCTTCGGGGCACCATGGCCCGGTCGGGGGCAAGTCGGACGCTTGCGGCCGTCTTGGCTGTCTTTCAAGGGGGAAGCCCCAGCGGCAGGGGGATGTGCGCAGCACTTCCCCCAATAGCGGGCAAGGTGGCCTGGAGCCGTGCCCGCAGGGCAATCCCAGCGGGATCGAGCCGGGTGAGGCGAGCGGCGCAAAGCCCCAACGGGGCGGGGGCATCCGGTTTTTCAACCGCAGGGGGGAAAATGCCTCAGAAGGATTTCACATATCCCTGCAACACACAAAGTTCATTGAGTTAAATCGTGCAAAATATCACTAAATAAGAATATTTCATTCATTTACAAACTAAACCTCCTGTATTACATGCAAAGCGAGTAAGTCTATAAACTATTTTCTTTCTTAAATAGTCTCAGAATGAAAAACTCATTAATCTTCGCCCTGGTCACAGTTGCCGCCACCAGCCTCCAGGCAGCAAGTTTTGAAGACCACGCACGTGTGCTCGATGTGCAGGAACGCTACAGCGGAAATTCTTCAAATTCTGGAACCCGCACCGTCTGCGAACCTGTCCAGCAAACGCCATCAAACGAATATGGAGCTGGAACCGCAATCGGCGCCCTGGCTGGCGGTCTTGTTGGCAGTCAGGTCGGGAAAGGCAATGGACGTATCGCAGGAGCTGCCGTCGGCGCTGCAACAGGCGCAATGGCCGGGCACTATGTTGAAGGCCGAAACCGCCAACCGCAGCAACGGTGCTACCAAACGAGTGAGGGTTATGGGAACGGCTACAACAACGCAGGACAACGACGCGCCACCGGCTACACCGTCACCTACGAGTACGCTGGCCGGACATTCACCGAATACCGCAACCGCCCGCCGACAGGAGACACAATCAAAGTTCGGGTGAATGTCGTCCCAAACTGAGATGCCTGTAAGCCGCCAAGAGGCCTCAGAAGCACTTGAGGACTTCAAGCGCGAATACACAGGGCTCTCCCAAGTCAAATATGTCTTGCTTGAAAACAAGAAGGATTTTCATGACCACTACGGACCCAACGCCGAGAGAGCCGTCCAGGCCTGGGCGGGAAAGCTCGGCGCCTACTCCAGAAGCACCCGCACCATTGCCCTGGCCCTTGCCGCCCACGATGACAAATCGGAAATTGCGGCCACCCTCGCCCACGAAGGAATTGGACATTCCGGCATCAATACTTTCTCAGGTGCAGAAAAACGAGGGTTGATCGACGCGCTGATTGAATCCAAGAAGCATCCCGGCGCTTTGCGGGATTCGTACTGGAAAGCCGTCGAGGACGCCTATCCCCATCTGGGCAAGAGCGAACAAGCCGAAGAGATTTTCAGCCTCATGGCTGAAACCATTCACGCCAGGGGCGGCGACCAATACAACGCGAAAGCATTTGACCACGCTTGGCAAAAATCAGTCGTAGAGCAAAGCGAGCCGCTGCAAGCATGGGGACTTGCTCAAGTGGTCGAACATGTAGCCCATGGGTTGCGGGAGAACACGCGGCAGCATCAGATTTTCCCCACGAGCGACACGGATCAATTCCGGCTCGCCACCCCACAAGAAAAAATGGCTGCGATCAGCAGCCATTTGAATCAGGGAAATTTCAGTGACAGAGAGCGCTCGATCATTCTTGAGCGCATCCAGAACAACGCCCGGTACGCCGACAACACGGCACAGCCGAAAGCAAGCGAGCTAGAGCGTTAGCGACCCTTGCCGGAGTCGCCTGGAACCCTGGCGCGAAGCGCCTCCAGCTCAACGCGCAGGCGTTCATTTTCTGCGTGTTGCGCAGCCTCCACGGCGTCCCTGCGCTTGCTCTCGGCCTGCAGCACGTCCACCTGGCCCGACAGACGAGCGCCCTGCTCTCTCGCCTGGCTTGCCAGGTTGCGCGCATCCTCACGCTCGGCGTGCGCCTTGCGCACGTCTTGCGTGACTTGATCGGCCTGACGCTCTGCCAGCTCCGCGCGTGTTTCGGCGCGAACCACCAGCTCCGCAGACGCTTCCAATCGCGCCGCCAGCACCGCGGCCGCTTGCTCGGCCGCAATACGGCCCTTGCGTTCGTCCTCGACCGCTGCGCGCAATTGCTCGACCTCTTTCCCTTGTGCAGCGTGTCTTTCCGTCAGCCCCTCAGCCCTGAGCCGGGCCGTGGCCAACTCTACGCGGGCCGCTTCTGCCGCCTGCTGTTCGCGCTCGACGCGCCCAGTCAATTCAACCAGGTCTGCAGCCTGCTGCGCCGCTTTGCCCGCCAAGGTGTCACGCTCAGTCGTCAATACAGCCATCTGGGCGATAAGAGAATCCCGCTCGTCCTCCAGAGATTCGCCAGTCATCGCAAGATCCGCAACTTCGGTTTGCACCTCCACCAAGCGCCCTTCAATTTCAGCCCGCGCCTGCGCTGCCGCGCGGCCAATCTCCGCAGCGATAGCAGCGGCCAGCGTCTGAGGAAGCTCAAGCGCTGCAGCCGCCGCCATGGGCCGGGCATCCCGCCAAGCCGACAAATGCTTTTGGATTGTGTTCGGGCTCCCCCGGTCGCCCAACCGCTCGCGCACAGCGCGGATCGTCGCCTGTTTTCCTTCACCAATCAGTGCATCAGCAACCGCTGACACCTGCTCAGAAGTAACACCTATGCGGGCCATGATACGCCTTTCGTATTGTCGTATCTGTATTATGTATCAATACGATATGTTATTCAATACGAAAACGATACGATATCGTCAAAGTGCCAAAAAGATCAGGCGGTTTTAACCTCGTTGAGCAAGTCGGGGTGACGATCCAACAGCTTGAACAGCTTGACCAAGGACAGGGGCGGCTTAGTTTTTCCGTTTTCATAGCGCGAGAACGCATTGATGCCGCCGCCAAAGAGTTCGGCGGCCTGCCGCTGGTCAAGGTCGAGTTTTCTACGAACCTTGGCGATGTAGTCGGGATCGACGTAGGCGGAATTCACTTGACGCTGAAACAGGCCGACCATTTCGCTGTAACGGTCGCCATGCTCACGGTTCAAGACGACTTCACCACAAGCCGGGCAAAAGCCACCCGTTACCGCTGGGATGGTGGTGTTTTCACCCTTGTAGGTGTAGGGCATGTCGCGCGTGTCGTGGATCAGTTCCGCCGCGCCGCAGCATGGGCATTTCATGGTCATAGCTCCTTGAAAGAAACGATCAACACGTCATCAATGACGGTCAGCTTTAGGTACACCTCGCCGTTCGCCGTCTCGGCGCGGTAAACGTCTTGCCAAATACGATGATCGGCATGGGTAGTCATACTCTTGTAAAAGTCGCTTGGTGTAAGCGCCAAGACCACAGCACACATGCCGGTCAAGTCGCAAATGCCCAGTTCGCGCGCACCATTGAATGCACTGGCTGTGGCCCTGACCTGGCCAGCCTCGATCAAGGCTTTGACGACTGGCAGCTTGCAGTGCGGGGTGCCTTTTTCCATAGCGCCATCTTAACCTAAAGCGTTAATTTGTCAATTAGGTTAATTACAGGAAACTTTGCGGGTCCCGGCATCAAGGCCACAGAAACCGCTTTAAGCCCCGCAGGTATGCCACCCTGCCCCACCCCTTCGCCGCTGAAATTGAGTACCCTCTCCCGCGTTCTGGCGCGCTCAGTCAACTCTTCAAGGGCTGAGCGACCCCCGTTTTTGGTTTCAATTTGGGGGGAGCCGTGTGCCGAATGGCGCACAGGGGGGCGAAGCCCCCAGGGGGTCGGGGGGCTGCAAGCCCCACGCCTGGGAGCGCCCTAGGCGCGGCGGGGACCGCTGGGGGTGTCGTGTTCAGCCCCCTCTGGGGGCCTATTAAATGGGTGAGGCCGTAGGCCGAGGGCGAAGCCCTGGGGTGCCGGGTGGGGAGCGCCGAAGGCGCGGGCGAAGCGCGTAGCGCGTAGGAGCCGGCGGGGCGAAGCCCCTAGAGGCGGTGTCTTTTCCTATTGGTGAATTACTATAGGAAAGGAATACAGGGTGCGGGCCCACAAAACGCGATTTCTTCAATCATGACATGGGCTTAGGTCAGCCTGATTTGCGACTTCGCGGGAGTTGTTCATCACATTTGCGGGAGTTGTTCAGCGTGCATAACTCCGCCGGAACAACTTAAGTTGTTGATTTCATTGAAAAAATGGCGCGGGAGTTGTTCAGCGTGCATAACTTTTCTTTTGCACAATGTTTTCCACAAAATATGCACAGCCTTATCAACAGTCCGTAGCGCGGGAGTTCTTCATCAAATTTGTAGCGGTGCATCCCCTGTGCGCCGGGAGTTCTTCATCAAACGGCGGGAGTTGTTCATCACACGTTTGAGGCCTAAAAATGACGTTGGCGGGAGTTCTTCATCACACGCCGGGAGTTCTTCATCACACCCGAGTTCATCAACATGTACCCATTGGATGCGGCACTCCCATGCAAGCCATGCGATTGCCGGTGGGATGCCATTGAGATTGCGCAGCAAGACTTGGGCCATGCGTCGCTGGCGACTACGACCATCTACGTCACGACTGAGAAGCGTCGGCGGATGAAGGCTGTCGAGGCGTTTTGGCGGAAGTAGGCGGGGAAGGTCAATAGCGCCGTGCAAGCGCGGCGAAAGGTGGACTCACAGACCGCTTCAGGCTGATCTCCGACACTCGAACCTAACGCCTGGAAGTTCGCGTGTTGCGCAACTGGTCATTGATCGAGCAGGGTCTCAAGCGACCGCTTTGTTGCTCAGACCGGTCACTCTATTGATGCGAGCCGGGCAAGGTAGCAGGAGCAACTGATCACACCAAGGATGAATTGGTTCTCCCGACCCGCTGCGGTCGGTGTTGATGTAGGCAACGATCCCAGAAAACCGTCCGAGAAACCGGGGGAATCCCACCCCGGATACTTGGCGGCACGGCTTATCGGAACCATTGCGAAGAGCATCCGCAGTTGGCCCGCGGGTCCGAAACACGTAGCCAAGGTCTTCTCAAAGAATTAGATCGGCCAGAACCATAGAACGTCCAAAAGCATTCTCTGGTGTGGTGACCTCATGGCTGCACCGAGCAGTGCGAAGCTGCCACATGAGCCGCTCGGTGAGATGCCTCGTAGTGTGCAAGCGGCTCATTACCATTTAACGCAACGAGCAAATTTTCAGCAGCCTGCAACTCGATGGCTCGGCGAACCTTCTTCACCGCCGAACCAATGTGGGGTGTGAAAACCGTGGAGGGGTGTTGCAAGAGTTCCGGATGAATCTGGCGTGGACGGTCTGCCAGCAGCCAGTCTTCCATCTCGTACACATCGGCGGCGTAGGCACCCAGGCGCTCGTCCTTGAGCGCCCGTGCCACGGCAGCCTCGTCCACAACCGAGCCTCGCCCAATGTTGACCAGGATCTGCCCCCGCCGAACACCTTCAAGCATGGTGTCATTGACGAGGTGACGCGTTACGTCCAGCAGCGGAACGGCCAGAATGACATAGTCGGATTGCGACAGGGCCTCACCCAGGCTCACCATGGTCAGGCGTTCGTCATCACCATGCGGGTCCACGCCCAGCAGTTGAGCGCAACCAAATCCGCAGAGGCGGTCAACGATGGCCCGTCCCACGGCGCCCAGGCCAACGACCGACACGACCGAGCCGTGCAGACCTATTCCATACAGCTGAGGACGCCAGCCGGCGTAGCCCCTGCGAACACGGGTGTCGCCAGCGAGCACGTGACGCGCAGCGGCAATGGCCAGACCGATGGCCAGCTCTGCCGTGGGCTCTGTCAGAAGGTCTGGCACAAAGCTCACGCTGACCCCCGCTTGTTCACAGGCCATCAGGTCAAAATTGTCATACCCTTTCAATGCGCAAGCGATGGTCTTGAGCCGTGGAGCGTTCAACAAAGTTCGCATGTCTACCCGGTCAGGCATGAACGCCATCATGGCGTCGGCGTCCTTCAGGTGGAGGTAAAGCTCTTCCTCGCTCCAAGGCTCAGGCCCTTGATTCATCACTACATCACCGGCGGATCGAAGACGCGCCAGAACTGCTTCATGGATGGGCTGCGTCACCACAATTTTCGGCATCATTACCTTCCTCTCTCTTTCTATTTCAGATGTTTGCGAAGCGCCGACCCAATGCCGTCGACCACGAGCACGCATATGAGGATGGACAGCAAAATGGCGGAGACTTCGTCGTACTTGATCAGGCGCAGAGCCGCCATGAGTTCAAAGCCAATGCCGCCCGCACCCACGATGCCCATCACTGCCGATGCGCGAAAGTGATATTCCCATCGGTAGATGGTGATGTCCGCCAACTGGGGCAAAACCTGCGGTAACACAGCATGGGTGATGACCTGAAACCGGCTTGCGCCCGCGGCCTTAGCGGCCTCCAGAGGTTTCGGGTCCACGTGCTCTATGGCTTCGGCGTAGAACTTGGCCACCATGCCCGTGGAATGCAGGGCCAACGCCAGCACACCAGGCAATGCCCCAAAGCCCACGGCCGCGACGAACAGAATGCCCAGGATGATTTCAGGCACAGACCGAAATGCAGCCAAGATGGTTCTGACGATTCGCCCAACCACCGCATTCGGCGCGGTGTTGGGCGCCGCCACCAGGGCCAGCGGCAACGACGCCAGAACGGTCAGCGCCGTGCCTGCGATCGACATGGCTAAGGTGTCACGCAATGGAATGACCCAGTGCTCCCAGCGCTCGAAATTCGGCGGCACCATCTCTGAGGCCAACTGCTGAATCGCTGGGCCGCCTTCGATGAAACGCTGCGCGTCAAAGAAGCCGGTGACATGCAAAGCCACCACACAGACGAACAGAACGACACAGGCGGCGCCCAGCCGTTTGAGTCGCTGCTGTCCGTCGATGGCAACTATGGATTCCAGAGCAACAGACGTCACTGCATGCGCCCCAGATCAAGCTTCAGAATTTGTGCGGTGTCACGCAGAACGTCGTAGGCCTTGTCATCGGTCGCGGCAAAGGCCTGCACACGGAATGACTTGAGAATCTCGGCGTCCTTCATCTCAAGAAAGGCTGCACGGATGGCTGCTTTCAACTCGGGCGTGAGGTTGCCCTGCATCGCGATGGGGTAGTTTGGAATGGGAGCTGACAGTTCGAGTTGCACGATCTTGTTGGCATCCACCGTGCCCTTGGCGATGAGGTTGTCCAGAATGGGTTTTGACAACGCGCCAGCCGGAATTTGCCCTGCCTGAACGGCTCGGGCCACGGCGTCATGCGTGCCCAGGTTAACGGGGCGGTAGTCGGTCTCACCGTCAAGCTTGTAGTTCTTGAGCAGGTGCGCGCGCGGTGCGAGGTGGCTGGAAGTTGAAGCCTGGTCGCCAAAGCCAAACGGCTTTCCTCGAACGTCAGCCAGCGTCTTCACCGGGCCGCCCGCCGTGGCAATGAGAACCGACTGGTAGGTCGGAGAGCCGCGCTCCACGCCAACGGCAAAAGGCTCAATGTTGGGCGCCTTGGACTTGGCCAGCACGTAAGAGAACGGTCCAAAGTAGGCCACCTCGATGCGGCCAAAGCGCATGGCTTCAATCATCGACGAGTAGTCCGTAGTCACCGTAATCTCTATTTCCTTCTTCAGGGTCTGTTCCAGGTACCGCTTCAGAGGCTGTGCGTTCTGAATGATGGTGGCGGCGTTTTCGTCCGGCAACAGTGCAACGCGAAGCTTGGAAGGATTTTTGCCCTCGGCATGGGCGCCAAGTGGCAACAGGGCGGCCAAAGTGGCGGCAGCGATAAATTGGAAACGGCGGCGATTCAGCACGGTAAAAACTCCTTGGATTGAGAGGGGGAATCAAATTGACTGCCCATGTTGGCAGGTGAGGAAGAACGGGACGGTTCGACAGGTGACGACTTCGCGTACAGGGCAGACTGGGCTTCTTCCGTCAACTGCGCTGCTGTCCCGTCGAACACCACCTGGCCCTGGCGAAGGCCCACAATGCGGTCGGCGAACATGCGCGCGAGGTTGACTTGATGCAGACTCACGATGGCCGTGAGTCGGTCTTTCTTGCAGATGTCGTGAAGCAGGGTCAACACACTCTGCGCGGTCGCCGGGTCGAGGCTGGCCACCGGCTCATCGGCCAGCAGCAGGCGGGGCTTCTGCACCAAGGCACGCGCAATGCCAATGCGTTGTTGTTGCCCACCAGACAAGGTGTCTGCCCGTGCTAGGGCTTTCTCAAGCAGGCCTACGCGGTCAATGGCCGCCAGCGCCTCCAGCTTGTCAGCCTTGCTCCAAGGCCACAACGACGCCAGAGATCCGCGGGTGGCGAGCTTGCCCATCAACACATTGGCCAGCACGCTTTGCCGCCCGATCAGGTGGTGCTGCTGGAACACCATGCCGCAGTGGCGCCGATGCTCAAGAAGGTTGCGTTTTGAGACGGTGCCGCCCGGCAGATCGGCCACCGACACCTCTCCGTCTGTGGGGCTAACCAAGCCATTGATGCTGCGCAGCAGCGTTGACTTTCCCGCGCCCGACGCGCCCAGCAGCACAAGGAACCCGCCATGCTGTACCTCCAGCGAGGTGGGCGCAAGCGCTGTGTGACCATCGGCATAGGTCACCGTGATACCCCGCAAGCTCAGATGGCTCTCGCGAATTGCAGTTTTCATAGCTCGGTTTCATTTGTTGTGGTGCGCTAGACGCACACCAGGACTCAAGTGGTCAGAGGTATCTCTCGGGAAAGAGGAGGTTCTGGAAGAAACAGCTTCAGTGGAAGCACAGCTCAAGTCTGGGTGACCAAGGTGTCATGAATATGAAACTTTCATCCCTAAAAATGAGGGCACCCATAGATCACATCAATGTCTGGACTCAGCCTCCTCGCAGCCTTGAAGGCCTTTGACGCAACGGCCCGAGCCGGCAGCATGACCGCTGCCGCGAGAGTGCTCGCTATTCAACAACCGACTGTTTCTTCACACATACAGCGCCTGGAGGTCGACTTCGGCGTGGAGCTTTTTCATCGGCGCGGGCGGCGGCTTGAACTCACGTCCTTTGGACGCACTCTGTTGGACTACACCCGGCGTACCTTCAGTGGCGAGGAAGATGCGCACGCACTGCTCGCTGCTGCGAAAAATCAATACGTAGGGCGACTGGTCATCCATGCCATCGGGCCGCACAACGTGCTGCCCGTGTTGAAGCTGTTCATGAAACAGTTCCCCCAGGTCAACGTGGCTGTTGGCGTAGGCGACTCGCGAACCATCACTGAAAAGATTCTTGACTACCAGGGAGACGTGGGCATGGTGCTCAATCACGTCGCTCACCCAGATCTATTTGGCGCGGCTTACCGTACCCAGCGATTGGTGATATTCGGCAACACCCAACACCCACTCGCGCAACGGGCCACTCTCAAACTGCGTGATCTGCAGGGTCAGAGGTTCGTCATCCGAGAGGAAGGATCGACGACCAGACGCGTGTTTGAACAAGAACTAAAGGAGCGAGGCGTCGAGGTGCAGGTGGCTCTGGAGATGGGCAGCCGCGAGTCCGTTCGAGAGGCGGTGGCGGAGGGGCTGGGCCTAGGCGTCGTGGCGGAAACAGCCTACAGGCCGGATCCTCGCCTTGTTAAGTTAACTATTTCAGACACCAGCATGGCGACACAGGTGCACTTCATCTGTAGAAAGGAGCGGCATCAAGCTCCACTGATCTCGATCTTCCTGGGTTTGGCGCATAGCGTAAGTCAGAAAATTGCCTAGGTATGGAACTTGGATTCCATGCAGCCGTGGGGCATGGGACCGAGGGGCAACTGTTCGCCTGTAGGCCGACTTAAGTTAAGGGTTGTAGGACGCCCGTAATCGCGCGGCGATCCCATCTTGACTGCGGGGCGCGGTCGTGTATCTGAATATGCGCTGTCAGGCTGACTGCCAGCGGTATGGCAGCAGCTCGCCGATCTGGGTGGCGGGCTGCATGGGCAGGCGTGCCATGACATCGCGCAGGTAGGCGTAGGGTCGTCCCGTTCATGGGGAGACGTGTGCTAGACCATGACTGCAGCTCCCTCGATACCGGTCATCGATGCTGCCGCGCTGCTGGGTGAGCCAATGACAGCTTTGTGCCAGGCACCGTGAACTCAGGTCACGGCCGCGACCGACAGCAACCGCTGCAAAACGGTCATCACGGATCTAAAGCGTTCAAAGGTTCATTGACCCTGTTCACATTTATAGCCGACGTTGCCACCGGACCGGTGCGCTGTCCGCCTAGTGCCACCCAAAATTTCGCGGACGCGAAATTCAGAAGAGCGAGTTCTGACCATCGTCACTGTCCCCGCTTCTACTCCCCTTTTTCTTGCGCACAGGGGCAACGTGTGGGGGCGACGGGAGCAGGACAAGGCCGTTGTCCTCGACCTTGAGCCGCGCAAGTGGGTAAACGATCTGCACGGCCTTCAATGCCTTCAAGAACCCTTTCTTGAAGTCTCTGGAAGCCTGGTCGATGTTGTCGGTGTTGAACGAGGAACCGAATTGGCCCATCAAGGATTCCCACCGAATCGGCCTTGTCGGTCTGTCCGTGTAGCTCATTCGGTAGGTGAGCCAGGAATAAATGTCCATCGCCAGCGGCGAACCCCGCAGCGCCTTGTATGCCCGCAAATCAATGGGAATGGGGTGCTCGATCAGCTCACTAAAAAATGGGGCGCTGAGCCTGACGCTCGACTTCCATTTCCCTGCGTCGCGCTCATGCTGCGGAACCCAAATGGCGCGCTCGTCGCCATCGACAGGCGTATCAAGGTCGAACGCTTCTTCATTCTCCAGGTGCAGGCCGTCAGCGATCAGCACATTGCGCAAAACGAAGCCAGGATCGCCAGCAGCTCCGTGTGTCATCTGCGCGGTGATGAGCGAACCAAAAAGGCGCTTCATCTGCTCGGCAACGCGGGTGGACGTTCCACGCTCGCCGCCGCCCGCGCGCAACTCTAAAACGTCTCGCAGGAACTGGCGCAAGGAGTCGCCCAGCTCGATGACCGGCGATTGGTTGCGCACCGCCTCGGTAGCCACCCATGACATAAGCAAGCGCGGGTAGATCCCATAAGGGATTCCGCCCTCGTAGCCCGCCAGGATGCGCAATTTGAAGTCGCCGTTTACGCGCGTAAAAACGTCCGCCTTGGGGTCTTTGTAGGGCATCGTGGCGAGCACCAGGGCGCGGGTCATGTACCCAAGGGTTCCGGCCTGCCGTGCGTCTTCCGCCTCGATGGCGAATTGCTCATCAATAGCGCGGCGCACCCACTCCGGCACGTGCCCTGCCCTATAGTCGATGATCGTTTCTTGCTTCTTTGCCGCCATGGAAAGTTATAATTTTTCTGCCGTTGCAAATGCACTGGCTTGACTACTTACAGCCCGGCATAACCTGCCGGGCTTTTTTTATGGGTCATCGGTCGGTGCTCCGGCGCCGATATGCCGTCGCAAGCAATGCCGCCCCCGCCTCTGCCACCTGGTTCAAACGCGCCTGGTGTGCAGCCTCTGCGTCGGCCTGGCTGCGCTCAACAATTGCAGCAGGCGCGGTAATGGTCGCACGCCTCCACCCACGCGGCAAGCTGCGTTCAATCCCTGTTTCTTCGATTACGCGGGCCTCTTTGTAGCGGTCGAGGGTGTCGCGCATCCGTTGCACCGTCTTCCAAACCGCCTGCCGGGTCACACCAAACTGATCTGCAGCTTCCTGGTTGGAGTAGCTATCCAACATCACTAGGCGCGCTGCCGCAATGCGGTCGGCACTCAAGCTGTCTTTCAGCAAGTGCTGCAGCGCTTCAAACTCTGGGACAGACACAGGAACAAATTCGCCATGCGTCATAAATCACCCCACGTAGACCAAAAATAGAACAACTCGAATCCTCTTGTATGCGCCGCCCCGTCGGGCGGCGCATCACTTCAAACAATCACCGACAGAACATCATCCAAGCGGAACTCGCTGTTGAACGAGCCTTCCAGGCCGCACATGCACGCTGCCAGCAGCAGCGCCCCGGCGCCCTCAGTCGCAAACCGCCCTTCGCGCAGGCCTGCAAATACATGCTTCCCGGCGTTCTCGGCTTTGCGCGCCTGCTCGAAAGGCGTGCGCAGCGCGGCGATGCAGGCGCTTTGCTCTTCGGGTTGCAGGTCGGACAAAACTTCTTCGGGCCGCTGGCCCTCAACTGCCAGACGCTCGTAAATGTCCACCAGCAGGCTAGGAACATCGACGCCTGACGAGCCGCTGGCCAGCATGTCGCGCGTTCGCATGTCCTTTTGGGCAACCGTCGTATTGGCGCCCTTCTCTGCGCCCTTCTCTGCGCCCTTCTTCCCTGCCTTGGGTGCCTTGGGCTTGACCTCGTCGCGCACAGCCAGCGCCTTGGCGCGGGCATCTTCCTTGCCCCGCGTCTTCTTCAAATCGTCCACCAATTCTTTCGCCTTGGCGGGGTTGACCTTCTCCACTTGGCGCACGGTGGAAATCACTTCGGCGTCGGCGCTGATGGACTCATTGACCAGCCGTTTTGCCTGCTCCGGCAGGTGCAGCAGCGAAAGCATTTTGGACAGCCAGGGGCGGCCTTTGTTGTGGCGCTCCAAGACCGCTTCGACCGAACCCAGCGTATCCAGGTCACGCTGAATCTTGCGGGCTTCCTCGATCTGGGTGAGGTTCTTGCGGTGTGTGTTCTCCGCAAACTGCAGGTCCTCCGCTTCTTCGTCGGTCAGCTCCTTGGCCTTTGCGCGCAGCGTGGCCAAGCCTTGCAAGCGCGCAGCGCGCACACGCCGTTCACCGGCCACCAGCCGGAAAGGCTTGGGGTGTCCTGCGGGCATGACGCGCAGGAAAATGGCCTGAATCTGCATCTTGGCCAGGCTTGCCCCCAACTCCGACAATCCTTGCTCGTCGTCCTCGAATTCTTCGCGTACCTGACCGATGATTTCCACGTCATCGAGGTTCACCGCAAATTCCGGCATTTCTGCATCACCAAACAATGCATCAATGCCCGTGCCCATGGCACCGCCTGCGCCCAGCATGAGGCCAGCCCCTGCGAAGGCATTGGAACCCGCTGCCTTGGCCTTCATCGGGGCCTTCTTCGCGGCTACGGCCGCTGGAGCGCCCTGCCCCATCTTTTTGCTCGTCAACGTCTTGGCGTTCATTTCCCCATCCTCCCCAAAATTGATGCACAAGCCGCGCGCCACTCCTGCGCAGCCTTCAAATGTCCGTCACCCCTGGTGGCAACCCACACAGGACGGCGCAGCGCAATTGCTTTGCGAACCGGCGCGCGCTCGGGCAGCACCTCGGGCAAGATCGCGGCCCCGTACTGGGCGCGAAGCGATGCAAGCCCCTCGCGTTCCTCGGTGCTGCGGTTGTTCGTTTTGACCGGCAGAATGCCGATGTGACGAAGACGCGGATTGAACCCCTGCGTGCGGACGATGTGAATCGTCTGCAGCAAGTCGGCCACGCCCGCCAACTCATACAACCCAACGGAAACCGGCGTCACCACATAGTCAGCAGCGGCCAGCGAAGCCATGAGACGCACGCCCAGCAAAGGCGGCGTATCCAGCAGGCACAAATCAAAGTCGCCTGCAAACTGCCGCAGGGCAGGGCCAGGGCGGCGGATCACTTCGTTTTCGGCCTTGTCGATGGAGAGGAGGGCGTTATCGGCGCGGATGATCGCCAGCCGGTCTGTGATGTACTCCGGCCCCTCCTGCGGCGCTGCAGCGTCGTACAACCGGGAAGCCAATAAGCCAGGTTCTGCGTCATCGCCAGCCGGGAAGCTCAGGGACAAACTGCCTTGCTTGTCCATATCCACCAGCAGCACACGCAACCCCGCCTCGATGGCGGCATAGGCCAGGTGCACGGTCAACGTGCTCTTGCCTACGCCACCTTTCTGATTCGCAATCGCAAGAATTTTCATGTTCGGCTCGACTAATTAATTTATAAGTTTTGCAGAGAGGGTAGGGCGGTGTACCACAGTTCGCAACCTTTTTAGGTTGTCAAGACAGATTTTCGCCTCCGCGAAATTTCCGCCCTCACACTCAGTATGGCAAATCGTCATCCATCTCCTGGGGCAGGGCGCCCACCGGTTGCGGCTCGTTTCCTTGGCCTTGCGGCTGGCGAGAGCCACCCCCTGCGCCCTCTGGGCGAGCGCCAAGCGGCTGGACATCATCTGCGCGCACCTCCGTGCTGTAGCGTTCGATACCTTGCTTGTCCGTCCATTTGCGCGTGCGCAAGAAACCCTCGACATAGATCTGACGACCTTTGCCCAGGTACTCCCGCACAAAGTCGGCTTGCTGCCGGTAGCACACGATGCTGTGCCACTCGGTGTGCTCCTTTCGCTCCTGCGTGCTTCGATCCGTCCAACCCTCGGTGGTCGCAAGGCGAAAGTGCGCCACCGGATCACCGTTGGGCATCGTGCGGCACTCGGGCGCGTTTCCGATGTTGCCCATCAGCATTACTTTGTTCAAAGAGGCCATTTTTTCTACTCCGTTGCGTGATGGCCCGATACCGGGCCGGGTTGAAATTCAGAACAAGCCCAATCGCTTGCGCACGCTCTCGCGCACCTCGGCAAGCGGCTTGGGTGAAAAATGAAAGTCCAGTTCGAAGCCCAACAGCAGCAGCTCCGACAGATCGACATAGCCCAGTTCGGCCATCTGGTAGTCAGCGTTCAAGAGGGCGAAAGCAAACACTTGCTCGACACCCCCGCCAACGTCTTTCTCCAGCACCCACACATCAGACGCACCCAGGAAGTAGTGCAGGTACACCGTCTGTGCAGCATCGGAATCCTCCTGCCCGCCAATCACCGGCATGGCTTCGATGCGTTGCGCGAGGTCCGCCGCAACCCTCTGAAAAAATTCACTTTCTTCGCTGCCGCTCATCAAAGATTGAAGTGAGGCCCACTGTGGCCACCCCATAAAACGTGCGATGGGTTGCGCTTGGTCATTGACGGAAATCGCTTGGTTCGTCATAAGAGTCCCTTTTCGATGGCTTGACTAGGTTTCTTGTATATGGTGATTTCTTCGTTCGCCATGGTATAGATTATAATCGCATCATTAATAACGTCAACCTTTTTAGGTTGTCATTATGTATTAGTTTGTAAAGCCAATTGCCCGATTCCGGGAGTTCTTCATCACACGCCACCCCGCCCGCTAGGTCTTCGGGGGTATGGGGGACACCCCATGTAGCCGCAGCGCGGCGTAAACCAGCAGCCGCAGCACACAGCCAGGGCCTCCCGCGCCCCGCCAGCTCCAGCACCCACCGGCACCCCT
>Ga0207971_100230_pt1 | contig 16002 bp, 15 predicted proteins | sample LakWasMet56_HOW8_2_FD_183890 | JGI IMG/M metagenome (GOLD analysis project Ga0207971, IMG submission 183890) | Freshwater sediment methanotrophic microbial communities from Lake Washington under simulated oxygen tension - Sediment Metagenome... | ecosystem: Environmental > Aquatic > Freshwater >... | reverse complement strand
GCCTCCCGTTGCTCGACGCCAACGGCAAGGTGGTGGGCATCATCGACGCCGAGTCCACGCACGCCGGCCACTTCACCGCCGACCGGCTCGCGCTACTGGTGTCGCTGGCGACCGAGTGCCCCTCGCACCTGCCGCGCTGAGCCCGCCTCCATTCGGGCAGGTCCACGCGCGTGCGACGTTGCACCGCCCGCGCCGCTGTCGCATCCGAGCCGCGTGAAACCGCTCACCACCGACGCGCTCAACCAGCTCTTCCTCGACGCCCGCACCCTCTTCGCCTGGAAGCCCGAAGGCATCTCCGACGAGCTCATTCACCAGCTCTACGCGCTGACGAAGCAGGGCCCCACCTCGACCAACAGCCACCCCACCCGCTTCTTCTTCGTGAAGAGCGCCGCGGCGAAGGAGCGCCTCAAGCCCGCGCTCAACCCTGGCAACGTCGAGAAGACGATGACCGCCCCGCTGACGGTGGTGATCGCCGTCGACGAGCAGTTCCACGAGCAGATGCCCACGCTCCTCCCCCACCGGCCCGAACTCAAAGACAGCCTGGGCGCGATGCCCGACGACAAGCGCCAGTTCCTGCTCACGCAGAACAGCGGCCTCGAGGCGGGCTACTTCATCATGGCCGCGCGATCGCTCGGCCTCGACGCCGGACCGATGGGCGGGTTCGATCGCGCGAAGGTCGACGCCACCGTGCTCGAGGGCACGGGGTGGAAGTCGGTGCTGCTGATCAACCTCGGCTACGGAGATCGCTCGACGCTCCGGCCCCGGCTCCCGCGGCTCGACTTCGACGTGGCCTGCCGCATCGCCTGAGCGCCGAACCTGTCATGGTGGGCCATGCCCGCTGACGCCGACGAGAAGATCGCCTCTGCCGTTGCCCTGCTGTCGATCGCCGAGAGGGAGCTGCACCTCGCGATGGAGCAGCTCCAGGTCTTCGAGCGCGCCGACAAGCAGATGGTCACCCTCGTGGTGCAGGGCGCGTTCGAGAAGCTGAACGTCGCCCGCCGCGCGCTCGACGAAGCGCAGCAGCTCAAGAAGAAGGGTTGATCAGCGGAACGAGTTGGACGCGGGCTCCATCGGCACCGCCTCGAGCATGCCCACGCCCAACAGGCGATCGGCCGCGTCCTTCACCTGCTTCGGCGTGAGCCCCGCGTCGGCGAGCGCCTCGGCCGTCTCCTTCAGGGTGCGGCCGTTGGTACCGAACTCGACGAGGAAGGGCGCGTCGTCGGCGGTGAGGCCTCGCGGAGCCCCCCACGCCTTGCGCGCCTCTTCGAACTCCGCACGACCATGGCCCGTCCGCGCTTCCGCGATCGTCACTTCGTACGCCTTCACTGCCTCGTTGCCCTTCTCGGACAGACGGAACTTCTGCGACCGCGCGTAACGCACCTTCTCACTCATACCGCTCACCCTACGCTGGATGAGGGCCGGCCGGGCGACGTTCGAAGCGTTTTGCGTACTCGCGGTACATCACCGGAAGAAGGACCAGGGTCAGCGCGCACGCCGACAGCGTGCCGAAGACGATCACCACCGCCAGCGGCCGCTGCGTCTCGCTGCCCATCGCCCGGCTCATCGCCGCCGGCACCAGGCCCAGCGCGGCAAGCGCGGCGGTCATCAGCACCGGCCGCAGGCGATCTCGTGCGCCCTCGATGATGGCGTGGTCGAGCAGCATGCCTTCCCTCAACTTCTCGGCGATCGCCGACGCCACCAGCACGCCGTTGAGCGACGCCTGGCCGATGAGCGCGATGAAGCCGACCGCCGCGGCCACCGACAACGGCATGTCGGCCAGCCACAGCCCGAACACGCCGCCGGTCAGCGCGAAGGGCACGTTGAGCAACGTGAGCACCGCGCGGGGGAAGCTGTCGAAGGCCCAGAACAAGAGCAGCAGCGTCAACAACAGCGCCACCGGCACCACCGTCATCAGGCGGTTCATCGCGCGCTCCTTGTTCTCGAACTCGCCGCCCCACTCGATGCGCTGGCCGACCTGAAGCGGCGCCTCCTTCTCGACGCGGGCGCGGGCGTCGTCGACGAAGCCGCCGAGGTCGCGATCTCTGACGTTCATGCGGATGCCGATGTACCGGCGCCCGTTCTCGCGGTTGATCGACGCGCGGCCGGTGCCGGTGGTGATGCGCGCCAGGGCCTCCATGGGCACCGTCACGCCGCCCTGCACCGCCACCCGCAGCTTGCGCAGCTTCTCGACGTCGTCGCGCTCGCTCGCCGGCAGGCGCAGCACCACGTCGAAGCGCCGCTCGCCTTCCCAGAACTCGTCGACCGGCCGCCCGCCGACCGCCGTCTGGAACACGTGCTGAAAGTCACCGAGCGTCATGCCGTAGCGGGCGAGCGCGACGCGATCGGGCTCCACCTGAAGCTGCGGCACTTCCCCGCTCTTCACGATGCCGAGGTCGGCCACGCCCTTCACGGTGCTGATGACGGTCTTCACCCGCTCGGCCTGCTGCTGCAGCTTCACCAGGTCGTCGCCGTAGAGCTTCACGGCGATCTGCCCGAACTGACCGCTGATGCTCTCGTTGACGTTGTCGCGAATGGGCTGGCTGAAGTTGACCTCCAGGCCCGGCACCTCGTCGATGCTGTCGCGCAGCACGCGGATGACGTCGCCCAGCTCGGGCGTCTCCTTCGGCCACTGCGAAGCGGGCTTGAGCTTGACGAAGAACTCGAGGTTGCTGGTGAGCGTGGCGTCGGTGCCGTCTTCGGGGCGGCCGAGCTGGCTCAAGATGGCCTCCACCTGCGGCTGCGCCGAGATCAACGCGCTCAGCTTCGGCGCGAGCCGGCGGCCCTCGGAGAGCGACACGTTCGAAGGCAGGGTGAAGGTCATGTACAGCGCGCCCTCGTTGAGCTCGGGCAGGAACTCGCTGCCCAACCGTGAGCCGACGGCGCCGGTGACGCCCAGCAGCGCGAGCGCCAGCCCCATCACCAGCCACGGCCGCTTGAGCGAGAAGCGCAGCGTCGGGAGGTACAGCTTCTGCGCCCACCCCAGCACCGGCGACTCGCGGTGGTGCACGGGCTTGTTGTACGCGAACGACGCGAGCGCGGGCACCAGCGTCACCGAGAACAGCAGCGCGCCCATCAGCGCCGCGGCGACGGTGTTGGCCATCGGCGAGAAGATGCGGCCCTCGACGCGCTCGAGCATGAAGATGGGCACGTAGGCCGCGATGATGATCAGCAGCGCGAACACCGTGGGCCGCACCACCGCCGCCGCCGACTTGCGAATGCGCTCCTGCGTGGACTGCGGGTTGTGATCCTTGAGCGCCAGCGCCGCGAGGATGGCCTCGATGATCACCACGCCACCGTCGACGATGACGCCGAAGTCGACCGCGCCCATCGACAGCAGGTTGGCCGACATGCCGCGCTGCTTCAGGTAGATGAAGGCCACCGCCAGCGAGAGCGGGATCAACGAGCAGACGATCAACGCCGCGCGGAGATCGAGCAGGAACACGAACAGCACCAGCAACACGAGGATCGCGCCTTCGATCAGGTTGTGGCCCACGGTCTCGAGGGTGGCGTCGACCAGCTCGCGACGATCGTAGAAGGCGACCACCTCGGCGCCGTCTTCCGCGAGGCGGCCGTTGATGCCCACCAGCGCCTCCTTCAGGCGCTCGAGCACCACCGAGGGGTTCTCGCCGCGGCGCATGAGCACGATGCCCTCGACCACGTCGGCGTTCTTGCCTTCGCTCACCACGCCCTGGCGCGGCGCCCACGACTCGGTGACGGTGGCCACGTCTTTCACGAAGAGCGGCGTGCCGTCGCGCTCGGCCACGCCCACGTTGCGGATGTCGTCGAGCGACTTGAAGAGCCCTTCGCTGCGAATGACGAACTGCTCGCTGCCGCGCTCGAGCACGCCGCCCGACGCGTTCTGCGAGCCGCGCTGCACGGCCTCCTCGAGGTCCTGCATGGTGAGGCCGAGGCCGGCGAGCGACTGGGGCCGCGGCTCGACCTGAATCACCCGCTGGAGCCCGCCGTAGCTCACCACGTCGGCCACGCCGTTGACGCGCGTGAGGCTGGGGCGCACCACCCAGTCCTGCAGCGTGCGCAGCTTCATCGGGTCACCCTTCGCGCCGTGGAGCGTGTAGCGGTACACCTCGCCGATCGGCGTCGCGTAGGGGCCCAGCTCCGGCGTCACGCCCTCGGGCAGCTCGGCCTCGCGCAGCCGCTCGAGCACCTGCTGGCGCGCCCACAAGCCGTCGGTGCCGTCGCGGAAGGTGAGCGTCACCATCGACAGGCCGAACATCGAGAGGTTCCGCAGGCGCGTCATGTTCGGCGTGCCGTTGAGCGCGCGCTCGAGGGGGAGCCCGATCTGCCGCTCGACCTCCTCGGTCGGCTGCCCGTCGAAGAGCGTGATGACGTTGACCTGCGTGTCGGTGGGGTCGGGGAAGGCCTCGATGGTGAGGCCCTGGAAGCTGACGATGCCGAGGATGAGCACCACCAGGGCGAAGAAGACGACCGCCACCCGGTTCTGCACGCTGAAGCTGACGATTCTCTCGAACATGACGGCTCAGGTGTCCGACGAGAGATCGACCTGGTTGAGCAGCAGCAGCGCGCCCTTGGCGACGAAGCGGGCGCCGACCTCCAGCCCGCCGCGGATCTCGGTGACGCCGTCGCGGCGGCGGCCCAGCTTGACCTCGCGGGGCTCGAGCCGGCCGGGCGAGGTGGCGACGAACACCACCGAGCGCGTGCCCTGCGTCACCACCGCCACGTCGGGCACCTTCACCACCTCGGCCGAGTTGTCGGGCTTGATCACCACCTCGACGAAGCCGTTGGGGCGCAGGAGCCGATCGACGTTCTTCGCGCGCACCCACACCTCGACGGTGCGGCGGCGGGGCTCGACGACCTCGCTGATGTACTCGACGACGCCTTCGCGGGTCTCCGTGCCCTGGGGGTGAATGACCACCGCCTCGCCGAGCTGCACGTCGCGCACGTCGCTCTCGGGCACGTCGGCGATGACCAGCACCTCGTCGAGATCAGACAGCCGCAGCAGCGGCTTCTCGCGATCGGGCCCCACTTCCTGCCCGGGGAAGATGTCGAGCTCGACCACGGTGCCCGAGCGGGCGGCGCGCACCCAGAACAGGTTGTCGCCCTCGGCGGCGACCGAGAGGCTGCGCTGCTTCGACTCGGCGGCCTTGAGGGTGAGCTCGGCTTCCTTCAGCTCGGCCTCGGAGGCGAGCACGTCCTTCTGCGGGGCGGCCTTGAGCTCGAAGAGCTCTTTCGCGCGCTCGAGCAGGCGCTGGCGCACGGCGACCTGCGCGCGCGCGGCCTCGGTCTCGCGATCGAGATCGGCGAAGGCGCCCGAGCGCACCGAGAACAACTTCTCGCCCTGCTTGACGCGGCTGCCGAGGCGAATGAGCACCGCCTCCACGCGGCCGGGCAGGGGTACGCCGACGGCGGCGGTGCGCTTGGGGTCGAGGTCGACGTGGCCGGGCACGGGCAGCGGCGAGAGCGCGGGCCCCAGGGTGGCGACCGAGAGCTCGACGTACTTCCACTGCGGGGCGTCGGCGGCGAGCGTGACGCCGGTGGCGTCGGCCTTGATCAACGAGGCGGCGTCGACCTCCGCCGAGGGCTTCTTGCAGGCCGCGAGCAGCACCAGCATCGACAGGGGGAAACACTTCATGGCGTCAGCTCCGGCAACGAATCGAGAGAGTTCCCCAGCCGCGCGCGCGCGACGTGGAGGTGAAAGACGGCGCGATCGAGCTCGGCCGCGGTGAGCAACAGCTCGGCGAGCGAGCGCCGGGCGAGCAACAGCTCCTGCAGCGGCGCGGCCCCGCGGCTGACGGCCGCGTCGAGGCGCTGCACCACGGTGCGGCCGAGCGGCACCGACTGCTCGCGCAGGCGCTTCTGCCGGGCCTCGATGGCGACGATCTCCTGGCCGAGCTGGGTGAGCTGCGCGGTGGCGGTCGCCAGCAGTTGGTCGCGGGCGCGCTCGGCGCTCAGCGCGGCGACCGACGCGGCCTCGGCGTCGTCTTGCCCGTGCTCGAAGATGCGGAGCGGGAACGAGACGCCGACGAAGAGCGAGTTCAACTGATTGCCGGAGATGACGAACTGGTCGCGCACGTAGCCCACGCGCACCGTGGGGTCGGGGATCCACCCGTTGGCGGCGAGGCGCTGCGCGGCGCGGGCCGAGCGCACGGCGGCCTCGAGCGCGCGGAGATCGGCGCGGCCGGCGGTCTCGCGTGTCACCTCGAAGCGGCGATCGAGCCAGGCGTTGGCGGCGGCGACGTCGTGGAAAGGCAGACACGTCACGGCGACGGTGTCGGCGCACACGCGCAGCGCGGCGGCGAGGCCTTCCTTCGCTTCGCCCAGCGAGGTCAGCGTGCTCTCGAGCTCGAGGCGGGCGCGATCGGCGTCGAGCTCCGAGGTGTCGCCCTTCTCGCTGCGCTTCTGCTGGAGCTCGACCAGCTTCTGCGCGTCGTCGGTGAGGCCGCTGAGCGCGTCGACCCGCACCTGCGCGGCGGCGACGTCGCCGATGACGTCTTCGAGCTCGAGCACCTTGCGGCGCACCTGGTCGAGCGCGTCGAGGGCGGCGGCGCGCGCGGCCTCCTCGGTCGATTCTTGTCGGGGCCCACGCTTGCCGAGCTCGAGCAAGACAGACAACCCGACCGCGACGTTGGGCACGTTGAGGAAGGGGTCCTTCAGGTCGGGGGGGTTGAGCGGGCCGATGGGCAGCGTGTTGACGCCGAGGTCGAGCTCCGGGTTGGGCAGCCGGAGCGCCTTCTTCCGTTCAGCCTCGGCCTGCGCCACCCGCACCCGCGCGGCCTGCAGCTCAGGCGATTGCCGCCACACCAACTCGGGGAGCGCTGCCCCATCACCCAGGTTCGAGAGCTCGAGCGGCGCAGCGCCCAGCAGGATCAACGTCGGCAGACACCACATGCGGCCGGCGCAATCCACGTGCCGGGCCAGCGATAAGTGGCTGATTCAACTGGGCTGCGGGAGGTGCGGTGAAAGAACTCTTCAGCCGCGGTGAAAGGAACTTTCAATCGAACCTGGGGATACGAAGCACCACGCCAGTCAACGACCACTCATTCGGAACGGTCCGACGCTCTCCACGATAGTGTTGACGGTATGCGACTTGGTGCGGACGTCCGTGAAGTCACCAGCTCGGCGAGGCAACTCGTTGGTGGTGCGCAGTTTGCGCCTGCTGTTCGTGTCGAGATCGTCGACGAGGATGGAGCCTTCTTCCTGCTCCGTTACTCCGAGGAGGGGTTCGCTGGCGACACCTGGCACGCGACCCTCGACGAAGCGAAGCGGCAAGCCCTCTTCGAGTTCGCGATACGGGCCGAGGACTGGGGAGAACGTCAGAGTTCGTAGAACGCCATTGCGGCAACCGAGGTCAATGGCTCCCCGCCAAGACCCGCACTGCTTCGCCGGCGGGTGGACCATCCAGCTCGAGCGCTCGCGCCAGATCAACGACGTTGAACGTGAAGTCACGCCACTCGCCGCGAATCCACGCCTCACCGGAGATTGTAAGCGCTCACGCTTGGTGTCTTGAACCCGCCCGCGCTTATTGTCGTGCAGGTGGCCGTTCACGACGAGTCGCGGATCAGCGCGGTGCCGCCCCGCCGAAGCGAGGCAAAGCCGAGCGAAGGCGCCTTCAGGTCGCGGTGAAGGTGGGCTCGGGTACCTTGGCCTCGAGTTCGACGACCTTGTTGCGGAAGACGTCGATGAGCTCTTCGTCGTAGCCGTCTCGCCGCTCAGGGTCGGTGATGAAGGCGACGTGACGCCGGTAGAAGTCGAGGGCGAGGGCGAAGTCTCCTCGAGCCTCGTGCACCATGGCCGAGCGCTCAAGCCAGTCGTGGACGTCGGGAAACTCGGTACGGAGCCGCTCGCAGACGGCGAGGGCCTCTTCGAAGCGCTTCTCCTTGATGAGCGTGACGACGCTGTACGAGAGCTCGTCGAGCCCATCATCGACCCACTCGCTGAGGGCCGACTTGAGCGCCGAGAGCGGCGCGCGGTCTTCGGCGAGGCGAGCTGCAGCGGCAGCCGCGTGCGCACGCGCGCGCGCCGCAGCTTCATCGATGGCCTTGGACTCGCAGCACTTCTTGTACTTCTGGCCGCTGCCGCAGGGGCACGGCTCGTTGCGACCGACTTTGGACATGGGGCGGTTTCCGAGGGAGGGACGACGTCATGGACCTACCCGAAGCAGAAGCAGCGCGCACGCGACCGTCGGCGAGCGGACGACCGCGGCCCTGTCCGGGGTGCGGTGGCGACACGTGGTGGGATGGCTGGCGACGCACCTTCCCGGTGCTCGACGGTGGCCGGGTGGAGACCTGGCTGCACCGCGCCCAGTGCAAGACGGGCTGCCCGTCCTTTGTCGAGTCTCGGCCTGAGGGCGTGTACCCGCACCGGCAATACCAGCCCGACGCCGTGGCGGGCGTCGTCGCGGCGGTTGCGCTGGGGGATGAGACGCCGCGGCAGGCGGCAACTCGGGTGACGGCGAGCACCACGAGCGCGAGGCGGTGGTGCCGGTGGGTGGCCGCGCTGGTGGAGGTGGGGGCCGCACTCGCGCTGACCGCGCACCTCGCGCCCGACTTCGTCGCCGGTGCCGGCCTCTCGGCGACTCCGGGCGGCTCGGTGAGCGCCCAGGCCGCGCGCGTCCTGCACGCGCTCGAGGACCTGGGCGAGGCGCTCGTGCGTGCTGGCCTCGTGCTGGCGTCGAAGACGGGGCTGGGCCGGCTGCTGGAGTGGCGACACCGGCACCACGGCGAGGTGGTGCACCTCGTCGCCGAGCCGTCGCGCTTCTCCCCGGCCATGGCGCTCACGGCGCCGGGAGGGACTCCGTAACGTCCAGCGCGTGCACCTCGACGATGATGCCCGGCTGGAGTGGGCGCTCTTCCGGTACCGCCTCATCGCTGAGGTGGTGGAGGCCCCTGCGTCCGCGCGCGGCGCGCTGCTGACGGCGCTCGCCGGGGAGGATCACCACGCGCCGGGGAACAAGCTGGTGCGCTTCTCGCGCCGGACCTTCGAGCGCTGGGTGGCTCGCTACGAGGCGCAGAAGCTGAAGGGGCTGATGCGCGCACCGCGTCGCGACAAGGGCAAGGTGCGCAGCGTGACGAGCGCTCCGCTAGAGCGCGCGGCGCAACTGCGGAAGGAGGAGCCGAGCCGCTCGACGTCGACGCTCATCGACATCCTCGAGCGTGAAGGCTCGGTGAGCGAGGGCGCGCTGAAGCGCTCGACGGTGGACCGGCACCTCGAGCAGCGCGGCGCCAGCCGCCGGCTAATGAAGACGCTGGGGACGAAGCGGCACGTGCGGCTCGCCTTCGATGCGGCGCTGGCCTTCGTCGTGGGGGACTTCCACGCAGGGCCCTGGGTGCGCACCGAGACGGGCGAGGTGAAGCGCAGCGAGCTGGCCGCTCTCATCGACCACGCGTCGCGCTACGTGCCGGAGTCGAGGTACGGCCTCACCGAAGACCTCTGCGCGGTACGCATCGCGATGCGCGGGCTGTGCACCAAGGCCGGCCTGCCGCAGCGGCTCTACGTCGACAACGGGCCCAGCTTCCAGGCGCGCCGCTTCCACTTCGCCTGCGGGGAGCTCGGCATCGAGCTGGTGCACAGCCGGCCCTACGTGAGCGAGGGGCGCGGCCTCGTCGAGCGCTTCAACCGGACCGTGAAGGAGTCCTTCGAAGTCGAGATGCGGCTGCGCCCGGAACTCCCCACGCTGGCCGAGCTGAATGACTTCTGGTGGGCATGGCTCGACGAGCGCCACCACCGCCGCGCGCACTCCGAGACGGGCGAGCCGCCGCTCGAGCGCTGGCAGCGCCTGTCCGCCAAAGCTGAAGTCCGTCGTGCGGACCCGGTGCTGCTCGACGAGGTGCTGCGCCTGCACGCGCGCCGGAAGGTGCACCCCAAGACGTCGACCGTCGAGGTGGGCGGAGTGGCCTTCGTCGTCGACGCATCACTTCGACGGCGGAAGGTAGACGTCCTCTACGACGTCGCAGACCTGTCCAGCGTCCTCGTCTACTTCGACGGCCGCCGCATCCAGCGCGCGACGCCGCAGGTGAAGGGCGAGGCGCCGGTCGAGTCGCCGCCGGAGGCCAAGCGCCCACCGCCGTCCGTCGACTACCTCGAGTTGCTTCGCAAGTCGCACCACCGCCGTCGTGCCGAGGCGCTGTCCACCATCCGCTTCCCCGCCGTGCCCAATGACGCTGCGCTGGTGACGCCTGCGAGACTGCTCGAGCAGCTGCGCATCTGCTGCGGTCGCGTGCTGGGCGACGTCGAGCGCCAGCACGCCACCGAGGTGCTGCACGCGCTCGCGCCGCTCGAGGTGTCCATCGTCGACGCCGCCCTCAAGGCGGCCGCCGCCTCGCTCGGTCACGGACTCCACGCCGCGCAGTACCTGGCCGCACTCAAAGACGCAGTCCTTCACGCACGCAGAAAGGGAAAGTCATGAGCTTCGTCGAAGAGCACTTCAAGCTGCACCGCCCGCCGTTTCCGCAGGCCGTCGAGTCCACTGCGCTCCTGCAGCACCAGGGACTCAAGGAGGCGCTCGAGCGGCTCCGCTTCGCCATCGACAGGGACGGCATCGCGCTCCTCTCCGCAGAGAGCGGCTGCGGCAAGTCGACCGTCCTCAACTGTCTCGCGCGAGAGCTCGACCCCACGAGTCACCTCGTCGTCTACTCGTCCCTCTCCAGCCTCGGTCCTTTCGGTCTCCTCTCCACGCTTGTCGCGAAGATCGGCCTGCGCCCGCGTCGCTTCAAGGGCGAGACGGCGCACGAACTCGTCGCGCACCTCCGCGGCCTCCCCAAGCGCACCGTCGTCATCCTGGACGAGGCCCACTTGCTCCCTGACGCGTCGCTCGAAGACTTGCGGCTGCTCACCGCCGACAGCCTCGAGAAGAAGAGCCCCTTCGCCCTCGTCCTTGCCGGCCAGCCGCTCTTGCGCGAGCGACTCACCGAGCCGCAGCACTACGCGCTGGCCCAACGCATCACCGTGCGCGTGCGCATGCGTCCCCTCACCGACAGCGACGTCGCGCTCTTCGTCGACAAGCACCTACGCGCCTGTGGCGCGACGCGGGCCATCTTCGAGCCCGATGCCGTCACGCTCCTTTTCCAACACTCACGCGGCGTGCCGCGGCTCATCCAGGGCCTCGCTCTCGGCGCGCTCATGGCAGCCGCATCTGGCTCGAAGAAGACCGTCGACGCCGACTCGGTACAGCAGGCGCTCCTCGATATGGAGGCCGCATGAGTCACCGGCAGCCCGCCCGCCTTGAGCTTCCGCCGCTCGACGTCGCCACCCCACAACGCCTGAACGGCCGCCCGCGCTAACCGTTGAGAAGCGTCAAGTCATGGCCGCGCGCGGGCAGAAGTCGAGCTCGCTGCGGTTGGTCGCCTCCGGATCTAGTTGGCTGTCCTGGAGTTCCCAAGCCTGGCCGCGGCCTCACGCGCCTTCACCGCTCGCTGGCTCGCTCCGGTTTGTTCTTCTCCTTCCGAAGCCTCGCGTGCTGCACCGGCCACCAAGCTGCCCTGCTGACCACGGCGCTGGGGTGGGTCCTTCGACGCATTCGCATATCAGCGCAAAGATTATCGTCTGGACGAATGCTGCACTTGGAAGCAGTTTCACTCGCGCAATCGTTGTTGAGTCGTCCAACCACGAGGACATTTCTATGGCCCGACTTCGTTCGGTCTTCGTTTCGGTCACAATAGCGTTTGCAGGCTGCACTCCTGAAAGCACCGAAGTGAGCACCTCGAGCGCCGCACTCAAGGTGAAGCCGGCGGAAGACGCCTGCACTTCGACGCTTTCGCGAGAGCTGTCTGCTGCCTTCAACGACGAACCTGGCTTCGCTGGAATCTACCTCGGCGAAGACGGGCGTTCGGCGACGGTTCTCCATACTGCCCGTATTCATCCCGAGCAGCTCATCGAGCCCAGTCGGCGACTCCTGGCGACCGTGACACAGGCGGTCTACGACGGGGAAAGGGTGGCCGTCGTTCCGATGAAGGACGCGAACCTGATCTTCAAGCGGGTCGACTTCTCCTTGGCGCGGCTGATCGAGGCGGAAGAAGCGCTGTGCCGTCAAGTCGCAGATCACGAACTGCAAGCGGAGGTTCGCGTCGACTACTTGGAGAATCGGATCGTGGTGGCGGGCGACGTTGAGGTGTCTGGTGAGTTTGAAGAGCTCATCGTGCGCCGAGCCTACCGGCCTTTCGAGCCCACCTCGAACGTGAGGGACTATCGTCGTCCGATCGTCGCGGGAGCGCAGTGCCTTTACGCGGGAGTCAATTCGTCCACCGAGACGTGCACTATCGGCTTCGTTGCGAGTTTCTCGGGCACCCTCCGCTACATCACCGCGAGCCATTGCTCGCCGCAGCTCTTCTCTGTCCCCGGGTTTGCTCCACCTGAGCTCCGACAGAATGGCTGGACCCTCTTTGACGGAGTGGGCACCGAGGTGCTCGATCCGGGGCCGAATTGCGGAACGAAGTGTCGGCGAACCGACGCCACCGTGTCGTCGGTCGCGTTCCCCGGGCAGACCACATTCGGCTCTGTCCTCGTCCCGACCCAGCTCAGCGGAATCGTCAATCCCGCCTGCGTCAACAACGGAAGCTGCACCCAGACCACGGTAGGGAACATCTTGCCCCTGCAGTCGGGCGGCAACCTCCTTCCTGGCTCGAATGTGGAGCGTATCGGCAGAACCAGCGGACGCGTCTTCGGGACTTTCACGGGGTTGATCGTCACCCCGATCTCTATCTCCTCGTCGAGGCATGGGACGTACTCCGTGGGCAGGCACGGACGCGTGGTCGTCTCGTCTGGCGTGAGTTGGACGACTGGATCCAACCTCGCAGTCCCTGGAGATAGCGGCGGACCCGTTCTGAGGTGGACTGGTTCTGGCTTCGTTCCCGATGGTATCGTCTTCGCCAGCCGAGTCGGCTTCGCCCCCTTCGATCCTCCTGACTATCAGTTCTCAACCCTCAGCGACCTGGTGACGGACCTTGGAAACTTCACGGTTTTTTAGAGTGGTGCTGTCATTGGCGCTGAGCGGCTGCGTTGCGAGCGGAGGTGCATCCGCAGAGGCACAGCAGGTGGCGCTGTACGGCGAATCGACGCCCTTCGTTCTTGGGCAGCGGCCGCTCGAGTACGGCCCAGATGATCCTCTTAACCGGTACAGCGCGTTCTCCACGACCTACGGCGGACACGCCATCTCAACGCAAGTAGAGGTGCGTGAGGGGATGCTCGGCATCGAGGAGGGAGCGCGCGGCCCGGTCACCGTGATCTTGCTTGACACTACAGGATCACCGAGTCGTGACCTGCTCGCACAGATCATGGCCGAGGCATGCGCGTCGCCGAACGTGTGCCAGGGTGACCCGGTCGTCTCCCGGGCGCGTCACTCTCTTGCAGAGCTTCGGAGCCTCATGAGCTGGGTCCAGCGGTCTCCGATTGGCGATTCCGTCGTTGCGTCGACGCCCATCGTTGCCGACGGAGCGGGCGGCTACACGTCCTTCGTCGAATTCGAAGTCGAAGCCGAACAGCAGAGTCTTCTTGAAAGCATGCTCAGTCTCGGTGGTGTCCCCTCGTCGCTCTACAGGGTCAAGGTCGCGCGACCGTACACGAATTAGTGAAAATCAGCGCACGACAGAGCGGTAAGAGACCGAACTGGACACGTCGCAGAGAACTCTCCACATTCTCTGCGGGCGTGAGCTTGGCTGCTGCTGACCCTTAAATCAGAGCGATTGGGGCCAGCTAGTTACTGACGAGCAGTGGGCGAGAACAGCAGCCCGCTCATTGACACGAGCGGGCATTAGTCACGCTCCACTCGTTCCAAAGCGTGACTTTGCTGCTCGACGCCGTTGACTGTTCGTTGCGCTGTGGTCGGCTCATCAGGGCCTTTCGCATCGATACGGCGAGAAGCTTGAGGCTCAATGAGCAGCAAAGGAGCCGCAGCAGCCCCTGGACGGCCTCTTCATCGACTTGCGGCGTGGCATGGCTGAAGTCTGCCGCTGACCTGCCCGACGAGACCGCGCTGGACAGCGAGCGTGAGCAGAACGCGACGTCGAGCGTGGGCGGCTACAGGAGATCGAACCGCCACCAAGCAGCACACCCCGAAAGCCATCGGTCGCATGAATCGGAACCTCGAGCCGCCCGATGGGCGTCAACAGCTCGATCTCCTGCTCGGAAACCAGCGCCAAAGCACGCAGCGGAACATCCTCGACGACATCGAGAATCGGCCAAATCCGAAGCGCGGCCACCGACAAGCCTCCGTCGTCAGCAGCCTTGACCAGGTATCCGGTCCCGCCAACGACCACGAGCGCGACATCCCCCGCGAGCACGAAGATCCCATGACTGGCCGGGCCGCTCCAGGCTCTCTGCCCGAGGAGAAGTGACGCACACTCGGCACCGAACGAGACACGAACGGGGGTGACGGTACCGATCCATCCGCGTGGAACCTCAACAGCGGACGCGCCACTCGGAGAAGCATCGCTGAATTCAACTACCAGACTCATTGCCGCGAGAGATGACAACGACAACGACTTCACGTCTAGTACCCGGCCGTCGAAGTCCACAATGGACTGACGGCAAGGTGGAGGCTCGGTGCGGATCGCTATTCCTGAGTATGCCTTCATGACGCTCTCGGATATCGCGTCAGACTTGGGTGCCTTCACTCTCTTCTGACGTCGATGATTGCAGGTCTTGACGTCTCGACGCAGTGGTCCTCTCTTTTGGCTCGCGAACCTCAATGCTCTCAAAGCTCACCGTGCGTGGCGTTTCCCTCCTCTTGGCGCTGGAGTCCTGCGGCGTCCCCCAACCGAACGGACCGGAGCCCGTTTCGGAGGGAGAACGTTCGGCTTCATTGTCCTACGCGCGTGACGTGCCGTTCGTGTTTGGTGCACTCCCCATGGTCTACAACGGCACCAATGACCCATTGACCCGGTTCGCTGCGCACCCGAACTACACCGGCCACATGGTGCTGATGGACAACTCCATTTCTGTTGGCGAGCAGGGCGTTGAAGTCGGCTCGAATGACGTGCGCGGCCTGGTCGTGCTCTTCAAGTCCGGGGCCGGTCACGATTCCATCGTCGCAGCCGCAATCGATGAGGGGTGCGGCGAAAGTCAGCGGTGCAGAAGTTCTGTGGAGCAGGTCGAAGTGCCCTACTCCCTGGTCGAACTGAGGAGCATCGCCGGTTGGGTGGCGCGTTCCCCGCTCAGATTTGTGTCAACCCAGACACCAATCGTTGAGCAAGACGGCAACTTCTCCTCTCGAACTCTCCTGACCGTCGATGAGACGCGCATTGCGACTCTGAAAGAAATGTTGGCACTGTCGGGTGCACCAGTGGACGCATGGGAAGTCACACTGAGTCGATATCTGTCGACCAACTGAGGGCGGCGGTTTTGCGGACGTGATGGAGGCTCGATGCGGATTCTCAAGATTGCCCTCTGTGCGTGTCTCATCGGCTGCGGCACAAGCGAGGACCTTTCCGAGCCCGCCCGACAACCGCAGCAGAGTCTGGCGATCGAAGTCGCCGGGACGCCGTTGCTTGGTTCAGCCCTGTGGTCCATGTCTGTTTCTGAAGCTGCGCCTACTTCCGACTCTCTTCACATCGAGGGCACTGCTGTCGCTCCAGCCACAGCGGAGTCCAGGCTCAACCAAGTTGTGGTCGACATCCCCCTGCGCAACGTAGGGCAATGGAAGGATTCTACGCTGGCCATTTCATATACATACAAATCATACAGCGAGGCACCCGAACTGGGCGTCGCAGCGCTTTACAAGGCCGACTTCGTCGACGGCTTCGACAGATACGTGATTCGCGCGGTCGACCTGAAGATCACATCAACTGGCCACGAGATCGCCGGCCTGATCACCTTGTCGCCAGACAACGGTCACCTCCCCGCGGAGTTTGACCCCGCTCTTGATCTCCAGATGAAGATAGAGGGGACGGTCCAGTGGTTCGGCTGTGACGCCACCACGATTGATTACGTCACCGAAACGGGCGTGGCGGTACTCAAGCCTTCGAAGGAATTCGTGCCTGAGTGTCTCGCCCGATTCCACATGGAGTAGCGAGAGCTCAGGAGAACGGGTCC
>Ga0207971_100227_pt1 | contig 16765 bp, 13 predicted proteins | sample LakWasMet56_HOW8_2_FD_183890 | JGI IMG/M metagenome (GOLD analysis project Ga0207971, IMG submission 183890) | Freshwater sediment methanotrophic microbial communities from Lake Washington under simulated oxygen tension - Sediment Metagenome... | ecosystem: Environmental > Aquatic > Freshwater >... | reverse complement strand
TTTTCAAGAAGGTGATGCCGTCCATGCGCGGCATTTCCACGTCCAGCACAATCACATCGGGCCATTGCGTCTGCATGCGCGCCATCGCGAACACCGGGTCGGCAACCGCGCCGATCACGTTAATACCCGGATCTTGCGACAATGTTGTCGTCAATACCTGCCGTACGACTGCGGAATCATCCACTATCAGTACTTTAATCTCAGTCATCCCAGTCTCCTGTTTATGGGGTTATTTTCTTCTTGGGCCAACACATGGCAGTGCTTCACCCAGACCTCTCCGTTCCACACTTCGAAAATTACATTGCGATAGCCTATGCCGCCCAAATGTTCGGCTACCCTGGTGAAGCCATGTTGTTTTATCAGCCGTTGCGCGGCATTCGCATTCATGCTGCCGATCGGGGACGGAGCATTTTTATTTTTATAATGTGTGTTGGGGAACATATTGCCACCTCCAAATAATTTAACTTGATATTCCTTATGGGGCGCACCAACGACATCAATTTTCTTCAATAGCAAGGCAACCGCCTCATCAGCATAACGGCCGTCCGGCACGGGCCAATTCTCTCCCTTTCGTTCACTGCCGCGTTCCGGCAACATGTAATGGCACATGCCCCCCACCAACAGATGCGGATGCCAAAAAGTCATCGACACGCAAGAACCCAATACGGTCCGGATGCGGGTATCCCGGTCGGCAAAGAAATGATCGCCGGGCTGAAGGAAAATCTCTTTCGGATGCAAAGGTCTTATCATCTCAGTGGTTTCAGGTAAACGGCCGGCTGCACCAACCGTACTTCTTCATTAATACCGTTCAGTGTTTCGGAATGACCGACCAGGAAATATCCGCCGGGACGTAACAATGACAACAGGCGCGAAACCACTTGGCGCTTGGTGTCCTGATCGAAATAGATCATTACGTTGCGTAGAAAGATCACGTCGAATTCGCCCAGTTTCGGCGGCGCTTCCGTCAGGTTATGCTGCATGAACTGCACACGTTCACGCAGTCTGCGATCAATCAGCAATGTCCCATCCTGGCTTCCGGTGCCTTTCAGGCAATAGTTGGACAAATAATCACGGGGGATTTCCGGCATACGCTCCATCGGATAAAGCCCGATACGCGCCCTTTCCAGCACTCTCACACTCAGGTCGGAAGCCACGATTTCCCATGGCGCACTGCCCATTACGTCATCCAGCAGCATCGCAATACTGTAAGGCTCTTCGCCGCTGGAACAGGCCGCACTCCAGATACGTAAGGCCTTACCCGGTTTTCTTGTGGGCAAAATGTGCCTACGCAGAAAATCGAAATGCTTGGGTTCACGGAAAAAGTGCGTTTCGTTGGTAGTCAGTAAATCTACCGCCATTTGCAGTTCCGTTTTACCGTTAACTGCGGTAATCATTTGGAAATACTCGCCGTAGCTCGCCAGCTCATGATGCTTGAGGCGCTTCGCCAAACGACTCGCGACCAGCGGCTTCTTGGCCGGTGACATGCTGATTCCGGCGATGCTGTAGATCAGGTCGCGAAACTGTGTGAATTCCTTTTCTTTCAGCACTACGGCGGCAAGATTAGATTTGTGAATCACGTCTGCACTCATTTTTTCATTCCATTCATTGATACTGTATAAAGTTACTGTTGCATTTATTTAATTTAAAAAACCTAACTACAAAAGCTCCTGCGCTTGTCGAAGACCATTTCCGTCATGCTCCTTTAATTTCCGGATAACACTAAAAATTGTATCTGGCCGATAACTGCACCCGGCTAAGACTTCCGCTCCGCCCATCTATCAGCTCCCGCATGCCGTAGATATATTCCAAACCCAAGGTTGCTTGAAGGATAGGACTCCACAGCAGGTTGGCGTGTGTCGATTGCGCTTGCCGAGTCATTGCTTGATTCACGAAACCGGGTTGATCGGCCTGCTCGAATCCGTAGGCCACGCTACTGCGCCACGCCTTGTTCCACCAGTGTTGGTAAGCAACCACAGCACTGTAAATATTGACCTGATGCAAATTCCCCGCCGCATCAACTGCGGCGTCTTCCATTCGGTCCACGGCCGAGTAACGGCCGAAGGCATTACCGTAGTTGAGCGTGAAACGAATATTGTCCAACTCGAAAATGTTGATCTTGCCCGCCAGACTGATCGCTCCTCCCCAAGCTTCTTGCGAGGCTTTGACATTGGAAATGACGGGCGTGGTCGAAGACGTCATGCGAATCTGCCGTCCCATGCCGGCCAAAGACAGGTTACCCCAATCCGGTTTATAGTTAAGACGAACAATCATGTCCGGATAGCGATCCGCACCGCCCGTGGTGAGGGTTTCCGGCGCTGTCGGCGTCCAATTGCTGGTGTACAGCGCGCTGTTAGGCATTTCCGCAGCCGCCTGAAACTCCATGGACTGACCTGCTACAGTGAAAGACTGAGTCCAACGCACCAGTGGCTGACGGAACTTTGCAGTGCCGACGGGGCCATTAAGATCCAAGGTATCGGCTAGGGCCAATTCGTTCACGAAAGTAGTCCAGGTCTGACCGGCCAACAAATTGCCGAAGGTGCCGTAGGCATGGCGCAATCGCGGCGTATAACTATCTACCGCACCAAAGAGATCCAGCTCCAGATAGGTGTTGATATTGCCCCACCGGCTTGGCGTAAAAGATTTTAACCAAAACCTGCTTTCCCTCGCATTGAACGCCAGTTGGCTGTTTTCCCCTCTATTCGATATCGGTATTTGAGGAACAAATAGATAAAGGTCGCCGGCTTTATTGGTACCCGCACTGACGCTGTTCTCGATGACATCCAGTTTGACAAAGCCGCCAAAACCAAGAGAGGTATCGGTTCCCGGTATCTTGAACGTATCCTTGACATCACCCAGGGTAACAGGCGGCTTGGCTTCCTTTTTCGGTTCCACTGCAACAGCATCGGTTGGCGTTGCCATCGCAACGGCTTTTGGGATGGATCTGGCCGCGATCAGCTGCCTATTTTCCTTCCGTTCTTTGTCAAGACTGTTCTCCAACTCTCGAACACGGACATCGGACTGGACAGCATGAGACTTAAGTTCCTCAACCTGCTTGATCAGTTCCTTGAGCAAAATGCGCATATCATCGTCGGCTGCACTTGCCTCGACAGAAAAGAACATCGTTGAGACAACCAGATAAAGAGTTGTATGCCTGATCATTTTTTGACTCCCGGCTTGGCGAAATCGCGAAACAGTTGATGGCAGGAAGTACAAGTGGCGTTCATTTTCTCCAGGGTCGCCGGAATATCGTCAAAGTGGCGAGCTTCCGCTTGGGCTTTCAGCGTATGCGCTTTTCCCCTAAGATTGACGGCCAAAGCGAGAAATGTTTTCTGTTCCCCTTCATCCAGATTCAGTTTCGGCAACGTGGCGACGATGCCGTCTAAGGCCCGATCCACACCTTCCGCCGCCGTGATAACCCGGCTGGAGAACTCCCGTTGCTGGCTATCCAACGCTTGTCCGGTCAAAATACTCTCGAACATCAGACTGTTCATCCGGTCCATCAGCCGCCGCAGCTCATTGCTGTCGATAGCATGCAAAGCCGGAGACCCCGTCTCCGTTAGTTTGGTTATTGTTCGTGGCCCTGATGGCCAACACGCAACCAAAATTGCAGCGAGCAGCATAATAATTATCAACTTGTATTTTTGCACCATTGTCCTATCCTTGCCGTTTGCATATGTCCAATTACCTACGCCAACTCGGCAGCCACAGCAGATCCCACTGTAGCTAATGCAGTCATGTCATCCAGCGACAGCACATGCTGAATATTCAGGATGATCACAAACTTGCCGTTGATCTTGCCCATCCCGGCTATGAAGTCGGCGTGGATGTTGACGCCGAATGTGGGCGCAGGTTCGATTTCGCCGGCCGGAATCTCCAGCACCGCGTTCACTGCATCCACCATTACTCCAACGCTCTGGGTTTCCTTTCCTATCTCCACTTCGATGATGATGCAGTTACGTCTCCCTTCCTGAGTTGGCGGCTTACCGAAACGTGCGCTCAGGTCGATCACCGGCACTACCGCCCCCTCAGATTAATCACGCCACGAATGAAATCCGGCATCCGCGGCACTTCGGTCAATTGGCCTTATTGAATGATCTCCTTGATCTGAATTATGCTGATCGCATAGGTCTCGCCGCTCAACATAAAGGTCAGGTATTGCTGTTGTTCCTCAAGCTTCGGACCGCTGTTCGTCACTGGTATGATTGCATTCATAGCCATATCCTAAAACTTAACAAATTCGACTTCGTTAGAAACCCGCTCTGCAGCTACCTTTTTTCTAGCCGCATGCTTAGAAAAATTGGGCTTAGGAATTACCGAAACCGCATCTCCGTTATCACTTAGAGTAAAGAACGCCATCAAATCCAGCAGTTGTTCCGCCTGCCCGCTCATTTCTTCCGAAGTGGCGGCCAGCTCTTCTGCTGAACTGGCATTTTGTTGGGTGATCTGGTTAAGCTGATTCATCGCGGTATTAATTTGACCGACGCCAGCAGACTGCTCTTCAGAAGCCGCCGAGATTTCCTGCACCAAATCGGAAGTTTTTCTGATTGAAGGCACGATAGTGTCTAACAGCTTTCCGGCGCTTTCGGCCATCTCGACACTGCCGGAGGCAAGTTCGCCGATTTCCTGTGCGGCAATCTGGCTACGTTCGGCCAGCTTTCGCACTTCAGCGGCGACCACAGCAAAACCTCTGCCATGCTCACCGGCTCGGGCAGCTTCAATTGCAGCGTTCAAAGCCAGCAAATTGGTTTGGTAAGCAATATCGTCGATGATGCCGATTTTGCCGGCAATACTCTTCATCGCACTCACTGTTTCTTTAACCGCTTCGCCGCCTTGCACGGCTTCGCTGCTAGCCTGGGCTGCCATACCTTCGGTGACCTTGGCGTTTTCAGTGTTCTGGTCGATGGAAGCCGACATTTGTTCGATCGAAGCGCTGGTTTCTTCCACCGATGAGGCTTGTTCACTGGTGGCCTGACTCATGCTTTGAGCCGTGGAGGAAACCTGCTCACTAGCCGAGGCGATATTGGAAGCCGCAGCGTTCACTTCATTAATGACTTGCGACAATTTGGCAATGGTATTGTTGACGGTATCCTTGAGCTCCTTGAGTTGTCCTTTGTAATCGCCATTAATTGTTCGGGTAAGAGCTCCTTGTTCCATTCCCTGAAGCACTGCAACCACTTCATTGACAGGGACAATAACCCCGTCCAGCGTTTTGTTCACACCCTCGACAATACTGCGGAAATCGCCCCGATGCTTGGTCGCATCGGCACGAATTTCCAGTCGGCCTTCAACAGCCGCACAAGAAAGCGCTGTTGCGTCAGCTACAAGTGCCTGAATCGAAACTGACATATTTTTCATGGCATTCATCACGCTAGCGGTGTCACCGGCTTTTAAATCGATCTGGGTGCCAAGGTCGCCAACGGCGATTTTATTGGCCAAATCGACAACTAAATCAGGCTCACCACCTAGCTGCCGCAATAAATTGGTGGTGGTAAACCAACCCAGCAACCCGGTCGTCAACACAACAATGAACTCAATGATAATGGATAGTTTGGTTGCATCGGCCTTGGCTTTAGCGGCCACATCCGATGCCTTCTTTGCCAAATCGGCGTTATATTTCATGTGTGTTCTGAGCGCGGTATTGCTCCTTTCGGCCTTCTCGCCAATTTGTGCCATGCTATCGAAAGCTTTATCTTTCATTTTCTCGCGAGAAAATCCCAGAATCTTCTCCATTTCAAGGGCATATTCACTAAAAGAAGCTTTATCTTCGGCAAGCAACTGTCTGTCTTCGTCGTCCGCAGCCAAACCTTCACTTTCATATGTGTTCATGGCATCCAAAACGCCATCCTTTGCCTCCTTTATCGCAGTTTCGATTTTCATCATTTCTGCGGGATCGGTAACCAATACATGGCGGTATACGCGGACACGCAAGCGGCCAAACGATTCAGCGGCTCTGGATAATACGACAATACTGGGAATGCTATTAACGTTAGCAATATTAGTTTTTTCATAAACCGTATCCATTCTGTTCTGCCCAAACCACGACAGGCCTACCAGACCTAAAAGAGCGGAAACTACCAGTACAGCCATCTTTCGTGCGACAGTCATCTTCATATTACTTACTCCTCGATACATTATTTAGAATAACAACCATAATGGCTGCCTGTTTCCGGTAGCACTCCAGGTCACAACTATTGTCTGCAGCTCTGCTCTATAGTTTCAATGATGCCTGAATGGGGTGACGTTGAAATCAATACCCATTAAGCAGGCGCGTCTTTCACTCGGCCTTCGTCAACTCGGCTGCCGAACCGGAACCCACCTCAGCCAGTGCCGACATGTCATCCATCGACAGCACATACTGAATATTCAGGATGATCACGAACTTGCCGTTGATCTTGCCCATCCCGGCAATGAAGTCGGCACGGATGTTGGTACCGAACGTGGGCGCCGGTTCGATCTCGCCGGCCGGAATCTCCAGCACCGCGTTCACTGCATCCACCATCACGCCGACGCTCTGGGTTTCTTCCCCCATCGCCACTTCAATGATGATGATGCAGTTGCGTCGCCCTATCGCAGTCGGCAACTTGCCGAAACGCGCGCTCAGGTCGATCACCGGCACCACGGCCCCTCTCAGGTTAATGACGCCGCGGATGAAAGCCGGCATCCGCGGCACTTCGGTCAGTTGACCGTACTGGATGATCTCTTTGATCCGAAGTATGCTGATCGCATAAGTTTCACCGCTCAGCATGAAGGTCAGGTATTGCTGTGGCTCCTCGAGTTCAGCACTGCCGACCGTAGTCGGTAGCGTCTGCGCCGCGGGTGTGATTGTCTTCATAACCGCCTCCTAAAACTTTACAAATTCGGCTTCGTTAGGCGCGTGTTTTACCGACACCGTTTTTTTAACCGACGACTTAAACAGCTTGCTGGTATTGGACGGCCTCGAAACAGCCCCTGCACTTTCATCCACGGTAAAGAACGCCATCAGATCCAGTAGTTGCGTTGCCTGCCCGCTCATCTCTTCCGAGGTCGCGGCCAGCTCTTCCGATGAACTCGCATTCTGCTGGGTGATCTGGTTGAGCTGGTCCATCGCGGTATTGATTTGGCTGACGCCTGACGATTGCTCTTCGGAGGCCGCCGCGATCTCCTGTACCAGATCGGAGGTTTTCTTGATCGAAGGCACGATGGTATCCAACAATTTACCGGCGCTTTCAGCCATCTCAACGCTGCTTTCGGCCAGCTCGCCGATTTCCTGGGCGGCAATCTGGCTACGTTCGGCCAGCTTTCGCACTTCGGCCGCAACGACTGCAAAACCCCTGCCGTGCTCACCGGCTCGGGCGGCTTCAATGGCTGCGTTCAAAGCCAGCAAGTTGGTTTGGTAGGCGATATCGTCGATGATGCCGATTTTGCCGGCGATGCTCTTCATCGCGCTGACCGTCTGTTTAACCGCTTCGCCGCCTTGCGCCGCTTCACTGCTGGCCTGGGTCGCCATACCGTCGGTGACCTTGGCGTTTTCGGTGTTCTGGTCGATCGAAGCCGACATCTGTTCGATAGAAGCGCTGGTTTCTTCGACGCTCGCTGCTTGTTCACTGGTGGCCTGACTCATGCTTTGTGCCGTGGCGGAAACCTCTTCACTGGCCGAGGCGATATTGGCAGCGGCGCCATTAACTTCGCTGATCACTTGAGAAATTTTGGCAATGGTATTGTTGACCGTATCTTTGAAATCCTTCAACTGCCCTTTGTAATTACCCTCAACAGTTCGGGTAAGGTCGCCTCGCTCCATCTCGACGAGAACTGACACAGCTTCGTTGACAGGACCAATCACACCATCCAATGTCTGGTTTACACCTGCGACCAGCTGTTTCCAGCCGCCCACGAACAGGTCGGCGTTGGCGCGGGTATCGAGCTCACCGTCCGCTGCCGCCTTGATGATGATGTCGGTCTGCGCCAGCAGGTCGCTCATCATCTTCACCGCATTGTTGAGATTGTTCTTGATCACGTTGTACTGGCCTTTGTACTCGGTCGTAATCGTCGGTGGAATCACGCCTTTGGAGATTTGATCAACGTAGTCTGCCGTGACATTCAACGGATTGACGATGTTGGTAATAGTATCGTTCACGCCGCTCACCAGCTGTTTCCAGCCGCCCACGAACAGGTCGGCGTTGGCGCGGGTATCCAGCTCGCCGTCCGCTGCCGCCTTGATGATGATGTCGGTCTGCGCCAGCAGGTCACTCATCATCTTTACGACGTTATTGAGATTGTTTTTGATAACGTTGAAATCTCCGTTGTAATTGTCTGTAATGATGCTAGGGATAACACCCTTGGCAATTTGCTCTACATAATCAGCGGTTACATTCAACGGCCCGATCACCGCATCCAATGTTTCGTTGACCCCTTCGACAATCTTGCGAAAATCGCCTTGGTGCTTGCTCCCATCGGCACGGGTTTCCAGGCGGCCTTCAACAGCCGCAGTGGAGAGTGCGACAGAGTCAGCTACTAATGCCTGGATTGAAGCCGTCATGTTCTTCATTGAGGCAAACAGACTACTGGTGTCTCCTGGCTTGAGCTCAATGTTGCTCGTGAGGTCGCCCGCTGAAATCTTGTTGGCAATTCCGGCAGCAACATCCGGCTCGCCGCCCAGTTGGCGTAGGAAGGCGCGAGTTATGGTGAAGCCGATGGTAAAAACCACGCCAATAGTCAGGAGAGTGATGATCAGCGATAAGGTCAACGCGTTGCTCTTGGCGGCAATAGCCTCCTCGGCGCCTTTAATGCCAAGCTCGATGTTGTATTGCATATGTTCATCAAGCGCCGTATTCAGTTTTTCAGCCACAATAGACGCTTTGGTGAGCATATCGCGCGCCTGCTCGTTTTGGCTGCTACGCGACAGTTCCAGTATTTGGTTCAGGCTAACGGTGTACTCATCGCGTAACACTCTGTCTGCCTCCAGAAAAGCTCTGTCCTTACCATCGGCGATAAGCGGCTCATAATCTTTGAGTGCCTTATCCAGTTTTACCTGGGCATCCTTTAACTTAGCCTCAATCTCTTGCATAGCCTTGTCATCGGTATTAAGCACATGGCGATAGGCTCGTACCCGAATACGCCCAAACTCTTCGAGAGCGGTACTCAAGACCTTCAAGCTGGGTACAGAATTGACGTTGCCGAAGTTGGCCGCATCAAATACCTTATTCATTTGCTGTTGACTGAAGCCGGCGAGTAAGATGATGCCGAGCAGCGCTGAGCCGATCAGCAGGGCCATTTTTTTTGCTACGGTGAGTTTGAGTTTCATATAGATTTCTCCTTAACTTATAACGTTTTACTGATAAATTGAGACAAGACCAGATTTGTCCATCTTCGTACGGTTAATAGTGTTCACATTGTCTGGTAGAGCAGGTAGAAAAGCGGATCCACCTTACAAATCTTCTTTGAGGGTGTTGTCATCTCACTCTCTTCCCCTTCATGTTCTATCTGCCCCGGCGCATTGACGATCGGTGCCACTTCGCCGGTACCCAGAGTGGTGAAGCCGCCAATACTCTTTTCGTATTTAAGTTTGTCCAGCGAAATGATGTTTGAGCGTGAGAACGATCAATCAGCACTTGCTGGCAAAACAGAGGCCTCATCTCACTCAGCTTTTATCAACTCGGCTGCCGAACCGGAACCCACCGCAGCCAGTGCCGACATGTCATCCATCGACAGCACATACTGAATATTCAAGATGACCACAAACTTGCCGTTGATCTTGCCCATCCCGGCAATGAAGTCGGCACGGATGTTGGTACCGAACGTGGGCGCCGGTTCGATCTCGCCGGCCGGAATCTCCAGCACCGCGTTCACTGCATCCACCATCACGCCGACGCTCTGGGTTTCTTCCCCCATCGCCACTTCAATGATGATGATGCAGTTGCGTCGCCCTATCGCAGTCGGCAACTTGCCGAAACGCGCGCTCAGGTCGATCACCGGCACCACGGCCCCTCTCAGGTTAATGACGCCGCGGATGAAAGCCGGCATCCGCGGCACTTCGGTCAGTTGACCGTACTGGATGATCTCTTTGATCCGAAGTATGCTGATCGCATAAGTTTCACCGCTCAGCATGAAGGTCAGGTATTGCTGTGGCTCCTCGAGTTCAGCACTGCCGACCGTAGTCGGTAGCGTCTGCGCCGCGGGTGTGATTGTCTTCATAACCGCCTCCTAAAACTTTACAAATTCGGCTTCGTTAGGCGCGTGTTTTACCGACACCGTTTTTTTAACCGACGACTTAAACAGCTTGCTGGTATTGGACGGCCTCGAAACAGCCCCTGCACTTTCATCCACGGTAAAGAACGCCATCAGATCCAGTAGTTGCGTTGCCTGCCCGCTCATCTCTTCCGAGGTCGCGGCCAGCTCTTCCGATGAACTCGCATTCTGCTGGGTGATCTGGTTGAGCTGGTCCATCGCGGTATTGATTTGGCTGACGCCTGACGATTGCTCTTCGGAGGCCGCCGCGATCTCCTGTACCAGATCGGAGGTTTTCTTGATCGAAGGCACGATGGTATCCAACAATTTACCGGCGCTTTCAGCCATCTCAACGCTGCTTTCGGCCAGCTCGCCGATTTCCTGGGCGGCGATCTGGCTACGTTCGGCCAGCTTTCGCACTTCGGCCGCAACGACTGCAAAACCCCTGCCGTGTTCACCGGCTCGGGCGGCTTCAATGGCTGCGTTCAAAGCCAGCAAGTTGGTTTGGTAGGCAATATCGTCGATGATGCCGATTTTGCCGGCGATGCTCTTCATCGCGCTGACCGTCTGTTTAACCGCTTCGCCGCCTTGCGCCGCTTCACTGCTGGCCTGGGTCGCCATACCGTCGGTGACTTTGGCGTTTTCGGTGTTCTGGTCGATCGAAGCCGACATCTGTTCGATAGAAGCGCTGGTTTCTTCGACGCTGGCCGCCTGTTCGCTGGTTGCCTGACTCATGTTTTGAGCTGTGGCGGAAACCTCTTCACTGGCCGAGGCGATACTGGAAGCCGCACCATTAACTTCGTTAATGACTTGAGAAATTTTAGCGATAGTGTTGTTAATGGTTTGCTTGAAGTCGTCGAGCTGGCCTTTATAGTTACCGTTGACGGTTTTAGTCAGGTCACCCTGTTCCATTTGAGTAAGCACCGCAACGGCCTCGTTGACAGGGAGAATGACGCCGTCCAACGTGTCATTGACACCCTCGACGATTTTGCGGAAGTCGCCCTGGTGCTTGCTTGCATCGGCACGGGTTTCCAAACGACCTTCGACCGCGGCAACCGATAACATAGTGGCATCGGCCACCAGTGCGTTAACCGCATCGATACAGGTGTTCAGGTTATTTTTAAGGATATTGAAATCACCGTTATAGTTATCGGTGATTTTCGCAGGGATGGCACCTTTGGAAATGTTATCCACATAATCCGCCGCCATGTTCAACGGCCCGATCACGGCATCCAATGTCTCATTGACGCCCTCGACAATCTTGCGGAAATCGCCTTGGTGTTTGTCCGCATCGGCACGGGTTTCCAGACGGCCTTCAACTGCCGCAGTGGAGAGCGCGACAGAGTCGGCTACTAATGCCTGGATTGAAGCAGTCATGCCCTTCATTGACGCTAGCAAGCTAGTGGTGTCGCCAGGCTTGACCGCAATATTGCTTGAGAGATCGCCGATTGCAATCTTATTGGCAATATCCGCAGCAAAATCAGGCTCACCGCCTAATTGCTTAAGCAAGTTGCGGGTGATTAAAAAGCCAATGGTGCTTACAACAATCAGAATAACTAGCGATATAAAGAGAGAGATCGTAGTTGAGAAGTCTTTAGCTTCCACACCATTGTCAGCGGCTTTCTTGGCCAGTTCAGCGTTATAATCAAGCTCAACCTGGATTGTTTCATCCAACTTTTTTACTGCCGGCATCAACAGATCCCTAACCGCTGCTTCTGCCTCTTTAGTCTTGTTTTCCTTGGAAAAGTTAAAGACTTTCAGCCGTTGAACGTCGTATTCGGCCAGAAGCGACTGTACGCTATCGAACATCTTCTGCTCTTTTTCATCGGACATACAAGTAGCGCCATTGCAAGCATTGGTTTTGTATGCATTTAACGCTTCGTCCAATTTCATGCGTGTCTCGTTGATCTTCGGCTCGAGAGCCGTCATGCCATTGGAATCCGTGATAATGACGTGAAATAACGACAGTTCGCGCAAATCGGAGTAATACCCTTTTATCTTAAAAAAAGCGAAATAGGTAGGAACAGTATTGACGTTAGCATAATTGACTGCTTCGAACACTTTGTTCATTTGTTGTTGAGCGATACTGATGAGCAGCGCGATACCAAGCAACGCGGAACCAATTAGAAAAGTCATTTTTTTTGTGACGGTGAGTTTCATATAACTTGCTCTTAAATTTATAATGTCTAATTGATAACTGACACCAGACCGCGTTCATCGATCTTCATGCAGCCACGTAGTTTTGGTAGATTTTCATTGCCTGACCCACCAAGCTTGTCCTACAAATCACTATTTTGATCCCGCAACGCTTGTCATCTCAGTGGCCTCCCGTTCATGCTCAATCTGCCCCATCAGCCCCGGCACATCGACGATCAGCGCCACTTCGCCGGTGCCCAGAATGGTAAAGCCGCCGATGCTTCTTTCGCTTTTGAACAGTTTGCCCAGCGGTTTGATCACGGTCTGGAATTCGCCCAGCAATTTGTCGACCACCAAGCCGGCCTTGCGCTCGCCATAGCGCACCACGACGACGTTCTCGCGCTGCACGGTGTCGCCGCTGATGTCAAAGTGGTCGCGCAAGCGCCGGTACGGCAGCACTTCGCCGCGCAGGTTCAGGTATTGGCCCTTGCCTTCGTCGCTGGCCCACGCCCCGAGTTCGACGCATTCGACGACCATGTCCAGCGGGATCACGTAGGCCGCGTTGCCGACGCCGACCATGAAGCCGTCGATGATGGCGAGGGTCAGCGGTAAGCGGATGCGGATGGTGCTGCCCTGGCCTTCGACGCTGTCCAGGTCGACGCTGCCGCGCAAGGCCTGGATGTTGCGCCGTACGACGTCCATGCCGACGCCGCGGCCGGACAGGTTGCTGACGGCGTCGGCGGTGGAGAAGCCGGCTTCGAAGATCAGGTTGTAGATGTCTTTGTCGCTCAGGTTGGCGCCTTCGCTGACCAGGCCGCGCTCGATGGCTTTATTCAGGATTTTTTCTTTGTTCAAGCCGCCGCCGTCGTCGCTGACTTCGATGACGATGCTGCCGGCGTCATGGTAGGCGTTCAGCTCGAGTGTGCCTTTGGCCGGTTTTCCGCGGGCTATGCGCAGTTCGGCCGGTTCGATGCCGTGATCCATGGAGTTGCGCACCAGGTGCGTCAACGGGTCGCCGATTTTTTCGACCACGGTTTTGTCAAGTTCGGTCTCTGCGCCGCTGATCACCAGGTCGACGTCTTTGCCCAGTTCTTTGCTGACGTCGCGCACGACGCGCTGGAAGCGGCTGAAGGTGGCGCCGATCTGCACCATGCGCAAGGCCAGCGCGGAATCGCGCACTTCTTCGACCAAGCGCGACAGGGTCGCGGTGGATTCGATCAGGTCGGCCATTTTGGCGCGCCGGGCGATCAGGTTGGTACCGGCTCCGGCGATGATCAGTTCGCCGACCAGGTTGATCAGTTCGTCCAGTTTTTCGGCATCGACGCGGATCAGGCTGGCTTCGTTCTTTTTGTTGTCTTTGATCTGTTTTTGTTTTTCCAATGCGGCTTCGACGACCGGCGGACTCACCAGCTGCTGTTCGACCAGGACTTCGCCGATCGGCCGTTGCGGTTCCTCTCCGTGTGCCGACTGGAAGCGCAGGATGGTGTCGAGTTCTTCCGGGGTCAGGGTGCCGCACTTGACCAGGATTTCGCCCAGACGCATTTCCTGTTCCGGCAATTCCTGGATCAGGCGCAGGTATTCGACGGCTCTGCTGCGCGGCGGCAGGATATGGATCAGGCAGTCGCTCCGGACGAAGTTGAAGACATTCTCGATGGCGAGTTTGTCGGCAGCGCTGCTGAAGCTGATTTCAAAGCCCAGGTAGCAGGTTTCCGGGTCCATGTATTCGGCGGTCGGAATGGCGCCGATGAGGGTGACCAGTTGTACGATATCGCCCAATGAGGACAGGCAGCGTACGAACGAAAACGGGTCCATGCCGTTCCTGAACACTTCCGGTCCGAAGCGCAAGGAGATATGCCAATGATCGGTGCCGACCACATCGCTCTGTTCCCGCTCGACTGTGGACTGGTGGACGATCGGTATTTCGCCGGCTGGGGCGGGTTGATCGGTCGTTGTCCTGCCCAGGTAGGCTTCCAGCTGTGCGATCAGGCTGCGGCCGTGACGCTCGGTTTCGGCGGCCGGATCGCTGCCTTCGGCGACATGGTGGATCAATGCGCGCAAATGATCGTGCGCTTCGATAAATAAGGCCGCCAGCTCGGCGCCCATGGCGATGTCGCCGCTACGCACCCGATCGAGTACGCTTTCCGCCGCATGGGTGAAGACGACGATAGCATCGAGCCCGAACATGCCGGCCGAGCCTTTGATGGTATGCGCGGCGCGGAAGATGGCGTTGATGATTTCAGGGTCGTCGGCGGCCTGTTCTACGGTCAGCAGGGCTTCTTCCATTTGTTCGAGCAGCTCGGTGCATTCGACCACAAAGGTTTGGAGATATTCGTCGGGTATCATGTCTATTTACTTTCGTGGGCAGGGTTATGAACCATCAATAGCGGATCGCCGAAAAAACCGGCCAAACCGGACAAGTCCAATAGGGCGACCACCACCGGACTGTGACCGGTAAAATGCAGGACTTTGCCTAACGCCAGCGATTCTTGCTTTATCATCACCAAGAGTTGTAAGCCGGCCCCATCGATTTCACTCACACCGGACAAATCCAGCTCCACTTCGTCGGTCTTCAATAGCGCCGTTAGCAAGGTCTCTTTCAATGCCAGAACGGTATAAATCGTGAGTCCATCTTCGATGACAACGCGACCGTTCTGCGGGTGTTCATTTTTCATATTCGTCATCGCGTGCTCCGTTGCGTTAGGCTTGGATAAGCTGCGAAACCGCGGCCAATAATTGCGGCGGCTGGAACGGTTTAACCATCCAGGCTTTGACGCCGGCGGCTTTGCCTTCATTCATTTTGGCTTCCTGGGTTTCGGTGGTCAGCATGATGATCGGGGTGAATTTGTAGGCCGGCAGTTGTTTGGCCGCTTTCACGAAGGTCAAGCCGTCCATATTGGGCATGTTCACGTCGCTGATGATCAGGTGTATTTTGACGCCATTCAGTTTGGTCAGGGCATCCTGTCCGTCGCAAGCCAGAATGACTTCATAACCTTCGCGGGTCAGTGTGGTGTTCATGACTTGCCGGACCGACAGTGAGTCTTCTACAAACAATATTGTTTTTGCCATGTTCTGTTCCTCAAAAAAAGGTAATGCTGGTTTGATGGGTCTGGATCTCGGTCTTCGCGCCATCGTGGGCGGCAAGCTGCTCTTCCATGGTGTAGGTTTTGGCCAGTTCTTCCAGCCATTGCTCGACATTCACCGAACCCGATAAGCCTTCATGGATATGTTTATCTTTAAGCTCGTTCAAATGCTGTTCGAGTTTGTTCAAGTCGTCGCCGACCAGCGACAGAATCTGGCTGACCCGGTCCTGAAACTGCAAGGCGACAAAAACATTGGAGATTTCATGGTTGATGGCTTTATTTTCGGTACGCAGCAGTGCTTCGGAATCGGACAAGCCGATAGCGGCCTTGGAAAAATGCATCAACACGGAGGCAATAATATGCTCGGCATTGCTCAGTGTTTCTTTGTCTTGTTTGGCGAATTTCCGGGAAATAGTGAGCGTGTCCTCAATCGCTTCGGTAACCGAATAAATGGTCTCGGAAATCTTTTTGCCGACATCGCCGGAGGAGCGCGACAATTTGCGCACTTCATCGGCCACGACGGAAAAGCCGTGTCCGGCGTCGCCGGCCCGTGCCGCCTGAATCGCGGCATTCAATGCCAGCAGGTTGGTCTGGCTGGCAATGCTGCTGACTTCGGAGGCCATTTTGCTCAGTTGCTCGGTAAACTCGGACAAGTCCTCGATCGAGCGCAGCAGTTTTTCCTTTTCTCCCAGCGAGGCGCCCAAGGCCTGGGTGATCGTGCCCAAGTCCCGCTGGCTGTCCTGCAACAGTTCCACGATCCCGCCTGAACCACGATCACCTTCCACGGTATTTTGAGAGGCCATGACGGCCGCATCGAGGCGTTTGGACAAGGCGTCGAAGCGTTCCGCCAAATCAGCGATGGACTCTTCGGTATGTTCCCGGGCCAGGGTGACCTGGCTGGACCAGATCGGTAATACTTTTTGACATAGCGAGTCCAGGCCATCAATGCTCAGCTCTTGATTTTCAGTGACTATCAGTTGCTGATCAAGATGACCGATCAAGGCATCGCAACGTTGTGCTAAATCGGCAATATGCGTCTCCACAGGAAGCCGTATCACGCCTGCCTGGGTTATTTGAGCTTCATCCTGTGCCCCCAGGCGTTCCGATAGCCCGTTGAAACGTTGCGCTAACCCGGTCAGCAAGGATTCGATATGTTTGCGCTCCGTTTCAACATGTTTGGAGCAGATCAGCAACACGGTTTCATGCTGCTGCGCCTGTAATGCCCTGATTTTTTCCTCATGCTCCTGGTGCAAGCTTGCACTCAAGTTTCGCTCGATCGCTTGCAGCGCCCTCCGATAGCGGTTCAGGCTCCAGAAAGACAAACCGCCGGTGATGACGATCAAACC
>Ga0207971_100226_pt1 | contig 16902 bp, 21 predicted proteins | sample LakWasMet56_HOW8_2_FD_183890 | JGI IMG/M metagenome (GOLD analysis project Ga0207971, IMG submission 183890) | Freshwater sediment methanotrophic microbial communities from Lake Washington under simulated oxygen tension - Sediment Metagenome... | ecosystem: Environmental > Aquatic > Freshwater >... | reverse complement strand
TATTCATCCTATCTGAGGTTATGCTGTTCTTCGCTTTCTTCTGAGGTTTCTTTCACGTCAGCCTAGTCCCTGCCGTTAGTATCGGTAATGTCTGACCCCCCACCGATACTCAACCCCTTGACATGTGAGGCCTACCCCTTGTAAATACTCTACTCTTACTTACCTCCGGTGTTACCATCACCCTGGGTCACGCGGAGCTAGTCAAGGGAAACACCAAAGCCTTCTTCTGACAGCTGTTCCTAACCATCCTTCTAGGAACTGTCTTCCTCTTCTGCCAAGCGTACGAGTATCAGTACGGCGTCCTTTTCTCTTTCCGTGATAACATCTACGGATCGATCTTCTTCATTACCACCGGTTTCCACGGAATGCACGTAACTATCGGAACTCTGTTCCTTCTGTACTGTGCAACTCGTCATCTTCTTACCGCAAAAGATTCTGGAGATCGCAGCCGCGCAATCTTTAGCTTCACTCCTGGCCACCACTTCGGTTTCGAGGCCGCTGCTTGATACTGACACTTTGTCGATGTAGTCTGATTATTCCTTTTCCTCTCTATCTACTGATGAGGCGGTAAGTAATATGATGATCTACTTTCACGAACCCCTGCTAGTGGCAATCTGCTTCCTCGCATTTTTACTGCTAGTTAACATCTGCGTCCCCGCGGCCGCAGTTGAGTACCACCGAATTTCTACCCTAACCGTCTCGATCATCACCCTTTTTCTAGGACTGATCGCCTGCATCTCTTTCGATAAAGCTGTTACCGGCTTTCAGTTTGAACACAATCTTGGTACGAACTGAAGTTACAACCTAACCTTTAGCCTCGGTGCTGATGGATTTTCAATGATTTTTCTTCTTCTTACAGTTTTTATCTTTCCGGTGCTCTTCCTATCCGCGTGAAATGTGGCGGTTGAGCCCAAACGCTTCTTAAACTTTCTTCTTGCTATGGAGTTACTACTTGTTATGACTTTTTATACAACAGATATCCTGTACTTTTTTATTCTCTTCGAGAGCCTTCTTATCCCAATGTTCATTCTAATCGGTGTCTGAGGTGCCCGAGATCGTAAAATCAAGGCAGCCTACTACTTCTTCCTCTACACACTATTTGGATCCCTATTTATGCTATTCGGTATTTTCTATCTTTACTTCCTAACTGGAAGTACGAGCTACTACGTTCTTATGAACAGCCAACTCGACAGCGTGCAGCAGGACATCATCTGAATCTGCTTCTTCATCGCATTCGCTGTTAAGATGCCCCTGTTTCCCTTCCACATCTGACTACCCGAGGCACACGTTGAGGCCCCCACTGTAGGTTCGATGCTTTTAGCTAGCCTACTTCTTAAACTCGGCGGTTACGGATTCCTACGCTTCTCGTTAACTTTCCTTGCAGAGGCATCCACCCGTTTTGCCCCACTTCTAACGGTAAGCGCCCTGCTCGGTGTTATCTATGGTGCGTTAGCTACTATTCGTCAGATTGACCTAAAACGAATTATTGCCTACTCCTCTGTATCTCACATGAATCTAACAATGCTGGGCCTATTTAGCCGTAATCAGCAAGGAATTGAAGGCGCAATCTATCTAATGATCGCACACGGTGTTGTCTCCGCGGCACTCTTCTTCTGTATCGGTGTTCTTTACGATCGCCATCACAGCCGCCTTCTTCGCTACTACGGAGGCCTAGTAAAAGTAATGCCGCTCTTCTCCACCCTGTTCCTCGCGTTTAGTTTAGCAAACATGGGCTTCCCCGGAACGGCCAACTTCCCCGGTGAGCTAGGCACCTTCCAAGGAATCTTTAACGAGAATCCAACAGTCGCCGCCTTCTCTGCCTTAGCAATTGTCCTCGGTGCTGTCTACTCCGTCTGACTGTACAATCGCGTCGCTTTTGGAACATTAAAAGTGAAGTACATCAGTGAATTTACTGACCTGACACGCCGCGAATTCGTTATCGGCCTTACTTTACTTGCCTGAATGATCGCCCTTGGCTTATCCGCTTTCTACTGCCTTGACTTCGTTCACCTGCCGGTAAAATCTCTACTTGCATCCAAAGAGCTGCTACCTGTCTTTGGTCCAAGATGAGAGGGGCATCAGTTTAATCTCCTCTCTACTACCGATATTCCTAACGACCCCAATGAACAGGCTGCCGAATTTACTACCAGCGCCCAATCTATCATTTTCTTCCTTGCCGCCCTACCACGCCTTTCTTCTACGCGAGCCCCCTCTCACAGTCAGCCCGACGCACGCCGTTCTTTTTACCCAATGCTCTTTACCTACCAACCAACTTTCGAACAACTTCCATCTCTCATCGATCAACTCGCAAACAAAACTGTACTAACACACACGCTGCGAGAGAGCCGTCCCTATTCTACAGAGTGCTCCCCTGTGGGCGTTTCGGAGCTGCCATCCTGACTGGCCATCGTATTTGTTATTTTTTTCTCTGGACTAGCGGGTATCATTTACAACTATAAAAACTTTCTCGTAACGCTTATGTGCGTTGAGGCAATGTATCTAGGTGCGGTTTCCAGCTTCGTAATCTACGGTGCAACCTTTCGCGACGCAAGTGCGGCTATTAATGCCTTACTTGTTCTTATCTTTGGCGCGTGTGAATCGGCTATTGGCCTAGGTTTACTCGTCGCAGCTTATCGATTTGCCCATAAGATCGATTTTCTCTCCTTTATGTTACTCGGTGGCTAGATGACTCTTTTCCTTCTTGAAAACGAGATCGTTACCTCTTCCACTGCACCCCGTCACACTTCTATCTTTGAGCGCATGCTCTCCCAGTATGTGACTCAGTACGCGCAAAGTTACTTCAGCCTTGCAATTTACTTCTTCCTTGCCTTCGCCCTTTGTGGACTACTTGCAGGACTAGCCTATCTGCTGTCCCTCTCCACCGCGCAGGAGACAGAAAAGCGTAGTGAGTACGAGTGCGGTTTCGCCCCATTTGATAGCGCAACTCGCTTACCCTTTGACGTTCACTTCTATCTTGTCGGAATTCTTTTCCTTATCTTCGATGTTGAGGTTGCTTTACTCTTTCCCTGAGTTCTTAGCCTACGTACAGTCGGCTGATTTGGCTTCTATCTAATGTTCGCTTTCCTTCTAATCCTATCGATTGGTTTCCTATACGAGTGAAAACGCGGAGCCCTTCTTTGACCATCCCGCCGCGACGCTGTGGTCGTTCGTAAAAGCAGTGCGGCCCTTCCTTTAGATCCAACCGAGGAGTTCGATGGCTACACCTTCCTTGGCCTTCCCGAGGACGTGTATCCGATGCTGGTAGAGGGTCTTCTCTTTGCTCTTATTTGCTTCATCATTACCGCCCTTTCTCTCTCCCTTGACGAGGAGGGCAGTGATGGTGCACTCTCCTACTACTCCTGACAGTCCTTCCGACTGGGCTTTTTCCTTCTAACCATTCTTGCTGCCTATCAGTTACTGGTAGGAATTCCAACCGGCCCAGTACTGGGTGGCTTCTTCGAGATTAGTGTCCTATCCTCCCTTTTAAAACTGGTCGCTCTCTCCTCCGCCTGCTTTGTTCTCGATTTCTCTGAGTCTTATCTACGTGAGCACCCCCGCCGTCTTCTTGAGTATGCAACTATTATCGCTTTCACTACCTTCTTCATGCTTCTTCTTGTAAGTGCAGCACATCTGATGTCTCTCTTCCTCTCCTTAGTTGGATTTAGCCTAGGCCTTTACGTTCTTATTATGTACGACGCAAGTCTAGCCCCTTCCCGTGAGGCTGGATTAAAGTACTACTACTTAAGCGCGCTGAGCTCTGGTCTGATTCTGTACGGATTAATTCTTCTCTACATTACTGGTGCTACCGGCTCCTTTGCCGAACTTTTTGTTCTGTTTAGTACGAACCTACCCCCAAAAAGTCTTCTACTCGCCTGTACTGCTACGCTGATTACAATCATCGGCTTCTTCTTCAAGTTATCCGCCGTTCCTGGTCACCTTTGAGCACCTGATGTTTACGAGGGAAGTCCGGCACCGGTAACTGCGTTCTTTATGCTTCCCGTAAAGATCGTCGTCCTGGCAGCCTTTATTCAACTCTTCGCCCTAACTTTAGCCCCGCTATCCGCTTTCTGACTACCGGTCCTATCCATTGCTGTAGCCCTTTCAATTCTATGAGGTGCATTCGCAGCTGTACAGGAGAAGAAGATTCGCCGTTTCTTTGCTTACGCTTCCATCAATCAGATGGGCTTCCTTCTTATGGGATTCACAACCGATTCCGACGCCGGCTTTAGCGCTGCGATTCTCTACATCCTCGTCTACGCTGTAATGACTTGTGCCTTCCTTGTTATCTATCTGACCTGTCGTCTTGCCGATGGCCGTCAGCTTCTATTCATCTCCGACTTCCGCGCGCTAGCAACAACAAGCTGACCTACCGCCTGAGCCCTGGCAACTATTCTATTCTCCATGGCCGGTATTCCACCCTTGGCTGGCTTCTTTGTTAAGTATTACGTCTTACTGGAAGCCTTCCTTGCTGGCCTACCACTGCAGGTCATCATCGGCCTTGCTACCAGCCTAATCTCTGCCTTCTACTACCTACGAATTATCAAAACGGCGATGTTTGAATCTACTATCGGCGCCGTTACAATTAAGCAGCACCTAACTTTCGATCGCCTGTTCGTTCTTATCCTTCTCGAAGCTGCTCTGTGAGGATTTATTCTCTTTGCTGCGCAACTTGGAGAATTTGCTACCTACGATCTCTACGATGCTGTCGATTTTTACTTCCAAGGAGAAGAAATCTCTGAAATTGGTACCTCCTACCCTCTCATCCGCCAATTCTTTGCACCGCCCAACAAACCAGCTTCCATACCTTACTGCTGGAGCAGGAGACAGCATCGCCTCTAATTGCGATCAGCACAAACGCCCGTTTTCACGGTAACGCATTGAACGCGGGACGAAAACACCACAGTATACTTAAAAACAGTGCCTTTTCTTAAGGCAAAAAGCAATTAATGGTTTACACCTACCCTCTTTAAATGGTATCAGCAAAGATTCGCAGCCAAAAGATTATCCGCGTAACAGCTAAACTGTACAGCAGCCGTAAGCCCCCCCGTCACGCCTACCGTAAGAAGTTAAATCGCTTAACCCGCTACTGCCGTCGTGAGCTCTTCCGCGCAAAATATAACAAAATTTTTACCCTTTTAAGCACCACAAGACCGTACTTACGGGCACGTACAAATCGCGCCCTCCTTCGCAAACAGCCCCCTAAAAAGAGCGCGCATTGTAAATATGTTCGACTACCAGCTGGACGCGCTGAGAAACTAACAAAGGTAAAGATTGTCTCCGCACTGCTGCGCCGTAAACGGTACCAGTATAAAAAACTTACGTACCAGCTCTTAAAGGCTCGTCGTCTACAATGACTGCGTGCAACACGAGCGGCAAAACGAGAAAAAACTTTACGCCTAAAGGGCGTTAGTAAAAGCGCAGTCCACGCCCTTACCCTTCTCCGTACGGCCCAAATTGCACGCGTTGGCCCCTCCTTACGACGCAAAATTACCCTTCTGCTTAGTGCCCGCCGACTCGATCACCTAAACCGATCAAATGGTCTTAAGGCCCGTCGTTCCAAAGGACGCTTTAAGCTTCGTCGCTCCATAAGACGCCCCCTTAAGCTTCGTCACCCCAGAGGACGTTACCTTCAGCTTCAACTGCGCCACAAACTTCGTCGTCGTAGCCGCAAACTGCGCCAACGTGTAAGCAAGCGCTCCTCCCGCCGCAGTCGTAGAAAACTGCTCATTGCAGCGAGCCGACCAGCCCGTCAGTACCTTTACTACAGACGACTGGTCCGGACTCAACGCGCCGGCGCTAGCATTCAACGATTACGCGCCCTTCGTCCCACTCCTCCGAGCCTCACCGTTACTAGAACGCTCAGCTGTCGAAATCATATCGAGCAGAGCTGACATTTGGAAATGATTCGAATAGCGCCCCACCGTACAACCACCACACGAAAAAGGGCACTTAAAGGGCAAAAGGTAGATAAATCCTCACTACCCACCGCCACAAAAGCAGGGATCAGTACCATTAAATCTAAGCTACCTAAACGTATTACTGTAGAGGGTATTCGCACTCTGCTTCGCAAGGGCGGTGGCAAATTCTCTAGTAATAAGTATCAAAGGGCTGCAACAACTCGCCCCTTTTTAAAAAGCAGCTTTATCGGGCCATTAACAAGATGACAGCTGCGTACACGCGCACGCGAAGCACGTCGACGTTCCCGTAAATCCCTTACCCGGCGCGCAATGGCTGTTCGAGCTACCCCCAAAAAATTTAAGCGCGTTAAAGGCCGATCTAATGCTCCTATCCGCAGGTGATCTGTCCGCCCTTTCCTACAGGCCAATTTACAGGTAGAACCTTCTGTGAACGCCACACTTACTGACCGCCTCTTCACTGTTCAATCCCTTCTTCGCACCAGCACAAGTAAGTTAAATCATTTAAAACAGATTAAACGTCGAAAGGTAACTGTGCGTAAGACTTGCCGTAACAGAAAGGCTACGACACGCCTTACTAAACTAGTTAATCGATTAATGTATGAGCAAAGCTGATTAAAAGTTTCCTCTAAGAAGAATCAGCCCGTTACTGCACCACGCCACATCTCTGCCACTGAACTGCGACGTACCATTATCGCTGCTACCGCCCGCACCCCTTCGGGTCGCCGTCCACTAATTCGTCGCTACCTTGAAGCTGGCCGTCTTCTTCACGTACAGCTGTACGATCTTCGTCCACGCGTCGATCACACCGCTATTGCGCGACTACCCCGAAAGAGTAGCCGCCGTAAGCGCTACCTGGTAAAACGTAGGCGTGTTCTTGTAGCAAAAATTAAACGAAAGCTCCGTCGTCGCCGCTCCCGTCAAAGGATGCTCACCGTTAAAAAACGGAAGTACCAACTCACACCCCGTTCTCCTGTTCATGCAGGCCGAACGGTTATCTGAAAGGAAAGAAGTGGACACCGATACCAGCTTCATCGTAAATTGGGGGTAGCTCAGCTTCTTTTTAAGAAGGTGCTTCGTGTTAAACGTACCGTAGCTACAATTCTGCAGCCCGCGAAGGGGCACACCTTAGGGCGCTCTCTACTGTGAGCCCTTCTTCAGTTTGTTACTGAGGCTAAAAGCAATAAGCAGGACCAGCTAGTTACACGTCTCAGCGGAACTATTCGACGAATGCTTCGTCGAAATTTCATTCCAGCTGTTCCGCTGATGCGACTTCTTCTACTAAAGGCATTTACCCTCGCAACAACTACTGCAGATTTAGCGAAGAAGATGCAGCTTCTTGTCTTAGAACGACGCTGACTTTCGGCCACTACAGCCCGAATTACGCCGCTACTAAGAAAAAAAGTCAGCAAATCCCGCAGCAAAAAAAGGATCACTATCGGAGTTAACCTTAAATCAAATAGATACCTGCAGCCACGACCAATCGCCCGACGCAGTAGAAGCGTCGCTGCTGCAAAACGAAGGTTGACTGCTAAGATTTTACATCTCAAACAGATCTATCGTAAGGGAGTAAAACGATTTTTACCCCGCCGTAAACTTATTATCCGCCTTCGTCTACTGAAACCTAAAAGATGACATACAAAGAAAACACGTGCCCGATTGAAACGCCGACGAATTACCGCTAAACTGAATTGACGCCGTCTTCATCAATACCGTCAAGCAAGGCTGTTCGTAACCCGTCGTGCACAGGGCCAGCTACAGGGTCAGCTTCGTGACGGAGCGCGCCATCGTGCCCGTCTCTACTCTTTTGCTGTCCGCAAAGCTGGAAGATGATCTTCTTTTTCGATTCGCCGTGTATTAAAGCGAGGTCTTAAAACAGGACAACGCAGCTCTACCCTTAGAGCGGCCCTTCATGCGACTCATCTACAGCGACAACGTTTACTTGAGGGCCGTCTAGACTCCCTTCGCCTTCGCGCGCATAAAGCACTTCTTTGAAAAGCTCCCTTACAACCCTGCCCAGCAGCAGGTGAGCTCAATCCTTTATTTACCCGCGATACCCACTGACACGCCGACCCAATTACACTTCATCCAGCTTTCGCCCTAACTCAACGGCAGGAGCTCCGTCGATCGGTGCTTACCGGCAGAGCCGTCCGCGCAACCACGTTGGCACCGGCCCACTTCGGCCAGCGCGGACAGGCAATCCGTGTCAACCGTCAAACTCTTTTACCCGCTTTCACAGCTATTAAATTTAGTAAAAGCCTAACCCCGATTAAAAAAATTCAATCTTGCGGCCGCCTCTCCCGAATTGGTCGCGCCGCTTTCCGACCAAGACGTCTTAATTTCCGTACAAAACAGCCATACTTCTCCCTCAAAAAAGTGAGAGCAAAGAAGGCCCCTGCCCGCCGCATTCGTGCACTTCGACGGGTCTCCTTCCGTAAAAATCGCTTCTTCATGCGCAGGCTTTCAACCGCCGGCTACAGAGTAGATCTACTAGGTAAGTTGATTCCCAAACGAACCCTTCAACCTATCATCAGTCGACCGCTTCGTGCCAGCATGCGCCGCCGCAAACCGCTACGTCGCTCTCTTCGCCGCCGACTTGCAAAAAGAGCTGTTCGCAGACGTAACCCGGTACGCTTACGCAAAGTTCGTTCCTCCACGGGGCGAATTCTTTCCAAACAGAAACCAAGATGCCGCCATTTCAAACGTTGAAGGCTCAAAAAGAATCGTAAGGCAGCCCGTACGATCTGCAAAAGGGTAGGGGCTGTCAATACTCTTCTTGAGCAGCTGGAGCAGCTAGCAGCGCTACGAACTCGTATTACTACACCCAAGTGAGTACGTACTTCCAAACACACCAGTCCAGCAAGTAGCCGTCATCTAGCGGCTATTTGACGAGGTGCAACTACAGTTCGTCTGCTTCTGCGTGCACCCCGCCGTATCTCACGATTACGACGACTGCGTCGTCGAATTACCGTTCCAACCAGTATTCAGCGTCTACGATCCACAACACTTCAAAGCAAAACGCTTCGTCGTTTCATTGCTCCTCTGCGGCGAAAGCCCAAAAAGAAATTATTCCGCTCTCTTTTACGGGTAGCGAAAAAGCACAGACGAAAACACCGTAAACTACGCCGTCTTCTACGCCACACTCTACGCCCCACTTCACGCCACACTCTACTCCGTGCTCTACTTCGTACTTTACCTGAGCTGACTCCAGGGAAGTACAGATGACTTCGCCGCCGCTATCGCAAGAGTCTTCGTCGCGTGAAACGTACCCCGACACTATGTATTACTAGGAAAGGGGCCAGCTACAAATTACGCATCGCACCAAACCGGGCTCGACTATCTGTTCGCGTTACTACCTGCCTCACTAATAAGGTAGACGCTCGAGGACGAAAACTACTTGCCTGCCGCGCCCGCAAAGTAAACTCACAACTACGGGCGCGTTCCCTTCAGAAATTACTTGTTCGCCATAAAGCCCTTGCTCCAAGTAAGAAAAAAAAGGCTAAACTTAAACCGCAACTTCGCAAACTTACCACCCCCAGAGCCCGATCTAAGATCAGAATGAACTCTAGGGGGTCAGAGGTACCAGCTACAGCCTCTCCAAGGGTAAGCGCTGTCCCAGCTCGCGCCCGACCCTCTAGATACCCCGCAGAGAAGACACCCGTTGCGGCCCCCACTGTCGTAGTGCCAGCACCACTGCCCCCAGCTTCCGTTCCGGCCCTGCCCACAGCAGCCCCCGATAAAAAGATTGTTCCGCACTTCCGCCAGATTAGAGTAAGGTTTTCTACCCCTCAGCTGGACAAAAAGATTTCACAGTTCAACAAGGAGCCAAACATCTTCACAAAAAAAGCGTACGATGCCCTCATGTCTGGAGTAAAAAGCAGTTGAACTGCGTTGGAGAAAGACGACTCCACCTTCCCTAAAGCACAGCGAGAATCTGAAGCCACAAATATGGAACGTCTCTATAAGGAGTTCTACGGAGTAGAGCCTGTTCGCGGTAATCCAAAATCAATTCCTGATTTTAAACAGTATGATGCTAACCGTAAAGCGACACAGAGCACCAATAACAATAAAAATTAGTAATGGCACCACAGACAAAACCCAGTAAAAAATTTACTCCAAATCGATTTAAAAGAAATAAAAAGCAAACTCTGTCGCGTCCGATTCTTAAGAACGTTGGTCCGTTCTCCCGCAACTCGCGCCGTACAGGTCGTCCAGCTAGTAGAGCAGGCTCTTACCCACGCAAAGGTCGCCAACGTCTAAGCGACTATCTCAAACGAAGGGGCCTACGCCGTCAGCTGCGCCTAGTACGCATTCTGTCCAAACCACATTACCGTCGCCTTAGATATCGACGCAGAAAAGGATACCGACATAAACCGAAGCCGTTTCGTCTGTGATCCGCTGTTAAACGTGGGCTTAATCGGTATCAGTATCAAGCAAGGCGCCGTAACCGTTACTGATGCCAACTTCGAAAATCGACTCACCGAGGAAAGTTAAAGGCTGTAATTGCGCGCCATCGCCCGCCGTTCCTACACGCACTACGCGCCTATGCAACCAAGTATAGTTACAGACCCTCTCTGTACACACTTGCCAAAAGGGTGACCAAACGCGCTCTCTACTCAAGATGAAGTGCGGACCGTAAGACCACCCTATCGGATAAAGCGGTTTTCGCTAAACGGAAGAGGCAGCTACGACAAAAGCTCTACTCCCATCACAGGCAAGCTGGCCGCATTCCAGTCAGTAAGCTGTGCTTTGAGCGCCCCACACAGCTTCGTCTACAAACTAGCCAACGGAAAGGCCGATACCGCCGACTAACCGTCAAAGCCCTACGCAAAGTAATTCCCAGAGTTCGCGACAGGCGAAGAAAGAAGTGAAGACGAGCACGTATTATTAAGCGCCCGAATTTACCAAGAAAGGCTAAACAGTTTGTCCTTGCGCGTCAGCTTATTCGTAAGTTGCGCTCTCTGCCAAGAGCGGCAACACGTGCACTACGTCGTCGCCTTCTTCGTCACAAACGAAGATACTACCGAAAATCAAAAACTCTTTTTAATGTTATTCGCTATCAACGTCGCCTACGTGTTAAGAGGCGGGCTGTCCGACGCGTCCGTCGTTACCTCAGAAGTACTGCCACTGTACTACGCGGTGCTCGCGCCAGACTATTACATCGCCGTTCCGTCGCTAGAAAGCAGCGTACTGCTTACCTACAGATCAATCAGCGAGGACGTCTGCTCCTTCTCAGCCCTGCTACTGTAGGAGTTAAACAGGCACTTCGAAAGTTCCTATTCGTTCGTAAAGAACAGCGCCGTCGACTGCGTGCTCTTCGCCTTATCGCTGGCCGCGCACTTACCGCCGCCGGCCAAACAGTAGTAGCTGGGGCAAAGGCTCGTACCCGCCGCGCAACTGCAAAGCTTCATCGCCGTCTCGCGGGATACAGCGCAGCAATTGCGCCCTACCTTCCACGTTCTGGAGCAAGCATTAGACCCAAAACTTTTAAGGTAACTTCAACATGACTACTTCGCCGTCATCAGCGCGCCCCATCCCCCCTAAAATCTTCGTTCACCACTTCTAAGCGACTGCGATTAAAACGGTCCAAACCTGTTCGTACGCCCCGTACTTCTGAGCTACTTCAGTTGAAGCAGTACCGAACTATTCGTACCTCTCTTACTCCAGTTCTGCATAAATTCGTCCCTCTTACTAGCGAAACAGCTACTCGCCCTACAAAAGTTAGCGGTAGAAGGGGACGACAGACACGGAACTCTGCAAATGGTTCAACATCCCGTCGACCGGCAGCCTCCTTCCGTGCTATGCTGATCGCTTTCCGCACCGCCGCAACTCGAAGCACTCCCAGTAAAGACCTCTTACAGAGCTCTCGCGTTGCCACCTTTGCAATTCGTACCGAACGAGCACGCCTTTTAGAGGAAAGGTACTATCGAACAAGAACAAAACTTCGCCTTCCCAATCAAAGAGTTCGTCGTGCGGAGCGTAAACGGCAGGAGCTTCGCCTCTTTGCTCGTCACACTTTAAAAAAACCGGTAACTCTACGCGGTCGAGCTAAACTTCTCCTTCCTTCGCCCGTCCGCTACGCTGTGACTGCCGGACAGCCCCAACCTATCGCTACAATTCTAGATAAAGACCTTTCTGTAGCAGATCGTCTGCGTGCGTACCACCCGCGAGTTCACTTCCGCGGGCCACGTAGGTACGAACTTGGACTTGTTCTTTCCAGCCGTCTACGTAAATCGGTTAAAAAGAATCGACGCTACCGTCGCTACTTAAAGGTAATCCAAAAAAAACGCAAGCTAATGGTAGCTCAGCCCTCCCCAAAGGCCAACTTTGCAGGATTGAGCGCAGTAATTCCGAAGGCGCAGAGGATGGATGCGGCTACCCTTACGGAGAAGTTTTTTAAAAGATTAACTTTTTCTTCTGCAACTCAACAAAACGCAGCAAAAACAATCTTCCTCTCTAGACTACAGTCAGCCTATCTAAACCTAGCCTCCTCAACGAAGGTAGGTGCGAAGGGCTTTTCTCGAGCCTCCAGCTCCACCGGTGCTGAGCGTCTCGCCCTTAAAGCCCCCCGCCTTACAAACGGAAAGCGCCGCGAGCTAGCTCTTTGACATCTCCGTAGTGTTCAGCGTATGTTAAATCACGAGCGCCAACTTTCCGCCTGATCCCCACAGTACGGTACCGGATTCCGCCGCTGAAGCTCACCACGTCGCTACGGCCGCCCAATGCGAACTCGAAAGCTAAGCCGCCTTACTCGTAAGATTCGCCGTCTGGTGAATAAAGCACTTGAGAGCAGAAATAAACCAAAACGTAAATATTTTGATCGTTCCTTCGGAAGAGTTCAATACTACCGCGGTTCAGCCGCCTCCCTTGGATACGCGCGCTACCGTCGCGTCTACAGACCCCGATCTAAAAACAATCGTTGATGAAAACCCCTTAAACATGCAGTTCCCTTCGCGCATCCGTACAGCCGTCGATCATTAAATGCTAAAAAGGGCGTACAGGTAAACCTTGAACGAACTCTTGGTTACCGTCGTGGTGGAGCCACCCGCACGAGCCGTCTCACCACTCGCTGACTGGAGCCGGAGGAGAAGCCCCGCCTTATCTTAAGCAGTACAGTCAAATTTAAACGTAAACGCTGACAGACTCGACAGATGTTCCTGCTACGCGTTCGACGAGAAAGGGCAAAAATGCCATTTATGCTTCAACGCTGACTGCCAATTCGACTGAGCTCAACCGGAAAAGTCACAGATACTGCACGGGCGAGCACTGTTCTCTCCCGTACAAGGCGTTCTATTCGCAAGTTGGAACACAGCTTTCCAAAAATTAATCTCTGGGCCGGTCACCGCTGAGAAGCGTTAGATCGCAAAACTTCCACCGTCTCAGCCGCCGCGCTTTTTGCAGCCGGAGTACGAGAGCTTTCTAGCTCTTTCTGAGCCCAACTGCCCAGTTTAGCTGGATCACAGTCAAACCGTGCAGCCCTACAAAGGCGCCTCTTTATTCGCTTTCGTAGCTGACACGCAAGCACATTAACAACACCCGTCGTCGGGGGGCTAAGCTATAACCAGAGCCTTGCCCGCGCGGTACAATTTATTATTGCTGCTACAGGGAAACTACTGCACGGGGTATCCGACAGTAATTTATCGCTTAACCTCAATGGTGATTCAACTACTCGCCGTTTAACGAGCAAGCAGTACCGCTCCTGAAAATTACGCAATCTGGGCAAAGGTCAAAAGGGTACGAGCTGCTCTGCTTCCATCTACACCAAAAACAATAATGCACTTCGTCGCCGCTGATTGCACGGTGCAGAACGGTACTTAAAGCGTAGCCGTGTCGGACGTCTTCCACCACGCCATCGCCGTGGAGGGGATCACCGTCTAACCGAGTATGGCCGTGCTCGTCGCCGCTTTCCGGCCTCTGGTCGTCGAAAACAGTCCTACGATTCCATGCTGCACGCATTTGCAAAACGAACTAGCCCGTCCCAGTTCCGCCGCGCGGCAGTGACTCGTTTTCAAAGAGTTCTTCCAAAGGTTGTTCGTGATTCTAAATTGAACAATCGTACCTACGAATTAACTCGCAGCCGCCGTATTCAGCGTAGAATCGCACACACCCTTAGTCGCGTTGCGTACTTATCTCCTGCGTGAAGGGAGCTCTTAACTTTCCGAGAGCATTCACCTATCGCACTCCCCACCACAGATCGTGCCGCATCTGCGCATGAAGCTACTGCGGTTGCTCAGGGCGCCTTAGCAAAAGGTTTACTCCCGTACAGCACTCAGTACGGTCAGCCTTTCAGCACTGCTTCAAAACGCCGATTTGCCTCTCTACCAGTAAATGTACTTTTCAAGCATGCACAGCAGGCACGCCGCCTTCTTCGCTCTAATGAAGTTCTGCCCCTACGGGCGCATCGTATCGGTCTCCTACGTGTCGCACTACGCCGCCGCCGAATGGAGCGCGTTTACGTTGATCTGAAAAAGCATGTCTCTCGTCGTCGATTAGGGAAGGAGCAGCTCTCTCCCTCCTGAAAACGCCGTAAGATTGCCCGCAAACGTGAAAAATACTTACGCTACGGTGACTGAACACCACGTCACCTTTGAATGACTCCGGTAAAAAATATCTCCTGAACACTTCACTCACTTGAGGAACGTGCGCCACGTCGTCAAGATCGTGCACTTGATACCTCTCTGAGAAGCAGTGCCGGCGAATTATTACTGCTTGCACCAAAAGCGGCAAAACGCCGAAATTGAGCAAAGAAGGGGTTTAGAATTCAGCTGACCACCCGCCGTATTAAAGCTCGCCGTTGCCGTAAGGTAGTTCGACGTCGCCGTCGTCGCTCACGTCGCCCCCGTCTGGGCGGCTTCGTTAAACTCAACCACTGAGTGGAGCGAGTAAATTACAACAAAATCCTTCGCCGTGGCGGTAAGATGAAAAAGGCTACCGCCCGTCTTGCTGCTCGTCAGGGACGCCGCTCCATCACAGGTCTACGTTTCCAAAAGAGGTCGCGCCGAGGTGCAATCTTCTTCCGCCGCAGGACAGAAATTACGAAAGCTACAGCCCCATCTCAGCTAGCTTTCCGATCTACCACACTTTTGAGATTCTCCTCCTTATCTCGCCGCCGCGGATTAAAACGTTTACAGCGTCGTGCCGAACGACGTCGAAGTAAGTTTTTGCGCCGTAGAGTCAGCGCATTCCACCGTCAGCAACGCCGAACAGGTATCAAAAGCAGCAACACTGCTAAGATCAAAGAGTCTGCAGCTCGTGCCCTTTCACCGTTTACAAGAAGTTCTCTAGCACGCGTAGCATTGGCACCTCTTACCTTCGTCCGCCCAACACGCCGTGTTATTAAAACTGAAGCGGAGAAGCGCCGTGCAATTATCTGAAATATTAAAAATAAAGAGATTCGTTACAAAAAAACTGCACAGTATACTGAAAGCTTAACTCAATTTATTCCCGCCTTAATGAGCTTCATGATCTCTCGCCACGTTACCCATAAAAAATTAACTTACTCTTATGTTAAAGGATTAATTAGTGCAACCTACTGAAATCTTCGTATCTATCTAAACGTTGATCCGTTTGCAGGACGTCTAGCGCTAAGAGATCGGAACTTTATGCAGCTGCGCTTTTTGACCAAAGCAGTGGCGCGCTTATCAAAAGAGCAGATCACTGAACACGCGGATCGTATGCGTCTGCGATGACGCTTCCAACCTTGCCGATTACAGCCAGCACCTACTTCTGATCGCTTCCGTTTAGACTGACTTCGTGCGTTCTTCCCTCGCAAACACGCACTCTATCAGGAAGATCCGGAGTACTACGCCCGCGCTATTGTCTCCTCTAGAAATATTAGACGTGTTCCACTTACCGGCTACGGTATTGGTCGCGCCCGCACCTATCGCTCAACTATTAGCGTAGAGCGTCGCGCCCGCCACCTACTACGAATGCGTCTTTCCCGTCGAGAGCCACGCCTTGAGACTGTTCTTCAAACTATTAGGCGTGTTCCAGAGACAGAGACTGCGCAGTTTGTACCGGTTCTTGTTCCAGATAGTGAGGAGGTAGCACTAGAAAAAGCACGTGCCCTTGAACAGCAAATTGCAGCAGTAGATGCCGACATCTTTGCACGCAGCAAAAAGTTTGTATTTGTCAAAAAAGCTAGAGCTCCAAAATTAAGCGCAGCTGAAATTGCAGCAACAGAAGTCGATAGACTATTCGACGAGCACATTACTGAACGTAATCCTCTCGTCAAGCAGCACACCTCTTTTTTCCAGCGTAATTACAGCACTACCACTTCACGCGCACTAATTTCAACAGCAAAACTTATTGCCCTTCAAAGTCGCCTCTCTGCCATCGAAGGAGAGCAGTCTACCGCCTTTAGTGAGCTAACAGCACGTGCTCGTGTTAAGGCACGCTTAACCGCTCGAGGTCGAACGAACTTTATCGCATCAACAGATTTCATGATCAACGCCGGTGGTCTTGATCCCCGCTTCCTTCGTTACAAGTCCCCACGTAGCCGCCAGTACGGAATTCGTAAACCAACAGCGGCTACGACTAGAATTGGTTCAGAAGGACCACTTACAGAGCTGCTACGACTTCGACAACGACGAGAACCGTTGTGACCTAATCGCGAAACAAAGCAAATTATTCGTCTTCGCCGTCGCCACTTCTACCTCGATACTCCAGCAACCCCCGGTACTACCACTGAACGTGTTTTAACTGCCGCCCGCCTGATTAATCCTGCGCGCCGAATCCCCACTACACTTCAATCCCGTGTAGGAATTGCTCAACAGCAGATCCTCAGCACCCAATACCGTAACTTTCCAAATCGTAAACAGCTAATCTTTACGCCGGCGGCCGATCATGCTAGAAACAGCCTCCTTCGAAAAGAGGGCTCCCTATTTGAAACAAGATCCTTAGTAAAGGAGCAGCTGTTCCAACACTGACGCTCCCGTGTTGGTAAAGAAGGGGTCGTTACTGGAGAGCGCGCTGCTCTTCTGTACCG
>Ga0207971_100222_pt1 | contig 18618 bp, 19 predicted proteins | sample LakWasMet56_HOW8_2_FD_183890 | JGI IMG/M metagenome (GOLD analysis project Ga0207971, IMG submission 183890) | Freshwater sediment methanotrophic microbial communities from Lake Washington under simulated oxygen tension - Sediment Metagenome... | ecosystem: Environmental > Aquatic > Freshwater >... | reverse complement strand
CACGATGGACGCGTTGATCGCCGCTGCGACCTCCGCCGCGGTTGCCTGCGCAACGTTCACGAAGTCGGAGGCGGCGAAGGTGACGCGCTGCTCGGCCCCTCCATCGATGCGCAGTTGGAGCGTCATGCCATCGACGAGGGCGTACGGCCCGGGCGCTCCCACAGCGACCGAGGCAGCCGTGCCTCCGAACACGACGTCGATGTCGGGACCGCCGTTCACGGAGAGCACGATTCGCTCTCCGTCGTGGAGCGCGAAGGGACCTGCAGCGCGACCCGCCAGCACCGCGGGCGTGGGGCCGGCTCCAGCGAGGATGTACCCCTGCGCGCGCGTCGCCGTCGCAGAGTACGGCTGCGAGACGTCCGCGTAGTGCGTCGTGCGAACGACCCAGAGCTGGCTTCCGCCGTTCTCGAAGAAGCCCATCGCGGCGAGGGCCAGGTCTGAGTCAGGCGTGAAGCCTCCGAAGCGCGTCTGGAACTCTTCGAAGGAGCTGCAGAGCACGGCCTCGCCGATGGGCCCGCGCTCCGTCAGGCCGACCGCACCGGCAACGGAGGTTGGCGCTGAGGTGATGCCGCGAACGCGCGGCTCCTCTTCGACGATGACGACCTTCGACGACAACAGTTGTCCGCTCACGAAGCACCTCGGTTGGCTGCGAGCGCGCCGTCTCGGATCGCGCGGATGACCGTCGGCACGACGAGCACGGCCTCGTCGAGGCCATCGACGGTGACGCCGGCCGCGAGCGTCAGGGACGCGGGGACGGGTCGAGCCCCGGGAGCACAACGGCATCGAGCGTTCGCCGCGCAGAACACGTCATGGGCGAGCACGAAGACCAGGCAGCGTCGGCTGGTGTTTGTGAGGGAGACGGTCACAACCCCTCCGTCGCGAGCTCGGGGCGCTCGACCAGCGGGTTGCGGTCGATCGGCAGACCCTCGTCGACGTCGAAGCCGCGCACGACGAACCCGCAGGTGAAGACGCGAAGGTCATCGCGGCTGGCGAGTTGGGTTCGGAAGTCGCCGTCCGCCTCGAGCTCCCAACGGACGGTGCCGCGGTCAGGAACGCTCGGGTCGCGCGGCAGCTCGAGCCAGCGGTTGCGGTTGAGGAACGTCGCGACGGAGCCCATCAGGTTGAAGAGCTCGGCGGTGCGCGAGGACGCGACGGTGAGACCGAACACCAGGTCGACGGTGAGTGGCGGCTTCCGGCGGACCGCTTGCAGGCCCGTCAGCGTTCCCACCACGTCGTAGTGGGGCTCGTTCGCCGAATAGAAGCGGTTCTGGCGGAGCGTCGGGCCCATCAACACGAGCGAGGGGAGCTTCGCCATCGCGATGATGCTTTGGCCATCGGCGGCGTCGTCGTAGTCGACCGAGACCGAGGTGCTGACATTCGCGACGACCTGGCGCTTCAGCTCGCGGAGCAGCTGGCGGATGACGCGAGTGAGGTCAGACTCTCGCGCGATGGCGGGACGCTCGTACCGATAAGCGAGTGGCAGCACCGCACGCTCGCCCGGAATCGGTCGCCCGGTCGGGTCGAGATTGAGCAGTTCAAGGTCAACTGCCCCTGGCTCGTGCGGAGGCGTGCGGAGTTCAACAACGGTTGCGGTCCCAGACCGACGAATCGCCAGGATCTCAGCCGCTCGACCACCGAACACTACCTGCGGACGCGCGCCAATCCCTGCGCTCTCCAGCCGAATGAGGTCTCCACCGCTCGACGGCCCAGCCGGCTGAGAGAGCGAGTGGATGATTGGGATGGCCACGAACGGGGAAAGCGAGCCCTCGCGTCACTGGGGGACGGCAAGCTCACGGCGCCAAACCCAGTTGGCGGGCGATTCGGTTGAGCAGCCGCTGTGTGGCGCCACTTCTGAACTTCTCGAACGCCGGCCGCAGGAAGGGTCGCGGCGGGACCTGCGTAACGACCACGCCACGTCCGCTGCCGGCGCTCCGAGGTGTTCCAGCTCGCTTGAGCAGCACCGCGAGGTAGCGCCGCATCTTCGGCGTGATGGTGATGATAACTGGCAGCCCACCGAACTCCTGGATCTGCGCGATGTCGGCGAGTGACTCGCCGGTGCTGCTCTTCGCGCTCCGCAGCACTCCGATGAACACCTCGTCGCCATCCGCGATCACTGAGATCGCGTTGCGGAGGTCGCCGCGTACCAGCAGCGACTTGGTGCCACCGAAGCCCTCGAGCTGACGCGCTGCCAACGTCAACGGCGCAGGCGGTCGGATGGGCTCGCCACCCGGCGCCTGCGCCGTCAACCCGCTCACGACTTCGTTTCGGAGGGCGTGGGCCTCCTGCTTCATCGCCCGCTCGACTGCACCCTTGAGTCTCCCCGAGGTGTTGGAGAGCAACTCGCGAGCGCGAGCCCAGTCGCCGGTGCGGGAGATCGCCATCGCGTCGTTACGGGTTCGCCGGGGGCTCCGGGATGCAGGTGTTGCCGTCGATGACGCCGGCGTCGTCGGACGTCACGAACGCGCACACGAGCGGCCGGCGCGCGAGGCGGCTCAGCTCCCCGCAGTCGGCGAGCGTGCGCCACGCCTGCTTCTCGTTGCAGACCTCGACCGTGTTGCCGAGGCAGCGCGACGCGCCGGGGTCGCAGGGCGGCTCGGTGCAGCCGACCAGCGCGAACATCAGGAGGGCCATCAGGAACAGGTTCTTCATCGGGACTCCATGCTGCGGGTCGAGGGGAACTTCGGAGCGGCGAGAGCCCGCGTGTCTTCCGCCAAGCGCCTGCTCCAAAGTCGCCGCTCACCCGAGCCGGGGACGTCGCGAGTTCGCGGCTGATTTCGGTGCGGCCTTCAGCGAGCAGCCGGGCGATCGCTGAATGACACGATGAGGAGATTCCGCCGTGGCCTCCGACGGAAGAGCCCGAAGCCCGCTGGGCGGGCCTCGGTGACGTAGAGGCCAGGCGGCGTTCGCACAGCCCAGACCAGGCCTCCCTCGGTGTCGAACAGCCCGCTGAGACGGTCCCCCGGGCGCACGAGCGCCTCGCCGGTCTGCCGGTCGACGAGTCCCAGCCGCTCGAGGTCGCTGAAGTGGAAGACGAGGTCCAGGCTCGACTGAGGCGTGTTCCCCGCGGGCGTCATGCGGAGCGCCTCGATCGTCTGTGGCTCGACCTGGCACGGCACGCGGACGGCTGGGTGTTCGCGTCGGTAGGGCTCGCCCGCGCCATCACCATCGGCGTCGAATAGTGCCGGCTCCTTGAAGTCCTCGTCGTAGCCGGGCGCCTGCGTCGACATCGCGTCGGCATCGAGCCGGCGGAGTTCCGCGACGAACGGGAAGATGAGCCGTCCTCGCATCACGCAGTTCCGACCGGCGAGGTTCGGACGTAGGGAACGAGGAGCGCGTCGACCTCCGGGTCTCCGGTCAGCGAGACGCCGCCACTGCGATTCGAGTCGAGACGGTATGACTGGTCGCGCGTGCGCTCTTCGATGATCCGCCAGCGACTGCGCGCCTCGAACGCGGCGTCATCGGCGAGTGGGTGTAAGCCGCGGAGGACGAGAAGAATGCACGCCCGCTTCACAGCCAGCGGCGTTCGCCCCTCCGGAGTGCCGTCGTCCTCGGTATTGCCCCACCGCCCCTCCGCAATGACATTCCCGTGGCCTTTCGGGAACAGGAGGCCGTGTCGCAGGGTGAGGCGGGCGCCGTCGTAGCCAGCACCTATCGGCGCTCCGACGACGAGGAGCACGGACGGGTCGAGACCGAACCCAAACGGCGCAGCGCCGACGAACGGGAACGGCTGCATCCCCTCGTAGTCGACGCTGAGTCGCGTGAGCTCAATCGGAGGAACCGGGAGTTCGATTGTCGGCGTTCCACGGCCGTCGAGACGCAGCGTCGCTCGCCGTGGCTCGAAGAACTGCCGGGTCACCGTGTCGATGGTCCGCGTGGCCTCGTCGATCAGCGCGACGAGCCTCGCGTCGGTGGCAGAGGCGGGGGTAACGCCCTCAGCCCGGACCTCCGCCACCGACGCGTACACGTCAGGCCTTCCGCGCGGAGCGAGTCGGCGCCTTCGCGGTGTCGGCGGAGACGTCACTTCGCGCGGGGCTCAGGCGCACGTCATCAGCCGCCGCCTTGCGCACCTTCGCTTCGCTCTCCTCGCGAACGTCGAGTGCCTTTGCCTCCTCCTCGCTGCACACGTCGAATGCGAGGGGTGTGACGTCGTCGCCGGCCACCTGTCTGACCGTTCGCAGGTAGTCGGCCACGTTCTTTTCCACCCGATACCAGCCGCGCTCTTCGTGGAACTTGATGCCCGCGTAGGTGAAACGCCGAACGATCTGCCCGCGCCGGGGATCGAACGACTTGAGTCGAACCAGCATGGTCTCCATGGACGAACTCCTCAGAGCTGAATGTTGATGAGCTTCGCGACGCCCGGTTCCTCAGCGAACTTCGCGTCGAAGCGCATAGTGGCGACGACCCTCAGCACGCCGGCCGAAACGTCGCGGAAGGACTCCAGGCGGATCTGCCGCCAGATCCCAACGTGAACGTTCTTCGGGTTGCAGAGCAGGGCGACGGTGCGGTTGCCGCCTGGCCCCAGGTTCTCGGGGAACAGCGGCACCGGCTTGACCGGAACGCCCGAGTACAGCGCGGGGGTGTCTTCCTCGATGAACCGGTCGCCACCGACGGTGGCGCGGTCGGCCAGTGAGTTGCGGTAGTCGAGCTCGGCGTCGACGGACGTGAGGAACGCCATCTGCTTCTTGTCGCGGAGGTACTCATTGGGCAGGGACTTGAGCAGGTCGCGCAGGAAGTTCTTGCTGAGCGCCGCGCCGCCGGCGTCCACGATGTGGCTGGTCGCCTGCTTCAGCAGGCCATCGATGGTCGCGAGGAACGGGTCGGCCGAGGTGGTGTCGCCGTTGATGATCACCTCCTCCATGTCGCGCCCCGCGGCTTCGGCGATCATCTCGAGGATCGTCTGGCGCAGCTCACCGCGCTCGATGTTGTCCTCGAGCACCTCGTCGGAGAGGTGGACCTCGGCCTTCACGAGCTGCGCGTCCAGCTCGAGGTGCGACATGTCAGGCCGCGCTCGGTCGGCGACGGGGAGGGCGGTTGCTTCGGTGCCGCGCCGCAGAATGCGACTGCCGAACTTGATCTTGGCGATCTGATGTTTCGGCGACGCCATCGGCACGACGGTCGCCATCTGCATCAGCACCGACTGCTTGATGAGCAGGCGCATGAACTTCTGGGCCTGCGCTGGCAGCAGCACACCGCCACCCGCGGTTAGGTCCGCGAGAGCGAGGTCTGCCTTCTCGAGCAGCGTGCGATTCGAGGTGTAGCTCACGGGATACTCCTCTCAGGACTCGTGGAACGACAGCGACTTCTCGACGCTGTCGCGGTCGAGGGGGTTGTTGAGGTCGAGGGGCCAGGCCACCTCGTCGTTGGGCTTGGTCTTCGGCGTCGCCGCCTGGGTGGGGATGCTGTTCGGCAGGCCGAACTGCTTCTCGACGCGCCCGAGTCGCTGCGCCTGGCTGGTGACCGACTCGGAGAGCGCCTTGAATGACTCGGTCAGCTTCGTGAGCCCTTCCGTGATGGGCCCCAGGTCGACCTTGCTCGTCGCGTCTGGCTTCTCGGCGTCGTCCGCTGGTGGGTCCTTCGGCTCTGGCTTCTTCCCGCGCCTCGGTCGGGCGGCAGCCTTCGTCGCGTCGTCGTCGGCCGGCTCCTCGGAACCGGCGCGTTCGAGCAGGTCCTCGCTCGCCGCACGCAGCTGCTCCGCGAGACTGGTGATGCGCGGGTCGGAAGCGTCCTCCCCCAGTTCTTCGACTGCTTCAGTCAGGCTCTCCAGGGCTGCGAGCGCCACTCGGAGCGGCGAGTCGTCTGGAGCATCGGCCTTCTTCGCGTCCTCGGTGTCGTCCATGGTGTCGTCCCTCTTCACGATGAGAAAGCGGCGCAGGTTCGCGGCGCGGTCGACGAGGGAGACTTCCTCGACGACCATGTCCACGAGTCGGTGCACGCCGTCGGTGGTGGTGCTCATGCGGCTGCCTCGGAGGCGGGAGGGGTCGGTTCGGGAACACGTCGCGCTGAGCCGCCGATCGAAAAGCCGGTGAGTTCGCCGCTCTTCACCTTTCCCCAGAGTTCGTCGCCGAGGACCCGAACCGCGAGCAGCCAGGTTCCCTTGCGCACCGAGGTCTCACCCAGTGTGAAGTCGGTAGGCGCGAGGAAGCTCTCGAGCACTTTCACCTCGTCGTTGACCCGAAGGCGGTGCATCAGGCCGAGGCCGCCGAACTCCTCCATGAACCGGTGCGCCGCCTCGCGGATCTCGTCGGCCGAGTAGATGTCTCCCTGCGCGTCGATGACCTCAGGCTCGAGAACGATGCCCAGTACGTACCGCTCGTCGCTGGGGTCGGCGCCCTTGATGAGCTTGGTCGGCTTGTCGAACTCCGACTCGTCGGGCGCGCAGAGCCAGTCGTCGATCGCCTTCGTCGTCGGCTCGTAGTTTGCGACCAGGAGCTGCGTCAGCACCGACGGCCCGCCGACCCCGCGCATCGAGCCGATGCTCCGCGGGGTGCGGATGCGCTTCACCCAGAAGTCGGAGGCCTTCACCATCGCGGGGAACTTCCCCCGGATGCCGTAGGTGATGAGGAAGCGGCCCTTGAGCGTCGTGAGCAGCTTGAAGAAGCGCTCCTCGTCGAAGTCCGACTCGCCGACGTCGACGTTGTACCCAGGGTACGGCGGGTCGAGGAAGAACGCGGTGTCCTTCGAGTCGTACTTGCGGACGACCTTCTCGTAGTCGCCGCCGTAGACCTTCACCTTCTTGAGGCGGGGCGCGAACTCCTCGATGCGCTTGATGGTTTTCGCTTCGACGCCGACGACCGAGGGGCTGAAGCTCCGCCCGCGCATCTTTCCGTACGAGAAGTGCGTCAGGTACAGGAAGCGATGGAGCCGCTCGACATCGGAGTTCGGCTTGGCGTCGAGCAGTCCTTTGAACGTCTTCTCGTCGCCGACCCAAGGCAGCTTCTTGAGGCGCGCGAGGTCGCCCGGCGTGAGCTTCTTGAGGAGCTTGTAGGCCTCCGCGATCTCCGGGTCGGCGTCGTTGATGACCTCGACCGCAACGGGCTCTTTGGCGAAGAGCACCGCGGCGCTGCCCGCGAACGGCTCGACGTACGTCTTGTGCGCCGGGAGCATCGCCGCGAGGCGCTTCGAGAGGCGCTTCTTGCCCGCGGGCGAACCCCAGATGGTCTTCTCGACGTCCTCGGTCGTCGCGGTGGAGCGGAGGACCGCGCGCGAGCGCACGATGGCGGTCTGGAGTTCGTGCATGGCGTTCAGCGGGCCGGGGTCTTCGGCTTGATGACGTTCGAGGCGTCGTGCGCGGTGTGGCTCGCGCTGGCGGTCGCGCGCGACTTCAGGCCGCTCTGCAGGACGTAGATGGCTACGACGCCCGCGACCGAAGCGATGACGCCGTCGGAGAGCGGGGCGAGGCCGGCCTTCAGAAGGAACGGGTTGATGGTGATGAGCATGACCGCCGAGATGCTGGTGGTCAGCGCACGCTTGAGTGAGCTCGGGTCACTCAGGTGAATCGCGCTCAGGAGTCTCGTCATAGAGCCCTCGTCGTCAGCGAGTCGCGAAGTGCGACCCGTCACACGTGAGGACAAAGGAAACGCCGCGACTCGGCGGGGACACGCATCACACGACTGCGAGCGTCGTACTGCGACAGAGACCGTGAAACGGCGGAAAGCCAAGGCCGGCGTCGCCCAGCCGGTCGTCGGAGACTTGGGGCTGGAATTCGCCGACATCGTCCCGGCGGCCCAGGGCGGAGCGGGTCACGTCTGCGATCGGCACACCCCCGCCGTGAAGTGTGAGCCGGTCGCCATCGAGCCGCTCACGAACCCACGGCAGGAGGCGCTTGATGTCTTCGGGCTGCTCGAGCCGCTCGACTTGGTCGAACTTCCGCAGAGCGTCAGCGACAGCGAAGGTCTTTCCGTGGAGGTACCTACAGATGTGGGTCGTCCGCTCATCAAGCACCGCCTCGATGCGGTACCGCTGAACACCAGCCTCCGCGTAGCTGCTGACCTGCGCGAAGGAGCGTCCCTGGCCGATGAAGGCGCTCGCGACGACCTCCCAATAGAACGGCGCACGTTCGATGAGCGCGGCTCGAGCTGCGGACTCCAGCTCGCCAGCGATGTCGGAGCGCCCCAGGCCCCGCTCGAGCCCGGACGCGACGACCCGTCGTGCTTCGCGACCGAGCGCATCGAGTCGCCGGCCGTACTCGTCACGGACAAAGAGGGTCTGCGCGTTCACGATGTGCCGCGCGACGCGGTGGTCGAGTGCGTTGAAGCGAGCCCCGATTGCGAGGCTCTGCACCTGGCGTGAGTGCGCGCGCGTAGCGTTGATGACCGCGGTGGCCGCCTCTCTAAGTGGAACCCCAATGCGCTGTGGGATGAGGGCGGTCGACCTGCCAGCGGCCTCAAGGGACTCCGCGACAAGCCGACGCCGCTGAGCACCGGTGGTGCGCCCCCAGTCAACGTCGAGCACCGCCACAGCCTCGCGAAGCGCGTCTGTCTCAGCAGGCGCCGCCGAGCGCCGGATCCGCGCCGCCAGAAGCGCCGACGCGCGGTCGAATCCCTGGGGGCTGCCGAGGTCCATCGCCTTCTCGACGGGCAGCCGGAGCACGTCCTCGAGCAGCTCATCGGCGAACACCCGGGCGTCGTGAAGCTCAAGCAGGCTCACGCTGGTCCCCGAACCATGACTCGAACTCCGCGCGCGGCACCGTCACTCGCTCGGGCTCGAGGTAGCGACGGGCGAGCTCGGCCCGTTCGGTGGCGAGACGCTCCTCTTCGGCGCGCAGGTCCTCTCGGAGTGTCAGCAGTTGCTTCGCGCTCTGCGCCAGCGTCGAAGGCGGCCTCGCAGCGGGAGTCAGGTCCACGCTCTGCGTCTGCACCCCTGCGAGGGTCAGCGTGATGGGCCGCTTGGTCCAGTCGTCGCCGATCTTCCGGAACTCCCGGTTGAAGATGTCGCCGGCGAGGACTCGGCCTTCTTCCGGCGTCAGCACGCCGACGCGCACCAGACGCTCGACCATCTCGGTCATGCGCTCCGGGTCGCGCGTCACCGGCGTCTGGGAGCGGAAGCGCCAGAAGCGAATGCCCATGTCGGCGAGCACCTTCCGGTTCATCAGGAAGTCGAACTCGTCGCGCTCTGGCTGGAAGACCTGATCCTCGGCGAAGCGGAGCGCGCTCTCGGCGGTCGCGCGGTTGAAGTCCTTGCTCTCGCCGCGGAGCATTCGCGGGAGACGGAAGGCGCCGCCGACCTTGTCGATGTTCCGCTCGTCGTAGACCTGAAAGAGCGCGTCCTGTTGCTGAGCGTCGGTGAGCGGTCGGAGCTCAATCTTCGCGCGTCCGCCATCGCCGGTGCCCGAGCCGTCTGCCTCGAGGATGAGGATCTTGTGGAAGTTGGCCTTGCCCTTGAGGTTCTCCTCGATGAACCGCTCGATGCGCGGAACCGACGCGTCGGAGAGCCGGCCGCCGGAGACCAGGAGCGCCATCGGCGGGACGCTCTTGTTCTCGAAGTAGAGGTAGTTGACCTCCTCCATCTGCCGCGAGCCGAGGACCGAGAGGAGCGTGCCGACCCAACGCGGCACTCCGTACGGCGAGCGCGGGGAGTGGATCGCGAAGTGGAGCAGCTCGGTCGCGGGTCCGTCGGTCGCATCGGCGGTCTTGAGCGATGCCACGTCGGGAAAGACGGCGCCGGTGTTGCGCGAGATGACGCGCGGGTCGCCGAAGGACTTGAAGAAGGCGCGCTCGCTGCCCTGGATCTGCACGTACCGGCGCAGGCGTCGGCGAGCGGAGACGGTGTCGAAGGTGGCTGGCGAGACACGGACGCGCTCCTTGACCTCGACCGGGTCGCGGTCGAGTGGGAGGAGCCGCACGGTGTACGAGGGGACGTAAACGAAGCGGGCGAGGTCTCCTTTACCGTCGCGGAGCACCTCCCAGAAGGCGTTGCCGGTGACCTCGAGGTCCTGGCGGGTGCGACGGCGCAGGTCGACGAAGGAGTGGTCGAAGCAGGCGAAGTCGAAGAAGGCCTCGAGGCGGGCTCGCTCGACGCGCGAGTGCTGGCGGAGTTCGTCGAAGCGCGCGTTGGCCTCATCACCAGTGGGCGTGACGCTGGTCGACGCATCGAGAGTGCCGGCTTCGCGCGCGGCCATGCGCTCGAGCATCAGCGTGTCGCGGACCCTCTCTCGGGCTTCCTCGGCCTCGAAGTCGATGACCGGGTCGAAGCGGAAGCCGAAGCCGTCGATGTTGGTCGCGTACGCGTCGACGTTCTGACGGAGCGAATTCGAGTGCTCCACGAGCAGGCACAACGCTTCCGGTTCGTAGGGAGGTGCGAGTGCCCCCGCAGATGTGAATGACGCCGACACATCCTCGCCCGCCGGTCTGCTCACGGGGTCTTGGATTCTCGCCCCTAGTACGACGGCCTTTAGGATCGTCTGATTGCTGCGGTCGGCATGTTGGGATGTCATCACAGCGACTCGACCTCGCCGCCGGGTACGTGCTCCGGCGCGCCGCCTTTTGGTTGCCCGCCCAAGATGGCGAAAAGAAGGAAGCGCCGCATGTTGGACTCCGAGACAACGGAAGCGAGGCACCCCACCAGCCTGCGGAATGCCACTCACTGGGCAAGGAGACGCAACGGTGCATCAGGGGACACCGATTGGCGGGCTAGATTAGTCGAGCAACACCCATTCAATACGGAGACTGCTGCCTGTGCATCGACGATTGACGACCCACGTCACTACAGGAGTCGGGGGCCCTCCAGCCCTCGAAGAACAGAGCCACGCCCTGATCCCGATCCTCGGCAAAGCCCTGTTTGCTCGTGCAGCCAAGACCGCTGTGCGTCTCGCCCGTCGAGAGTTCGCTCTCGTCCTGAGTCAGGTGCGTTCGAATCCCGACCGCGAACTGAAACGACAGGCCAGCTTGTGGTTCGTCGTCGAGAAGCTCATTGAGAGCCTGGCTACTGAGGCGAACGCTGGGCTCCCTGCATCGAATCGGGCCCTAACCCGTCATGCCCTCCAAGTGGACGATCCGTGGGGCGCTTTCTCGGTGCTCGGAGCGTGGCAGTTGCGAGAGTGCAGCACGACACGCATGTCGCCGCAGGCGATGCCTACGACGCCGACCCGCTCGGCGCGCAAGCTAAAGAAGAAGCGGTCTCGGGTTACGCGAGCGACGATACTCAGTCTCGTCACCGCCTACGAGGCGAGGCGTACCCCCCCATCGGTCACATTTCCCGAGAATCAGAAGAGGAACGACCCGCTCGCTAGGTTCCACGAAGAGGCTCTCAGCAAGTCGCTGGTGAAGCACCAGTCTGCTGCGCCTCGAGCTTTTCCCGGTCTGGTGCGCACGGACCTTGAGACTGTTGAGTGGGCCAGGCACTCCTCATTTTTCCTAGGCATTCCCTTCGAACCGAGGCTCGGACTTGCTTTGTCGATGCTGCTTCGGCTCCGAAGCGACCACACGGTCTGGACCCACCGCCTCGACTTCACGATTGAGCCGATGCTCCGCTTGATTGTGCGAGAGGCGCGTCGTGGCGAACTCGGTCGGTTGCTCAATGCACTGGATGATGTCGAACTCGCTGCGCTTGCCCAGTCGATTCGCGAGACCTGCACATATGGAACGAGCATGGAGCTCAGCGACCACCTGACGGTGGGCACGTCGGCGGTGGTCCCCCCGAAGGATCTGCTGGACCGGGTGCAGGCAGCAGCTTCGAAGCATGTCCTGCTAGATGCTGGCGTACTCAAACAGGTCGTCTCGGCGGTTGGCGGAGATGCGTTCGACCGTGCAGCCCATGACCTCATGGCGAAGTGGCTGTTGGCGATCACGAACGAGCTACGTCAAGAGCAGAACCCACCCGAGTCGCTCGAGTTCGCGGAGGCGCCCGCTTTCACGTCTCCGACCGCGAGCGATGGCGACAAGCTCATGAACACGCTTTTGGCTTCGCTTCCTTCGCAGCACCAAGACGCGGTGTTCCGTGCGAAAGATGACATCACGTCCCTAGAGGAGACCAGTTCCGCTGAGGTCGCCAGGCACTTCCGGTCGCCACCAACCTGGACCGTGGCGCTTCCGATCGATAGCTGGTCTCTCGCTTCCCCGAACGCCACTTCGATGGCGGCGGTCGCGTCCATTCTGACGATCAGCGAACTCGAGACCCGGTGGCAGCCTGTTGCCGAGCTGGCACCCGCTGCTGGTCCACGCGGCGCATTGAGCAAGGCAACGGTCTGTCTCGTCGCGACCGGGATCCGTGCGCCGGACGAACAGCTCGCCGTTCGCGAGGCGCAGTCACGCCTCGACTCCACGCTATGCGGAATCTGGTTTCTAGATGCACGCTCCTACCGGGCCCAACTTGCCACGGCTGCGTTCGTGCGTCGCGAAACCGACGGGCGAGTGACTGGCGTTCGCATCGAGCCGTCTCACTTGTTTCTTTCGCGCGTCGTCCGGCCAGAGGAAGTCTCGATCCTCGCTGAGGTCGCATCGGAACTGGCGGAGCGCTGGAGCGAGCCGCACCAACAGGACATGTGGCGTCGGGTCTCGGAGGGGATGGGCTTTCTTCGCTCGGCGCTCTCCGCGACGCTGTTCTACGAGCGGTACCTCTTCCTGTGGATGGCTCTCGAGGCCCTCCTCAACAACCTCGCGATCGACCAGGAAGAGAAGTACGCGAGGGCGGCACCAATCGGCACTCGCGTCGCCTACCGTGCGGCGCTTCTGCTCGTTCCTGATCCCTTCATGGTGGGGCGAACCTATGGGGAGGCGCGTTGGGTGACGACTCTCGAACTCGGGGCTCTCTATCACCTACGCAACAAGGCCGTTCATGAGGGCCGTCGCAACCCACCAATGGACGAGATCCTCCTCGACCGATTTCAGCGCAACGTTGTCGCGGTATTCGAGACCGTCGCCCACAACGCGTTTCGCTACGGAATGCGAAGTGTCGAGGAGCTTCTCGCTTGGTGCGAGAGCAAGTTTCCCGAGGCCGACCCGATTCGCTGACGCGGATTCCTCATCCCAGGATCTTGACGCCGACCTCGCCCGGTCCTGAGCCTTCAACTTGTCGCTCTCGCTGGCACGCGAGGGCGACTGCCCAGAACTTGTCGGCGTGACCGCGTGCGTTCCGTTCGGCATCGAAGCTGACCTTTCCTGACGGCAGCACGCGTCGCTTGATGGCGTGGATCTGCGCGACAAGGTCGCGCTCGCGCGGCACGGTCACGTCTCGGCGTTGCAAGAGGATTTTGAAGTCGGTCGCCCAGCGCTCCTTCGTGTCGTTGGTGAAGTTCTCGCCGACCACTTGAGGGAAGTCGCGGGCGAGGTTCTCGGCGAGGTTCATGCCGATGCCACTTCGGTCGATGGAGAGCCGCGCAACCGGCAGCGTGCCCAACAGGCGTCGGAGCTCAGCCTCCTGCTCCGCGAAGGGAGTGCCCTCGAAGCTCTTCAACATGCGGCAGGTGAAGCGCCCCTCGATCTCTTCGAACACCGCGAGCTCGGAGCGGTCCCTCGTCCGGCCCACGTCGAAGCCAGCGACCAGCCGTCCCTCGGGAGCGCGCATCGAGGTCGGGTCGTCGACCATCACGAGGTCATCCGTCGTGCACGGCAGGATGAGCTCGTACGGGAAGAAGCTGTACGTCTCGTCGACGAAGCGCCCCTCGAACTCCTGCTGGAAGTCGTCGAGCGGGAGCGAGTCGAGCTGCTCGATGAGCGTCGGCCTCCCGAAGACGGACACGCGCTCCTCGGTCGGCATGTTCGGCGCCTCGACCGCCGCGCGCTTCGTGTCGGCGCAGAAGAACCGGCAGAGCCACCACGGCACGTACTGCCGCGTGTGGTGCGGGTACTTGCGCAGCTCCTCGTTGGCGATCTCCCAGAAGATGCCGCGCCGTCCGAGCGGAGTGCTGCAGCCAGTCAGCTGCCCGTTGCTCCGCAAGATGAGCGCCGTCGACCCCCGGTACACCTCGCGGTCGTTCACGTAGTGCGCGAGTTCGTCGAGGTAGACGTCGCCCTTCTTCCCGCGAGGCGCCTTCGACGGATGCGAGAGAATTCGCGACAGGCGCTTGTTCGTGCCGTTCGACTCGAACGCGAGTTCGGTCTTCGAGTCGACCACCAGGCGCTTCTGGTACGCGAGCGGGAGTTCCTCGTGCACCTGGCGAGCGACGAGGATCTTCTCCTTCGCGTCGTCGAGGTTGTAGCTGACGAACACCGCCGTGTGCTTCTCGCGCAGGTGGCACCTGGCGAGCGCCTCGAGCGCGAAGAGGAACGAGAACCCGACCTGCCGGCTCTTCGTCACCCAGCGGAAGCGGGAGCGGTTCTGCAGGAACGCGAACTGGTACTGCTCGAGCGCGACCGGCTCGTCGTCGAAGGAGCCGAGGCCCGAAATGAAGCCCCACTCGGTGCCGAGCCAGTCGGCGAACTCCTCCTCGGTCCGCTTCACGATGCCGAGCGTCATCGCGTTCCTCCGCTTGCCTGCTCGCGAGAACGAAGCGTGTATGGCTCGACATGACGACCTACGCCGACTCCGTCTCCCGCCCCGCGCGCACGCTGACCGAGAACGAGCAACGCCTGCTCCTGAAGGTCACCGGCCAGCGGCTCGACGGCTTCCGCGACCACGTCATCTACAGCGTCGCGCTCGGCGCCGGCCTGCGGGAGCATGAGATCGTCGCGCTCAACATCGGCGACGTGTTCGACGAGGCCGGCCACGCCAGGCGACGGCTGCGGCTCCGGGTCTTCAAGCGGGCCAGCGAGGACCCGGCGCCACAGGAGGTGATGCTCCCCGACCTCGTGCGCGCGAAGCTCGAGAAGCTGATCGCCAGTCGGAGGCACGCCGGAGAGGCCCTGACGCCCGACACGCCGATCTTCGTCAGCCGGTTGGGTCGTCGGCTCTCCACTCGGCAACTCCGCCGCGCCTTCAGCGTCTGGCAGAAGCGCTGCGGCTTCGACCGGCACTTCAGCTTTCATACGCTTCGTCACTGCGCGTGCACGAACGTGTACCGGGCGAGCCGCGACATCCGGCTGACCCAGCGCTTCGCCCGCCACAAGTCGGTGCTGTCGACCGCCATCTACACGCACCCCTCCGACGAGGAGCTGCTCCGCTCGGTCCAGTCGCTCATCTGCTGACCGATGTGCCACTCGCAGCTCGAAACCAAACAGGCGGCGCTGCTCAATTTCTGCGGCGAGCCGTTCCTGAATCCCGGGCTGCTCAGTTTCCCGGAATTGACCCACTCGAAATCGGCACCGGGAACCCGTCAGGGCGGGCGACCGTGCGCCGAAAATCGGACCCGCCCCCCTCCCTGGGGTGGCCTGGGAAAGTGTTCGGCCGCGGCTCCTGGACCAGGGGCGAGGAAGCGCTCGGCCGCAGGGAAAGCGGCCGTTCGCGACCGGAACCGAGGCCCCGAATCGAGCCAGCAACGTCGCGAATCCTCGAAGCGGGACGCGCGCGAACGGCCACTTTTCTTTCTTTCCGGCCGTTCGTTTGGCCTCGCCGGCGGCGATCCTCACCAGGTCTGACGAGCTCGAGCTCCTCGAGCACTGTGAGGTCACACCTCGCGCATCTCCGCGGAACTCCGATGCGGTGCCCGTTGCGCCGTGTGCTTCCGCGGCGACGGGCTCCGCTGGATGGTCGTGGGCGCACCTCACGGTTCGTCTCCATTCGCGCCACGTGGGCCAACGTCGGCCCCCACGGCGGCCTTTCCGTCGGCCATCGGTTTCTGAGCGGCGTCCTCGAAAGTGAGCGGCGGGGGATCGGCAATTGAGCGCCCGGCCGAGAATTGAGCGGGCTCGGCGGGCCGCTCAGTTTCGACGACGCCCGTGAGCTCGGGCGTGGCCTCGTTCAGCTCGCGGAGCATCCGCGCATGCCGCTGCTGCAGGCTCTCGAGCGACAGCGCCGCGTGGAGTTCCTGTCGCGAGTCGGGCCCGCCGAGCACGTACTCCTTGAGCCGGACCATCGTGTTGAAGTCGGTCGGGTTGTCGAAGCGCACGCGCCCCTCGAGGAGCGCCTTCTCGTAGTTGAGCAGGTAGCCGTCGATCATCCGCACGGTGTCGTCCTTCGACACGGCGAGCGCGCTTGCCCGTGCCTCGATGAGCTTCTCGTCGGCTCGGGCCGAGATGCGCGCCACCGCCTCCTCCCGGCGGCGCGTGCAGTTGTGGCTCTTCGCGTAGCTGGCGATGACGCTGGGAGCGACGCCGTACCGCTCCGCGAGCGCGCGGTGGGTCGGGTAGACGGTCGTCGAGGAGCCGTGGTCGAGCTGCTTCACCTCTCCGAACACCAGCAGGCGGTCGAGTTCCTCAAAGGGGATGAGCGGTGCGTCGGCCTTGTGCGGTCGGCCAGGCTTTCGTCGGGGCTTTGGTTCGGCCTGCGCTGGTTCGGGAGGCGCTGGTGCCTCGACGACGGGCACTTCAGCGGGCGTCTCTCCGCGCGCTTTGAACTCCTCACGACGACGCGCGCACTCATGCTGGCCCGCAAAGTTGGCGACCAGGCTCGGAGCGACGTCGTACCGGCGTGCGAGTTCCCGCTGTGACGGCCACACGCGAACGCCGTCGACCAGCTCCCCTTCGACGAGGAGCCGGTCGACCTCGAGGTACGGCATCTTCGGACCGGCCTCTCGACGAGGTCGACCAGCCCGCTTGCCGGTGGATGGTGGCTCGCGCTTCGCCATGCGTCAGTTGAGGAGTTGCCCGTTCGCCAGGCCCCGCAGTCGCTGAATGGTCCGCGTCCGCCCGCGCTTGAGCCGCTCGTAGAGCTTGTCGCGCTCCACCTCGTCGGTCGGGCCGACGCGAGCCACGTAGGTCCGGAGCAACTCCGAGCGCAGCGTCGTCGCCGCAAGCACCTCGAGCGAAGCCTGGGGAACACCGTCCTCGGCCGCGCGTTCGAGCAGTCGCGCCAACTCGACGCGCGCCTCGGCGATGACCCGGTCGCTCGGGTCGACGAGGTGATGCTCCAGGTCGCAGCCGTGCTCCTCGTCGTCGACGCTCTCGTGCTGGTGCGCACGTTCCTGGCGAAGGCTCTGGAACACAAGTCGCTGCGTGCGCTGACGCAGTCGCATTGGGAGCCGGTCGCGCCCTCGACCCGCAACAGGAATCTCCGCCAGCGCCGACCAGAACGACGCGAGGACCAATTGGTCGAGCTCATCTCGCGGCACTGCGTCGCCGATGATGCGATTCCGCAGTCGGCTCAGCATGGGGAAGAACGCGACCGCGAGCACCGACGACCAGAACGGCGTCTTGGTCGTTCGGTGCATCGCCAGGAGCGCGTTCGCCAGCGCGTCGCGCGCGGGGTAGCTCGCCTCGCGCTCGTCGGCCAACGTCGAAAGGACCGCCGCCGCATCAGGATGCGCAGCGAGCACCGGGTGCTTGCTCCGTCCGTCCTCAAACACGCTGGGCGTCGCGTTGAGGACCTGCTGGCGGAGCCGCTCGATGAGCGCCTTGAGCGTGCTCATCGCGGCCTCCGTTCCCACCACTCGCGCGCGAGTTCGAGGAAGTCCTCGAGCTGCATGGTGACGAGCGTCGGCTGGTTGTCGTCCTTGCAGACGGCGAGCGGCCACTTGCCGGGTGGGGCGCACTCGACGGCCTGACGCATGGCCGCGCGGACGTTGGTGCGGTGGTGGTGCTTCGCCTCCAACCAGAAGCACGGCACCTCGACGTCGGGGAACTCGTCGCCCGAGCGGTACTGCAGCCCGCGGCGAATCCCGGCGTCCGGCATGATGTCGCGGAAGCGCTGCACCAGCAGTCGCTCGAACTCCGCGCCCTTCCTTCGAGAGCGAGCGCCAGTCATGCGAGCGTCCTCCCCTCGAAGCGAACGGGGATTCCGTGCTTGGCGGCGTACTGGAGTTCGCGCTCCATGCCCGGCGTGACGCGCCCGCCGAACACGCGCACCTCATCGCAGGTGGAGAGCAGCTCGACGCAGAGGTTGAGCGCGCGCTCGCGTTGCGTGGCCTCGTCGACCAGTTGCGGCAGGTAGAGATGCGGCGCGATCGGCAGGACACCCTCGGTGATGAGCGCGCGGCTGATGCGCTGGACGCGCCCGATGTTCGCCGCCGGCCCGTCGCTGAAGGGGTGGCAGACGTAGACACGCTTGAGACGGCCGACCGGCGTCGCCTTGCGCATGCGGTGCGCGAGCCGACGGGCGACCTCCAGCGAGCAGCGCGCATCAGCCAGCGCGCGGTGGGGACTGGGCCGCTCGAGGCCGAAGAGGGTCGCGACGGAGTTGAGCGACAGCGAGCTCAGCTCCCCGGTGGCGACGAGCGGCCAGGCGAGGCTGGCGGTGTCGAGCCGGTGGTAGTCGACCTCGGGGAGCGGCAGCTCCTCGCGACGGAACGCCTCCTCGAGGAAGGCCCAGTCGAACCCGACGTTGTGGCCGGCGACGAGGGCGCCCTCGAACAGGGGAGCAACCCGGGCCAGCGCGACCTCGAGCGTCGAGGCCTCGGCCCAGTAGTCGAACGAGTACCCCGCGATGGCCAGCGCCTCGGTCGACGCGTTCTCCAGGCGCTCGGGGCAGACGCGCACGTCGCACTGGGCGACGATCTCCAGCGTCCTCGCGTCGGCGCGGATGACACCGATCTCGAGGATCTCGTGCTTCCGGAAGTCGAGGCCCGTCGTCTCGAGGTCGACGAAGGCGATGGCCGCGACCGACGGTCGCTTCGTGGGCGGCTGCGGCTCGGGCGGAGGGGGCACGAGCGCG
>Ga0207971_100219_pt1 | contig 19187 bp, 14 predicted proteins | sample LakWasMet56_HOW8_2_FD_183890 | JGI IMG/M metagenome (GOLD analysis project Ga0207971, IMG submission 183890) | Freshwater sediment methanotrophic microbial communities from Lake Washington under simulated oxygen tension - Sediment Metagenome... | ecosystem: Environmental > Aquatic > Freshwater >... | reverse complement strand
ACCGTTGATTCATAAGCGAGCAACGCGAGTGTTGAATCAACGGTCCTGCGACACCGAGTTAAGTAGAACGCTCCTGGTGCTTGAGAGTTGCCGGTAGTTGCTTCTTAGACGCCTGGGGGTTTGGGGGGTGACCCCGCCCTTGCCCTGTTTCTAGGCCTTTCAATTCACAAGTGAGCAGGGGCGAACGGTGAATTGGAAGGCCGGGCACTGTGAATTACCGATTCGTGACAGTTACGCACGACCTGCGGAAACGGAACACGCGAATTGCCCGCGGCGTAAGTTCGGTTCCTGCAGTGCCCCGTACTGGAGAGCTCAACAATTTCATAAAAGTTTTTTTGCTAAATTTAAAACGACAGCGCAAATTTGGTTGCCTCGATTGTTGTATTAATATAAAAAAATGGACGCGTGAATTTTTAATTGTTTTGTGTTTGTTAGTTTTTTAGTGTGACCAGAACTGCTGTTGTAATAATTGGACAGAGCGGACGCTAAATTGATTGGCCAGCACCACAAGCTACCGATTCGTGACAGTTACGCACGACCTGCGGAAACGGAACACGCGAATTGCCCGCGGCGTAAGTTCGATTCCTGCAGTGCCCCGTACCGGAGAACTCAACAATTTCATAAAAGTTTTTTGCTAAATTTAAAACGACGGCGCAAATTTGGTCGCCTCGATTGTTGTATTAATATAAAAAAATTGGTGTGTGTGTGAATTTTTAATTGTTTTGTGTTTGTTAACTTTTTTAACAAGCTCAGAGCTGCTGTTGTGTTGATTACGGTTAAAACAGGTCCTTGGGAGTCGGTGTTACAGCTGATTCTAAAAATCACGCTGCCGCGTGGTTAGAGGCTTTCTTTTGTACTGCTAGCCTGTTGGCAGAGCCTCACCCGGACAGAACAGCATTTTTGGCTTTGGCTTTTTTCATGCCGTGGGTTCAACCCCCGCTCTGCCCTATATTTTCAGCCCCTTAAAACCGGGCACTTCAAACTTTATTAAAGTTTGCTTTCGGGAGTCGGTTTTACGGCCGACGGTAAAAAATGGCGCGGCAGCGCTGTTTGAAGGCGGCTTTAACTTCAAACGCGTGTCGCGCATTTGAAGCAGGAGAACACCTACAACTTCAGGACAGGGTTCCCCTATAGCACCCACCGCTCAATTTTTTTATTCCTTTTCGTTGTTTTTACCAAATCAAAAATTTCTTCGGACTTTTTAAAACTAGGTTATGCCTGGGCACCCAAGTGGTGTTCGATCTGAGGCTGTGCCAAAAAATTTTATTATTATTTTTCGCCTGTTTCACAAAAAGTTAGTTGGTGCGGCCCTATTTGTTGGCTTTTTACGCTCAGCCCTAACGCCTACGTGTGGTGCAAGCTTGTGGCTTGGCGGGTTAAAGCACCCCGTTTGAAACAGAGCGCGCGAATCGCCCGCGCCGTGGGTTCGATTCCTGCCCTACCCCGTACTGGAAAACCCAACAATTTCATAAAATTTTTTTGCTAAATTTAAAACGACAGCGCAAATTTGGCCACCCCGGTTGTTGTATTAATATAAAAAAATTGATGATGTGAATTTCTAATCGTTTTGTGTTTGTTAATTTTTTTAACATGCCCGGAAACTGCTGTTGTAATAATTAATAGAAAGGGGGCCGCCGGGAATTAGGGTATTGTGCTTGTATCTAGTTTTAAAGGCCGCACACGCGGTTGAAAGCCTGCCGCCAGCCCCCCGGCGTGGGTTTTATATGGCACCATTGACAACACTTTTTATTCGTACGGTCTTGCTTTAATCAGGATCACCGGACAGAACAGCCGTTTGGCTTTGGCTTTTTTCATGCCGTGGGTTCACCGCCCGCTCTGTCCTATATTTCCAACCGCCCTAAAACTAGGCGAGCCGGGCGCCTTTTGGTGCAAATTATTTTTCTTTGGTTTTACAAAAAGTTAGTTGCTGCGCCTTAGTTGTTGGCTGTTTGCACTCAACAGAAAGTGTGTGAAACACGCTGTGGGCCTGGTTTCCTGCAGCCCGCAGCATCTAACTTTTGAGAGGGTCTTTGGTGGTCGGTTTTAACGATCGATTATATAAACCGCGCGGCGGCGTGGTTGAAGCTTGTTTTGCTAGCCCTAGGCGCAGCTTCGCCCGATTTAGGAGGCCGTTTTGGGCTCCAGCTACAATTTTTTTCATTAAATTTTCATTGCTTTTGTCTTTTTTGCAAAACGCTTACATACCGTGGGTTCGATTCCCACCAAGCCCGCAGAGCTCGCCTGCGGGCTTGTGGCTGAGTGGTTTAAGGCGTTCCGTTTGAAACGGAACGTGAGGCACACTTACCGCACCGCGGGTTCGACTCCTGTCGAGCCTTGCGCTCCAGCAAAGCTTTGTTGTGTTTGATTGACACAGGCAGCGGTACTCTTATGTGTTTACTTGTGGGACCCCCAGTCTTTGTTTATGTTTTTTTAATGCTTTTTACGAGGCCTTATTTTACTTTTTCACAAACAAAAGCCCTTTTTGTGCCCCCTGACCACAGGTAATTTTTTTGGAGTTTGTTTTGCCGGCCACTTGGCACAGTCTCGCCCGGTAGTGGGGGCAACTTTTGGCCTCGCCGAATTAAACCAAAAATTTCCTATGACCTTTTCTCGATTGCTTTAAACCCGAATTGATGCGCACCCGCGTGGTGCTCGATTAAGATGGTCAGGCACGTTTTGCGTAAAAATAGTTTTGCATGGTCCCATGAATTTACCTGGCGCATAACGATTGTCCGCGCGGATTATTGTATCAATATAAAAAAATTGGTGCATGAATTTTTAATTGTTTTGTGTTTGTTAATTTTTTTAACAAGCCCAGAACTGCTGTTGTATTAACTATGTTAAAGCGGGCCCCCGGGGGTCGGTTTTACAACCGATTCTAAAAACCACGCCGCCGCGTGGTTAGAGGCCTTCTTATACTTGTGCTAGCCTGTTGGCACAGCCTCACCCGGACAGAATAGCAGTTTTGGCTTTGGCTTTTTTCATGCCGCGGGTTCACCGTCCGCTCTGTCCTATATTTTCAGTCCTTTAAAACTGGACTTTTTCCCCAAGCATTTAGTTTCAATTTTTTTTAAAGTTCGCCTTCAAGAGTCGGTTTTCGGACCGATGGCATTTCCAGATTTTTATTTTGAAGAGTGGTCGGCTTTTCGTGGGTTCAAACCCCGCCTTCAAACGTGTTGAACATTCTTAATTCACCGTTGGAACAATTTCGCGTTTTGCCCGTGTTCGATTGGCACGCGCAATATAGCGATCTTTTGTTCACCAATGAAACCTTAGTCCTTTCTTTGTGTACGTTTTTTTTAGTGCTTTTTTACAAAGCTTTATTTTACTTTTCTGCGGACAAAAGCCTTTTTGTGTGCCCTAACAATTGGCAAATTTTTTTGGAGCTTGTTTATAAATTGGTGCTGTCTTTAGTTACGGACAATATCAAAGATAAAGAAGCCCATCAATTTTTTCCTATGCTTTGCACACTCTTTTCTTTTGTTTTACTGCTTAATTTAATAGGGCTGGTTCCCTACTCATTTACCCTAACCAGCCATCTGATTCTCACTTTTACACTGAGCATATCGATTTTTATTGGTATCAATATTATGGCTGTAAAAGCACACGGGCTTCAGTTTTTTGGGCTTTTTTTGCCGGCGGGTACAAGCGTTTCGCTGTCCTTTTTGCTGGTTCCAATTGAGCTGGTTTCCTATTTTTTCAAACCGATTTCTTTGGGTATTCGTTTGTTTGCTAACATGATGGCGGGGCACACACTTTTAAAGGTAATTGCGGGTTTTTGTGCCACAATGGTGAGCACCGGAGCAATTCCGCTAATTCTTTTACACTTTGTGCCGTTACTCATATTAGTTCCGCTTTACGCTTTGGAACTCGGTGTAGCTTTAATTCAATCTTTTGTGTTTGTCGTTCTTGTCTGCATTTATCTGCAGGACAGTTTGTACGCAAAACATTAAAAGGTTTCGCGGCAACGCGCTTTCTGAGAAGTTTTTTCCCGCTTTTACCGTTTATATTGTGGTGCAAGCTTAAAGCAACGCAAGCCCGGCTGTTGCCTACGTGCTTTGTGGGCTTGTGGCTGAGTTGTCTAAGGCACTCCGTTTGAAACGGAACGTGCGGGTCACCCGCGCCGTGGGTTCGACTCCTACCGTGCCCTGCACTGAAGAATTCAACAATTTCACAAAAGTTTTTTGCAGAATTTAAAACGACGGCGCAAATTTTTCTGCCCCTGTTGTTGTATTAATATAAAAAAATTGGTGTGTAAATTTTTAACTGTTTTGTGTTTGTTAGTTTTTTTAACAGGCCCAGAACCTCGGTTGTAATAATTAATGTTAAAATAGGCCCTTGGGGGTCGGGTGTACAACCGATTCTAAGAATCACGCTGCCGTGTGGTTAGGGGCTTTGTTATGTGCTAGCCTTTTGGCACAGCCCCGTGTTTTCCATCATATCAATTATTTTTAATTCTTGCAAAAAGAGGGCCGTAGGGGTCGGTTGGACGTCCGACCTATAAACCGCGCGGCAGCGCGGTTGAAGCTTGTTGGCCAGCCCTCGGCACAGCTTCGTCCAGATTAGGGGTTAACCTTTTCCAGTGCTCAAATTTTTTTTACTGTTTACTCTTTATTATTTATTTTTCATTGTTTCCACAAAACCCAAAATTTCCTCTGACCCACCTTAAAGCCGAGTTGGTGGGCGGCCGGTGCTCGATTTGAGGCTGTACCAAAAATTTTTATTGTTATTTTTCATTGTTGCAATTCGCAGGGCCTTTTCACCAAGCATTTAGTTTCAATTTTTTTTAAAGGTGGCCTTCGGGAGTCGGCTTTAGGGCTGATGGTATAAAACGGCGCGGCGGCGTTGTTTGAAGGCCGGCTTTAACTTCAAATGCGTGCCGCGCATTTGAAGCAGGATAACCTAAAACTTCAGGACAGGGTTCCCCTTTAGTGCCCGCCTAACAAAATTTACTGTTATTACTTTTCATTTTTTAAAAATAGTTTAATTGCCGCGCTTTGCAAAGCTTTGTTTTCACTTTTTTAAAGGTGGCCTTCGGGGGTCGGTTTTGCGGCCGGCGGCGTAAACTGCGTGGTTTGGAGGGTTAAGGCGCTCTGCTCGAAACAGAGCACGCGAATTACCCGCGCCGTGGGTTCGATTCCTGCCGTGCCCCGTACTGGAGAATTCAACAATTTCTTAAAAGTTTTTTGCTGAATTTAAAACGACAGCGCAAATTTTTTTGCCTCTGTTGTTGTATTAATATAAAAAAATTGGTGTGTAAATTTTTAACTGTTTTGTGTTTGTTAATTTTTTTAACAGGCCCAGAACCTCGGTTGTAATAATTAATGTTAAAATAGGCCCTTGGGGGTCGGGTGTGCAACCGATTCTAAGAATCACGCTGCCGTGTGGTTAGGGGCTTTATTATGTGCTAGCCTTTTGGCACAGCCCCGTGTTTTCCATCATATCAATTATTTTTAATTCTTGCAAAAAGAGGGCCGTAGGGGTCGGTTGGACGTCCGACCTATAAACCGCGCGGCAGCGCGGTTGAAGCTTGTTGGCCAGCCCTCGGCACAGCTTCATCCAGATTAGGGGTTAACCTTTTCCAGTGCTCAATTTTTTTTACTGTTTACTCTTTATTATTTATTTTTCATTGTTTCCACAAAACCCAAAATTTCCTCTGACCCCGACCCACCTTAAAGCCGAGTTGGTGGGCGGCCGATGCTCGATTTGAGGCCGTACCAAAAATTTTTATTGTTATTTTTCATTGTTGCAATTCGCAGGGCCTTTTCACCAAGCATTTAGTTTCAATTTTTTTTAAAGGTGGCCTTCGGGAGTCGGTTTTCGGGCCGATGGTATAAACTGCGCGGCAGCGTGGTTTGAAGGTTTGTTTGCTTACCAAAAACTTCAGTGCCGGGCTCACTTTACGGCCCCCCACTCAATTTTTATTTTGTCAGTTTCTTTATTTTCATTCACCTTTTTAAGGTCAGCCTTTGAGAGTCGGTTTTCGGGCCGATGGCATTTCCAAGTTTCTATTTTATCAATGTCTTTATTTTTAATTTTTTTAAGGGGGGCCGCTGGGAATTAGGGTATTGGGCTTGCATCTAGTTTTAAAGGCCGCACACGCGGTTGAAAGCCTGCCGCCAGCCCCCGGCGTGGGTTTTATATGACACTATTGACAACATTTTTTATTCGTACGGTCCCGCTTTAATCAGGACCACCGTACAGAACAGCAGTTTGGCTTTGGCTTTTTTCATGCCGTGGGTTTTTAACACCCACTCTGCCCTATATTTTCAGCCCTTTAAAATCGGGCACTTCAAACTTTATCAAAGTTTGCCTTCGGGAGTCGGTTTTACGGCCGACGGTAAAAAATGGCGCGGCAGCGCTGTTTGAAGGCGGCTTTAACTTCAAATGCGTGTCGTGCATTTGAAGCAGGATAACCTACAACTTCAGGACAGGGTTCCCCTATAGTGCCCACCGCTCAATTTTTTTTATTCCCTTTTATTTTGTCAGTTTCAGTTTTTTTTAAAGGTGGCCCTCGAGCCCCGCGTCCCACCCATACCCTTAAGCGTAGGGTCACATCACGTGCCCAATTTTTTATTTTGCCAGCTTCAGTTTTTTTAATAGTGCCCCCGTCCTTGCCCTGTTTCTAGGCCTTTCAATTCACAAGTGAGCAGGGGCGACCGGTGAATTGGAAGGCCGGGCACTGTGAATTACCGATTCGTGACAGTTACGCACGACCTGCGAAAACGGAACACGCGAATTACCCGCGGCGTAAGTTCGATTCCTGCCGTGCCCCCCGTAATGGAGAACTCAACAATTTCATAAAAGTTTTTTGCTAAATTTAAAACGACGGCGCAAATTTGGTCGCCTCGATTATTGTATTAATATAAAAAAACTGGTGCGTAAATTTTTAACTGTTTTTGTGTTTGTTAATTTTTTTAACAGGCCCAGAACCGCGGTTGTAATAATTAATGTTAAAAGAGGCCCCTGGGGGTCGGGTGTACAACCGATTCTAAGAATCACGCTGCCACGTGGTTAGGGGCTTTATTATGTGCTAGCCTTTTGGCACAGCCCCGCGTTTTCCATCATATCAATTATTTTTAACTCTTTCAAAAAGAGGGCCGTAGTGGGTCGGTTGGACGTCCGACCTATAAACCGCGCGGCAGCGCGGTTGAAGCTTGTTGGTCAGCCCTCGGCACAGCTTCATCCAGATTAGGGGTTAACCTTTTCCAGTGCTCAATTTTTTTAAAGGTGGCCTTCTGGAGTCGGTTTTCGGGCCGATGGTATAAATTGCGCGGCAGCGTGGTTTGAAGGTTTGTTTGCTCGCTTATTCACACCAAAAACTTCAGTGCCGGGCTCACTTTACGGCCCACCACTCAATTTTTTTATTCCTTTTCGTTGTTTTTACCAAATCAAAAATTTCTTCGGACTTTTTTAAAACTAGGTTATACCGGGGCACCCAGGTGGTGTTCGATTTGACATCTGAAACAAGGCATTTTCCCCGGCTTTTGAATTAGACTGGTGAGCACCTACACGGTGTTCGATTTGACATCTGAAACAAGGCACTTTCCCCAGCTTTTAAATTAGGCTGGTGAGCACCTATACGGTGCTCGATTTTAGGCTGTACAAAAATTTTTTATTGTTATTTTTCATTGTTGCAATTTGCAGGGTTTTTCACTAAGCACTTAGTTTCAATTTTTTTTAAATGCGGCCTTCGGGAGTCGGCTTTAGGGCTGACGGTATAAAACGGCGCGGCGGCGTTGTTTGAAGGCCGGCTTTAACTTCAAGTGCGTGTCGCGCATTTGAAGCAGGATAACCTAAAACTTCAGGACAGGGTTCCCCTTTAGCGCCCACCTAACAAAATTTACTGTTATTACTTTTCATTTTTTAAAAATAGTTTAATTGCCGCGCTTTGCAAAGCTTTATTTTCATTTTTTTAAAGGTGGCCTTCGGGAGTCGGTTTTCGGGCCGACGGTATAAACTGCGCGGCCGCGTGGTTTGAAGGTTTGTTTGCTCGCTATCTTCACACCAAAAATTTCAGTGCAGGGTCACTTTATACCCACCAGCCCAATTTTTATTTTGTCAGTTTCTTTCTTTTCATTTACCTTTTTAAGGTCAGCCTTTGAGAGTCGGTTTTCGGGCCGATGGCATCTCCAGATTTTTATTTTGTCCGTTTAATTTTTTCGAAAAAACACTCGTTTTAATTGTGAGTTTGATCCTGGCTTAGTTTGAATGCTGGCGGTCTGCCTAATACATGCTAGTGGAATGTTATTAATTTAAAATCGCGTACAGGTGCGTACAGTGTAAGAACTTACCTTAAAGTTTGGTTAAAGTCCAAATAACCAAAGGCTTACCGCCGCTTTAAAATAGGCTTATATAGAATTAGCTTGTTGGTGAGGTAAAGGCTTACCAAGGCGTTGATTCTTAGCTGATCTGAAAGGATGCTCAGCCACACTGGGACTGAAAGAAGGCCCAGGCTTTTTGCCTGCAGTAAGGAATTTTGGACAATCGGCGAAAGCCTGATCCAGCGAGACCGCGTAGGGGAAGTAGGCTCAAAAAGATTCCATTGTTAAAGTCACAATATCGAATTGGTCGTAAACCCTTTTCGCTAAACAGAATAATGATTAAATTTAGAGAAGAAGCACCGGCTAATTTTGTGCCAGCAGCCGCGGTAATACAAAAGGTGCAAGCATTAAACATGTGATTTGGTGTAAAGCGTTTGTTTTTTAACAAAATAGGCGGCATTTTTCCGTGCTCTACAAAAGTTTAAATTTATAATTTAAAAATGTAGTTTATATGATAATGCTAGAGTGGAACAGGGGGCAACAGAAAATCACTTCAGTTGGAGTAAAATTTTGTGGTGATAGAATGCCAGCGGCGAAAGCGGTTGCCTGGGTTTTTACTGACGCTTAAGAACGAAAGCATGGGGAGCAAATGGGATTAGAGACCCCAGTAGTCCATGCCGTCAAAGATGAACATTAATGTTGGGAAATTTCCGACATATAGCTAACGCGTTAAATGTTCCACCTGAGGAGTACGGTGCTAACATTACTGAAACTCAAAGGAATTGACGGGGATTTATACAAACGGTGGATCATGTGGTTTAATGCGATAGTACGCGCGAAATCTTACCAGCCCTTGCATTTTAGTTTATGTGTTAAAATTTTTTTTAAGCAAATTAAAACAAGTGCTGCATGGCTGTTTTCAGCTCGTGTCGTGAGATGTCAGGTTAACTCCTGTAACGGGCGCAACTCTTGTCCTGTGTTGGTTTTAAAAACATCTCACAGGAGATGCCTGCTAATAAGGTAGGGGAAGAAGAATGATAACAAGTCTTTATGGCCTTTATGGGCTGGGCTACTCCCGTGATACAATGGCAAAAACAAAAAGTGAGGCGATAAAGTGATTTAAAGCAAAACTTAAAAGCTTGCCGTGTTCGGACTGTAGGCTGCAACTCGCCTACACGAAGTTGGAATCGTTAGTAATCGCGAATCATCACGTCGCGGTGAACATTTGTACCTAAATCTTGCACACACCGCCCGTCAAATGCTAAGATTGGGGTCGGCCTGATGTTATTTTTACCTGGCGCCCAACATAACATTTCCTGTGATTTGTTGGTTGTTGGGCTTCGGTGCAAAAAAATGAGGGTCAGCCCTGAAATTGGGATTAAGTCGTAACAAGGTAATCGTACGGGAACGTGCGGTTGGAATAACAAAATTTAAAATCATAGGCCCTTGCGGCTTAAAGCACGGTCGACTAAAGGTTAGGTCATCGGCCTCATGAGCCAAGGATGTAGGTTCAATTCCTGCCTGTGCTAGATGCCTCAGTTTGACATCATAACTTTTTTTGTCCAAACGGTTTGGTTTACCGTTTTTTTTTTTTTATTTTATTTTTCTTACATTAAGTTTATTTTGAACCCAGTGTTTAAAGTTTTAGCTCTGCGTAAAAAAATTTATAAAATGTCAGTAAATTTAAACTCTAAAATTAAAAAAAATGTTTTATCAAATGCCATTTATTCTGAAATTTTAAAAAACTAGTGTTAATTGGGTGTTTGTTTGGCGGAAAGGTAGACGCGGCAGTTTCAAAAACTGTTATTTGCTCGTTCGAGTCGGGTAACAAACAGCTTCAATAACTTTTTTAAACAAAATCTTTCAAACATTGCAACCACGCCGGCCAAAACTACAAGGAAAAGCTTTCCTGTAAGCGCAGTGCTAGCGAGCCGCTGGCAAAAAGCAGAAAAATTAACGGTTAAAAACATTAAATTAATAGTGCTGCTTGTGACAAATTTAACAGCACGCGAACTCTAATAAGGACTCACCTAAGTGCAAGATTTTCATGGAAACACTGCCGTTGCGGGACTCACCCTTTGTTTTGTGCATTAAACAAAAACCTAGGTGTTTAATAAATGAAGTTGTGTAATGCAAAAAGTAGGTTTGAGTTTTTTGAAGCCTTAATTACTTGAAGAAAAAATTCCCTTAAAAAGAAAGGTTATGTCTGGGTAAAGTAAAACATTATAGTAACTCAAAAAAAAATCAATCGAGATTTTGTCAGTAGTGGCGAGCGAACATAAAAATAAAGGCAAAAAGATCGTGACCCTTACAATAAACTCAAAGAAGATTTCGATGTCTGTAGTTGTGGTTCATGTCTAATGAAAAAAAATGAATTATGATAAATTTATTTAAACAAGGGGATCTACCCCCTAGCCTATTAAAATTAAACAACCGATAGTGAACAAGTACCGTGAGGGAATGTTGAAAAAACTGGCGTAACACCGCCGTGAAATTACAAAATTTAATGTACACAATCTATTTGTCGTTTTTTAAAAACAAAAATGTACCTTTTGCATAATGGGCCAGTAAGTTTATAGTTGCGGCGAGTTTAACTTTTTGTAAACTTAGAAAAAACATGCCCTAAGCGGCGATCACTTTAAAGGTGTCGCGCAGGCCCATTAAGTCGCACCTATAAAACCCGAAGCTGAATGATCTAACCACGAGCAGGTTGGCGAAGATTTTTTCTTTCCGAGGACCGAACACATGTCTGTTGAAAAAGATTGTGATGACTTGTGGTTAGGGGTGAAAGGCTAATCAAATTCAGGTATAGCTGGTTCTCTGCGAAATATATTTGAGTATAGCCCCCAAAAAACTTAAAATCGGGTAGAGCACTTTTAAAACGCGGGGGGTTTACACCTTACTTAATTTTAAAAAACTGCTAATAGGTTTTACTGCTTTTGGGGAGTCAGACCGTAGGCGCGAAGGTTTACGGTCAAAAGGGAAACAGCCCAGATTATTTGTTAAGGTCTTTAATTGTAGATCTAGTGATAAGAGTGTTTAAAAATTGATACAAATTTAACGTTGGCTTGGAAGCAGCCATCTTTTTAAGAAAGTGTAACAACTCATGAATCCAATTTTTAAGCCTCAAAAATTTATAGAGCCTTGAAATCTACAACCGAAACAGTAAAACATTGGTAGCAGAGCGTTTAGTTTATTTAGTGAAGATAATTTGGAAAAATTATCTGAAATAGCTGAAGTGACTATACTGGCATTAGTAGCTTTAAACACTGTTTTGATCAGTGTCGCCGAAAATCTAAGGTTTTCCATGCAACAGTTAATGACATGGAAAAATTATAAAACGGTCCCTAAGACAAGTTACAAATGTGCGCGTTAATGGGTTTTGCAAGATGTGACAAAAAATAAAAAACGTTAATTTTTATAAATTATAAAAGCTTGCGTTATAGTTTTTTCGGGAAATAGCTGCAAAAACACCGTACCTTAAACCGACACAGGTAGATTACGCGTAGATGCGCAAAGGCGTTCAAGAGAATTGGGTTGAAGGAACTCGGCAAATTATTCTGTAACTTCGGAAAAAAGCGGTTATTTTCCACAACCATCTAAAACCAGGAGAAGCGACTGTTTATCAAAAACACAGGTCTTTGCAAACTCGAAAGAGGCGGTATAAAGACTGACGCCTGCCCGGTGCTGAAAAGTTAAGTGGAAATGCTCCGGCATTGAAACCATGGCCCCAGTAAACGGCGGCTGTAACTCTAACGGTCCAAAGGTAGCGAAATTCCTTGTCAGGTAAGTTCTGACCTGCACGAATGGCGTAACGATTTCTTCACTGTCTCCAGCCCACGCTTGGTGAATTTGAAATGCCCGTGAAGATGCGGGCTATTGACAGTTAGACGGAAAGACCCTATGCACCTTTACTATTATTTTAAGTTGCGGTTTAAAGTTTATTGTGTAGTCATAGGTGGGAGTTGATTTACAACGACAAGTGAAAGACCACCCTTTATTTTTTAGACCGCTAATTTTATTAAGAAAGCTTATGAGTTTAGTTTGACTGGGGCGGTCTTCTCCCAAAAAGTAACGGAGAAGTGCAAAGGCACATTTAAATAATCATTTATTTTTAGTGTAACGGCATTAATATGTGCTTAACTGTGAGATAAACAAATCAAGCAGAGATAAAAAGTCGGCCGTAGTGATCCGGCAATTTTGTGTGGAAGAGTTGCCGCTCAACGAATAAAAGGTACGCTAGGGATAACAGGCTGATGGTTTTTGAGAGCTCGCATCGACGAGACCGTTTGGCACCTCGATGTCGGCTCATCACATCCTGGAGCTGAAATGGGTTCCAAGGGTCCGGCTGTTCGCCGGTTAAAGTGGTACGTGAGCTGGGTTCAGAACGTCGTAAGACAGTTCGGTCCCTATCTGCTGTTTATGTTGAAAATTTAAAAATGTAACTTCGAGTACGAGAGGACCGGAGGCAGTTAACCCCTTATGTTACGGTCGTTCTAATTTTGAGCGCTGCCGGAGAGTTACGTTGATAAAAAATAACTGCTGATTGCTTATAAAACAGGAAATTTTTTTTTAAACAAATTTTTTAAGGTTGTTGTAGAACACAACTCTTCATTTTTTTTTCGATAAACCAATTTGGTTCGTTAGAAAAGCAAAATTAATTATTTCAGCGATGCAAACCCTTTTTGTCAAATTTTTGATAATTTTTTTAAACCCTGCCCACACCAACTTTTGCTTGTTTATCTTAACTTTACGGCTATTAGCAAAAATTTTTAAAACACTCATTTTTTTGCTTTTATCAAAAAGCCTAAAAACACAAAAATGGGGTAGTGTTATCATTTGCTTTACTGGGTCAAAAACGACCCTTTTTTCGTGCTAAGGGGGCCCGTCAGGAGCTTTCAAGTCCTGCTTGAGCTTTTCTCACGACACAGCCTTAGTCCGTGTTTTTGCGGGCGGCCGCCCAAAATTTCTTTTTTTTATTACCTTTAAAAATTACCCTTTTATTATATCTTTTTATAGGCAACAACTTAAACACAGAGCAGTGTGACGTTAACGTGTCTTGCCCTGTTCGGCAAAGACGTGCTTTTATTTTATGTAAAATTTAATTTCGTTAGTTTTTTTTTATCGATGGGGGTTGTTTTTGCCATCTTCTCAGGTTTTTATTTCTGGATTCGCAAAATAACAGGGCAACGCTACCCAGAAGTTTTAGCCAGAATTCATTTTTGGCTTTTTTTTATCGGGGTTAACGTTACCTTTTTTCCGATGCATTTTTTAGGGCTTGCTGGAATGCCGCGACGCATTCCCGATTACCCCGACGCTTTTGCAGGCTGAAACACGTTGGCTTCGTTTGGTTCTTATATTTCTTCTTTGGCTACGCTTCTTTTTATTTTTATTGCGTACATTACATTGGTTGAAGAACAGGACTAGTTCTGCCTTTGGCAAAATTTTTATGTTTTGAATAGCACAAACATGACATTTTTAAAAAGTTTAATTACAAGCGATTTTTCTTCAGTTAACCCGATGTTTTTAAAAAAAGAAACTGCGCCTATTAGAGCAACGGCCGGGTTCTCAAAACAACAAATTTATGCAACCTTAGACCTTTTAACGTTAAACCGAAGCCTTAAGCAATTTATTCGGACATTGCAGTTTTTTAATAAAAAAAGAGGACTTTTTACCCTTTTTATTAAAGATGCCCATTTTTATTTTTTAGCGTCCGAGTTTTTATCGGCACTGATCAAGCCGGCGCGGCTGTTTGTACGCTCCGAAGTTAGGAAATCGGACGTGTTACCGCTGGGTCGTAAGTTTGCTAATCCTGCCCTTTTGTTGGACAAAGAGTTTTCCTCAACAAATTATTTAAAAAAATTTCACCAAAATAATTATCGTTTAATAACAAGCATAGACCTAACCCAAAACATGGCTAATTACGGTCGTTACCACACACAAAATGATTTGTTGTCTATGGAAAAACGCACATATACAGCAGTTCTTTTGAGGGGGGTTTTGAAAGTCCCGGCAGGCCCGCTTAAGCCGCGATTTAAAAAGAAAAACATCAAAAAAGTGGAGGCTCACATGAAAGCTTTTATTCAAAAAACAGTAAAACTGCTGCCAGGGCAAACATCGGCTATTTCAAAAAAGAAAAAAAAAATAAAAACGATCAATAAAAAAAAGTTTAAAGTTGTAAACGGGGTTTTTACAAAACTTGAGCTTTTCAAACAAAAACAGGCTTTATCTTTTACGGAATGAGGCCCGTTTAACGAAAAATCTGTAGAAAAAAAAATAGCCTATCTTAAAATGACCTCAACAACCACCATAAAAAAAAATTAATGACTGCCTACTTATTATGCTTAATGCTTTTGGTTTGTATCAGTTTTTTGTTGTTTTGAATTGACGGCGGCACGTTTGGCTTTAGCAGCGTTAAAAATCTTGATGATTTTGGACGCTGGTTCGCTGATAAACAAAGGCGCAAGCTTTTTATCAGTTGCCTATATCGCGCGAGCGCTATAGCTTTAGCCCTAAATGTTTTGCTAAAAAGCCTATAATTCTCAACACAAAAAGTGCGACGCATTCTCAAATATCAATATTATGGAGCACGCGACATTAAACCAAAATGTTACCGCGTTAAAATTTTGAAATCAAAAAAACAAAAATGAAAACTTTTTATTAAAAAACAGGGTTGATTTATTAAAAAATTGTTGCGAAAAGCAAAATGAGTCCGGAAAAATAAAAAAAAATGAACCTATTTACGCCGTCGTAAAAAGTCAAGCACGCGCAGGTTCCGCCGAAAGGTTTGGCGCAAAAAAGTTAGAATAAAAAATTATTTAAAGACCTATGTCAAACGCTCTCGTTGGCTTAGGATTAAAAAGGCAAACGCCGCTTTTCTTTTTCGCAGGAAATTTTACATGAATTTTGAAAAGTTCTTTAGCCAAAGCTACTTAAAAAGTGAAATTGCAAACCCTAAAAACAAAAATCGATCTGTGTCAGTAAAATCTTTTGTAATTAAACCTTTGTTTAATTACGCTGTTTTACTTTTTCGCGCGGGTCTGCTTTCAACAGTTCACGAAAGCATAAGTCATTTCAGGGCAGGCCGTGCTTTTAAAAACTCAAAAAAAATTAAGCACCCGCATGCTCTGGTGCTTGGTAGCTTTTATGGAACTCCAGCGACTAAATCTTTAACGCCGGGTGTGCCCCTTAAAAGCTTAAGAAAAAAATATAATAAAAAGCTGCTTCTGTTATTGTTTGTGGAGCTTGACTATTACGCTAAAAGTTTTATTGTTGTAAAAAACCTGTCAGATTTAAAAAATAAAGAGTGCTCGCTTTTAGCCAACTAAACGCTAAAACTCTTGGGGCATTGTGTAGAGGTATCATGTTTGGTTTGGGACCAAAAGAGGTCGATTCGATTTCGGCTGCCCTAAAGCTATGCTTTTAAAAAAAAAAGATCTTAACAAAGGACTAAAAAATTTTACATTAAATTTTGGCCCCCAGCACCCTGCCGCCCACGGGGTTTTAAGGCTTATTCTCGAGCTGGAGGGGGAAAATGTTAACCGCGCCGACCCCCATATTGGACTGTTGCACCGAGGAACTGAAAAGCTAATCGAGTACAAAAATTATTTACAGGCATTGCCCTATTTTGATCGTTTAGATTATGTTTCTATGATGGCCCAGGAGCACACTTACTCCTTGGCTGTTGAAAACATTGCCGGCATTAAAGTGCCCCGCCGCGCTCAAATTATTCGCGTTATTTTTTTAGAGATTACCAGAATTTTGAATCATTTGCTGGCCGTTGGTTGTCACGCAATGGACGTTGGTGCGATGACACCTTTTTTGTGAGCGTTTGAGGAACGTGAAAAATTAATGGAATTTTACGAGCGTGTTTCTGGTGCCAGAATGCACGCAGCCTACATAAGGCCTGGGGGTGTCAGCGCGGACATTCCGTTGGGCTTTTTAGATGATTTGTACATTTTTTTATCTCAATTTGCGCTGCGCCTGGACGAGATGGAAGAAATGCTTACAGACAATAGAATTTGAAAGGAAAGGTTGGTTCAAATTGGGTGCGTAACAATAAAAACGGCACTCGATTGGGGCTTTACTGGGGTGATGCTGCGTGGATCAGGTCATTCCTGTGACCTAAGAAAAAATCAACCCTATGAAATTTACTCAGAGTTAAATTTTATGGTGCCGCAAGGCACTGCCGGCGATTGCTTTGATCGCTACGTAATTCGCATGGAGGAAATGCGGCAGGCTCTTGTAATTATTAAACAATCCCTTGGTCTTTTGGAAGGAGGGCCTGTTCGCAGCGCAAATTACAAATTTTGCGCACCAAGTCGGTTGGAGTTAAAAAATTCAATGGAGGCTGTTATTCATCATTTTAAGTTTTACACTGAAGGTCCCGTTGTTAAAAGCGGCGAAACTTACGCAACAACCGAAGCGCCAAAGGGCGAGTTTGGCGTTTATTTAATTTCAGACAACACCGGAACACCCTTTCGCTGTAAAATAAAAGCGCCGGGGTTTGCACATTTACAGGCCTTAGACACCATGGTAAAAGGACACATGGTCGCTGATATTGTTACTATTATTGGTACACAAGATATAGTTTTTGGAGAAATCGATAGATAAATAAATAAAAATAAACCATGTTAATAATCATTTACACTATTCTTATTGCTAGCATTTTTTTTTTGTACTTTTTTAATGAACTTGAGCTAAAAAAAGTAAAAATTTTTTCTTTACGCGCGTCGGGTTTGGTGTTAATTCTTACCTCCTTGTTGACTGCAAATTTTGACACAAATCAACATTTTTTTCAAAACGTTTTTACAGCAAATTTTGGTTCTTCCTTTTTAAACTTAAATTACACTTTCGGGCTCGATGGAATTTCAATTTTATTTTTTTTTTTGAGTGCTTTTTTAATTTTTATTTGCCTTTTGTTTATTTGGGAGGACCCGGCCTTTAAAAATTATGCCATTAATTTATTTTTAATTGAGCTTTTTTTATTAGTTATTTTTTCAACCCTTGATTTGTTTGTTTTTTATGTTTTTTTTGAAGCAATTTTAGTTCCGATGTTTTTAATTATTGGCGTGCACGGTTCCCGAGAACGAAAAATCAGGGCTGTTTACCTGTTTTTTTTCTACACTCTTTGCGGGTCGATTTTAATGTTAATAAGCATTTTGTACATTTACGTCATCGCTGGTACTTTAAACATGGAGTACCTAAGCTCTTGAAAATTTACAGAAACCGAGCAGCTTTTCCTGTGGGTCACCTTTTTTTTATCTTTTGCTTCTAAAATTCCGATGTTTCCTTTTCACATTTGGTTGCCTGAAGCTCACGTTGAGGCGCCGACGGTCGGCTCGGTTCTACTTGCAGGAATTCTTTTAAAGCTTGGGGTTTACGGCTTTTTGCGCTTTAGTTTTGTTCTTTTTCCGGACGCTTGCTTGTTTTACTCACCGTTGGTCTATTTGCTGTCAATTTTAGGTGTTGTTTATGCTTCTTTAACAGCAATAAGACAAACCGACATGAAAAGAATTGTAGCCTACTCTTCGGTGGCTCACATGAACATGGTTACACTAGGCATTTTTAGTTTTAATGTAATCGGTTTTGAAGGGGCCTTGCTTCAAAGCTTAAGTCACGGTTTTGTCGCAGGTGGTATGTTCCTGTTAATTGGCATTTTGTACAGCAGGTATCACTCCCGTTTTATTTATTATTACGGGGGGCTTGTGCACACGATGCCAGTTTTTTGTTCTTTTTTTTTGATTTTTACGCTTGCAAATATTGCGTTACCCGGCACAAGCAGTTTTGTCGGTGAATTTTTAATATTAGTGGGCATTTATAAAAACAACGTGTTTGTTTGCAGTTTAAGCGCACTTGGAGTTATTCTGTGTGGTTCTTACTCGCTTTGGCTCTATAATCGCGTGGTTTTCGGTAACCTTAAAATCGAGTACACAGCCTCGTTTAAAGATTTAAGCGAAAGAGAATTTATGGTTTTATTACCTATTGCTTTTTTTATTTTTGTAATGGGTTTTTATCCTTCTGTTTTCCTTGCTTATTTTCACTTTTCGTGCAGCGCACTTGTTTTTTAATTAAATGTTTTTTGCCGCATTGTTTTGTCTGGACTCAGTAGGTTTTTATTAGCCTCAGGACGTTTTTGTCGTTTTTGTGTAATTTATATTATGCCTCGAACCCAAAAACTACGTTTCGGCGCTGACTTTAAATTGTGTCGCGGTTTTGGCGACACTTTTCTCCCAGCCCCCGTTTTATCCAGTGTTTTACTTGACATTAGCCAAGATTTTTTATTAGCATCGATTTAATTTTTTAAAACGACAAATTTTGTGATTTTCGCAAAAAGCCTAAAAACGTGAAAATTAAGCAGTGCTGCGATTGACGTTATAGGGTCAAAAAAGGTCATTTTTGGTCATGCAAGGGGGTCCATCAGCAAAACTGTTAGTCGGCGACACTTTTCTCTTAGCCCTTGTTTTAAGCAGCGTTTTAATTGACATTAGCTAAGATTTTTTATCGACATAAATTTAATTTTTTAAAACGACAAATTTTGTGATTTTTGCAAAAAGCCTAAAAACGTGAAAATTAAGCAGTGCTGCGATTGACGTTATAGGGTCAAAAAAGGTCATTTTTGGTCATGCAAGGGGGTCCATCAGCAAAACTGTTAGTCGGCGACACTTTTCTCCCAGCCCCTGTTTTAAGCAGTGTTTTAATTGACATTAGCCAAGATTGTTTATCGACATAAATTTAATTTTTTAAAACGACAAATTTTGTGATTTTTGCAAAAAGCCTAAAAACGTGAAAATTAAGCAGTGCTAGGATTGACGTTATAGGGTCAAAAAAGGTCATTTTTGGTCATGCAAGGGGGTCGCAAAACTGTTAGTCGGCGACGCTTTTCTCCCAGGTCTCGTTTTATCCAGTGTTTTAATTGACATT
>Ga0207971_100209_pt1 | contig 21304 bp, 19 predicted proteins | sample LakWasMet56_HOW8_2_FD_183890 | JGI IMG/M metagenome (GOLD analysis project Ga0207971, IMG submission 183890) | Freshwater sediment methanotrophic microbial communities from Lake Washington under simulated oxygen tension - Sediment Metagenome... | ecosystem: Environmental > Aquatic > Freshwater >... | reverse complement strand
CGTTCGGCTCCCCTTCCCCTCTGTCCGTGCCGAGGAGCACAGCTTCAGGCGGATCAGGGCCGCGCGCTGTTTGAGCGAAACGCAGTGAAGCGAGTTTGCGCGGACCCCGCCTGAAGCGAGCACCGCAGGTTGCCCCGAAGGGGTCACGGACAGCGGGGTCGCCTTCTCTTTGGTGTCTTTCTCTTGGCGACGCAAGAGAAAGATACTGCGCCGCCGGGCGCACATCCCGGCATGCGGCCTTGGCAAAGGCAAGCTGCCATTAAAACGATGATGAACCCGGTGAATCTATCGGCCGCTGCGCCACGCCTCCGGCGCTTGCGAACTCCAGCGTTGGGCAAACATCAGGCAAGAGGTTGATTGAACGTATCTCATAGGATACAGACAGGCTTGCCCGTGGCAATCCCGGCCAGCATCGCCATCTGACGGAGGGTGTCTCCGAGCTGAAGATGGATGCAGGGCCTGGGTACCGGGTTTACTACACCGAAAGGAATGGCGAACTCATCGTCCTTCTTGTTGGTGGAGACAAATCCAGTCAGCAAGAAGACATCAGGGCCGCTATTGCACTGGCCCGAAACCTTTAGGAGCTGGACTGCGCCCCCAATGCCTGCGCCAGTGCCTGCGCGAATGCCTGCCCATGCCTGCACCAATGCCTGGACCAATGCCTGAAAAACATAACAAAATGACCGCTAGCGCATACCCATAAATCTTTTAAAGCTATCAAATAAATAGTATTTAGGTGCGCTCAGGCGTGCTTCTTTACCCAGGCCATGTAGGCGTCCAGCCAGGTCTGCACGAATTTCCGGCTGGTCTCGCCGATCTCGCCGTCGGCGCCAAACAGACCTTCCTTGGCCTGGATGAAGGCCTCGGGCTGGCCCAGCGTGGGCATGTCCAGGTAGGCCAGGATGTTGCGCAGGTGCTGCTGAGCCAGCGCGGTCCCGATGGCGCCACCGGACACGCCGATGACGCCGGCGGGCTTGCCTGCCCAGGCACTCGTGCCGTAGGGGCGCGAGGCATGGTCTATGGCGTTCTTGAGCACGCCCGGCACCGAGCGGTTGTATTCGGGGGTCACGAAGATCACCCCCTGCGCAGCTGCAATTTCCGACTTCAGGCGGCGCACCGGCTCTGCCTGCCGGGCGTCGTCGTCCTGGTTGTAGAGCGGGAGATCGTCAATCCGGGGCATGGTGAACCTGCAGCCGGCTGGCGCCATTTGGGCCAGCGCCTGGGCCAGGCGGCGGTTGAAGGATTCTTTGCGCAGGCTGCCGACGAGCACGGCAATGGTGATGTCACTCATGGAAATTCTCCTTGCTGAGGGCGGCCGCCAATGGCCACCGGTGCGCAGCATGATAGGCCGCGCGCCGGTCTGGCGCCGACCCATCGAGAATGAATTCGCTATTAATTAAATAGCTTATAACGCTTACCCAATAAGCGCTAGAGCCATTTTCTATTCAAAGTTTTCCCCCGATGGGTCTGCCCACTGCGCGGCGCGGTCCTACACCCGCAGTGCCACGTTGTTGAGCTTGTCCAGCCGCTCGGGCCAGCGGCCCGTCTGCGCCGACTGGAGCAGGATGCGCGTCCAGGCCACCCAGGCGTCCCAGGCCACGCGCTTGTCCCAGGCGTTGCCCCAGGCGCTGAACTGCTGCAGCGCGCTGGCGGCCGCCTGCTCTGCATCGGCGTTCCTGCCGGCCGAAAGGTAGAGCTGCGCCAGCACCATTTGCGGCTCGCCCACAAACGGGTTGTGGCGCACCGCCTGCTCCAGCACCGCGGTCGCTACGTCCAGGTCGACCAGCGGCTGATCCTGCTGAATGACCGACCAGTACAACGCGGTGGCGGCCGCCTCGTCGGCAGCACCCAGCGCCTGCCGGCAGTGGTCGAACACCGGCGGCGTCGGCAGCAGGCCGCTGAGCGCCGGATGCGCCAGCGCGCGCCCCAGCAGCGAGATCTGGTGCAGCATGCGCCCGCTGGGTCGCATCGGGCCGGGCCAGAGCGACGCGGCCCAGTGCACGTTCTGCGGGCGGTGCTCCACCTTGGGAAAGCGCGAATAGATGTCGTCCTGCCAGCTGAACCACTGCTCGATGGTGTCGGCCATGCTGACCACGATGAAGGCTGCCACCTGATGGGCGGTGAGCCGGTGCTCGCCCGAGGCGTCCTGGAGCAGCACGCTGCCGTCGGCGGCGATCGCGCCCTCCAGCACGCGCTGGACAAACTGCGCGCGCGGGCGCTGGCAGAACAGAAACACCAGCTCTTCCGCCTCTGCTCCCACCAGCTCACGCAGGCGCGCGCGCTCGCTGGCCGGATCGAACTTCACCAGATCGACAAAGGCGTTGCCGTACACGCTGTGCAGCAATCCCAGGAGCCGCACCTCGTGCGGTTGCTGCCACAAGGCCAGCGAACGCGCCACGCCCACCAGGTGGTGGCGGAAGGTGCCGGCCTTGTGCCAGTCCTGGCCCACACCGCGTGCCAGCACGGTGGGCAGCACGGGCGCCAGATCGGCATCGCCCGCCAGCCAGTCCTCGTCGAGCAAGGTCTGGGCGCGGGCAAACAGGTCGGAATCCAAAGTCTGAAACAGGGGGTTCATGGCAAAGCATTCGCGGCAAGGAACAAGGCGCCAGTATGGCCGGCCATCCACCGCACCGCCACTGCGGCAGTGGCGGCGCGCTAGGGTGCGCACCAATGCGGGCTTGCCAAGCTGACGCTACAGTCGCTCGTTCGTGGTGGCGCCGATGCGGCGCTGCCTTCTCGAACGAAAAATCCGGAGACACCGATGAAGCACCTCATTTCCGCCCTGCCCCTGCCGCGCCGCACCCTCGTGCTCGGCGCCCTGGCCAGCGCCACGCTGCCGTTCTCGCGCCTGGCGCTGGCGCAGCAAAAGTTCATCAACGTGCTGACCGGCGGCCAGAGCGGCGTGTATTACCCCATGGGCGTGGCGCTGTCGCAGATTTACGGCAAGGCCATGCCCGACGCCAAGGTCACGGTGCAAGCCACCAAGGCCTCGGCAGAAAATCTCAATCTGCTGCAGGCAGGGCGCGGTGAAATCGCCTTCACGCTGGCCGATTCGCTGTCTGACGCCTGGAGGGGCGACAAGGACGCGGGCTTTGCCGCCCCGCTGACCAAGCTGCGCGCCATCGCCGGCATCTATTCCAACTACATCCAGATCGTGGCCAGCGGCGACTCGGGCATCAAGACCATGGCCGACCTGAAGGGCAAGCGCATCTCTGTGGGCGCGCCCAAGTCGGGCACTGAACTGAACGCGCGCGCCATCCTCAAGGCGGCCGGCCTGGCCTACAGCGACTTCGCCAAGGTGGAATACCTGCCCTTTGGCGAGTCCGTCGAGCTCATGAAAAATCGCCAGCTGGATGTAACGCTGCAATCGGCTGGGTTGGGCGTATCGTCCATTCGCGACCTTGCCACGAGCGTCAAGATCGTGGTCGTGCCAGTGCCCGCCGAGGTGGTTGCCAAAGTCGGCGATGCTGCCTACCAGCCCGCCGTGATACCGGCCAACACCTATGACGGCCAGACCGCCGACGTGGCCACGGTAGCGATCCGCAACTTCCTGGTCAGCCACACGGGCGTCTCGAACGACGACGCGTACATCCTCACCAAAAGTCTGTTCGAGAACCTGCCCACCATGGTGGCTGCACACAACGCCGCCAAGGCCATCCAGCGCGACACTGCAATGCAAGGCACCACCGTGCCCTTCCACCCTGGCGCCGAGAAGTACTACCGCGAAGCAGGCGTGCTGAAATGAGCGCTCCCACGGACGCCCTGGCAGCGCAAGCCGCCCACAACGCCCAACTGCAGACACCCGACGAGGGCTCCCCCGCCTTCGTCGGCGCCTTGTTCTGGGTGGCCGTGGTTTTTTCTGTTTTCCAGATCGTTACCGCCGCGTTCAGCCCACTGTCGAGCACCGTGGTGCGGGCGGTGCACGTGGGTTTTCTGCTGCTGGTGACCTATGTGCTCTACCCGCCCGCGCGCCAGCATTGGCTGGGCTGGTGCATCGGCGCCGTGGCCTTTGCCACCGGCCTGTACCACTGGGTGTTCGAGGCTGAGCTGGTGCAGCGCGCCGGCGAGCTGACCAGCGCCGACATGGCCGTCGGCGTGCTGGTGATTGCCCTCGTCTTCGAGGCCGCGCGCCGCATCATGGGCATTGCGCTGCCGCTGGTGTGCGCCACCTTCCTGCTCTATGGGCTGTTTGGCCAATACCTGCCGGGCGGGCTGGCGCACCGGGGCTACGGGCTCGACCAGATCGTCGGCCAGCTCGGGTTTGGCACCGAGGGCATCTACGGCACGCCGACCTATGTGTCGTCGTCGTACATCTTTTTGTTCATCCTGTTTGGCGCCTTTCTGGAGCAGGCCGGGATGATCACCCTGTTCACCGACTTTGCCCTGGGCCTGTTTGGCCACACCAAGGGCGGGCCGGCCAAGGTGGCTGTCGTGTCTTCGGGGCTGATGGGCACCATCAACGGATCGGGCGTAGCCAACGTGGTCACCACCGGGCAGTTCACCATTCCGCTGATGAAACGCTTTGGCTACAAGGCCGAGTTTGCTGGCGGCGTCGAGGCCACGGCCAGCATGGGCGGGCAGATCATGCCGCCGGTGATGGGGGCGGTGGCCTTCATCATGGCCGAGACCATCGACGTGCCCTATGTCGAAATTTGCAAGGCCGCTGCCATTCCGGCGCTGCTGTATTTCTTCACGGCATTTGTGATGGTGCACCTGGAGGCGGGCCGGCGCGGGCTGCTCGGCATGCCCAAAGACCAGTGCCCCAACCCCTGGACCGCCATCCGCCTGCGCTGGTACCTCATCCTGCCGCTGGCGGTGCTGGTGTGGCTGCTGTTCTCGGGCTACACGCCGCTGTTCTCGGGCATGGTGGGGCTGGCGCTCACGGTGGTGCTGATCTTTGGCGCCGCCATGGCGCAGCGCTTTGGCACGCGCGTGCTGCAAATCATCTTCTGGGTGCTGATCGGTCTGGCCGCCTCGTCGTTTTTCAAATACGGAGTCAGTGCCATCATCGCGCTGGCGCTGGGCATGGCTCTGGTGCTGTGGTTCCTCCAAGGCGGCAAAGCCACTTTGAAGACGGCCCTGAACGCGCTGGCCGAAGGTGCCAAGCACGCCCTGCCTGTAGGTGTGGCGTGCGCACTGGTCGGCGTCATCATTGGCGTGCTGACGCTGACCGGCGCGGCCACGCTGTTCGCCGGATACATCATCCAGTTGGGCCAAAGCAGCCTGCTCCTGAGCCTGGTGCTGACCATGCTGGTGTGCCTGGTGCTGGGCATGGGCATTCCGACCATTCCCAACTACATCATCACCAGTTCCCTGGCCGCGCCCGCGCTGCTCGAACTGGGCGTGCCGCTGATCGTCTCGCACATGTTCGTCTTCTACTTCGGCATCATGGCCGACCTCACGCCGCCGGTGGCGCTGGCGGCGTTTGCGGCCGCGCCAATTGCGCGCGCCTCGCCCATGAAGATCGGTTTTGAGGCCATGCGCATCGCCATCGCCGGCTTCGTCATCCCATACATGGCGGTGTATGCGCCGGCGCTGATGCTGCAGGGCGACGGGGGCTGGGGCGCCACGTTGTACATCGTGTTCAAGGCCATCATCGCCATCTTGCTATGGGGCGGGGCGGCCACTGGCTACTGGATCCAGCCCCTCGCTTGGTGGGAGCGCGTGTGGGCTCTGGTTGCCGCAGGGTTTCTGGTTGCAGCACTGCCGGCCACCGACGAGATCGGTCTGGGCATGGCCCTGCTGCTGGCGGCCTGGCACGCGCTGCGCGTGCGCCAGGCGAACCGGGAACAGCAGGCAACCGCCTGAGGCAGAGCGTTGCTTGCAGCCCTCTGCCTGGCGGCAGGCGCACTCACCATGAGCCTGCCGGCCACGCATTTCACCCTGCGCTGGCAGCATTCCATCGAGAAAATCTGGTGGGAAGAAGACTACGCGCTGGCCGGACCCTGGCTGGTCATCACCGGCGCGCGCATTCGCGGTTCGGGCGCGGGCATGGATCCGCCGGATGGCGCCTGGCTGGATCATGGCGTGTGGCATTACCGCCTGGCCGACCCCTGGCGCCGCGAAGTGGTCCTGGCGCGCTCGCCCTATGTGCGTGACTACGATCTGTGCCTGGACGAAAAATGCATCCCCCTCTCCCACTGGATTGCCGTCTCTTCCGGTACCACCACGCTGCGCGCCTGCGGCGCGCACGATGCCCACCCCTGAGAGCCTGCTCAAAGCTTCTTCATGATCCAAGGCGAACCCCCAATACCCTCATGAGTATCTCCACCCACTACACGGTCGAACAAGAACAGGCCTGGAACAGCCGCCAACTCGAGGTCCCCGTGGCCGCACCGCGCTTTCATGTCTGGACGTACGCGACCCCCACGGTCGTGCTGGGCTGCTCGCAGCGGGCACTGCACGCCGAAATTGCCTGCAAGCTGCCACAGGGGCTGGCGCTGGTGCAACGCCCCTCGGGCGGCGGCGCGGTGCTGACCGGGCCCTGGCTGGTGGGCGTATCGGTGGTGCTCCCCGTAGTCCACCCCTGGGTGCGCGGCGGCCTGGTGGACAGCTACCGCGAACTCGGCCGGCTGCACGCCGCTGTGCTGGCGGGCCTGGGCATCTCCTCCCGTGCCCTGCCGCCGGCCGAGGTTGCACAGGCCAACGCGGCTCTGGGCGCCAGCGTGGACTGGGCCTGCTACGGGAGCCTGGCCCCCTGGGAGCTGATCGACGCGCGCGGCCGCAAGCTCGTCGGCCTGGCGCAGCGGCGCCAGCGCAACGGCATCCTGCTGGTCGCCGGCACGCTCATCCAGGTGCCCGACTGGCCCTTGCTGTGCACCGCTCTCGGACACCCCGAGGACGCGCCCGCCATGCGGCGGCGCACTGTGGCCTGCGAGGAGCTGACCGAGCGCCCACCCTCGGCGGCCGCACTCGTGGCGGGCCTGGAGCACGCGCTGGCGCTGGCCTTGCCGGACGCCGCCCGCCCGCAGCCGGCATCGGCTCACTTGGCGTAGATGCGGTCAAAGCTGGCGCCATCGGCAAAATGCTCTTTCGACGCCTTGACCCAGCCGCCAAAGGCTTCGTCGATGGAGAACAGGCGCAGCGCCGGAAACTGTTTGGCGTACTTGGCCTGGGCGGCGGGCGACACCGCCGGCCGGTAGAAATGCTTGCCGGCGAGGTCCTGGCCTTCTTCGGAATACAGGTACTTCACGTAGGCCTCGGCCGCGGCCCGCGTGCCCTTTTTGTCCACCACCTTGTCCACTACCGTGACCGCCGGCTCGGCCAGGATGCTGATTGAGGGCAGGACGATTTCCACCTGATCGCCGAACTCCTTCTTCAGCAGGTGCGCCTCGTTTTCCCAGGAAATGAACACATCGCCCTGGGCGCGCTGGGCGAACGTGACGGAGGAACCGCGCGCGCCCGAGTCAAGCACCGGCACATTGGCAAACAGCTTGCGGATGAAGGCCTCGGCCTGGGCATCGCTGCCATATTTGCGGCGGGCGAATTCCCATGCCGCCAGGTAGTTCCAACGCGCCCCGCCCGAGGTCTTGGGGTTGGGCGTGATCACGCTGACGCCTGGCTTGATCAGGTCGTCCCAATCGCGGATGCCCTTGGGGTTGCCCTGGCGCACCACCAGCACGATGGTCGAGGTGTAGGGCGAAGCGTTGTGCGGCAGGCGCTGCTGCCAGTTTGCGGGGATCAGCTTGCCAACGGTGCACAGCGCCTCGGTGTCCCAGGCGAGCGCGAGCGTGGCCACGTCGGCCTCCAGCCCATCGATGATGGAGCGCGCCTGCTTGCCCGAGCCCCCGTGCGACTGTTTGAGGGTGAGTTCCTGCCCGGTCTGCGCCTTCCAGTAGCGGGCGAAGGCGCGGTTGAAATCGACGTAGAACTCGCGTGTCGGGTCGTAGGAGACATTCAGCAAGGTGAGACCCTGCGCACGCGCCGGCCCCGACGCTGCGGCAAAGCCGCCGGCAAGGGCCAGGGTCAAAGGAATCTTGATAAAGTGGCGCCGATTTCGCATGGAGAACCTTGAAGTAGTTGAGCGCGGTATCCGTCACCGCTGAACGCATTCTTGAGAACCTCTTTAAAAACTGGAACGAATAAAATTTCATTTTTTAATGGGCACAAGCACATAACCAATGGATAAGGACCCCTATGGCACGAATGGTTAACTGCATCAAGCTCGGCAAGGAAGCCGAAGGACTTGATTTCCCGCCCTACCCCGGCGAACTCGGCAAGCGCCTGTGGCAAAGCGTCAGCAAGGAAGCCTGGGCCGCGTGGCTCAAGCACCAGACCATGCTGGTCAACGAGAACCGGCTGAACCTGGCCGACGCCCGGGCGCGCCAGTACCTGGCGCGCCAGATGGAGCAGCATTTCTTTGGCGGCGGCGCCGATGCGGTGCAGGGCTACGTGCCGCCGAGCGCTTGAAGCACCGCTGCGGCACGCACCCCGGCGCCCTGTGAGGCGCCTTTTTCATTGGCGCATCGCATGACCACCCAAGACATCGCCTGGCTGCCCGACGGCACGCCCTACAGCCAGCGCTTTGGCGACCGCTACCAGAGTGAACAGGCGCTGGCCCAGGCACGCGAGGTCTTTCTGCACGGCTGCGGCCTGCCCCTGGCCTGGGCCGGGGCGGCGCAGTGGCGCATCCTGGAAGCCGGCTTTGGCTTTGGGCTGAACTTTCTTGCCACCTGGGCCGCCTGGCGCGCAGACCCCGAACGCCCGCGCCTGCTGCATTTCGTCTCACTTGAAGCCTGGCCGGTGTCGGCCGCCGATCTGTTGCGCGCCGCCGCACGCTACCCCGAACTGCTGCCGCTGGCACAGGAACTGCAGGCCCAGTACTGGGGCCTGCTGCCCGGCGTGCACCGCCTGTGGTTCGAGGGCGGCCGGGTGCTGCTGACCTTGTGCATTGGCGACGCGCAGGCGCTGCTGCGCCAGCAGCGCTGGGACGTGGACGCGGTCTACCTTGATGGTTTCAGCCCGCAGTGCAACCCCGAGCTCTGGAACGCGCACACCCTCAAGGCCGTGGCGCGCTGCTGCCACCGGGGCACGCGCCTGGCCACCTGGACCGTCGCGCGCGCCGTGCGCGATGCGCTCGTGCAATGCGGCTTCACGGTCGAGAAGGTGCCGGGCGCACTTCCAAAGCGCGACAAGCTCTGCGCCACCTTCGACCCGGCGTGGGAGCCGCGCGCCCGCCGCACGGCCGAGCCCGCAGCCGCGCCGCCGAAGCCGGCGCGCTGCATCGTGATCGGGGCCGGCCTGGCGGGCGCTGCCAGCGCCGCCAGCCTGGCGCGGCGCGGCTGGAGCGTGCGGGTGCTGGACGCCGCCGACGCCCTCGCGAGCGGCGCCTCGGGCCTGCCGGCCGGCGTGTTCGCGCCGCATCTCTCGCCCGACGACAACCTCTTCTCGCGCGTCTCGCGCAGCGGCGTGCGCGCCATGCTGCAGCAATCGGCGCAGCTGCTGCAGGCCGGGGTCGACTGGAGCCCGAGCGGCGTGCTGGAGAGCCGCCCGGCCACGCACCTGGGCCTGCCCGCCGACTGGCACAGCGGCCCGGGCACCGAATGGAGCCAGCGCGCCGCGGCGGAGCACCTGCACCTGGCCGGCCTGGCACCGCAGGCCACCGCCATCTGGCACGCGCGCGCCGGCTGGGCGCGCCCGGCGCGGCTGGTGGCGGCGCTGCTCGGCGAGCCGGGCATTGCCTGGCAGGCTGGGGCCAACGTGGCGCGCCTGGAATGCGTGCCGTCCAGCGCCAGCTCGTTCTGGAGGGCGCTGGACGCCCAAGGCCGCACGCTCGCCGAAGCCGAACTGGTGGTGCTCGCCGCCGGCCCGACCTGCAACGCGCTGCTGGCGGGCTTGTCGGCGCCACCCTTGCCACTGCAATCGGTGCGCGGCCAGCTCTCCTGGGGGGTGCAAGGCGCCGAGGCGCGCAGCCTGCCCGCTTTTCCCGTCAACGGCCACGGCGCGCTGGTGGCCCAGGTGCCGCTGGCCGGCGGCGGCCACGCCTGGCACGCCGGTTCGACCTTCGAGCGCGATGTGGCGCAGCTGCCGCTCTCGCCCGAGGAGCGCGCCGCCGCCCATGTACGCAACTGGCAGCACCTGGCGGAACTGCTGCCCGGCTCCGCCGCCACCCTGCAAGCGGCGTTTGACCCGGCCGCGTGCGACGCGCCCGGCGCTGTTCAGGCCTGGGCCGGCGTGCGCTGCACGGCGCACGACCGGCTGCCCATCGTCGGCCCGGTGAACGCCGCTGCCTTGCCCGGCCTATGGGTCTGCACCGCCATGGGCGCGCGCGGGCTGACGCGGGCCGTGCTGTGCGGCGAGCTGCTGGCGGCGCAGCTCCACGGCGAACCCCTGCCATTGGAGACACGGCTTGCGCGCGCGATGTCCAGCGAGCGGTGTCTGCCCGAGACGGCCCAGATCCCATCTCACTGAAATTGATATAAGCTTATTGGAATATGGGAAGCACCAAATAGTCGTTTGGTTTTATATGAACGCCCCCTAGAGTGGCGTCCATGCCCGATTTTGCGTTCATTCTTGCCGGTTTCCTGGTTGGCCTCATCGTCGGCCTGACGGGCGTGGGCGGCGGCTCACTGATGACGCCGGTGCTGATCTTTTTCTTTGGCTTCAAGCCGCACCTGGCCATTGGCACCGACCTGTTGTTTGCCGCCTTCACCAAACTGGGCGGCACGGTGAGCATGGCGCGCCAACGTCTGGTTCCCTGGAAGGCTGTGGCTCTGCTGTGCGCCGGCAGCATTCCCGCCGCACTCGGCTCGCTGTGGATGCTGCAGCGCCTGGGGCCCACCAGCGAGCATGTGCAGCACCTCATGACCAGCACCCTGGGCTTTGCCCTGCTGCTGACCGCTGCGGCCATGCTCTACAAGGTGCTGGCCTTCTCGGCGCAGCGCCAGGCTGCGGAGCAGGCCGCGCGCCAGTCCAGCGGTGTGGCCGCTACCCAGCCGCGCCACTGGAGCCTGCCCATCCTGCTCGGCGCCGTGATCGGGACCCTCGTCACCTTCACTTCTGTGGGTGCGGGTGCCATTGGCGTCACGGTGCTGCTGCTCGTCTTTCCGCATTTGCCGCTGCCGCGCATCGTTGCCGCCGACATTGCCTATGCCGTGCCGCTGACACTCGTCGCGGGCCTGGGCCACGCCTCACTCGGCTCGGTCGACTGGGCTTTGCTGGCGCAGTTGCTGGCAGGTTCGCTCCCTGGAATTTGGCTCGGATCGCGGCTGGTGTCGCGCACGCCCGAGCGCCTCATCCGCTCTGGCCTGTCGCTGCTGCTCGCGTGGGCCGGCGCCAAACTGGTTTTGATTTAAGAGATTCGTTGCCCATGTACCAATACACCGACTTCGACAAGCAATTCGTCAAGCTGCGCGCCCAGCAGTTCCGCGACCAACTCGAGCGCTGGGAGCGCGGGGAGCTGACCGACGAGCAGCTCTTGCCGCTGCGATTGCAAAACGGCTGGTACATCCAGCGCTACGCCCCCATGGCCCGCATTGCCGTGCCCTATGGCGAAATCAGCAGCACGCAGTTGCGCACGCTGGCGCATATTGCGCGCGAATACGACAAGCCCGCACCTGAACTGCTGGCGCATGCCCAGGCCACACAGGACGCCTTGCAGGACGCACAGCCCGGCGCGACGCTGCCCGCACCGCCGCTGCGCTATGGCTACGGCCACTTCACCACGCGCACCAACTGCCAGTTCAACTGGATTCCGCTGTCCCGCGCCGCCGACGTGATGGACCTGCTGGCCAGCGTGGGCATGCACGGCATCCAGACCAGCGGCAACGACATTCGCAACATCACCTGCGACGCGCTCGAAGGCATCGCCGCAGACGGCATCGTGGACTGCCGCCCGTTTGCCGAAATCACGCGCCAATGGAGCTCACTGCACCCTGAATTCAGCTACCTGCCACGCAAGTTCAAGATTGCCTTCAACGGCGCCGCGGAAGACCGCGCCGCGATCGGCTGGTACGACATCGGCCTGCAGGCACGCCTGGCCGACGACGGCAGCGTGGGCTTCACCATGAAAGTGGGCGGCGGCATGGGCCGCACGCCGGTCATTGGCAGCGTGGTGCGCGAATTTTTGCCCTGGGACCAACTGCTCAACTACATCGAAGCCGTGGTGCGCACCTACAACAGCTACGGCCGGCGCGACAACAAGTGGAAGGCGCGCATCAAGATTCTGGTCAAGAGCGAAGGCCAGAAATTCATCGACGCGGTGGAGAAGGAATACAAGGCCATCGTCGAGCTCGATGGCGCGCCACACACCATCACGCAAGCCGAACTCGACCGCGTCAGCAGCCACTTTGTGCTGCCGAAACTCAAGCCCGCCAACCTGCCCGCCAAGGTCAGCCCGCAAGGCCAGCTCTACCAGCGCTGGTTGCAGCAGAACGTGCGCGGCCACAAGCTGCCTGGCCTCAAGACCGTGACCTTGTCGTTCAAGCGCCCGGGGTCTAACACGGGCGATGCCGACGCTGACACCCTGAACGCTTTGGCGCAACTGGCAGAGCAGTTCAGCGCAGCCGAAGCACGCCTGACACACGAGCAAAACCTGATGCTGCCCTGGGTGCACGAGAGCGACCTGCCCGCGCTGTACGAAGCGGCCCGCGCGCTCGGCCTGGCCCAGCCCAACATTGGCCTGCTGACCGACATGATCATCTGCCCCGGCGGTGATTTTTGCTCGCTCGCCAACGCGCGCTCGCTGCACATTGGCGCCGCCATCACCGAGCGCTACCAAGATCTGGACGAGCTGTTCGACCTGGGCCCCATCGACCTGCACATGAGCGGCTGCATCAACTCCTGCGGCCACCACCACAGCGGGCACATCGGCATTCTGGGTGTCGATAAGGATGGCAAGGAGTGGTACCAGATTACGCTGGGCGGCGCCGACGGCTCCGAGCTTTCCGGCCCCGCCATCGGCGGCAAGGTGGTCGGGCCCTCATTCACGGCCGCTGAGGTGCCCGACGTGATTGAGGCACTGCTTGCCACTTTCCGCACGCTGCGCAAACCGGGCGAGTTTTTCATTGACGCGCTGCGCCGCGTCGGCCACGACCCTTTCAAGCAGGCGGCCAACAGCGCACGCCGCCCCAAGGCCGACCAGGAATCCCTGGCTGAGCAGAACTGAATACTATGAAAATAATAGCTTCTAACGCCCTACCCATAAGCGCTGGGACCGGAAAAACCTTGAAACTTTCCAACGACGCAGACCTCGCGGCGCTGGCAGCCAGCGGCGCGCTCGAAGGCGTTGATCGCATCGAGTTGGACTTCCCCAAATTCACCGACGGCCGCGCCTACAGCCAGGCCCTGTTGCTGCGCCGGCGCTACCGCTTTGCAGGCGACATCCGCGCCATGGGCGATGTGCTGATCGACCAACTGGTGCACATGTACCGCAGCGGCTTCACCAGCGCGGTGCTGGCCGAAGGAGTGGACGCCGCGGCCGCCGAGCGCCAGTTCGCGCGGTTCAGCGCGTTCTACCAGGGCGACGTGAACGAGCCGCGCCCTCTTTTTGCCCGTCAGGCGGCGCTGGAATCCGCATGAACAAGACTTCGACCCTGAGCCCACTGGCCGGCGCCGCCAAAGCGTCCGCCATTGCGCTGTACGCCAAACCCTCGCCCGGCTACGCCGCCAAATGCGCGCAGGCCGAAGCCCTGCTGCAGCGCGCCGCAGCCCTGGGCGCAGTCACGCAGGCCAACAGCCTGGGCGTGGAAGACATGGTCCTCACCGACATGATCCGCCGCCTGCAACTGCCGATCAGCGTGTTTGTGCTCGAAACCGGGCGCCTGCACACCGAAACCCTGGCGCTGCTGGAGCGCACCCAGGCGCTTGAAGGCGTCGAGGTGCAGGTGTTCCGCCCCAGGCAGGAGGCGGTGATCCAGTTCATCCGCACCCAGGGCCAGGACGCGATTTACAACAGCGTCGCCCAGCGCAAGCACTGCTGCGATATCCGCAAGATGGAGCCCCTGTCGCGCGCCCTGGCGGGAAAAAAAGGCTGGATCACCGGCCTGCGCCGCGAACAGTCGAACGCCCGGGCCGAAGTGCCCCAGGTGGACGAGAGCGAGCAGGCGAGCAAAGGCCTGACCAAGTTCAACCCGCTGGCCGACTGGACGCAGGGCGACGTCTGGCACTACGTGCTTGAGAACCGCGTGGACTACAACCCGCTGCACGACCAGTTCTACCCCAGTATCGGCTGCGCACCCTGCACGCGGGCGGTGACGGTGGGCGAAGACTTCCGCTCGGGGCGCTGGTGGTGGGAGGATGAGGCGGCGAAAGAATGCGGCTTGCATGTCAAGAAGCCCACACCGGCTCAACCCCAGAAACACAACGAGGAAACCCCCGCATGACCGCCCGCGCAGAACCCCAGCTGCTCAGCCAGCTCAGCAACCGCCACCTCGACGCGCTGGAAGAAGAGACCATCTTCATCCTGCGCGAAGTGGCCGCCGCCTTTGAGCGCCCCACCCTGCTGTTCTCCGGCGGCAAGGATTCGCTGGTGATGCTCCGGTGTGCCGAAAAAGCCTTTGGCGTGGGCCGCATTCCCTATCCGCTCTTGATGATCGACACCGGCCACAACTTCCCTGAAGTGACGGCGTTTCGCGACCTGCGTGCCGGCGAGCTGGGCGCCAAGCTCATCGTGCGCAGCGTGGAAGATTCGATGGCACGAGGCACCGTGCGGCTGGCGCACCCCGGCGAGCCGCGCAATGTCCACCAGTCGGTGACGCTGCTCGAAGCCATTGAAGAATTCCGCTTTGACGCGCTGATCGGCGGCGCGCGCCGCGACGAAGAAAAGGCCCGCGCCAAGGAACGCATCTTTTCGCACCGCGACAGCTTCGGCCAGTGGCAGCCCAAGGACCAGCGGCCCGAGCTGTGGACGCTGTTCAACACCCGCCTGGCGCCTGGCGAGCACTTTCGCGTCTTCCCCATCAGCAACTGGACCGAGCTGGACGTGTGGCAGTACGTCGAGCGCGAGCAGATTGCCCTGCCCTCGCTCTACTTCTCGCACCGCCGCCAGGTCGTGGACCGGCGCGGCATGCTGGTGCCCGTCACAGAGCTCACGCCGCCACGCGACGGCGAGCAGGTGCAAGAGCGCGACGTGCGCTTTCGCACCCTGGGCGACGTGACCTGCACCTGCCCGGTGGCCAGCCTGGCCGCCACGGCTGCCGACATCGTCATCGAAACCCTGGCCGCCGACATGAGCGAGCGCGGCGCCACCCGCATGGACGACCAGACCAGCGAAGCCTCGATGGAAAAGCGCAAGAAAGACGGGTATTTCTAATGAATGCTACTCAAAATATAGCTGATCGCGCTTATTCAATAAGCGCTAGCGGCCAAAAAGACCATAAATCTGAAGCCCCCACCAACCACGACGCCGCCCTGCGCTTCATCACCTGCGGCAGCGTGGACGATGGCAAGAGCACGCTGATCGGCCGCCTGCTGGTGGATACCAAAGCCGTGCTGCAAGACCACCTCGCCGGCGTCCAGCGCCAGGGTGAAACCGACCTGGCCCTGCTGACCGATGGCCTGTCCGCCGAGCGCGAGCAAGGCATCACCATCGATGTCGCCTACCGCTACTTCGCCACCGAGGCGCGCAAGTTCATCATTGGCGACGCACCCGGCCACGAGCAGTACACGCGCAACATGGTCACCGCCGCCAGCAGTGCCGACGCCGCCGTGGTGCTGGTGGACGCCACCAAGCTCGACTGGCAAAACCCCGTCCCCACGCTGCTGCCGCAAACCCGCCGCCACAGTCTGCTGGTGCACCTGCTGCGCGTACCGTCCCTGGTGTTTGCCGTCAACAAGCTCGACGCCGTCGCCGATCCGGCGCTCGCCTTTGCCCACATCAGCGCCGCACTGGCCGCCTTTGCGCAAGAGGCCGGCATCACCGTGCGCGCCACGGTGCCCGTCTCGGCGCTCAAGGGCTGGAACGTGGTCGATGGGCGCGCCGGCTGGTGCGACTACATCGGCCCCAGCCTGCTGCACATCCTGGAGCAATTGCCCAACACGGCACCCGACAACGGCCTGCCTTTTGCCTTCCCCGTGCAGTGGGTAGAAAAATTTTCGGGTTCCGCCGATACCACGCAGGGCCGGCGCGTTTTCTGGGGCCGCATTGCCGCTGGTCTGGCGCAGCCGGGCTCTGAAGTGCAGGTGTTTCCCAGTGGCCAGCGCGCCCGCGTGGCCCAGGTGCTGGACCGCACCCGCCAGCCGGGCGAAGTGGCCGCCGGCCACAGCGCCGGTATCGTGCTCGACCGCGAGATCGACATTTCGCGCGGCGACTGGCTGCTGGCCACAACGCCGCAGGTGCAAGGCAACGAGCAAGGCGACGGTTTCGACGCGCCCGAGCCGGCATCGCCCTGGCCCGCGCAAACGCTGCTCAGCTGCACCGTCGCCTGGCTGGACGAGCAGCCGCTGGTGGCTGGCCGCGTGTACCAATTGCTGCACGGCCACCGCTGGGTCAAGGCGCGGGTACAGCGCATCGTGCACGGCCTGGACATCCACACGCTGGCCGAGCACCCAGCCAGCGAGCTGGCGCCCAATGCCATTGGCCATGTCGAGCTGCAACTGCAATCGCCCCTGCCCGTCGCGCCGTATACGCGCTCACGCCAGCTCGGCGCCATGATTCTGGTGGACACCGCCAGCAACCGCACCGCCGGCGCCGTGCTGTTACGCTGAGGCGCATGGATGATCCAAGCTCCAGCCAGCCGCCGGTTTTCACCATCGGGCACTCGACGCGCAGCTTCGACGAATTTGCCGCTCTGCTCGCGCACGAGGGCGTGCAGCGCATCGTCGATGTGCGCAAGCTCACCGGCTCGCGCCGCTTTCCGCAGTTCAACGCTGACGCCCTGGCACCGGCGCTGCACGCGTGCGGTGTCGGTTACCAGCACATTGCAGCGCTGGGCGGCCGGCGCGGGCGCACCCTGGCCAAAGGCGAATCGTCGCCCAACGGCTACTGGACCAACGACAGCTTTCGCCGCTACGCCGACTACGCGCTTACCAAAGATTTCGCCGCCGGCATGGCCGAGTTGCGCGAAGCCAGCCAGGCCACTCGCTGCGCCGTCATGTGCGCCGAAGCCGTGTGGTGGCGCTGCCACCGCCGCATCATCACCGACTACCTGCTGCTGGAAGGCCGCGAGGTGCGCCACATTCTGGGCAAGGCGCACGCCGAACCCGCCAGCATGACCTCCGGCGCAGAACCCACCACGCTTGTTGGACAACCGGACCGCACCGCGCTGATCTACCCAAGCGCCGTACAGCGGTAACGGTTTCGGCGATATTGCAAGACCGTCAGGGTCATATGCGGACCTCTCAGTGCAAACCCTTAAAATAACCTCCTTCCGTTTCCGAACAACGAGCCAGCCATGACCCACGTCGTCTCCGAGAACTGCATCAAGTGCAAATACACCGATTGTGTGGACGTGTGTCCCGTGGACTGCTTCGTTGAAGGCCCGAACATGCTCGTCATCAACCCTGACGAGTGCATCGACTGCGCGGTGTGCGTGCCCGAATGCCCGGCCAACGCCATCTTTGCCGAAGAAGACCTGCCTCCCGACGAGCTGGCCTTCATCAAGATCAACGCCGAGCTGACCAATGCCCCCGGCTGGAAAGTCATCACCAAGCGCAAGGGAGCCCTCCCTGAAGCCGATGAATGGAACGGCAAGCCTGGTAAACGCAGCGATATAGTGAGGTAAACACCCTGCGTCGTTTCGCACCTGTCCCCTGAGGGGGACGCCGCTGGTGGACTGGCAAAGCCAGATCCACGGTGGCACTGGTGAACTTGATTCCCCCTGGGCCGCTAAGCGGTTTTCCCCCTGAAGGGGACGCCTCCATTGGACTGGCAAAGCCAGATCCACGGTGGCACTGGCTAAGGCAGGTGTGACTTGATACGCTGGTGCTCAATTTAAGGTCTGGAGGACTGGATGGAAAAGACGGATGCTGTCGTCATCGGCGCAGGCCCCGTCGGTCTGTTCCAGATTTTTCAGCTGGGCTTGCAAGGCCTCTCTTGCCACGTCATCGACGCCCTGCCGCATGCGGGTGGTCAGTGCGCCGAGTTGTACGGCGACAAAGCGATTTACGACATTCCCGCAATCAAGGTCTGCACCGGTCAGGAACTGACCGACCGCCTGCTGGAACAGATCGTTCCCTTTGCCCCGCAGTGGCACCTGGGCGAACACGCCGCGGTGCTGGAGCCGCAGCCCGGCGGCAGTTTCCTTGTGGAAACCTGCGGCGGTACCCAGCTGCACGCTCGCGCGGTTTTCATCGCTGCCGGCGTTGGCGCATTCCTGCCTCGCACGCTCAAGCTCCCCGGACTGGAAGCGTTTGAGGGCACCCAATTGCGCTACAGGCTCGACGATGGCGAAAACCTCGCCGGCCAGCACCTGGTGGTGCACGGCGGCGGCGAACATGCCGTGGCCACTGCCATCGCCTGCGCCACCGCACCAGAGCATTTGCGCCCCAGCCGCACCACCCTGCACCACCGCCGAGATGTCTTTGATGCGCCACCCGCCGCTCTGGACCAGCTGCGCGTTCTGCGTTCGGCGGGTCGCATTGAGGTGGCGATTGGCGTGGCGAACGGCATTGAGCAAGCGGCTGGCCACCTGAGTGCACTGATGCTGACCACGCCCGAGAGCACGCTGCTGCGCGTGCCGCTGGATCGGCTGCTGGTCCGCCTGGGTTTGGTGCCCCGCCTTGGGCCCATTGCGGACTGGGGCATGGCCCTGGAGCGCAAGCAGCTCGTGGTGGACCCCGCTACGTTCGCGACGAGCGTTCCTGGTATCTACGCTGTGGGTGACACCATCACTTACCCTGGCAAACGCAAGCTCATCGTCAGCGGTTTTCACGAAGCCACCCTCGCCGCCTTCGGCGCCGCTGAATGGTTGGCAGGGCAGAAGCTCCCACTGGAATACACCACCAGCAGTGCGCGATTGCAGAGTTTGCTGGGTGTCGGCGCCGCACGCAGCAACTCAGGCGGCCGGGCCGACTTGCAGCCCCAAGACGCATCGCTTGAGTCACGCGACTCAGAGGCTCCGTAGAGCAATCCAATTTCCCACATAGCAGAATGTATATTTCTTAATGCGAAATATAGGATGATGCACCGCATCATTTTTCCGGATTAGGGACAGAGTTCAGATTTCGCATCACGGAGAAAGAACTCTATGTTGTTGATTCTAAAAGAATAAATATAAGTCTTATATAAGACATAAGAGCTTGCACAGGTCTTGTAGAAGACTTAAAGTGATCTCCATGTCGCGCCCAGGCGCTCCCGTCATTTCAACACCCTCACGGAGTCTTTATGCCCCAATCCCTGACCCAACAACTGAGCCGCGAACAGCAAATTGCTGCACTCGAAAAAGAGTGGGCGCAAGACCCACGCTGGAAAGGCGTGAAGCGTGGCTACACCGCAGCGGATGTCGTTCGCCTGCGCGGCAGCCTGCAGCCCCAGCACACACTGGCCCAGCGCGGCGCTGAGAATCTGTGGGAAAAGATCAATGGCGGAGCCAAGAAGGGCTACGTCAATGCGTTCGGCGCTATCTCTGCCGGCCAGGCTATGCAGCAGGCCAAGGCCGGTTTGGAAGCCGTGTACCTGTCGGGCTGGCAAGTGGCAGCTGACGGCAACACGTCAGAAACCATGTACCCCGACCAGTCTTTGTACGCCTATGACTCGGTGCCCACCATGGTGCGCCGCATCAACAACACCTTCAAGCGCGCAGACGAAATCCAGTGGGCCCGCGGTATCAACCCCGGCGACCAGGAATTCATCGACTACTTCCTGCCTATCGTGGCGGATGCGGAAGCTGGCTTCGGCGGCGTGCTCAACGCCTTCGAGCTGATGAAAAACATGATTTCCGCAGGCGCTGCCGGCGTGCACTTCGAAGACCAGCTGGCGGCCGTAAAGAAGTGCGGCCATATGGGTGGCAAGGTGCTGGTTCCCACGCAGGAAGCTTGCGAGAAATTGATCTCGGCACGTTTCGCTGCCGACGTGATGGGCGTGCCCACCATTATCCTGGCCCGCACCGACGCTGAAGCCGCCAACCTGATCACCTCGGATCACGACGCCAACGACAAACCTTTCCTGACCGGCGAGCGTACGCAAGAGGGCTTTTACCGTGTCAAGAACGGCCTGGAGCAGTCCATCAGCCGCGGTGTGGCCTACGCTCCCTACGCCGATCTGGTGTGGTGCGAAACCGGCGTGCCCGATATCGGCTTCGCCCGCGAGTTCGCTCAAGCCGTACTGGGTGCCTGCCCTGGCAAGCTGCTGTCGTACAACTGCTCACCTTCTTTCAACTGGAAGAAGAACCTCAACGACAAGCAGATCGCTTCTTTCCAGGAAGACCTCTCCGCACTGGGCTACAAGTTCCAGTTCATCACGCTGGCCGGTATCCATATCAATTGGTTCAACACCTTCAAGTTCGCCAATGCCTACGCTGGCGGCGAAGGCATGAAGCACTACGTCAACATGGTGCAAGAGCCTGAATTTGCAGCGCGCGAGCAGGGCTACACCTTCGTGTCGCACCAGCAGGAAGTGGGCGCGGGCTACTTCGACGACGTGACCACGGTGATCCAGGGCGGCTCTTCCAGCGTAAAAGCCCTGACGGGTTCCACCGAAGAAGAGCAGTTCCACTGAGCTTTACTGAACTGCCCCTTGCGTGAGGGATGAGGAGACACGAAAAGGCCACCCACGGGTGGCCTTTTTTCCGCACTTGAGTTGAATGCGCCGATGTCCACCCCAAATCGCTCGATTTATGTCCGGTCAAACTGCCCCAGGCAGGACGGTTGGATTATGAAAATTCGGGTGTGATGGGGACGCGTGAGGCGGCCTCCTTCAGACGAAAGCTCTTGCCCCCGAGCTCCAGCATCGCGAGCGATGCATAAGCCAGGATCGTAGTGGTGGCCTCGCCCAGATGCTTGCGCCAGCAGCCCAGTCACGACCGCGGGGAGTACTCCAGGGTTATGACATGACGAGCCCAATGAGCCACGGGAGAGAATCTGGGTTGCGGCCCAGCCCAAGAAAGCCAATTCACGGCTCGGTTAAGGGATATGGATTCCAGAGGCAAGGTAAGCACGCGGTGATCCCATGTTGACCGTTACCGGCCGCCCGGTCATTGATCAGGCGCTCGCAGCTTGCCAACGATGCGGCAGCAATTCCTCCACCCGACTAGCCCTGTGCGTGGGCAGCCGCGTGAGCACATCCTTGAGGTAGACATAGGGGTCATGCCCGCTCATACGGGCCGACTGGACCAGACTCATCACCGCCGCCGCCCGTTGACCCGCGCGCAAGCTGCCGGCGAACAGCCAGTTGTTCCGGCCAATGGCTATCGGCCGGATCTGGTTTTCG
>Ga0207971_100202_pt1 | contig 23590 bp, 23 predicted proteins | sample LakWasMet56_HOW8_2_FD_183890 | JGI IMG/M metagenome (GOLD analysis project Ga0207971, IMG submission 183890) | Freshwater sediment methanotrophic microbial communities from Lake Washington under simulated oxygen tension - Sediment Metagenome... | ecosystem: Environmental > Aquatic > Freshwater >... | reverse complement strand
GATTGACGTTATAGGGTCAAAAAGGGTCATTTTTGGTCGTGCAAGGGGGTCCATCAGCAAAACTGTTAGTCGGCGACACTTTTCCCCCGGCTCCCGTTTTAGGCGGTGTTCTGGTTGACATTAGCCAAGATTTTTTATCGACACCAATTTAATTTTTTAAAACGGCAATTTTTTCGATTTTCGCAAAAAGGCTAAAAACGTGAAAATTAGGCAGTGCTAGGATTGACGTTATAGGGTCAAAAAAGGTCATTTTTGGTCGTGCAAGGGGGTCCCATCAGCAAAACTGTTAGTCGGCGACGCTTTTCTCCCAGGTCTCGATTTATCCAGTGTTTTAATTGACATTAGCCGAGATTTTTTATCGACATCAATTTAATTTTTTAAAATGACAAATTTTGTGATTTTTGCAAAAAGCCTAAAAACGTGAAAATTAAGCAGTGCTGCGATTGATGTTATAGAGCCAAAAAAGGTCATTTTTGGTCGTGCAAGGGGGTCCATCAGCAAAATTGTTAATCGGCGACACTTTTCTCCTAGCCCCCGTTTTATCCAGTGTTTTACTTGACATTAGCCAAGATTTTTTATTAGCATCGATTTAATTTTTTAAAACGACAAATTTTGTGATTTTCGCAAAAAGCCTAAAAACGTGAAAATTAAGCAGTGCTGCGATTGACGTTATAGGGTCAAAAAAGGTCATTTTTGGTCATGCAAGGGGGTCCATCAGCAAAACTGTTAGTCGGCGACACTTTTCTCTTGGTCCTTGTTTTAAGCAGCGTTTTAATTGACATTAGCTAAGATTTTTTATCGGCGTCAATTTAATTTTTTAAAACTGCAATTTTTTCAATTTTCGCAAAAAGCCTAAAAACGTGAAAATTAAGCAGTGCTGCGATTGACGTTATAGGGTCAAAAAAGGTCATTTTTGGTCATGCAAGGGGGCCCATCAGCAAAACTATTAATCGGCGAACTTTTCTCCCGGCTCCCGTTTTAGGCAGTGTTCTGATTGACATTAACTAAGACTTTACAATTTAAAGTTAGCGCCCCTGCTTTCGCTTGGAGTTAGGAACACTATAAAAAATCCACGCGAAAGGGGAAAAATGTTTTGGTACACTTAAATTTTAAGCTATTAATTTACACGAATGTTGAAGCGAACACTAAAGAAAAGAATCAATATAGCTAGCCCTATTGCCACTTCTGCTGCAGCCACGGTAAGCACAAAAAGAGAAAGAATTTGCCCTACCAAATCGTCAAGGTAGCTGGCAAATAAAATAAAGGTGATGTTGAGCGCCAGCAGCATAAGTTCAACGCACATTAAGATAGTTAGCACATGATCTCGGTTAACTAAAATGCCAAAAACTCCTATAAAAAACAACAAGGCGTTACTAGAAATTTGAATTAAAAACATAAATTTTTATCGTTGGTAAGTTTTATAGAACTTGAATCTATATGCTCACTGTTATGAGCAGTGCGTTTTAACCAATTAAACTAAAAACTTCAAAGTCCAGGCGGTTAAGTTTTTAAATTAAACTGTAATGCCCAAAAGCTTTGCTAAAATGTTTTGGTCGCGGCAATAATAAAAGAACACAAAAGGAACGCAGAGGCCCATAAAAGTAACGTTCACTCTGTTGACGGATCATCCGCCTCTATTTCGGACTCCTTCGCCTCCATTGGGGGCTCAGCAGTCCTTTCGTTAAACTCAAAATCGCTTGGTGGCAATAAAGAGTCTGGGTCGGCACTGCTTCCTGCCCCCAACAAACAACAAATAATTCCTGCGGCATTTATTAAAAAAATAATAAGGGCCAGTTTACCGGGAATCATTATGACTTCCTTTAATAAAAAATTAGAAAATGAATCGGTGAAAAACTCTCACGGCTTGGCCGGCGGTGTTGTTAACTTAAACTCCCAAAACCTGGGCCTACGAGTTTTGGGGGTTCTAAACATGGCGTCAACCACAAAGGCAACAAGCCATTTTAAATAAAACGGCGCCTTTAACCTTAACACTTCCAGCTCCGCCGGCGAACTTGTTATTACTGCATGAGCCGAAAAGGCCAACAGTCATAGAAACTTTTTACTGCCCGCCCAGCAGGCGCCCATTTTCACCCAAAGACCAGGCAACCAAGCTGCGGCACTGTGCCGCAGCAAGTTGCCACGATGGCGGGCTAGTGCCGCCGGCACGTTGACACCGCTGCGCCCCGTTTTAAAATTTTGGGAAAGCACAATCGCCCCCACAAGTGCAGTCAATAGAATAAGACCCGCAACTAGAAAACACCCGCTGAAATAATTAAAAAGTGTTTGACCGATGCTGTTAATGTTTGAAAAAACATCAATGGTTGAAAGAGTGTTTAGCTGTTGGTGTAGTAAAAAACTTTCGCTGTCCGCGTACAAAGAATCTAAAAAATGAAAAACCGCAAAAAAAAATAAATAAAAAAAAATTGCCACTAAAAAAGTTTTAAAAACAAAGTTAAAGTTTAAAGCGTTGGTTTCAACAGATTTTAAATTTAACATCATAATCACGAATAAAAAAAGGATGGCAATAGCGCCAACGTAAATTAAAACAAAAAGAACACTCAAAAACTCAATGTGAAAATAGGACAGCAAAATAAAAGAATTAAAAAAAATTCCAATTAAAAAAAGAATGCTGTTCATTGGGTTTGAGGAAAAAGCTATCATAAAACCAAAAATAATTGTTAAATTAATTGTTGCAGTGTGTAAAAAACCCATGTTAAGGAAAACAGGATTTGAACCTGCGGTACAATTTTTTGTACGTCAATTTAGCAAACTAATACCTTAAACCACTCGGTCATTTCCTTTTTCTTGCAGCTTCGGGTCGCGTGCTACACAATATTGACATTTGAGAGTGCGCCACGCTTTTTGTGTTATGAATTAGAGGCTTTTTAGTAAAACACTTAAAAGTCAAGCTGTGGCGCACGAGAGATATAGGCAGCGAATAAAAAGCTTGCGCCTTTGCTTCTCGGCAAACCAGCGCCAAAAATCATCGAAATTTTTAACGCGGCTAAAGCCAAACGTGCCGCCGCCGCACCAAAATAACAAAAGGCTGATAAAAATTAAAAGCATTAGATGTAAGAAGTAGTTAGCCATCATGTTAATTTCCCCACCAATAAACTGTAATAAAAAGAAACAATCAGACCACGTCGACAAAATGCCAATATCAGGCAGCCGCCTCAAAACCAAAATGGTGGGTTGTGGTAAAATGATTAAAATAAAGCCTAATTAAGCAAACAGTCAAAAAAACTGTCCCAACAAACACGTGAAAACCATGAAACCCTGTCGCCATATAGAAACAAGAGCCATAAACGCTGTCAGAAATTGTAAAAGGGGCTGTTATATATTCAAAAGCCTGTAGTAATGTAAAAATTACAGCCAAGCAAATGGTAACAATTAAAGAGATAGAAGCCTCTTTTTTTGAACCCGCCAAAATTGCGTGATGTGCCCAGGTAACAGAGGCGCCTGAACTTAAAAGTAAAATTGTGTTTAATAACGGTACTTGCCAGGCATCTAAAACGGTTAAATAAGCCGGCGGCCAAACCCCCCCTAAAGCAGGACTTGGGTTAAAGCTAGAGTGGAAAAATGCTCAAAAGAACGCGAAAAAAAACATCACTTCTGATAAAATGAAAAGTAAAACCCCCAATTTTAAACCATTTTGAACAGATCGGGTGTGCTGGCCTTCAAAAGTGCCTTCTCTGATAATATCACGCCATCAAACAAACATAACAAAGGCTAAAAGTAAAAAGCCACATTTTCAAAGGAAGGCGCTTTCTTCGTAGCCATGCATATTTAAAACACCACCAAAAGTTAACATGAACGCTGAAAAGGCTCCAACCAGAGGCCAGGGGCTGGGGTCTACCAAATGGAATGGGTGCGAAGTACGGGCTAACATGGTTAAGTGCCGACTTGTTAAGCAGCGATAAACCCTGCGGACTACTCAAAAATAAAATCAAAGATAACTCAAAACTCACCGACGGAAAAAATAAACTACCTTTAAATCAAAGACAATAAACAGAATTGCAATTAAGTAAAAACGAACATCAAAAAACATTTCTCGCATCTTCATAGGGATCAAAATCGCACTCGTAGGCCGACACCTTTTCAAAGTCGGGGTTTGAGCTGCTTGTCAACACGGTTAAGAGCCGCCCATTATTTTTATAATTATTCTTATAAGGGCGGTGAAGATGAAACTACTATGATAGCCTATTAAAGCGGCTAGTACATAGCGGCACCCGGAAATTAGCGCCTGTTCCCGCGTTGGAAGCTTCCTGACCAAAAGTAAACATAAAACAAAGTACTGTAATAATAACGATATTCATAAATTGGGGCCACTATGGCTGACGAGTTTGAATAAGCGATATAAAATTTTTCACACCAAGAAAAAGGGGACTTGAACCCTTAACGTCGATTTTGAAAACCAATGCTTTACCAAATTAAGCTATTTTCTTTAGCTAAACAGCGCACAGTTTAGTTTGTAAAACATAAACAAGTAAATTTTTTACCAAAGAAATTTTAAAACAGTTCATAACAGTTAACTTTTTGTACCCCGTACCCACAAAGACTTTCGGCGTCGGGGCGGGTTTGCACAAGGCCCTCACAACGCCTTAGTGCTTTTTATTTTCACGATAAAGTGCCGACTTGTCAAGCATAGATAAACCCCGCTATCAGCTCAAGAATAAAATCAAACATAACCCAAAGCCCGTCGGTGTTTAAAAACTCGTAGGCAACGGACCACGGAAAAAAATAAACCGCCTCTAAATCAAACACAATAAACAGAATTGCAATTAAGTAAAAACGAACATCAAAAACATTTCGCGCATCTTCATAGGGGTCAAAACCGCACTCGTAGGCCGACACCTTTTCAAAGTCGGGGTTTGAGCTGCTGGCTAAAAAAGAAAAGCTGATAATTACCGTGGCAAGAAAAACAGTAAAAATAAATAATAGCCCAAGGCTTGAAATCTCAGAATAAAAAAAACTCATTTGAAAATTTTACTAAGAGCAAATTTTTAAAGTTTACCAAAAAGAGGACTTGAACCCCCACTCACATTTTTGTAAAACAACTCCTAAGGCTGCCGCGTCTACCATTTCGCCATTTTGGTTAACTGAAACTTGCACTTTTATCAACTTGATTCAAATGAGAAAAAGCGAAAATCTTGGGCTAACTCTAGATTTTCAACAACAATTCTTTTTTTGTTTTGGTCGTAGCGTAATTCAACAAAGCCAGAAAGGGGGTAATCTTTCCTCATTGGAAAACCCTCAAACCCATAATCGGTTAAAATTCGGCGTAAATCTTTGTGGCCTGAAAAATAAATGCCATAAAGGTCCCAAATCTCTCGCTCCATTCAATCAGAATTAACAAAAGTGTTAGCCGCCGAGCTAATTGCAGTTATCTCATTAATAAAAACTTTTACTCTGACGCGGCTAAAAAACGTAAAGCCTAAAAGCTCATAAACAACATTAAACCGGTGTTTAGAGTAGGAAAAATCGACCCCCGATAAACAGGAAAGGGTTCTGTACTGGCTGTTAATGTGTCGTTTTAAACAGTTTAAAAGGTCCGAAATGTTTTGACTTGTTGCTGAAATTATTTTTTCGGACTTGTAAAAATGAATGTTCATCGTTGGCATTATTTGTCCTAAATTGCTGTTCATTGGCATGGCGCGTGTTTGTTTGGTTAAAAAATGCTTATTAAAGCAATGTTACTGGTTAAAACGTTTAAGCCTGTTGGCCAAAAAAGAAAAAAACTCAAAAAACTTAAAAACAGTGCAAAAACAAAGTACATCTTTTGATTGTGTGGGTTTGTAAAAACAATCTGAAAGCTGTCTTCTTGATTTTTTTTCTTTTTATGTTCAAAAAACAAAGTTTTTAAAACTCTAATGTAATAAAAAACGGAAGCAGAACTTATTAATATCAGCAGAACGGCCGCAAAAAAATTATTTTTAGCCACCAATTCTAAAAGAATAATAACTTTTGCAAAAAAGCCGGCAAACGGCGGAATGCCCGCCACCGAAAAAAAAAGAATCAATAAAGAAACCGCCCACGTTGCATTTTTCAAAAAGAGACCGGCAAACCCCGTCAAATGAAGGCTGCTTAAACTGTTCGAAAAAAACCCTTTTGTTTTCTTTTGAAATCCATAAAAAGCAACAACATGCCCCCACAACAAAAAGGCACTTAGAAGGTAGATAAGCAAAAAAACAAGCACGCTAACGCACCCTTCGATGGAGTTCAGAGCAAGGCCGCTCACTAAAAAGCCAATTTGCGCGACAGAGCTAAAAATAACCAGCCTTTTTAGCCTTTTTTGATAAAAGGAAAAAAGTGTTCCTACAACACAGGAAAGAACACCAAAAAACAGTAAAAGGTCTGTAAAATTGTTAGAAATGCTGTTTAAGCAAGAAACTCAGCGGATAAAAAAAAATATAAAACCGATTTTTGGCACTATAGAAAAAACTAGAGTCGAAGCCAGCGGCGCTCCCTCGTAAACATCTGCAACTCAAAAGTGAAAGGGGGCGCAGGCAATTTTAAACAAAAGAACCATAATAACGCATATGCCCGCGTAGTTTAGAGCTAAGCGCAACGCCGGGTTAAATAAATCAAAGGCTAAAAGGCTGTACATTTCCGGAAGATTTAGAGTTCCCAGGCACGAGTAAAAAACAGCCATGCCCAATAAAAGAAAGGCGGACATAAAAGAGCTGAGCAAAAAATATTTTAACCCCGCTTCTGTTGAAAAGGCCGATTTTCGGTTGAAAGTGGCTAAAACATAAAAACAAAGGGTTTGCATTTCTAAAACCAGATAAAAGAAAACTAAATTTTCTGTGCTGACAACTGAAACTAGCGCTAATGTTGAAAGCAAAAAAAAAATAAAGAACTCAAAAAAATTTAATTTTTGGATTTTTAATGAGGGCAGCACCAATAAAACAAGAAGAGCGCTGAGCCCTAAAATAAAAAATTTTAGGTTATTTGTGCTGCTATCAACAGAAAAAACAGAAGAGAAAGAGTTTATTTCTAAGTTTAAAAAACATAAAAAAAAAACGCAGATGCAAAGAAGAAAAAAACTTTGCTGCGCTACCTCTTTCAGCACAAAAGGAAAATTGTTCTTTAACTTCACTATAGTTGCGCCGTTAGAAAGCAATAAAAAAATAATACAACTGGTTAGAAAAATTTCGGTTAAAAAAAAACTAAGGCTTATTGTTTCTGTAAAAGGCACAAATCTGCTTCACCACCAGGAATTTGTAGACCTTTTTCCCGTTTTTATGACGGCGAGAGAAAATTTTAAGTTTGGGCGGGCGTCCTGCTTTGGTTTTAAAAACAATGGCTACCGGCAAAACGGAATTTTCCGCAGCGAGCCCTGAACTAAGCTTAAAATTTTTAATTTTACACGCTTTCGCCAGTAAAAGCACCATAACCCGTTTATTTAAACACGTGACACACGGTAAAAAAGCATAGCGCGCACTAACGCGCTTTGTGTATAGCCTTGAAAGCAATTTTTTTTCTAACCCTCCTTTTTATTTGGTGGACATTTCAAATTTTGTAAAATGTTTAGGTCTTCCCGCTAATTAAACTCATAAGTCGTTGCAAATTTATTGCACTTTACCCAAAACTTTGGCATTACGTAAACGCGTGTTGACCGGGCTTAAAAATAAATTTTATTTCTCTAATCAATTAATTTATATGGTTGCTTTTGTTTTCCTTTTTTTAAATGGGTGCCAGGCGAAAATTTGCGGAGTTTTTTCTATTTGTGTTGTTTTTCTTTTTTAATTTTTCAAAAAAGCGAAAAATAGCGCTTGACCGTAGACCGCCGACAGCTTGCGGCCCTTAGAAAAACACAGCTTGTCACTGACACTTATAAGCCCAGAACAACATTATAGATGACACACCGTAGTGGAAATGGGCAACAACATAGTAAGTGTCGTGCATTACTGCGTTAATACCAGAGTTTGCTAAAGCCACTCCGGTTAAACCACCAAGAGTAAATAAAAAGAGAAAACCCATTGCAAATAGCATAGGGGTATCAAAAATAATTGATCCAGACCACATAGTCGCGAGCCACGAAAAAATTTTAATTCCAGTTGGCACCGCAATAATCATGGTAGCTGCTGTAAAATAGGCGCGCGTGTCTACATCTAAGCCGACGGTAAACATGTGATGAGCCCACACGACAAAACCCAGTACGCCGATTGAAATCATTGCGTAGACCATTCCAAGATAACCAAAAATTGGCTTGTCGCAATATTTCGAAATAACGTGACTAATCATTCCAAAAGCAGGCAAAATTAGTAGGATAAACAAAACATTAGCACAAACAGGCCTAGAAGCTCTCCCCCGAACCGTACATGAATTTTTTAACTCATACAGCTCTTTAATTTGGCACGTAAAAAGCAATGCCCAAACACCCCTTTTGGCGGCCAGACTGGCAGGCTACTTAGGGTGGTCCAAATGTTCAACAAAACATTTTTCCAAATTGCTAGTAATAGCACACAATGTGCGTGAAGCCCCCACTGTTTAAAAATTTGTTTGTTTGCTAAAAATGTTTCGGGAATAACCTAACCCAAACTAAACAAAACAATCATTTTTTATCAATTGCTGGGCTTGTAATTAAAAGAGTGTGAATTTTAATTTTGGTTCGTAGAACTGGGCTCTGTGCACAATGATTAATCAAGTAGGTCTTAAACTTATAAAAACCGCTACCGCAATATTTTTACCTGTTTTTAAAATAAGTGCCTGTCACTACTTCAAAGGAAAATGTTTTAATTGCCAAGTTTTTAGCAAAGCCAATCATTTTAATTATGACTGTGTTATTAACAGCGAAAGGGCACACGAATATAAACTTCTGGGTGTCCAAAAAACCAAAATAAATGTTGGTATAAAACAGGATCGCCGCCGCCTGCAGGATCAAAAAAGGTTGTGTTAAAATTTCGATCTGTTAAGAGCATTGTAATGGCGCCCCCAAGTACTGGTAGTGAAAGCACCAATAAAAACGAGGTAACTAAGAGTGACCACACGTACAGCGGTAGCCTGTGCATAGAAAGACCGGGTGATCTCATATTAAACGTAGTTGTAATAAAATTAATTGAACCCAAAATGGAAGCAGCGCCAGATAAATGAAGGCTAAAAATTGCTAAATCCACAGATGGGCCAGAGTGCGCCTGTACGCTGCTTAGCGGCGGATAAACCGTCCAGCCTGTTCCGGCACCTGATTCAACAAACGTTGAAAAAACCAAAAGTGCTAAAGAAGGAGGTAACAGCCAAAAAGACACATTATTCATCCTAGGGAATGCCATGTCCGGGGCACCAATCATTAACGGTAAAAAAAAATTACCAAACCCTCCAATAATTATTGGCATAACCATAAAAAAAATCATTAGAAAGGCATGGCCTGTAACTAACACGTTGTACAGTTGGTAATTACCATTTAAAATTTGACTTCCGGGTTGAGACAATTCCATTCTAATAAGCATCGACATTGTTGTGCCCAAAACTCCAGAAAACCCACCAAAGATTAAATAAAGCACTCCGATGTCTTTGTGATTAGTTGAGGCGTACCAACGTGAAAAAAACGTGTAATAAGCTTTATATTTACGTTTTAACCGCCAACGAACCTCTGTTAACGGCATTTCATTTCATTTTCTGCGTTTTAACACCATTTTTGGTTGTGTAACAATTTTTACAGCAGGGTGGCTGCGGGTATAACTGGCTCAAGATTCATAAGTCATAGAACAATTGGAAGACAATAATAAAAACACACCAAACCGCAGTTTTGCGGGCGCCTTTTTTTACATCTACGCAAAAAGCAAACTTAAACCCAAAACAAGCAAAGAAGCGGCTTATACCATAACAATTTTATAAACAACAGCAAGAATAAACAAAAGAGACCACATAAAAAGCGACAAATAATTCAGTACTAGCCCTGACTGCAGAGATTTTATCTTACTTATTAAAAAAAAAATAAAGTCAACGACACCGCTGGGGCCAGCCTTTTCAAGCAACCCCCTGTCAACATCCCTATAAAAAAAATTAAAACTTGACTGCATAATGTTTTGAACTATAAACTCAGTGTACAACCGATCAATAAATCATTTTTTATTAAAAAAATTATAAAATCACTTATAAGACAATGATTTTTTAATTTTAAAATATTCAAACAAATAGGCCCCGTACAAAAAATAGGCAAAAAACGCGCCAGCTGCGGTAAACATAAGAGGCAAAATTTTATAACCCGTGCTTATAAACTCAACGTCCAATAACAAGTAATTAGATGGTAAAACTCAAATCGAAGAAGCCCAAAAATCTGTACCAAAACCAATAAGTAAATCTTTTGATAGAAAGCCTATAAAAACACTCAAAAAGCTTAAAAAAAAAAGCGGTAAAGTCAACCTTCAAGAGCCTTCGTGCGCATTAAAAATGATGTTTTTATTGCCGTTGGGTGCAGATAAAAAAACCAAAAACAAAACACGCGTGGAATAAAAAGCTGTGCAAAAAGCAGCAAGTGTGCCAAGAATAAATGAAAAATGCCCGCCAACGGTATATTTGGCAAAGCTTAATTCTAAAATAACATCTTTGGAGTAAAACCCGGCCAAAAAGGGGAAACCGATTAAAGCCAAAGAGCCAATTAACATTATCGCGTAAGAAAAAGGCAATACCTGCTTTAAACCGCCCATTTTTCGCAAATCCTGTTCGTCGGCCAGGGCATGAATAACAGACCCGGCGCCCAAAAAAAGAAGCGCCTTAAAAAAGGCGTGGTTTGACAGGTGAAAAATGCCAACCTCATAGCTTGAAAGTCCGCAAGCAAAAATCATGTAGCCCAATTGACTACAGGTCGAATAGGCGATAACCCTTTTTATATCGTTTTGAAAAAGTCCTGTTGTGGCGGCAAAAAATGCCGTGCATGCCCCGACAATTGTAATTATGTTTAACGCAATTGGTGAAAATTCAATTAGGTAAGAGCAGCGAATTAAAAGAAAAACTCCTGCCGTTACCATGGTTGCGGCATGAATAAGCGCAGAAACAGGAGTGGGCCCTTCCATTGCGTCGGGTAACCAGGTGTGAAACCCCAATTGGGCCGACTTACCCATAGCCCCTAAAAAAAGAAAAATGCAAATAGCATCAAGGGACGGCACATGAAAGCTGCCCACAATGATTTCATTACCTAATGCCAAAGGTGCTAATGTAAAAACTGTATCATAATTGAGGCTATTAAAATTAAAATAAATGGTAAAAATAGCTAGCAATAAAGCAAAATCGCCAACCCTATTGATTAGCATTGCCTTAATTGCGGCTTTGTTTGCTTGAATTCTAGTGTACCAAAAATTAATCAACAAATAGGAGGAAACTCCTACGCCCTCCCAGCCAACAAACATTTGTAAAAAATTGTTTGCTGTTACTAAAATCAGCATAAAAAATGTAAAAAGCGATAAATAGGACATAAAACGTGAAAGGTGCGGGTCCCCCGACATATAATCCGTTGAATATAAGTGCACGAAGGTTGATATAGAAGTGACAATGCACAACATGACAACCGTTAGGCTATCAAAACAAAAGCACCAATCAACGGAAAGGTTGTCAACATTTAACCATTGAGCCAAAGTTAAAATATAGACAGCCTGAAAACGAAGGGTGTAACAAAAAAAATAAACTGATAGTAAAAAAGCAAAAAAAGTAAACAGTGTTGTTATTAAGCAAACACCCGCTCTACCTATATGTTTTCCAAAAACGGCCCCACTCAAAAACCCCAAAAGGGGAAATAAAATAATTAAAATTAACATGTGCTTAGTAAATAAATAAAGTGCAATTAAATGCCCTAAGTCTGGACAGGGCTCGAACCTGTTTATTAAAATTTGCAATCTCAAACATTACCAGTTATGTTACCAAACCGGTCAGCGTAAGCACTTTGCCGTGCTTCAACTTTGGCTGCCTAACTGGCATAGCCCATCAATTCTGGCACCATGCCAGAAAGCGTAAGCCTTTCTGCCTCTGCCGCCTCCTCGATTTCATCAAAGTCGGCTTCAGTCTCGCACTCCAAAAGCTCCTCTTGAGGCTTTTCGCTACGTGTAAACCAAACTAGTTCAGCTACAAAAAGCTCCTCCTTATTGGTCAACGGCTCACAGATTTCCGGCTCGTCGACCCCTATTCCGACGGTTTCTCTTTCATCGGTTTCAACTTCACCAGCCTCAGTTTCTTCGAGCTCGGACTCATTTCTTTCTTTTTCCAAACAAAGAACAAATTTCACGCGACCCTTTTTAGTGCGTTTTTTATTAAGAAATTTTTTTCTAAAGTAAGAAGAGGAAAGTTTAAATTTAAAAGCTAACTCACGTGATTTGTCGTGGGAAACACCAAAGCGCTGTTTAAGCGGCAACTTGCTGGAAAGGAGCGCCCGGTTAACAGTTATTTTTTTTTTAAGCAACGCCCGAAAGCAGGCTTTTTCGCACAGGGCAGAAAAAACGCGACGGTCAATTTTTATTTTTATGCTGATCTTTAATAAAAAAAGCAGCAAGGTGTGCAATTGATAGTTCAAAAAAGCTGCAAAATGAGCCGCAGCAATTTGACTGAAAAGCTGCGCGTAAGAACGTTTAGGAAGAAAACAAACGAAGCCGGCCGCGCGAACCAAAAACCCACCTCTCTCTTTTTTCAAAATTAGCAGCGTGCAAAACTTAAGGTTGCGCAACATCTCAAAACTGTTCAAATATTTTTGGGCGAAATTGTTATAGGGTTTTTGATGAGTTAATAAAAAACTCTGCAGAAATAAATCACGAGAAAACCTAAATTTAACCGCAAAATCGTCGCTGAACAAAAAAAGTTTTTTTTTAGCTTCCGACTTATTAGGAAAAACGCGGCCCCCGCAGTCCAGCGTCAAAAAAGTTCCAGGGCCCGGAAGTCGCTCAAAACCCTTAACAAATTTTTTAATAGAACATTTCTGCTCCAGCTTGCTTTCAAGAAAGTTTAAATAGAATAAATTTTTCATGTTAGTGATATGAAACTCAAGCTTTAAAGCCATATGCCCCGTAACGATTGTACGTGTGCAGTTTGCTATAATGTGTTTCGGTTTTAATGGTTTGGCCGGGTGTAAGCCCAGCCATCATTTTAACGCAACTTTTACGCGGTTTGCCTTTAAGCTTACCGCGCAGCATAAACTTAACCCCTTTTATGCAATGTACTGCCGTGTACACCTCATATTTTTTTGCTTTTAGCCTAAGAACGCGCCGGCCTCGGAATTTTATAACAAGTTTTTTAAATAAAGTTTTTAAAAAAAAAAAAACTGCCGTGCTTTTTTTTTAATAATAGTGTAAAAATTTGGCCAAGAATGATAATATAGCTATTTATTTTTATTTTTTTTAGTACCAAAAGGCAGCTCGTGTTTAAAAAATCAGAAAATAAATCATTTCGCCGGGAAAAAAGGTTGTGTTTAAATTTTTTGAAACTACTTAAAAAATCTTTAACAATAAAAAATTTAATTTTTTTGTTTAAGTTAATAACCAGGTAGTTTACAAGGCTTTTTTTGAGAGCGTGCTCTTTTGGAAACAATAGGCATAGTCGTTTTATTTTGAGCGATTTTTTTTTTTTTTTTTTTGAAGCATAGTCCGCGATTTTTCGTTGGCGATAAAAAAGCTTCACAGTTAAAAAGCGGCTGCTGTTTGTGAAATTAAGAGCGGTTTCAGATAGTAGAACATCTTTTTTGCGCAAGGACATTTCTAGCGCTTTTAAAAATTTTGAGGAAAGGGTCAAACTATTTTTGTTTGCAGATAATTTGTTTAGCATAATTTTAGAGTTGATTTCCCGTCAGGAGTGATCCTTGCAAGAATTGAACTTGCTTTTTCTCTGAGAAAGAGAGATGTCGTACCGGTAGACCAAAAGACCAAAAGTCCTGAATTAAGCAGCTTTTAGCGCGTAGGGTGCAAAAAAATCAGAATAAACTGGGGCCTTTGCAAAAGTTAAAAATTTGGCTTCTTTGCTAAAAGTCAACCTAAATGTGCCCATTTTCTCGCTGACGTAAAAGGCAAAAAGTGTGTTGAAATCTGCAATTTGAAAAAAATGAATAGAAGTTAAAATGTGTTTTATCGGGCGGCTGTCGGTCAGCGAAGAAAAAACCTTGTGAACGCCTTGGAAGCGATTTTCAAAGCTCACGAACAAATTGGAATCTTCAAAAAAGCTAAAGGTTGGGAGTAAAAAATTAAAATTTATACCTCGCCCCTGAGTCGGTTTTTGGGGGTTAAACCAAAAAACTTCGGTTGCCGGGGTTAAAATGTCTTTACAAAGAGTCAAATGTTCGTAAAGATTAAGGCAGTGCAATGAAGCAGCTGACGCAAATTTTCGAAAATATTGTTGAACATTTACAAACAGAAAACTTTCATCGTTTGCAAATTTATTTAACTTTAATGCCAATAAACAAACAAGTTTATTTTTTAAAAATAAAAAAAAACCGTTAGAATTGTTACAATTTTGCAAAAAGGAATAACCAAAAATAATTAGCGGTGTAATTTGTGAAAAGAAAAAAGAAACAGCTCTTTTTCATTTGGCTTCCGCAAGCAAAAAAATGGAATTAAGGGAGAGGCTCACAAAGTTAACCTTCACAGAAGACAAAAAAAGAAAGCCAAAAGAAAAGAGCATAAGCAGACCTTGTTGGTAGCGCAATTTTAATTTGAAGCCTAAGATGGTTGACTCGGCGCTCGGGTTTGCAGCAAAAAGCAAACAGCTTTGAACATCTTCGTCCAAAACCCCCAAGCCATTAAAAACATAAAAATAATAATTTTCGGTGTCGGCTAGGCTCGTGGCCGAAAACATTCCCAAACGGCCGCAGAAAAAATTAGTTAGGTGCTTTAAGTAAACCAGAGTGTTTAACGAAAGCTCTGGAGAAAATAATAAATCAACTGTTTGTGTACGTGCCCTTAAAGTTTTTCTAGTTAAAAATTTAAACCAAGAAATTTTTAAGTGGCTTTTTGTACGGGGGCAAAATTCATAAAGTAAGTTTAGCCTGGTGTTTTCACCGGCTATTTGCGAGTACCGGCATTTATCACTAATAAGATTGCCGTTGATATATTTGTTTGGTTTGGGTGAAAGCCTAAGGACAGAAGCCCCTTTGACGCTGGCATAAATGCTTGAGCCCAACCCGTCGGTTGGGTCCAGGCTACCCATTAATTTTAATTCTCACGGGCGGCCTTTAAAAGCATAAGACCTGGCGGTAAGCGCCCCGACCGGACAAAGATCTATTACGTTACCCAAAAGTTTTGTTTCTTTCTCCTGGTCGTGGTAAAGACCGATCTCGCTAAAACTGCCTCGATTCAATATACCAAATTTTGGGCCTTCTACTAAATCAGTAAAACGGACACATCGGGTACAGTGGATGCAACGAGTCATAATTGTTTTTATAAGCGAGCCGCAGCGTTTGTCGACAACACCGCGTTTTTCTAGAAAAAAGCGACTGAAGGCATTGCCAAAACCCTTCGCTTGGTCCTGTAGGTCGCACTCTCCCGCCTGATCGCATATGGGACAATCTAGCGGGTGGTTCGATAATAAAATTTCTAAAACATTTTCACGGGCTTTTAGAGCAAAGGGGCTTTCCGATCACACTTGAAAATTTCTTTCCAAGTCTGTAACACAGGCCGCCACCGGCTTTTCCACCGAAACAACTTCCAGCAAACAAGCTCGGCAATTGCCCGCAACCGCTAAATTATTATGAAAACAAAATCTTGGTAAAAACAAACCTGCAAATTTGAACACGGAAATCAACGATGTTTCAGGAACGGTCGTAACTGATATTCCATTGATGGCCGCGTCAATTGTTAAAATTACTGCTTGTTGCGGCATAAATCGGCCAGCAACACAAGTAGCGCCAGCGCGGTTAAGCAAATCGAACCGGCAAGTAAGGCCACACAGGGGTTAGCGGACAAAAAGTCAATCAACGAAAGGTACATTTCAGGCTTAGAGTCCGCAACGGTACCCGCTGCTTTGGCAGCTGGTTTGATCATTGGTTTGAGCACTGCCTCGCAGCTTGGCACCACTCACATAAAAGAAGCAGCAGCCACGATAACGCCATACATTAAAGCAGAAAACCAGGGGTCTCCACAAGCAGTACCAATGATAGCCGCGGGAAAGCCCACAAAAAAAGCAAGATAGGCAAGAGATTTGTCGTTAATCACTTCAGGCTCAGGCTCTGGCTGGGGCATTAGGCTGTCGGGCAGGCTGTCGCCGGTAATAACGTGGTAGGCTAAACCAATAGCAACAGTCAAAGGAACTGCGCCCGACCCAACGGCCGCGTAAATTAGCGGCAGGGCAAAAAAGTACACGTAGGCAAACGTTCCGACGGCGGGCACTTTGCCCGGGCCAACCGAGGTAAAGACAGCAGCCACTTCAATCGGAAGTGCCGAAAAAAAATTAGAGTCTAGCAGTAATTTATATAACCAACAGCACTGCCCGCAAAGAAGCAGAACCACTACGAAAACTAAAGAAAATTTATTATTATTGATAAAGGCTTTCATAATTGTTTTTATTTTTCGATGGTGAAAGGGGAGAATTTATAAACGAGTTTGCTTTCCAACACTCCTGAAAGCGGTAAAAAGGCAGAAAAAAACAAAAAATAGTACACGGTGGCGTACAAACCATAATCAATAAATGGCTGCTCAACCGGCAATTGGCCCAATCAACCCAAATAGGCCACGTCCAAAATTAAAAAGGCCAAAACAGCGCTATAAGCCAAACGAAAGGTTGCGCTACTGATTGCCGATTGATTAAGAAAAGGCAATAAAAATAAAATCAAAAGTGCGCCGAACATAGAAACTACCCCGCCAACTTTGTCCGGTATAGATCGCAAAATGGCGTAAAACGGTAGAAAATATCATTCTGGGACAATGTGCAGAGGGGTAACTAAAGCCTGTGCCGGAATTGCGTTGTCCGGGTGACCCAGCGCATTTGGCCAAAGAGTAAACAAAAAAGCCAGCAAAGCAAAAGTTACCAGAGCCGCTGTAATGTCTTTAATAATAAAAGCCGGCGAAAACGGAACAAACGACGGGTTTGGCGTTCCTACCGGGTTGCTGGACCCAACGGTGTGCAATAAAACTAAATGTGCGCCCGTAACAGCTAAAATAACATAGGGCAAAAAATAATGCAAGCTCGCGAAGCGCATTAAAGTCGGGGCGTCCACGGAAAAACCACCCCAGAGCCACTGCACTAAATCTGCGCCAACAAATGGCACTGCCGAAAAAAGCGAAGTAATTACGGTGGCCCCCCAAAGCGACATTTGACCTCAAGGTAAAACATAACCGATAAAGGCGGTAGCCATCATTAAAATAAAAATAATAATTCCAGCAAACCAAATGTACTGGCGAGGTTTGTTTGAACCGCCGTAGTACAGAGCTTTAACTATGTGTGCGTAAACAACAATAAAAAAAACTGACGCCCCGTTTGCGTGAATGTAACGAATTAGCCAGCCGTGTTTTACATCGGTCATGATATATTCTACGCAACCAAAAGCCAGCGCGGCATCTGCCACATAGTGCATCGCTAAAAAAATGCCACTGACAATTTGCAAAACCAAACAAAGACCGCTCATTGCGCCAAGCGATCAAATATAATTTAAATTAAAAGGGGTGTCATAATTTATTAAATGGGCATTAAAAAAAGCAATCAGTTTGTTTGAAACCAATCGCTTTGTCACGCCTAAATGTAGATTTCACCAGGTTTGCAGTTAGCTGGTTTTCTTGCTGTGTAATCAAAATTAAAAACAGGCTGCGGTTGAGTAATGGCCATTCAGGCATCTAAAAGCTTTCCTGAGTACCAACTGAAATATTTTTCTTCGGACACAACCTGAACAACAATCGGCATAAACCCGTGGTTAACCCCGCAGATTTCACTGCACTGGCCATAAAAAACACCTGTCCTTTTTACAAACAAGCTAGTTTCGCTGATTCGACCAGGACAGGCATCTAGTTTGATGCCAAACGAAGGAACTGCCCACGAGTGTAAAACATCAGCTGAAGTTATTAAAACGCGAATGTGAGTTGCCACCGGCAAAACTACGCGGTTGTCAACTTCAATAAGGCGAAAAGACCCAAAGGTTAAGTCAGGCGTAGGGACCATGTACGAGTCAAAACTAAACCCACCGCTAAAGTAGGCATCTTTGGTGTAAAAGGAGTCAGAGTACTCATAAGATCAATATCACTGGTGTCCAACAACTTTTAGGGTCATTGTGGGATCGTTTAATTCATCCAAAGAGTAAAGCAAAGAAAATGAAGGGACCGCAATTAAAAGTAAAATAAATGCGGGTAAAATTGTTCACAAAATTTCAAGTGTGCTTGCGTGAGTAAATTTTTGAGAAAATAAATTTTTATGCTGATCGAAAGCAAAAACTTCTATCAAAAATCAAACAACGCAAACTCCTATTTGAATCATGCAAAACATTAAATAGTGGTGAAATTCCAACATTCCTTCGAGCGCGGGGGTTGCTGGGTCTTGAATGGACATTTGAAAATTTTCAGGGGCATCTGAAAATAGAACATTACTAAAAATTAAACCTGCTACAATTAAATAAAGTTTGGTCATTGCTCAAAATCGGACTTGAACCGATACCTCGGTGGAGAACAGATTTTAAATCTGTCGCGGCTACCATTTCGCCATATAAGCATGAGCTTGCTGGAAGTTGAATCCAGAACATTTGGCTTAAAAGGCCACTACTCTACCCTTAAGCTACAAGCTCAAAAACTAAAAAACTATACCCAGGGGCGGGGTTGAACCGCCGACCAATGGATTTTCAATCCACTGCTCTGCCACTGAGCTACCCGAGTGCCCAAAGAAATCTTTAGGCTTAAAATAAAAAATGAGTTTAAAAAAAAAGAAAATAAATAAAAAGTACAAGCGATCATAAAAAAAAAATAATTATAAAAAGTGCTAGTGATTTAAAAAAAAACTCTTCATCATCGCGAGAATCGTTCAAGCCCGCGGCTTCGGGGCGCGTAAAAAATTTACTGTTTTGCTTATCTATTTTTGAGTTTTGTATAAGGGTCTTTGTTAAAAATTGAACGGTTACCTTTTGGGGCCTGTCTTTCAAAACCCTATAATAATAGTTAAAAACTTTTTTGTTAAAGTGAGAAGAAAACTTTATGTTACTTTTTTTTCATTTTTTGCCCATGTTCAATTATTTTGATCTAAATGGGTTTGAACCATTAACTTCGCGCTTATCAAGCGCGTACTCTACCAATTGAGTTATAAATCATTTTTTAAGTTGGACTTAAACCAACGACCCTCGAATTAACAGTTCGATGCTCTAATCAACTGAGCTATTAAAAACGGGTAAAAATTTCACAAAAACAATTGAACATTAAATAAATAAAACTAACATTGCGATCATTAATGCAAACAAGGCGATAGCTTCGGTTAAAGCAAAACCCAAGATAGCAAAACGAAATAATTCATCTTTTAGTGCTGGGTTGCGTGCAGTACCTAAAATTAAAGATGAAAACACAAATCCAATTCCGATACCGGCACCTGCCAAACCAAAAGTTGAAAGCCCTGCTGCAATTTTTTGTGCGGCTTGTAATAACATTTAAATTATTTTTATTTGGGCTATAAACTAAAAACTTTTTTTGAAAAGAGAAGGATTTGAACCTTCGACGGGGTGCCCCAAAAAATTTACAATCTTTCGCCATAACCGCTCGGCCATCGTTTCTAGAAAAACAAAACAAGAAAAAAAGGACTTGAACCTATAAACTCGGTTTTGGAAACCGACGCTTTACCAAATTAAACTATTTTCTTAGAGCAAACATTTATAGTGCAACAAAAGTTTTGGCAAATTTTGCGGCAACATTAAAAGGCTTTGGCCTTATATCTTTGTATAAATTTTGAAACAAATCGTTTGACTCGGTTAGCGAGACTCCGTCCAGAACCGCGCCGCGCCTTGAGTAGAAATTCAACCGATCGGCCCCCGCGATCAACGATTTAGTGGCAACAAAACTGGCGGTGTGCTCGGTAAGCAGTTTTACCTGAAAAGCAAAAACGCCGTTAAAATTGTTGATTTTAAGCTTAAAACTATAATTTATCCCGGCTTTTACCGCTTTATAATTGCAATAAGCCTTTTTGGCGCTACAAATATAAAAATAAAGGGCAGCTTTCAACGAAGAGTTTACGCTTGCGCTCTTAGAGTTTTCAGCGGCGCTGCGCACCAAACAATTTTCACTGAGATCTAACACAACAGTACCAAACATTTGGTAGACATTTTTTGTTTGCCTGATTGAGTAAATATCAAAGTTGTAAACGGCTAAAAGTTTAGTAGTAGTTGGGTTGAAAATCATAATAACTAATTAGAAAAAAAATTTATTAAAAAAACGAACTTTTTTCGCTATTACAAAAAGTCAAAAGCAAAATGCCCCTATAAAAAAGATTAAAGCGCAGCAATTAAAAACAGCAAAAAGCTTAGAGTAAAAGGTAAATAAACCTTCCAGCCTAAAGACATCAACTGATCATAACGGTAACGCGGCAGAGCGGCTCTTGCCCAAATAAAAAGTAAAACAAAAACACAAAGCTTTCCGCTGAATCACAAAAAATCGGGCAAAACTGCTAAAAACTTGAAAGGCGGAAGTCACCCGCCCCAAAAAAGAACAACGTTGGTGCTACACATCATAAGCATGTTGGCGTACTCGCCCAAAGAAAAAAGAGCAAAACTCATTGACGAATATTCAACGTTATAGCCTGACACTAACTCAGCCTCCGCCTCGGGTAAATCGAAAGGGTGCCTGTTTGTCTCTGCCAGCGAGCAAATAAAAAAAATTATTGCCAAAAACGAAAAAAAGACACCCAACCAAGCGCCATTTTCTTGAACTTCAATTATTTTTTGCAGGTTAAACGAACTGGCAAAAAAACTCACTATTATAACCAGAAAGCCCAACGACAGCTCATAGGACACCATTTGTGCCGTTGAACGCAACGAGCCTAAAAATGGGTACTTCGAGTTACTCGACCAGCCTGAAAAAATTATACCATATATACCTAGTGCCGAAACGGCAAAAATGTACAAAAGGCTTATATCAAGCTCCGCCAATATAGAATATTTGGAAAAAGGAACAACCCCTCACCCAACTAAACTAACAATAAATGTTAAAATTGGTGCGAAAATAAACAAAAGAGTGTTTGCGCTACTGGGCAAGACAAACTCTTTTACAAACAATTTAAGCCCGTCGGCTAGCGGCTGCAACAAGCCGTAAAGGCCGACAACATTTGGCCCTTTGCGGCGCTGCATTGCGCCCAAAACTTTACGCTCAGCCAGTGTGAAAAATGCAACGGAAATCAGCAAAGACACAATTATGATTAAAATTTTTAACAAACACAATAGCCACCATGTAAAATTAATATTTGGGTAAACAAAAACCGTTGCTGGCTTTTATTTTGTTAATCTGATGCCTTTTCGTTTTTTTCTGCGGCGTTTTGACGACTGACAACCATTAAAACACTTTTTGCGCCAAACCTTAATAAAAATGGCCCTGCGTCCAAATTGCTTTTTTGATTTAAGTCGGTAGCTTCGCAATTTTAATAACAATGAAATTATTTTTTTTCTCAGTCGCACCGGCGCCGTAATAAAAACCATAAGCCCACCAAACCCGAGCCTAGGCAAAATTTTAGCAAAAAACCTTTTTAAAAACGGCTTGTGCTGGCGTTTAAGGCGTTTTTTTGTAATTTTGATTTTGTACTGACCGGCGGAGGCAGCCTCTAAAACTCGACCCCCCGGTACATTCTTATCAACTAGAGTACAAAAAATGTTGTTTGACCTAATTTTAATCACAATTTTATGTGTTCATGTTTTTTTTACGCGCGCTTTAATCGCACCTTTTTTCGCTTCCGGTAAAAGTGATTTTCGCGGTAAAAAGTAGTTATAAAGGCTATATTTAGACAAAAAACTTATATTCTTTTTGCGAAGCCGGCGCCGAACATTTCTAGCGCGCCTTTTTTTTAAAAACAGCTTTCTGCGTGCTTTTTTTCTTTTGCGGCGCTCTGCTGCACTAATTTTTACAGGCGGTGTTACCAAAATCGGCGTTTCCGTTTGCGGTGCCCCGGAGACAAGCGCTAAAGCGGCAGGTTCTGTTGGGGTTAAAACGACAGCGCCCGAGTTTTCTGGAGCCACTTCTGCCCTTTCTTCAGCATTTAGATTAAGGCCGTCGACCATATTACTAAAAAACAAGTTTTTACGCACAGATTATTTAACTGCCTTTTTTTTACGCCGCGTAATTGCGCGCTTCGAGCGAGTTTTAGCATTGGTTTTACTTCGCTGGCCGCGCACCGGAAGCTTGGCCAAGTGTCGCAAGGCTCTATAGTTTTGAATTGTTTTTAAAAAAGTTAATTGGTCATAAGAACGTTGGTTATAGGAGTAGAAAGGCAAATGGGCGCGGTTTGGCTTATCTAAAAATGTGCTGTGAGCAAATTTTTTAAATAGCGTACCGGTTTTTTTTATTTTTAAAAACTTTTTAGCAGCAACGTGTCTGTTAATGCCGAAAAAACCCTTAAAAAGTGCTATGGTATTAGTGCCCAGCCCTTTGCTGTACGTTGGTTGATGTTTTGGGAATTTAAGTTTGGTTTTTTTCACCAGGAAAAACGAGATTTGAACTCGCGACCTCTAGCTCGACAAGCTAGCATTCTACCACTAAATTATTTTCCTTGTAAATTTCTTTGAGCCGTAAGGGACTCGAACCCCTAACCTCCTCCTTGTAAGGGAATTGCTCTGCCAATTGAGCTAAAAGCCCCCAAAGAGGTTTTCTAAAATGTTTTCTGCGCTTAACCGGGGCCGAACTTGAATCGGCAACGATTAATTTATGATTCTAATGCTCTACCGATTGAGCTACCCGGTTGGAAACCCGTTTTTAATACAACAGCAGTTCTGGTCACACTAAAAAACCAACAAACACAAAACAATTAAAAATTCACACACGCACCAATTTTTTTATATTAATACAACAATCGGGGCGACCAAATTTGCGCCGTCGTTTTAAATTTAGCAAAAAACTTTTATGAAATTGCTGAGTTCTCCGGTACGGGGCACCACAGGAATCGAACTTACGCCGCGGGTAATTCGCGTGTTCCGTTTCCGCAGGTCGTGCGTAACTGTCACGAATCGGTAACTTGTGGTGCTGGCTAATCAATTTAGCGCCCGCTCTGGCCAATTATTACAACAGCAGTTCTGGTCACACTAAAAAACCAACAAATACAAAACAATTAAAAATTCACACACACCAATTTTTTTATATTAATACAACAATCGGGGCGACCAAATTTGCGCTGTCGTTTTAAATTTAGCAAAAAACTTTTATGAAATTGTTGAGTTCTCCAGTACGGGGCACTGCAGAAATCGAACTTACGCCGCGGGTAATTCGCGTGTTCCGTTTCCGCAGGTCGTGCGTAACTGTCACGAATCGGTAATTCACAGTGCCCGGCCTTCCAATTCACCGCTCGCCCCTGCTCACTTGTGAATTGAAAGGCCTAGAAACAGGGCAAGGGCGGGGTCACCCCCCAAACCCCCAGGCGTCTAAGAAGCAACTACCGGCAACTCTCAAGCACCAGGAGCGTTCTACTTAACTCGGTGTCGCAGGACCGTTGATTCAACACTCGCGTTGCTCGCTTATGAATCAACGGT
>Ga0207971_100198_pt1 | contig 24146 bp, 24 predicted proteins | sample LakWasMet56_HOW8_2_FD_183890 | JGI IMG/M metagenome (GOLD analysis project Ga0207971, IMG submission 183890) | Freshwater sediment methanotrophic microbial communities from Lake Washington under simulated oxygen tension - Sediment Metagenome... | ecosystem: Environmental > Aquatic > Freshwater >... | reverse complement strand
TAGCTGGTTCTCCTCGAAAGCTATTTAGGTAGCGCCTCGTGTATAACTGTTGGGGGTAGAGCACTGTTTCGGCTAGGGGGTCATCTCGACTTACCAACCCGATGCAAACTCCGAATACCAACAAGTTTCAGCACGGGAGACACACGGCGGGTGATAAGGTCCGTCGTGAAAAGGGAAACAGCCCAGACCGTCAGCTAAGGTCCCAAAATCTATGCTCAGTGGGAAACGATGTGGGAAGGCACAGACAGCCAGGAGGTTGGCTTAGAAGCAGCCATCCTTTAAAGAAAGCGTAATAGCTCACTGGTCGAGTCGGCCTGCGCGGAAGATTTACCGGGGCTAAGCATAGTACCGAAGCTACGGGTCACACTTTTAGTGTGGCGGTAGAGGAGCGTTCTGTACGCCTGCGAAGGTGAACTGAGAAGTTTGCTGGAGGTATCAGAAGTGCGAATGCTGACATGAGTAACGATAATGGGGGTGAAAAACCCCCACGCCGAAAATCCAAGGTTTCCTGCGCAACGCTAATCGACGCAGGGTGAGTCGGTACCTAAGGCGAGGCCGAAAGGCGTAGTCGATGGAAAACAGGTTAATATTCCTGTACTGGTGGTAACTGCGATGGGGTGACGGAGAAGGCTAGGTCAGCTACCGGTTGGAAGGGGTAGTTTAAGCGAGTAGGGAGGGTTCTTAGGCAAATCCGGGAACCTCTATTCTGAGACGTGACGACGAGTTGCTCTTCGGAGCGACGAAGTGATTGATGCCATGCTTCCAAGAAAAACCTCTAAGCTTCAGGTTACCAGTAGCCGTACCCCAAACCGACACAGGTGGATGGGATGAGAATTCTAAGGCGCTTGAGAGAACTCGGCTGAAGGAACTAGGCAAAATGGTACCGTAACTTCGGGAGAAGGTACACCCCGAGTCAGTGAAGTCCCACGCGGATGGAGCTAAAAGGGGTTGCAATAAAATGGTGGCTGCGACTGTTTAGCAAAAACATAGCACTCTGCAAACTCGAAAGAGGAAGTATAGGGTGTGACGCCTGCCCGGTGCTGGAAGGTTAATTGATGGGGTTATCTTCGGAGAAGCTCTTGATCGAAGCCCCAGTAAACGGCGGCCGTAACTATAACGGTCCTAAGGTAGCGAAATTCCTTGTCGGGTAAGTTCCGACCTGCACGAATGGCGTAACGATGGCCACACTGTCTCCAGCCGAGACTCAGTGAAATTGAAATTGCGGTGAAGATGCCGTATACCCGCGGCTAGACGGAAAGACCCCGTGAACCTTTACTATAGCTTTGCACTGGACTTTGAACCTATTTGTGTAGGATAGGTGGGAGGCTTTGAAGCAGGAACGCCAGTTCTTGTGGAGCCAACCTTGAAATACCACCCTGGTATGTTCGAAGTTCTAACCTAGGTCCGTTATCCGGATTGGGGACAGTGTATGGTGGGTAGTTTGACTGGGGCGGTCTCCTCCCAAAGAGTAACGGAGGAGCACGAAGGTACCCTCAGCCTGGTCGGAAATCAGGCGATGAGTGCAATGGCATAAGGGTGCTTGACTGCGAGACGGACAAGTCGAGCAGGTACGAAAGTAGGTCATAGTGATCCGGTGGTTCTGTATGGAAGGGCCATCGCTCAACGGATAAAAGGTACTCCGGGGATAACAGGCTGATACCGCCCAAGAGTTCATATCGACGGCGCCATTTAAAGTGGTACGCGAGCTGGGTTCAGAACGTCGTGAGACAGTTCGGTCCCTATCTGCCGTGGGCGTTTGAGATTTGAGGGAAGCTGCTCCTAGTACGAGAGGACCGGAGTGGACGAACCTCTGGTGTTCCGGTTGTCACGCCAGTGGCATTGCCGGGTAGCTATGTTCGGACAGGATAACCGCTGAAAGCATCTAAGCGGGAAGCCCCTCCCAAGATGAGATCTCACTGGGACACTAAGTCCCCTGAAGGGCCGTCGGAGACTACGACGTTGATAGGCACGGTGTGGAAGTCCAGTAATGGGCGTAGCTAACGTGTACTAATTGCCCGTGAGGCTTGACCATATAACACCCAATCAGTTTGACGGTGTTATAGACAGCACTAAGCGTAAAACTTAGTCACAGCTGGATAATCGCCAACGAAGCAACAGAAAAGACGCCGGCAGGGAGGCTGGCGGAAGAGCCCGATAGGAACAGAGGGCGAGAGGTTACAGATTTCCAACATTCGGCATCATTGCCGGATGAAGACGGTCGATGGGCGTCAAAGCCCCGCTGAACAGCACATCGACCATACCAGTTTGCTTGGTGACCATAGCGAACGTGAACCACCCGATCCCATCCCGAACTCGGAAGTGAAACCGTTTAGCGCCGATGATAGTGTGGCAGTTTGCCATGCGAAAGTAGGGAATCGCCAAGCTCTTATCCTAAAAACCCAAGCCCCATAAGCTTGGGTTTTTTTTTGACTGAAATTTGCTAAAGGGAGTGTTATACATTTTATGCCCTTGAAAATTAAAAAACCGGGCTCATTAACTGAAATAAAACCCATATCATGAGTTCTTTATGTCGACGATAAAGGTTATTTATTTTTGATCAGTTCGCGTAAAATCAGGTGATAACATTCCATTAACACTTCCGGGAAATACCATGAAAAAGATTCTTTTCTTAACTGTTTTATTTTTATCAGCAACAGCTTTTGCTGATGATGCTAAAAATGAATGGCAGAATACTACTCTTTCAGATGCCACAATTAAGAAAATTCAGGATGCCCAATATCAATATAAAAAATGTGTTTCAGGAGAAATGCAAAAGCCCACTTATCAGGAGTTGGAAAGCCGCCGGGCAACTGAAGCGATTATGAAACAATGTGAGTCGGTTTTATCGCAAATGCGTGAAATTTACTTGGCTGAAAAAGTGCCGGGTACTATTGCCGACCGCCACTTAAAGCAGATGCGCATGCAAACTACGCGTAATGTTTTGCAAGGTATGATGTTTAGTGAAGCAGCCCGTAAATCGGGTCAACAATAATAACTAAAAGAGTCTAGTAATGAATACTTATGCAATCGACCTATCTTTGAAGCCCACTACATTCGATTTGTGGCATGTTTATTTGGCAAGCGCCGTCGCTTTATTGGCACTGATTCTAATCGTATTGTTACTGTCTATGGTGATCAGCCAATTTCGTTGCAAGAAAAAAGCGACTATTCAACAATCTGCAGCAATGCCTGAACCGACAGTAAAAATTGTCGAGAAAATCGTCGAAGTTGAAAAACTCGTTCATGCGCCAGCACCGGAACCTGTAGTATTAAAAGAGGCAACCCCGGACGCTGCTTTGCAATTATTGGGTTTACTGCAAAAAGAAGCGCGCTTTATCGATTTTATTAAAGAAGATATTGCGTCTTTCAGCGATGCGGATATTGGTATTGCTGCTCGTGTCGTGCATGAAGGATGTAATAAAGCGATTAATGAACATTTTACTTTAGCCACCGTCCGCAACGAGCAAGAAGGCAGTAAGGTTACGTTGCCGGAAGGCTTTGATGCCGCTACCGTGCGTTTAACCGGCAATATTATTGGTGCTGCGCCTTTTACCGGCACGCTGGTTCATAAAGGCTGGCAAGTTACCGGTATCAGACTGCCTAAATTGACCTTGGGACATAACGCAACCATTGTTGCGCCGGCAGAGGTTGAGCTATGAGTGATTCGTCTGATCAGATACAACCGGAAGAAGGGGCTGTGATGGAGATAGGAAATTCACCTGATCAGGGCGTTGCCGCTGAATATCCGCAAAATAGAACACGGTTTTCTGTTGGCATTGATTTGGGGACGACGCATTGTGTTTTGTCTTATGCCGATCTTGATAATATCGACGATGAAGAGTTTTCGCCTGAAGTTATGGCTATACCGCAACTGACCTCTCCCGGTTCAGTTGAAGAAAAATATCAGTTACCATCATTTTTATATCTGGCCCACGAAGCCGAACTTGCAGAAGATTCGACCTCATTACCTTGGGCTGCAAAGTCGGATTATCTAGTCGGAGAAATTGCCCGTAACCTGGGCAGCAAAACTCCGATACGTTTGGTATCCAGCGCTAAGAGTTGGTTATGTCATACGGGTGTGGATTGCAAAGCGCCTATTTTACCTGCTGAAGCCCCGGATGAAGTCAAACGCGTCTCGCCGTTCCAGGCAACTACCGCTTATCTGCAACATCTGCGCGATGCTTGGCAAAACCTGAATCCGAACGCACCGCTGAACCAACAGGATATCGTTATTACTGTGCCTGCTTCATTTGATCCGGCGGCACGGGAATTGACGGTTGAAGCGGCGCGTGCTGTAGGTCTAGGTCAGGCAATTCTCCTTGAAGAACCGCAGGCTGCGTTATACAGCTGGATAGAGAAAAGTCACGGCGACTGGCGCAAACATGTCGAGGTTGGTGACATTATCCTGGTAATAGATATAGGCGGTGGAACCACAGATTTGTCATTAATAGCGGTCACCCAACAGGAGGGTAATCTAGAGCTGACTCGCGTGGCGGTTGGCGATCATATCCTGCTGGGCGGCGATAATATGGATTTGGCTTTGGCCTATACGGTCAAAGCCAAGTTGGAAAAAGACGGCAAACGTTTAGAGCCTTGGCAGATTCAGGCATTGACTCATAGTTGTCGCGATGCCAAGGAGAAAATTTTTACTAATTTCGAGCTTGATAATATCCCTCTGGTGGTTGCAAGCAGAGGATCTTCTTTAATCGGCGGTACCCTGCGCACGGAATTGACCCGTGAAGAAGTCAATAAAGTATTGGTTGAAGGCTTCCTGCCTCAAGTGGCTGTCAGCGATAGGCCGATAAGTCGTCCCCGTACCGGCTTAAGAAGCGCCGGTTTGCCTTATGCCCAGGATGCAGCGATTACTCGTCATCTGGCGGCATTCCTGTCCAAACAACAAAGTGCCGCGGACGAGCTCAAAGACATTAATTTGCCGAAACATGCCACTTTCTTGCATCCTACTGCCGTGTTGTTTAATGGCGGCGTATTAAAGGCGGGAGCCTTGGCAGAGCGTTTAATGGACGTATTAAACTCATGGTTGACAGCGGAGCAAGCGCCCGAAGCCAGATTATTGACAGGTGCCGATCTTGATTTGGCTGTAGCCCGCGGAGCTGCTTACTATGGCTACGTTCGCAAAGGCAAGGGGGTGCGTATTAAAGGCGGTACAGCGGCATCTTATTATGTCGGCATAGAAAGCGCTATGCCTGCCGTGCCCGGTATGGCACCGGAAATCCAGGCCTTGTGTATTGCCCCGTTCGGTATGGAAGAAGGTACTCAACAAGAATTGCCGGACGATGAGTTCGGTTTGGTGATAGGGGAGCCGGTACGGTTTCGGTTTTTCGCCTCCAATACCCGGCGGGAGGACAAAGTCGGGACCCGCCTGGATTACTGGACTAACGAAGAGCTCGACGAACTGGATGAGATTGAAATTATCTTGCCGGAAGAAGGCCGCAGACCTGGTGAAGTCGTACCTGTACATCTGTGTGCAGCCGTAACCGAAGTCGGTACATTGGAACTGCAAGCTGTTTCTGAAAAAGACAGCAGTCGTTGGAAGATTGAGTTTGATGTCAGAGGAAGTGATGGATGAGTAAGATCCCCCGGCTCATCGCTCTGTGAGAGTCTAGTTTCTCGTGCAATAGAGCCGGCAAAAGATGACCTGCCGATAAGTGGGGCAAACACAAACTACTGTAGAGGGTACTCCTCTAACTAAATCATATAAGAAATGAATCAAAAAAAGCGATTAATCATAGCCATGACCGGTGCAACCGGTGCGGTTTATGGAGTAAGGATGCTGCAAATTTTGCAGGTACAGGAACAATGGGAAACGCATTTGGTTATTTCTTCGGCCGGGGTGGTGAATTTAAAGCATGAAATGGGTATGAAGCGTGCTGCACTGGTTGAGCTGGCCGATGTCACTCACGGGATTGATGACATTGCCGCCAGTATTTCCAGCGGCGGGTTTAAAACAGAAGGTATGATTATTGCCCCGTGTTCAATGAAAACCCTGTCGGCGGTTGCGCATGGTTTTGGCGATAACCTGATTTCCCGATCGGCTGACGTGGTGTTAAAAGAGCGTCGGCGCTTGGTGGTCATGCCCCGGGAAACCCCGCTAAATCTGGTGCATATCCGCAATATGGCAAGCGTGACTGAAATGGGCGGTATCATTTTTCCGCCGATGCCGGCTTTTTACAGCAAATCGGATTCGCTGGCGGCAATGGTCGATGAAACTGTTGGCAGGGTTTTGGATATGTTCGGGGTTAATGTCGACGGCTTATACACGCCTTGGGAAGGATTGTAGAAGAGTTTCCACCACAAAGAATAATTGTCTTTGTGGTGAATAAATTAAAGGATTCTTTACGGATAGTACCTTTAAGACAAGAGCCGCGAATTTTTGCTGTTACGGAAAATCAACGGTTTTTCATTGTCCGCTAAGGCGCTTGCTTTGGCTGAATCTATCGCTTCTTGAATAACATGGTGATTCGGCGATTTGCTGCACACCGGGTCGGCAGCGTACATGTCGTTGCTTAATAAATAAGCCTGGCAACGGCAGCCGCCGAAGTCTTTTTCTTTCTCATCGCAGCTGCTGCATGGTTCTTTCATCCATTCAAAACCACGGAAAAAATTGAAGGCTTTCGATTCGTTCCAGATTTGTTCGATGCTGTAGTCTTTCACATTAGGGCAATCCAATCCCGGCAAGTCGCGGGCGGAATGACAAGGCAAAGCGACTCCGTCCGGAGCGATGGTTAAAAACGTCGTGCCCCAACCGTTCATGCAGGCTTTAGGTCTGTCTTCATAAAAATCCGGTACGACATAATAGATTTTCATTTTACCGGTGACTTTTTCTTTAAAAGCCTGGGCGATTTGTTCCGCCTGTTCGAACTGTTCTTTGGTAGGTAGTAATAAATCGCGGTTTGCGTGTGCCCAGCCATAATATTGGGTGTTTGCCAGTTCCAGGTAATCGGCCCCCAGTCCCTCAGCCATCTCCAAAATTTGCGGCATCTGGTGGATATTCTCACGGTGTATAACTACGCACAATACCATCGGGTAACCGTGCTTTTTGACCAGATGCGCGACTTCTTTTTTGTGCTCGAATGATGCAGTACCGGCAATATGGTCGTTCAATTCCTGGCTGCTGGCTTGAATGCTGACTTGAATATGATCCAGTCCGGCTTCCTTGAGTTGGACGATTTTTTCTTCAGTCAGTCCATAACCTGAGGTGATCAGGTTGGAATAATAGCCCAGATCCCTGGCATGCTTAACCAGCTCAGGCAGATCCTTACGGGTTAACGGTTCCCCGCCGGAGAAGCCCAGTTGAACTGCGCCCATTTTGCGGGCTTGCGTGAGTACGCGCTTCCAGTCATCGGTGTCCAGTTCGGATTGATGTTTCGTATAATCAATTGGATTGGAACAGTAAGGGCATTGTAACGGGCAGGCATAAGTCAGCTCCGCCAACAACCAGCGCGGTGGGGTGATGTTAATTTTGTTGGATCCAGCCATTTTTTAAAGCGACCTCCAAGAAAGCGGTAATGTCATTAACGAGACCGGTTGTTGCAAATTTTTGTTCCAGATCGCTGACGATTTGGGCAAGCTTACGGCTACCGTCGCATAATTTCAGGATTTCTGCGGAACTTTGGTTGAGTTCCACCATGCCTTCAGGATAGAGGATAACATCTTTCTGCTGCACTTCTTCCCACTGCAAACGATGCATTGGGGAAAATTTGATGGTTTGATCTGGATTAATGCTCATTTTTTAATATTAAAGTAAGGCGGCATTTCGTGAATATAAGCCATGTACATCGCGTCGGCCATCGTCCATAACACGTCCAGTTTAAATTGCAGGATTTGAATCATGCGATCTTGTTGTTCGCGGGTTTTATACCAGTCCAGCGTGATGGACAAACCATGTTCGACATCGCGGCGCGCTTCGGTCAGGCGTTTGCGGAAATAGATATAACCTTCCTGTTCTACCCAAGGATAGTGCTCGGGCCAGTTGTCCAGGCGTTGTTGATGGATTTTAGGGGCAAACAGTTCGGTCAATGAAGAGCTTGCCGCTTCGTGCCACTCCGCTCTGCGGGCAAAATTAACATAAGCATCGACAGCAAAACGTACACCCGGCAGCACATATTTCAATGAGGTAATATCTTCACGAGTCAAGCCGACTGCGATGCCTAGCTGTATCCATGCCTCAATACCACCCGGATCGCCGGGATGCCCGTCATGATCCATAATCCGCTGTACCCATTTTGCGCGGGTTTCGCGATCCGGGCAATTGGCCAGAATGTTGGCATCTTTAATAGGAATGCAGACCTGATAATAAAAACGGTTGGCGACCCAGCCTTGTAGCTGTTCTTTGGTGAGTTTACCTTCGTTCATCAGGGTGTGGTAGGGATGATGAATATGGTAATACTTTTCCATGCCGCGTAGTTCGGCTTCAAATTGTTCTTTGGTCCAAGTTTTATTATCGCTGCTCATGGGGCATCCTTTATAAGTCGATTTCCAAGCCGTCGTAGGAGACTTCAATGCCGGCGGCATCGAGTATTTTACGTTGTTCGGAATCTTCGTCTAAGATCGGGTTGGTGTTGTTGATGTGGATCAATATTTTGCGAGCTTTAGCAACGCCATTTAGGACTTCTATCATCCCGCCTTCGCCTGATTGAGGCAAGTGGCCGATTTCTCGGGCTTTTTTATGGCTGATGTTTTGCGTGCACATTTCGTCATCGGTCCAAAAGGTACCGTCTACCAGCAAACAGTCAACGGCTTGCATCGCAGCCATGACATGCGGTTCTATTTCGCCCAAACCTGGGGAATAAAACACTTTTTTTCCGGTAGAAATTTGTTCGATGATAACGCCAATATTGTCGCCGTCATGCGGATCGTGCCGATGTGGAGAATAAGGCGGCGCCTTGCTTTTTAACGCTTGGGTATAAAAGCGCAAATCATCTATGCCGGGAATGGTAAAGCTGCTGCCATCGTAAGGAATCGGGTGATGGTTTACGGTACAGTAATCGGCCAGCATGTTAAATAACGGAAAGCCCGTGGTTAGGTCTTGTTTGACCATTTCGGTGCAGTAAACATCCAGCGGTTTACCCTCCCTGAGCATTAGCATTCCAGTAGTATGGTCAATCTGGCTGTCGATCAGCATGATAGCTTTAATGCCGGTATCGCGAACGCCTTCTTTAGGTTGGATTGCCGGAAAAGCTTCCAACTGTGCGCGAATGTCGGGAGATGTGTTAAACAGCAGCCAGTTTTTGTTGTCGGTACTGACCGCAATGGATGACTGGGTACGGGCTTTGCCGTTCATTTCCTTGTGACGCAAACGGTGGCAATTATGGCAGTTGCAGTTCCATTGAGGAAAACCGCCGCCTGCACCTGAACCGAGAACTCTGATCTTCATAGTTTAGAAAGTAACCTAAAATAGGGAATAGGGGCCGAATGATACGGGAATAAAAGACATCAGGCAAAAAAAAGGGGCTCATAAAGAGCCCCTTCTTAATCTAAATCGAATTAACGATTGTAGATGTACATTGTTACTTCAAAACCGAAACGCAGGTCTGTGTAGCTTGGTGTTTCCCATTTCATAGTGAACCTCCAGATGTGTGTTTAAATTATTATGCTAGCTTGATCAAGTAAGCTCAATTGAAGTATACGATGAACGATTTTTTTACGCAACTTTTGACATCGCCGAAAGCCGACAATCCTGTTTTTTATATGGATCTTAAGCTGTTCGGCGCTAATGCCAAAATAAGGATAAGCGATTAAATTACAAGATGTTTAGATAGGTTGTGAAAGATGTTTTTTTGACGGGAAGAGCGTATGATCTTATTTCACCTTAAAAATAATAATACACATATAAAAATATGAGGAGGGGTCATGGGTGGAGTTACTGAGTTGTTCGTAGTTATGATACTTATTGCAGCGTTCGCGTTTGCACCATTAGGTTATTTTATTTACAGATTTACCAAGGCAGGCGACAAACCGTTCGGTGAAATTGAACCGCATGGCGATAGTCCGTCGGCGGTCAATGATTTTGCAGAAAAAGCGATTAAATTCGTTCAGGATAAGTTTACTAAAAAGTAAAGATATGTTTGTTGATGAGCTTTCCAGGTGATGTTATTCGCCTGGAAATTTCTCATATCAATTTAAGCCTATAAATTGCCGCAGGTCGGGCAGTTAGGGTTTTTCCTCAGATTCATTGTATTCCATTCCATCGTTAGTCCATCCAGCAGTAATAACCGACCGGTTAAAGTTTCCCCGATATTCATTATCAGCTTCATCGCTTCCAATGCTTGAATGCTACCTACTATGCCGGTAATAGGTGCTATGACTCCATTTGTAGCGCAGTTTTGTAATTCTTCGCCATCGCTGTTGTATAGGCAGTTGTAGCACGGGCTGTCATTTTTGCCAGGGGTAAACACAGTTACTTGGCCTTCAAAACGAATCGCAGCCCCGGAAACCAGGGGCGTTTGATGTCTGACACAGGCTTTATTGACCGCAAAGCGTGTTGAGAAGTTATCGCTACAGTCTAAAACCACGTCCGCTAGCGTCACCTCTAATTCAAGTTGTTCACCCTCAAGCCTTTGTTTGACAGCCCTGATCTTGATGTCGGGGTTTAGCCGATTAAGCGTTTGGCGGGTTGAAATTACTTTATCAGTCCCAATATCGGGTGTGTGATGAGTAATCTGTCTTTGCAAATTGGATAAGTCTACGACGTCATTATCATAAATAGTGATATTGCCGACACCGGCCGCAGCAAGATAGATACTAGCAGGGGACCCGAGTCCTCCGGCGCCGACAATCAGGACGTTGGCAGCGAGAAGTTTTTGTTGTCCCTCAATATCGACTTGAGGAAGCATGATTTGGCGGCTATAGCGCAGTAGTTGGTTGTCATTCATAAGTCATGTTGATGCTGTATTGTGATGAAAGATGATGCCAAAGATCAGGTTAGACTGCAAAAACTGATTATTGTTGGCACTCGGTGTTGGTGAGTGCTAAAATCTAAAACTGAATTTAACCTTTAATTTTAATGTTTAGGAGATATTGATGAAAATACGTCCGTTACACGACAGAGTGATAGTCAAACGTGTTGAAGAAGAAACTACAACACCTGGCGGTATTGTACTGCCTGGTTCAGCAGCCGAGAAACCAAGCCAAGGTGTCGTTTTGGCGGTAGGTAATGGCAAGCAACTGGACAATGGCACTGTACGCGCTCTGGAAGTTAAAGTCGGCGATAAAGTGCTGTTTGGCAAATACGCAGGCAACGAAGTTAAAGTTGATGGCGACGAACTGATCGTTATGCGTGAAGAAGACATCATGGGCGTTTTAGGTTAAGCCTGAACACGTCAAGCACATTCACATACAAATTTAAAAGGAATAAAAATGGCAGCAAAAGACGTATTATTCGGTGATGACGCTCGTGTCCGTATGGCCCGCGGCGTTAATATTTTAGCAAACGCAGTCAAGGTGACTTTAGGTCCTAAAGGTCGTAACGCGATTTTAGACAAAAGCTTCGGCGCTCCAACTATCACTAAAGACGGTGTATCGGTTGCTAAAGAAATCGAATTAAAAGATAAATTCGAAAACATGGGCGCGCAAATGGTTAAAGAAGTGGCTTCGCACACTTCCGATGTGGCCGGTGACGGTACCACTACAGCGACCGTATTGGCGCAATCTATCGTCAATGAAGGCTTAAAAGCCGTTGCTGCGGGCATGAATCCAATGGATTTAAAGCGCGGTATCGATTTGGCCGTATCTAAAGCTGTTGAGGCGATTGTAGCGTCCGCTACGCCTTGCGTCGATAACAAAGCGATTGCTCAAGTAGGCACCATTTCTGCAAACTCTGACGAGTCTGTTGGCCAAATCATTGCAGAAGCGATGGAAAAAGTCGGCAAAGAAGGTGTCATCACTGTTGAAGAAGGTTCAGGTCTGGACAACCAATTAGACGTTGTTGAAGGTATGCAGTTTGATCGCGGTTACCTGTCCCCTTACTTCATCAACAAACAAGAAAACATGAGCGTCGAATTAGACGATCCGATGATTCTTATCTACGATAAAAAGATTTCCAATATTCGCGACATGCTTCCTGTTTTGGAAGGCGTGGCTAAAGCCGGCCGTCCTTTATTGATCGTTGCTGAAGATGTAGAAGGCGAAGCCTTGGCAACTTTGGTTGTTAACACCATTCGCGGCATCGTTAAAGTGGCAGCGGTTAAAGCGCCTGGTTTCGGTGATCGTCGTAAAGCCATGTTGGAAGACATTGCGGTACTGACCGGCGGTGTGGTTATTTCCGAAGAAGTCGGTTTGAGCCTGGAAAAAGCTGAATTATCTCAATTGGGTACAGCTAAAAAAGTACAAATCACTAAAGAAAACACCACTATCATCGATGGTGCAGGTTCTGAAGAGCAAATCAAAAGCCGTGTTGCACAAATTCGCGCGCAAGCGGACGAAGCAACTTCCGACTACGACAAAGAAAAATTGCAAGAACGTCTGGCTAAATTAGCGGGCGGTGTTGCTGTGATTAAAGTCGGCGCTGCAACTGAAATTGAAATGAAAGAAAAGAAAGCCCGCGTTGAAGATGCATTGCATTCAACACGCGCAGCCGTTGAAGAAGGCGTCGTTGCAGGCGGTGGTTCAGCGCTGGTTCGCGCTATTTCAGCTCTTGATAAACTGGAAGGCATCAACCACGATCAAACAGTAGGTATCAATATTCTGCGTCGTGCAATGGAAGAGCCTTTACGTCAAATCGTTTCCAATGCTGGCGACGAGCCTTCAGTTGTGTTCAATGAAGTGCAAAAAGGCACAGGTAACTTCGGTTACAACGCAGCAACCGGCCAATACGGTGACATGATCGAAATGGGTATTTTAGATCCTGCGAAAGTAACCCGTACAGCACTGCAAAATGCTGCATCTGTTGCAGGTTTAATGCTGACTACCGAAGTGATGATTGCCGATACGCCTAGCGAAGATAAAGGCGGTCACGGCGGCCATGACATGGGCGGCATGGGCGGTATGGGTGGCATGGGCGGCATGATGTAATTTTGTCGTCTTAAAGCCCCGTCGCTTTAAGTGAAATGAAAGCCCCGGTTGTTTTAAACAGCCGGGGCTTTTTTTATGACGGTCGCTGAGCGGGAGGCTCATACGTTCGCCAAAGTAATCAAAGGTAGTGATTTCTCGCTTCCGATCTGAAAGTTATCGGTATTTATTTTAGGCTGTGCTAAATTTAAACGGCTAATACCGTAAAACCGGCAGTAGACTCTGTGCCACAATACCGGATAAATAGCTTTTAGAGCAAATAGGTAGACGTTTTCGGTGATGTCGGAGCAGCGTAGCGGTGTGCCGAGGCGCAGCTGAATAAGCTCCGGAAAAAATTATAGCTGACTACAACTGACCAACTACTCCATGGATATTACCAAAAAAATTCGTATCGGCGATTTGCTGGTACAAAACCAGATTATCACTCAGGAACAACTCATATCGGCACTGGCCGAACAAAAGAAAACAGGGAGACAGCTGGGTCGTACACTGATCAATTTAAACGTTATCAGTGAAACAGATCTGCTTAATTTCCTGTCACAGCAATTAAAAATCCCGTTTTTGGATATTTTACAATATCCTCGCAAACCTGAAGTTACCAAACTATTGTCAGAAGCATTAGCGCGGCGTTTTCGTGTTTTGTTGCTGGAAAATAATGAATTCGATGTTCTGTTGGCTATGGCGGACCCTACCGACTTAATGGGGCTGGATGAATTAACACGTATCCTGAAAAAAACTATTCGCCCTGTCGTAGTCAGGGAATCTGATTTGTTAATGGCGATAGATCAATCCTATCGACGTACCGATGAAATCGATAATTTAGCAGAGCAATTGCGTAGCGATATGTCGGAAGATGACAATATCGACCTCAATATGCTGTTGACCTCGGCTGATGCGGCCGATGCGCCCGTTGTAAAGCTCCTGAAATCAGTATTCGAAGATGCTATAAAAGTGCGGGTGTCCGATATTCATATAGAGCCGCAAGAACACAAACTGTATATCCGTTTTCGCGTTGACGGCGTATTGCACCAGCTAACTGAAGCCGATTTAAAAATTGCCACAGCGTTGGTGTTAAGGCTCAAGCTGATGTCGGGCCTGGACATCTCCGAAAAACGACTGCCGCAGGACGGTCGTTTTCAGATGAAAGTGCAGCAAAAGTCAGTCGATGTGCGTATATCGACCATGCCGACTATCTACGGCGAATCTGTGGTAATGCGTTTACTGATCCAAAATACCGAAGGGTTCTCGTTGGAAAAACTGGGCATGCCGCCCGAGATGCTGGTGCGTTTTCGCAAGCTGCTGCATCGTCCGGATGGCATGATATTGGTTACCGGGCCAACCGGTAGCGGTAAAACCACCACGCTTTATGCTGCACTTAGCGAACTCAACTCCAGCGCTAACAAAATCATCACGGTAGAAGATCCGGTTGAATATCGCCTGCCGGGTATTAATCAGGTGCAAGTTAACGAAAAGATCGATCTCGACTTTGCTAGAGTGTTGCGTTCCTCTTTACGTCAGGATCCGGATATCATTCTGGTGGGCGAGATGCGTGATCATGAAACCGCCCAGATTGGTTTACGTGCCGCTATGACCGGCCATTTAGTGTTATCAACCCTGCATACTAACGATGCCGTCAGTTCGCCAATTCGTCTGGTTGATATGGGAGTGCCCCGTTTTATGGTCTCGATGTCCTTGCTGGCCGTAATCGCCCAGCGACTGGTGCGGGTAGTCTGCGGGAGCTGTGTTCAACCATCCATACCGGAACCTTTTGAACAGACCTGGTTAAAACTCGAACTGGGCGATACCTTGGATCAATATAGCTTTGTCAAGGGCAGAGGCTGTACTCAATGCAACGGCACCGGCTATCAAGGCCGCGTAGGCATTTACGAGCTGCTGGAAATGAATACCGAGCTTACTGATGCAGCCAATCATCATGACACCAGTATTTTTATTAAACAGGCTCGTAAACAAATGGCAGGAAAAACAATACGCAGTAATGCGGTAGCGATGGTTATTGCCAAACGCACCACAGTTGCCGAGGCAATGCGCATCAGCAACCAATTTGAAGAATAGTTGTTATCAACATCAATCATTAAAAATTAAAAATGCCATTTTTCTCATACAAAGGCCGTAATAAAAAAGGCGAGCTGGTAAAAGGCGTATTGGAAAGCGTTGATTGTAACGCGCTGGCAAAACACCTGTTTAGTATCGATATTATACCGGTCGAAATTGCACCTGCCTCAGCGCCATCCGCTGGGCATAACCTGTCCATTGATCTGTTTGAAGAACGTATAGAACTGATTGATGTCATGATGTTCAGTCGGCAGATGTACACTTTACTCAAGGCGGGTATTCCTATCATGAGCGCTCTGAGCGGGCTGTTGTCATCGACCAAAAGCAAGGCATTGGTCAAGGTAATTTCCGAGATTCGCTCAAGTCTTGATAGCGGCCGTGAACTATCTGCTGCGCTCAACCTGCACCCGAAAGTATTTAGCGGTTTTTATGTCAGCATGATACGGGTCGGTGAAACTACCGGGATGCTGGATAAGGTATTTATGCGTTTGTTTGATCATCTCGAATTTGAAAAATTTATGCGTGAGCAGATCAAAGCGGCGCTACGCTATCCCTCATTTGTCATGATGGCGATGGCGGTGGCGGTTGTCGTCATTAATATATTTGTAATCCCGGCTTTTGCTAAAGTGTTCCAAGGCTTGGGAGCAGAGCTGCCTTTAATGACGCGCATTTTATTGAATGGCTCTAATTTTATGGTGACCTTCTGGCCTTATTTATTAGCCGGTTTCGCTGGAGGCATATTGATGTTTCGCTCATATATCGCATCAGATAAAGGCCGGTATCAATGGGATAGCTTCAAATTAAAAACGCCTCTTGCCGGGCCGATCATCCATAAAGCCACTTTGGCGCGCTTTGCAAGGAGTTTTGCTCTATCCAGCAAAAGTGGCGTTCCCATCATGAGTGCGTTAACTTTGGTGGCGCAAACCGTCGATAATGAATTTATCGCACAAAAAGTGGAACAAATGCGCACCGGCGTTGAGCGCGGCGAATCCATTCTGCGCACGGCAACCAATACCGGTGTTTTTAACCCTTTAGTACTACAGATGATTGCTGTCGGGGAAGAGTCGGGCGCATTAGATGACTTGATGGAAGAAATTGCCGATATGTATCAGCGCGATGTTGAATACGAAATCAAAAACTTGGGAGCCAAAATCGAGCCGATTATGATCGTATTTCTGGGAGTCCTTGTGCTTATTCTGGCTCTGGGTATTTTCTTACCCATTTGGGATCTTGGTAAAGCGTCGATACATAAATGAAGATAAATATTTTCAAATTTGCAGCGGCGAGTCTTTTCAATTTTGCGATCACCAACGGCATTATCGCCGTACTGGTAGTTATTGTACTGTCAAATATTAACCGCGCACAAAGCCAAGTTGAGGAGTCAATGATGGAAACCGATGTGGCTAACATACGTTGGGAGTTACGCGAACTATGGGCTCATCGTAATGCGACCGGGCAATCGATTGCCGCTAGCGAGATAGATGACGCCAATCCGTTAAAGTTAGTGAGTGAGCGGCCGAAAAATTATAGCGGCGAATATGCAGAAATACCGTTGGGAGCTGAATCCGTCTGGTATTTTGATACTAATGCCAAGCGCTTGGTGTACGTTTTTAAAGATGGTCGCCAAGTACGCTATCGATTAATCGGCAGCGCCAAACTTAATCGAGCATCATTGGGAGCCATTGGGGGGATAGATTTAGTGCTTGAGTAGGTTACCGAGTGCTTAATCCAGTTCAAGCTAATTTAAAGAATCTAAGTATTGTTACTTAGCAGAAGCTCAAACTAGTGCTAAAATTAAATCCGTTCAGCAAAGAGTAGAATCTCTAATTACACCAAACCATGCGAACGCATAAAAAATGAATAAATCAAAAGGTTTTACCCTAATTGAATTGATCGTCGTCATCGTCATTTTAGCTATTTTGGCGGCAGTGGCATTACCGCGATTGACCAATTTGCAGCTCGATGCCCGTATTGCCAAACTTAATGCGGCGCGCGGCAGTGTTGCAGCGAGCTCGGCGATGGTTCATGCGACTTTATTTGCACGTAACGGCAGAGCCGATACCGCAACTTGCCCTGCAGGCGGCGGCACGGCTAATAACAACTCTACCGGTACAGGCACCTTGTGTACCGAGGCAGGCATTATCAATCTGATTAACGGTTATCCGGCGGCTACCTCAATCGGCACAACCGGCATATTGACCGCTGCCGGCTTGACCACCGTATTTAATCCAAACCAGACTGAATTGCAGGCGGAAGGATATGACTACACCTCGTCAGGATCGGTAGCAACTTTTCAGGTACGTGGCGGCAGTTCTTCCAGCACTTGCTCATTTACCTATACCGAACCCGTCGCCAATGCTGCTCCCATAATCAGCATTATTAATACGACGGGATGTTAGACCTAGGTTACAAAAAGAATCAGTACAAGAATCAGCTTTGATTGAGAAAAGAGTCAACTTAGTCTATGCTTTTTAAATAAACATCCTTTTGGAGCCTTTATAACGCAATCCATTTTAATTTCTTATTTTTACTATATTTTATTTATTTAATAACATCCGAAGGGACATAAAAATGAAACAACTGTCTAACATGAAGCAATTATCAAGCATGAAACAACAATCCGGTTTTACCTTAATTGAATTAGTCGTCGTTATTGTAATTTTAGGTATTTTGTCGGCGACTGCGTTGCCTAAATTGCAGAGTCTGGATACAGACGCAAAAAATGCAGTTCTGGATGGAGGGATCGCCGCATTTAAATCAGCGGCTGTAATTTCTTATGCTGCAACCAAGTCATCTAGTATACAAACAGCTGTAGCCGGAAATGCCGCAATAGATAATGTAACATTTACGGGCACTTGCCCGGCCGTTACCGCTGTATATTCAGGAGGAACTCCAACCAAGGCATTTTCTGTTGATACTTCTCTTTGTAGCGGCTAAGTTCTCTTGAAACTTATTTTAACTACCAAAAGGGCGCTTGCGCCCTTTTTTGTTATTACCGCATCACTTCTTTGCTTATTGAGGGCGTCGTACAGCACTGAATCACTTTTTTGGTGGCTGGGATCATGTTTATTAGTGATATTGGCTAGTCTGCAACAAGAACGATCATTGGCATTGTCATGGATCAGTGCCGCATTAGTCGGATTCTGCACGTTGCAGCTCATTAACGTACTGTATATTAGCCCCACTTATAATGCTGGCGGCATCTATTTTTCGTCAACGTTGTTGATTGCGTTTATTGCCGCTACGTGCCGTTCTGCTTGGTTAACGAAAACAGGCTTTAAAATATTCTCTGCGATTATTGCGTTGATTGCTGTTTGGGCTTTAGTGCAATGGTTAACCGGCTGGGGGTTTATTGATCAAAAAAGCGCGAGAGCTCTGGCTTTGTTTGTAACCCCTAATATTTTGGCGACAACGCTCAATCTGGGTCTGATGCCGGTTCTTGCCTATTACTTGCTAGGTTGCGGCGGACGTGGTGTGTACGGGCTGACGCTGTTGCTGTTTGCAGCTCTGTTGACAACGCAAAGCCGTGGAGGTTATTTAGGTTTGCTGTCAGGTATTTTGTTTTTGCTAACTTTTGCTGGTCGAGCCTCAATAGTCGCGCAATGGCGACGCTATCGGGCTATAGGAGGCGGATTTCTAGCCGTTCTTGGTTTTTTCAAATTTTATGCTTGGTTGGGGCTGGCCGATTGGAATATGGATGCTGTTTTTGCCACGCTGAGTCATGGTGACTCTTCAGACCGGTGGCAAATATATCGGATCGCTTGGCAGGGGATATTCGAACATTTGTGGCTGGGCATCGGTTATTTTAACTTCGGCTATTATTTTGAGGTTCATAAAGTGCCGCCGTTCCTTGATAGACACATAATGTTCGTTCATAACGACTACCTGCAATTAGCTCTCGAAAGCGGCCTATTGGGCTTGGGCCTGTTTTTGTTGATGCTTATTGCTGTGTATGGGCAGCTTATCAAATTTCGTCAGCAAACAATGGCTGAGCAACGTTTGCCGCTTATCTTGTCTGCGACCGCTATCACGTCAATGTTAGCCCATGCGTTGGTGGACTACCCTTTCCATATTCCGTTTTTACTGGCTGCTTTTGGTGTTTATCTGGGAATTATCAACTGGCAATTTATTGACATGGGGGCAGCCCATTGGCTGCTGCCAAAAACGCCGAGACAATTTTTAGGCTTGCGTTCCGGATTTATAGGCAACGCGCTGGTGATTGGAATGATGGCATGGTTGGGGTTACCCGCATTTGCTGAAGTTTCCGCCGGTTATGGCGAATTTCGGTTTCAGCATCGTGATGCACAACGTGGTTTGTATTGGCATAGCATTGCGCGAACTTTACAACCGCGTACTGCTAAATACTATTGGCAAGAAGGCATTATTTTAAGAGAACTGGGGGCAGCCCAGGCAAGACCCGATCTGTTGGATAAAAGTGACGCTATTTTTAGCAAAGGGCTTGAAGTTAACCCGTTTGAAGTCAATAATTTGCTGGAAAAACTAGCACTACATCGCCAGTATGGAACTCAGCTTAAACAACCAGCTTCACACCAGGACATTATCACCTGGGTCAATCGTGCGAAAAGCCTACAACCGCATTCAGACGGCGTTCAAATGGAATACGTGAGCTGTCTGGACTTTGTAGGCGAACATGCCAACGCCATCGAACAAGCCAAATTATTGGTCCACAGGCGACCACAATTTAAAGCGGCACAACAATTGTTAGAATCAGTGTCGCATGATTAAACAGTGCAAAGGCTTTACGATGGTCGAGCTGGTTGTAATGATGGTTATTCTAGGCATCCTGTCGGCTTCTGCCTCGTCCAGGCTCAATTTTGCCAGCCATGATGCCGACGGTTGTGCCGAGACTGTGAAAGCTTCAATTAAACTGGCGCAGAAACTGGCGATTGCCACGCGAGCAACTCCGGTGGCTGTCAGCGTGACTAACAGCTGCGCGGTGGTCGTGGGAACCGAATCCTATCCTTCCTTGAATGGCGTCAATGTGGACAATTTTGGTACTGTGACTTTTAATGGGTTGGGGCAGCCGTCCGTGGGGGGAGTATTGATGGCGGCCGTCAGGACTTTTACTATCAGGGGCGGCGATGTGAACCGCTTTATCTGTCTGGAAGCCGAAACAGGATATGTACATGAGGAGGGTGCAACCTGTGGGTAACCGTCAAAACGGCATGACACTGATAGAGTTGATTATATTCATGGTCATCGTTGGTATAGCAATGGCCGGGATTATTTCTGCTATCAATTTCAACGTGCAGCATTCCGCCGACCCGGTGGTTAAAAAGCAGGCGATGGCGATTGCCGAAGCGTTGCTGGAAGAAATCGAGCTGATGCCGTTTACCATCTGCGATCCTGATGACCCCAATGTTAGAACAGCAATCGGTGCGGCGAATTGTACAGGTGGGGTCGGCGGTGCAAATGACGAGACCCTTACGCCGCTTGGCCCCGAAGTCGGCGAGACGCGCTATGCGGCACCGTTTTTTGATAATGTCAGTGACTATAACGGATTCAATATGGCGGCAGGAGCCATCAGGGATATTACCAATACTAATCTAGGCTTAAATGGCTATAGCGCTGCTGTAACTGTCGTTAATCAGGCAATAAACGGAATTGCTGCTGCCGACTCGCTGTCGATAACAGTCACTGTAACTGGTCCGCTCAACACAACGGTGATACTGGGCAGTTACCGTACCCGCTATACTCCAAGAGAGCCCTGATAATGCTATTACATAACCGCAGTCAATCCGGATTTACCCTGATTGAAGTAATTATGGTAATGATAATTACCGGAATACTGGCAGCATTGGTAACGAGCTTTGCCGCACCTATGCGAGGCTATTTTGATGCGGTCGCGCGCGCCGATCTTTCCGATGCAGCGGATATCGCTTTGCGCCGTATGGCGCGTGAACTTCATACAGCTTTACCTAATAGCGTGCGGGTTAGCGGTAATTTTATTGAGTTCTTGCCGACCATTACAGGTGGGCGCTATCGTAATGTACAGGATTGCAGTGCGGCCTGTGCTGGCGATATCCTTGATTTTGTGGCTGCCGATACCAGTTTCGATGTAATCGGTATACTGCCGACTGTTCCAGCTGTAGGAGAAGAGGTCGTAGTCTACAATACTACTCCAGCTGCTGTTTATGCTGGTGTTAATGTGGTGGCGCTGACTTCCAGCGTGGCCTGTACATTGTCTGCAATCAGAATATGCTTTAATAATGGCATGTTGTTTCCATTCGCGTCGCCCGGCAATCGTTTCCAGATTATTACAGGGCCTGTGACATTCGCCTGTATCGGGAATACTTTATGGCGTTATTCCGGTTATGTCAGACAGGCGGCGCAGCCGACTAATCTATTGATCGCACCTCTCAATGCGGCAATCAGCACTAGATTAGCAACGGGGGTTAACTGCGCAACCAGTAATTTTTTCTATGCGCCGGGCGCCACCCAGCGCGCAAGTCTGATTACTATGAGGCTCACGCTATTCAACACTAGTGACAACGTGACTTTGCTGCATCAGGTTCATGTCCAGAATGTGCCGTAATATGAAACAGCGCGGGTTCAGCCTGATCATGGGCATTTTCCTGATTGTGGTATTGGGCGGCATCGCGGTATTTATCGGCCGGGTATCGACCATGCAACATCAAAGCAGCGCACTGGATGAAGAGGGGGCAATGGCCTATCAGGCGGCGCGCGCGGGGATTGAGTGGGGGATTTATCGGGCTATTATTGCTTCCAGCTGTATTGCGGGCCCTTCCGTATTTACTCTCGTATTGACAGTGCCAACTACACCTGTAAGCGCTGTGAATTACGCTGTATCAGTAATATGCATCCGTACGCAAGTAACTGAAGGCTCAACAGCGAACAATGTTAATGTCTATCAAATTACTTCCACCGCGAATAATGCCTCTGTTGGGGATTTTGCTGTTGAACGACGATTAACCGCAACTGTCTCACAATGATTTTAGTCAACCATGTATGCATAGGGACATCGGAGGTGCGGCGATCAATAGCGAATGATAGTGAGGCCGATACAGTCCGCTAGCTCAATCTCATCATTTATTCTTTGCATACAACAGATTGAGGTATATAGTCGATTTTTTAAAATTACATCACAACCCGGATAAGATGTATTTCTTACATCTTATCCACCACTCTTTGGATAAGCCATGTTCTCCATTTCAAATCAGATAATTAATCAAATACTCCTTACTTCCTTGTTAAGGTTTTTATTCATAAGCGGCAGTTTTTCTTTCATTGTCGGTGTTGGATTAATTTTTTACAGCGAGATGATGTTTCGGATGTTCGAGAAAATGAATAGCTGGGTGAGCTTTCGCCGTCAGTTGCGTATACTTGAGATTACACGTGATAGTTGGCCGTCTGTGCAGCGTTATCGCTATGTTCTGGCCGTTTTCATCACTGCCGGTGCAGTTTATGCTGCAAACAGATTGATAACTCAAGTGGATACGGAAGTAGCTGTTCCTTGGATCAGTAGCGGATTACACTTGCCTGAGGTTTATGTTTCCTGGCTATTAGTCAGTGTAAAGTGGTTTTTGCTATTAGGGTGTGTCATAGGTATTGCTGTCGGTCTCATGCTCGCGTTTTCCCTGTCCACCTTATCGAAGATTGAAGCTTTTTCCAACACTTGGATTTCAACACGTGATAGTAACCTAAACAAGAAGGCCGAAGTCATGCAAGTTGGAGTTGATAAGTTCGTCATGTCTTTTCCTAAAACAGTCGGCTTGGTTGTTGCTGTTATGTCCATGGTTGAGGTTACTTTGGTTGGAATGCAGATGCATTGATGAGTGCTGTTTTTATCGGCTAGAATTTACTCTAGCAAAAAAAGTTATCGATGAAGTTCGGCCTTTCAATTCAATATCAGGATTTACACGGCAGTAGGTTATTTTAAACAACTGCGCAGTTGGGTAGAGGCCGATTCGATAAATTAAAGTGAAAGCTAACGATGAATTAAAATCGTCTGCAATCGCAAGGCAATAAGTTGCTACATAATGATAATTAAGAAAAATCTGTTCCCTGAAATAAAAGCTATGGACTCAACTTACATCGATATTTTGAGAGTAATCTGGATATTGCCCATCAGGTACAGATCGCGATAAGTGATGTCGCGGAAATGGAGAAAATAGGTCTGATCCCAAGGTATTTGATGGCTTGCAAAGAAAACAACATAAATGGGAATAAAGTGATTCCCGAAAAACAGGATTTATCCTCCAATTTTTTCGTTCGAGGAATATTCGTGCTTGACCCCTTCCTCTGTTATTTGTTGTCTTTTGGATAAGTAAGCAGGAAAAGAACCTAATGAATAAATGTAGTTCAAGCCTATTGTTGTCGATTCGAGGCTTGCCTCTTTTTGTTACCCGGTCATGGTACGGATTCCTGTTTCTTCTTGCAGCATTTGTGACAATGTTGGCTTTATTCTCTGATGCCGCGCAAGCAGCGGCGCCGACTTATCAGGCACAGGGGGCAGCATCTAGCGGAACCGGTGCTCGCACACCCTCGTGGCCGACGCATCAGGCGGACGATATTGCGCTGCTGATTGTAGAGAGCGCGAACCAAGCTGCGACGCTGTCATCTAACACGGCTGGTTTCGTCGAGCTGCCCAGTTCCCCTCAAGGGACCGGGACTGCTGGCGCAGCAACGGCAACACGCCTGACGGTTTTCTGGACGCGTGCGACATCTAACGCTATGGCGAATCCGACCGTAGCCGACTCCGGCGATCACCAGACTACGCAGATTGTCACTTTCCGGGGGGCGATCGGAACAGGCAATCCGTGGGATGTTACTGTCGGTGATATACGTGCGACAGCCAGTAACAGTTTTGCCATTCCGGGCGCTACCACAACGGTGACGAATAGCCTCGTCGTCGCCATTATCGCGGCAGGTATCGACTCTAGTAGTCAGTCATGATGAAGTACAAGGATAAAGCCGAGCCAGCTTCCGTCGTGCCTCTTGGGTGGTAAAGCGCCAATTGACGGGGGTAGCCTTCACATTACGCTCGCGGACATTAGCTTCAACTT
>Ga0207971_100186_pt1 | contig 27096 bp, 24 predicted proteins | sample LakWasMet56_HOW8_2_FD_183890 | JGI IMG/M metagenome (GOLD analysis project Ga0207971, IMG submission 183890) | Freshwater sediment methanotrophic microbial communities from Lake Washington under simulated oxygen tension - Sediment Metagenome... | ecosystem: Environmental > Aquatic > Freshwater >... | reverse complement strand
AGTATTTTCCAATAGATAAATGAGTCTGAAGAATGAACTAAATCCCGGTAACTCAGCCGCTTTTTAAGTCTCGTTCATTAATGGTTTTAAATAATTTAGAGCGTTCTTTTTGTAGTTGCTCAGCCGCCTGATCATCGGTTTGGTTAATAGCCATTTTATCCAATACTTCAAATGTGATGTCAGGTTTCAAATAGGTTTTGGCATTTTCTATGGATTTCAATTTGTCATAAAGCGTCATCATACAGTCATAGGGATAGATTTTCTTATCTTTGCCCTTACTGTCAGTTATGGTCTTAGGGAAGAAACAAGGGCGATGGAAATTGATATATGGAAACAGGGTGTCATGATTGAACTGGTTGATTAAAGGTGCCCAGCGTTGTGGGATATGCGCATAACCAAACAATTTCCTGACCACGGAACCATTTTTACTTTCAACTAAAGCGTTGTCATTGGTCTGTCTGGAGCGGGATTTGGTGAATTTAATCCGCAGTTTTTGCAGTAACTCAGCCACTTTGTAGTTAATGTATTCCGAGCCGTTATCTGAATGGAAGCCTTGAATAACAAAGGGAAAGCAGTCCAAAAGCTGTTCTATAGCCGGCATCAAATACTGTTCTCTGATTTTCTCAACCGTACACACCACTTCGAACTGGGTCACTTCATCAACAGCATTAATATGATAAACGCCCTTTTGTTTATCCTGATCGCCCTGATGAACCGTATCAATCCGTATAAAGCCAGGTTCGCCATTAGCTCGCGGCTTTTTTCTTTCGCCAATCAGCGTGACCTTGGGGCGGGTTTTCTCAAAAGTGTAGCGTTGCCGCAGATAGGGTGTTGATTTTCTGAGGTTGTACAGGTGTGCTACGGATATGCCCGCTAAGCGTTGGTATTGGCTTTGCTTAAAAAGCTGATGGGCGCGTTCGCAAAGCTTTTTAGTGGCCGGCCCGCTGAGGGTGTTATGCCGTTCATCAAGGGAGGCCAGCAAGCGTATATCTTCAGCCGTATACAGACGTTCAAAACCTTGATAAGCGCGCTGTTGCCATTCAATCTTTCCGGTGCACGGTACTGCTTAATCAGACGAGTGATCTGTTGCCTTGAATAACCGGTGATTTTAACCAGAAAACGCACCACAACACCTATCGAACGCTTATTTAGATACGGGTATCTGAATTTTAACCAGTGTGCGCTGTATGCCTTGATAACACTCATCCGCGCTACTGGCGACCAGAAAGGCGACGCATTGACTACCGGTTAAAAACTGTTCCAGTTGTTCTATGCTATTGAGGTCTTTTATGTTCATGATAGGTTTCATCCTTTTATTATGAACGAGATTTAAGCGGTTGTCAGACTCATTTCCCGTTAGAAATACGGGGCCCCTTCAGACTCATTTAGTACTGGAAGAGGCTATGGGTTGACAACCGCGCCGACCTGTAGTGGGATAAGCCAGCTCAATTTTTGCTCTATATTTCGTTCAAAAACACTTCCGCTGCGAGACAGGAGTCGAGTAGTCCCCAGAAGCGATAGTGCATGTGTTTTCACGCAGCTTGCGAAGTGAAAATGCAGGCTTTCCGACATCGCGTCGAGTCATTGGAGAGCATGTGAGCTACCCCTTGTTGGGTAGCGATCGAGTGACCAGGACGGCTGGGGCCGCCGCAGGCATTAGCGGTCGCGTAGTTTTTGCCGCTTGTTGGGCTGGGAGGCCCATAAAAGCTTTCGCAAAAATAGCGACTCCCCGGCCTTCTTGTGAGGCGTTTTTGTGGCTATATTCGAGCCCTGCAAAACCGGTTTGATTTAGGTCATGCGATATTGGGCCATTCTAAATGGGTAGCAATATTATCCCATATAGGGAGATTTAATCAGCGCCTCCCTATGCCTCAACCCATTACGCTATTATTCATTTCGGACTCCCCATTACGCCAGTTAAGAATTGGCAGCGCATTTTAAACCACATCAGAAAGGGGGGGGAGAGAATTCTATATCACCCCCTAACTCAAAAGCCATTTTTTAACCCCAAAAGAATATGGAATCCTAAGAATAACAAGCACCGCCGAAGACAACTAAAAATCTAACAAGCAAAAAAGCAGAAAGCCAGTGCCACAATGCTGCACTGGCTTTCTGCTTTTTGACTACAATGCAAAATAAAAACGGATCAATCTATCTTTTTGTTTACATACACATCAAAAAGCACCAATCCTCTTATCTGCTGAACTTTCCGGGCATAACGAACATTTTGCAACAGTGCAAGGACCAATTATCCAAGCAAGAATCCACAAAAATTTATTTGCCGTATTTTTTACGGAATTTATCAACGCGCCCCGCTGTATCAACAACACGCTGTTTTCCTGTATAAAAAGGATGGCATGAAGAACAAACCTCAACTTGCAAATCCTTACCTAATACAGAACCGGTTTCAAATTTATTACCGCAACCACAAGTCACAGTAATTTGCTTATATTCTGGATGAATTTCTGGTTTCATATCACTTTCACATTACCCATAAACGGGCTACATACTTTATTTAAAGAACCCCATATAATACATATTTTATTAAAAGCTCGCAACTCAATTTATACGTATTATTACTTTAGATTCGAACAGTATCCACTCCGTAAAGCACAAGGATTTCTTTATCTTGATACAGAAAAAAACCACTGCACTAATTTAGCTTTGATCTTTTTAGCCTGCAAATTATCACTGCCTTACCATGATATAAAAAAAGCTATAGCAGGGAAGCGGCCTCATCTTGTAAAGAAACAGCCTGGTAAGATTTTATCAAGCTAACAAAAAATTTAGATAAGGTCACTTTAATTGAGGCTCAATTTGGCGGCCTAAGTATTATCTCGCTTACTTGCCTTTTGCAGTTTATCAGAAGAAAGACGACAAGCTATAAAGTTAAATTCATGAAAAAGTTCACGCCTTATTTACAGAAATACTTGCCAAAATAGCCGTAGCCACATAATCTGCGGCGATGTGAACATAGCTCACAAAGAAATTGCCTTAGAAAACCAGCAAGGCAATCAAAAGAATTCAGATTTTTTTACCCGAAAGAAGGACGATTATTTGCTAAAGACCAGAAGAAACCATGATAAACGTATTTAAACCCTTTAATAGAGAAGCCGAACAATATGCATGTCAAAGAGGACAATCCCGGATAAAGAACGCAAGCTAACATATTGATTATCAAATAATCAACCCTGGATTAAAGTAGAAACAAGTACAGCATCCGTTCCTTAAAGATGAGCGACTTCCCCACTCATCATGAACTATAGCTCGCTCTAGAGCGGCTTTGATAGCGCATCAATAAAAGCACCAACACAATTGCCGGCAAGCCCACTGTTGACGCATAAATAAAGAAGACAGTATAACCATATCTATCTACAACAATTCCCGAAAAGCCCCCTAATAGCTGAGCAGGCAAAGTCATCAGCGAACTGAATAGCGCATATTGCGTGGCAGTGTATGCGGTACTGGTTAAACTGGAAAGATAAGCGATGAACACCGATGTCGCGATACCACCACTTAAATTATCGGCACTTATAACAACCGCTAACAATAATAAATTGGGCTCGCTAACCGCCAAAACAGCAAACAGGAGATTAGTAGTAGCCACCATAACCGCACCTAGCAGCAGAGGACGCATAATCCCATACCTAACAACCAGCACCCCACCCATTGCCGCACCAGCAATAGTCATAAAAAAGCCAAAAACTTTACTAATGTCCGCGATATCTTTTTTATTAAAGCCCAAATCAAGATAAAACGGGTTTGCCATAACACCCATAGTGATGTCGCTCATTTTATAAACTGCAATAAGCATTAAAATCAATAAACCGAGCTTGCCGTTACGCGCAAAAAACTCTACGAAGGGATTCAATACTGCATCCACGAAACTTGTCGCCAACCGCCGCCAAACATTCCGATGTTTTACAGCAACATTTTTGTCCAACCGCTCGTCAAAATACTTATGTTCTGGCTCTTTAAGGCAAAGGGTCGTTATCAGACCTACTGACATGGCAATTGCCATTATAAAATAAGCCATTTGCCAGCTGGCATAATCTGCTATATAAAAAGCCCCCGCACCCGCCACCAGCAAGGCAATTCGATAGCCCAATACATAGGTCGCCGCCATAGCACCTTGATATTCAGGACTCACTGATTCGATGCGATAAGCATCAATAACAACATCTTGCGTAGCTGAACAAAACGCCACCCACACTGCAAAAAGGGCAATTTGCTGCAATTGGCTGTGCGAATCCGAACTTCCCATACCAATAAGACCGACAACAATTCCCAGCTGTGCTAGCAACATCCAACCGCGTCTTTTACCTAAAAATTTAGTTAGGAATGGCAACGACAGCCTATCAATGACAGGAGCCCAAAAAACCTTAATTGAATAGGTAATCCCGATCCAGCTAAAAAAACCTATAACCGATCTCTCCACACCCTCATCTCTTAGCCATGCTGATAATGTCGAAAAAACCAATAAAAAAGGAAGCCCAGCGGAAAAACCAAGGAATATCATGCCGCGCACTCGCGGCTGAACGTAAATTGAAAAGGCTGACCGCCAACTTTTATTCTCAGCCATTAACCTTACCCGAGAAACGCGACTGCACAAACAGATGTATTGATTGCTCTACAACTATCTGCATTCACCCTATCCATTTGGATTATGCAGAAAGTAGACTCTCTTCTAGAGAAGTTATCGAGCACTACACAAGGAGTGCAGTGCTTACTTGAGCTATCAACCATTAATCAGATAATGAGCAACAATACTTGCTACGTAACCACCGGCAATCGCTGGCGTCCATTTCAAGTGACTGAAGAATGTATATTTATGGTCAGATTGCCCCATTAATGCCACACCTGCAGCTGAACCAACGGACAACAACGAACCACCAACACCCGCAGTCAACGTCACCAGTAACCACTGATATAAATCCATATCAAGATTCATATTCAACACCGCAAACATAACAGGAATATTATCAACAATCGCCGAAATTACACCCACTAAAATATTCGCGGTTGTCGCACCTAAACCATCGTACATCGCGCCGGACAACAGCTCAAGATAGCCAATATAACCTAAACCGCCGACCGCAAATACCACACCAAAGAAAAACAATAAGGTATCCCATTCCGCATGACGCACTTTATTGAAAATATCAAATCCTTCTTCGCCTTCAACAGAATAATTTGTTTTCAAACGATAACCGTAAAGCATCAACGCAGAAAGACCAACCATCATTCCCATAAATGGAGGCAAATGCAGAGCTTGCTTAAAGCTTACTGCTGTAACGATCGTCAGTAAAAACATTACACAAATTACAATCGCACCTGGCTTCAATTGCACTGCCGCTTCATTAGAGGTTTTTGGTTGCTCGTCGGGCACAGCAAAATACATTACCGCCGCTGGCACACCGTAATTCACTGCTGATGGAATAAACAACTTGAAGAAATCAAAAAATTCAGCGTACTCAGCTTGCCAAACCATCAAGGTTGTAATGTCGCCGAAAGGACAGAACGCCCCCCCTGCATTAGCCGCGACGACTAAATTAACAAAACCGATACTGACAAACTTCGGGTTATCCGCCCCTACCGCCATCACTACCGCACCGACCAATAAAGCCGCCGTCAAGTTATCGGCCACAGAGGACAAGAAAAACGTAATAATGCCGGTAATCAAAAACAACTTACGATAGCCAAACTGTTTTCTTACCAACCAGGAACGTAATGCTTCAAATACGTTACGCTCCGCCATTGAATTAATATAAGTCATGGCAACCAGCAGGAATAACATTAACTCTGCATATTCTTTCAAATTATATTCAAAAGCTTCATGCATATCCTCGACGGAAACACCCGCTTGAGCAGCCAAAACAGCGGCATTCGCCCAAATAATACCAGCCGCCAAAATGACCGGCTTAGACTTACGCAGATGAGTAAACTCCTCCGTCATAACAAAGCCATAAGCAATAATAAAGATCAGAACCGTATAAATACCCCGCTCTGTTCCCGTCAAACCGAGACTTTCAAAACCACCCGCCATCGCCATTCCAGGCAATAACAATAAAGATAACAAGACAAACAATGACCGAACCAAGATAACCCCCTAACATTTATAACTGATCAAAAATACCAAAAATTTAACGGACAATATTAGCACCATACAATAACCTTTGTCATTTTAAGACCCACAGTATATGATTATTGGCTGTAATTACTCGCCTGGACATGCACTAAGCGCTCATTTATGTATCAGTATAACGACAAAGACCAATCACTCATTGAACAACGAGTAGCCCAATTTAGAAGGCAAACCGAAAGCTTTTTAAAAGGCCAAATTTCAGATGACCAATTTCGCGCCTTGCGCTTAATGAATGGTGTCTACATTCAAACTCACGCTCCAATGTTACGAATAGCAGGCCCCTATGGCCTGCTTAATTCCAAACAACTTCGTAAACTAGCTCATATTGCCCGAACCTATGACAAAAACTACTGTCATTTCACAACCCGGCAAAATGTTCAGTTTAATTGGCCTCAACTGGAAAAAATCCCCGATATTCTCGAAGAATTGGCCAGCGTCCAAATGCATGCCATTCAAACTAGCGGCAATTGTCTTAGAAACACCTCATCGGATCACTTGGCCGGCGTTTGTATCGACGAAATTGAAGACCCCCGCCCTTATTGCGAGATTATCCGGCAATGGACTACGCTTCATCCCGAGTTCGCCTATTTGCCTCGTAAATTCAAAATTGCTGTCAGCGGTGCAAAACTTGATCGTGCAGCCACTCAATTTCACGATATTGGCCTACATCTGGTTAAAAATGACGCAGGAGAAATCGGCTTTAGAGTGCTCGTCGGTGGCGGCCTAGGTCGTACGCCCATCATAGGACAAGTAATCAAACCTTATCTGGAAAAGAAACATCTGTTGTCTTACCTGGAAGCCATACTGCGGATATACAACCTATTTGGCCGCCGCGATAACAAATATAAAGCTCGTATTAAAATCCTGGTAAAAGAATCAGGCATGGAGAAATTCTCCGAATTGGTCGAAAATGAATGGCTGTTAATCAGGGATGACCTTGAGCTTGGCGCCGATCATATTGATGCTATAAAAACTCAGTTTACACCACCTGCTTATGAAACAGATGCTAGGCAAGATAACAGCTTCGAACAGCATCAACTCGAAAACAAAGCGTTCGCCACCTGGATCAAATACAATACTGCCGATCATAAAATAGCCGGCTATCGCGCCGTTTTCGTTTCATTAAAAGCGCCGGATTCACCTCCTGGCGATATGACCGATACACAACTTGACGCCGTTGCCGATTTGGCTGACCAATACAGCTTTGGTGAAATCAGAAGCACGCACAGACAAAACCTGATTCTTGCTGACGTGAAACAGGCTGATTTATTTTCGCTGTGGCAACAACTTGACGAACTGAAACTAGCCACACCCAATATCGGCACTGCAACCGATATGATTTGCTGCCCCGGCCTCGATTTTTGTTCACTCGCCAACGCCAGCTCAATCAGTGTTGCGAAGGAAATCAATGACGCTCTCGATGATTTGGACTATCTCCATGACATTGGCGATGTAAAAATCAACATGTCCGGCTGTATGAACGGCTGTGCGCATCAAAGCGTAGGTCATATCGGCATACTTGGCGTCGATAAAAAAGGCGCTGAATGGTATCAATTGACCTTGGGTGGCTCCTCTGAAAACGAAGCAGCTATAGGCGAACGACTGGGTCCAGCCGTTGCTAAAGATCAAGTCACCAAAGCAATCACTACCATTTTGGATGTTTATATCGAGCAACGCTTGGATGACGAGCCTTTTCTGGACACGGTAAAACGCGTTGGCATCAACCCATTCAAAGAGCAAGTCTATGCAAATAATTAAAGACAAACAGATTATTAATGACAACTGGAGTTATGTGGCTGATGATGCCGAACTGAAAAATGGCGATATCAGTGTTTCATTAGCCCGCTGGAAAAAAGACAAGCAACAATTGCTTCAGTCTAACGGAAAGGTAGGAGTCAGAATCGGACCTGCGGATGCAGTTGAAGACATCTCCGCTGATTTGAAAGACATCCAGTTAATTGAACTGGACTTTCCGGCCTTTGCCGATGGCCGCATTTTCTCTCATGCATGGCTGCTGAGGGGGCGCTATAACTATCAAGGCGAAATCAGGGCAACAGGCCACTTCATGCCGGATCAGGTATTTTATCTATCGCGCGTAGGCGTTAATGCGTTTAGTCTTGAGAAAACAGAAGACCTGCCTGTAGCTCTCTCCACGCTGAATGACTTCACCGTCAATTATCAAAAGTCGATCCGTTAATCCGCAATCATGGTGACGTAGGATGGGTAGAGGCCGTAGCCGAAACCCATCATAACCATCTCCACCCATCCTACCGAACTGATGCATGCTTGAAAACGACAGTATATCGCCATGCTTTATTTGCAAAAAACATTACCTCTTTATTAATAACGCAGCATAAAAAACCCGGACTCCCAGCAAACAAAATTGTTTGCTGGGAGTCCGGGTTTTTTTATTACTGCTATTAAGCTAAAGCTTATTTTTTAATGATACTGATGCCTTTTAACAAAGTCAGCGCCTGATACAGAGGATAATCTTTTTCCAAAGTCTCTTTCTCTTTGTCCTGCACAGCCTCCAGCTCTTCTTTACTTTTGCCGTTTTGCAAATGACGCGACAGATCGGCTTCCTTGACCGGCTTGAATTCCGTTTTTTCCAATGACTCCAGCTTAACGCGAGCCAAAGCGATATCCGGCTCAATACCCTCTGCCTGAATAGAGCGGCCTGAAGGCGTATAGTATCGGGCTGTTGTCAGCTTAACTGCCGCACCGTTACTGGTTGGCAATATAGTTTGGACCGAACCTTTACCGAATGATTTCTCGCCCATAATCACAGCGCGCTTTTGATCCTGCAAAGCTCCCGCTACAATCTCCGAAGCTGAGGCGGAACCGGCATTAATCAACACGACCATAGGCGCACCGTCGATAAGGTCATCAGGAGCCGCATTAAAGCGCATTTCCGAATTTTCAATACGCCCTTCAGTATAAACAATAAGACCGCTCTTTATAAAAGCATCACTTACCTCAACAGCCGCATTCAACACTCCGCCCGGGTTATTTCTTAAATCAAGCACTAAGCCCTTTAGATTGCCTCCGTTTTCTTTTTTCAACGCGGTTAGGGCCTCTTTAAGGCTTTCCCCCGTTCCAGACTGAAAACTGCTAATCCGTACATAACCATAACCTTTTTCCAGCATCCGGTTTTTTACACTTTTAACTTTTATGACGTCCCGGGTTATGGATATTTTCAAAGGAGCTTCCACCCCTTCACGAACAACAGTCAGTAAAATTTTGCTTCCCGGCTCGCCACGCATCAGCTTGACGGCATCAGCCAAGGCCATGCCTTTTACCGGTTGATCATCAAGCCTGACAATCAGATCTCCGGTTTTAATACCTGCTCTCTGAGCCGGGGTGTCATCAATAGGGGAAACCACTTTAACAAAGCCGTTTTCCATCGTAACTTCAATGCCCAAGCCTCCGAACTGACCGGTTGTGCCTTCTTTTAATTCCTGATATTCATCAGCAGCCAAATAAGCGGAATGAGGATCAAGCCCGCTTAACATACCTCGAATGGCATCTTCCAATAACTTTTTGTCAGAAACGGGTTCTACATAATCCCTTTTAATTCGTCCAAAAATTTCAGTGAATGTTCGTAAGTCCTCATAAGGCAGAGCTTCCGCTGTATCAGCTACAGGATCAATATTATCCCGTTCGGCAAAGACACTGCCGCAGATGCCCATAAAAACACCCAACATAATCCCTAAGGACAAAATGAAAATATTTTTCTTTTTTAACATGTATCTTAAAACTCCAAACACTCGATTTCCTAAAACATGGCCATTGAACAGTTAACTAACTTGATCCCGATTACTTTCGGCACCATTCAAGCGGATCAACCGGCTTACCTTTGTTGCGTATTCCAAAATACAATCCGGAATGACTGCGACCACCGCTTTGTCCAACAGAAGCGATGACCTCGCCAACATCCACCCACTCACCAACCTGCCGATATAAACTCTGATTAAAAGCATAAAGAGTCATGTAGCCCTTGCCGTGATCAATAATAATCAACAAGCCATAACCGCGAAGCCAATCAGAATACACCACTTTCCCGCTGGTAATCGCACGTATTTCCGTTCCTTCACTAGCGTCAATTAACACTCCGTCCCAGATACTCTCAGTACTCTCGGCCCGCGCACTACCGAACCTATTCGCCAATCGTCCTTTGACAGGCCAAGGCAATTGGCCTTTAAGCGAAGAAAAGTCTCCTTGAAGTTTAGAAAATTCATCCTTGGAATCCGGTAAGTCTTTGGCAGGTTCATCGGATGGACCCCCAACAACCTTGTGCAGCTTTTTTGTTTGCTCAACTTCAAAAGTCAGATCATTAGTCGATCTTTGCAATGAAGATACCAGATTTTTCAGCTTATTTTCACTTTCTTTCAAGTGAATTATTTGCTGTTCATTTGAAGAAAAGTCGGCTTTTAATTGCGTCAGCAATTCAGCTCTTCGTTTTCTAACACCGTCTACCGCTATCTGTTCTGATTTCTTTTGCTCAAGACTTTTCTCTAAAAGCTCGGTTTCCTGCTGCTGTTGCTTACCAAGCCGATCCAGATGCTGCATAGACTCCGAAATGCCGGCCAGCTTTATCAGCCGAGCCTTATTAAGATAATCGTAATACACCAGCATTCGACTGGATAATGCAGGATCTTGCTGATTAAGCAGCAGCTTCAATTGTTCCTTTTGCCCCATCGCGTAGGCAGCTTTAATTTGACCCGCTAATTCATTGTTCTGTTTAGCGACCTCATCCTGAAGATTTTGTTTTTCTTCCCGAATCTTACTCAGATTCTGACGTTTTTGCTCAACCTGGCCTTGCAATGTCTTTAATAAAGTAGCCGTCCGTCCATAGAGCTTCTCAACTTCACTCAACTGCGCGTTTAAAGTATTTTTTTGCAGTTGAATTCGCTGCATATTTTGACCGGCCGCTTTAATACCCGATTGAACTTCACTTAGCTCTTCGTTTCTTTCCGAAATTTCCGCATTCCCTTGATGAACGAATGCACTTAGCAAAAAGCAAAAAACCAACTTCTTTCTCATCCACAGATTAAACAATTTTGATTTAGAGATCGACCAGTCATTTCCATGGGTTGCTCAACCCCTAACATTGCCAATACTATTGGAGCCAAATGCGACAAGCCGGAACAACTAAGCAGAGTCATGGGGCCATCTTTCTGTAACTGATCCCAATAAGGTGCTATTGCAATAGCATTGTATTCTTCGTCCAACATACAACCGAATCCGCCAAGGATCAGCAATACCAACGGCTTTGGTCGATTTAACATCTTTAAATTTATCTCCCGATACTAAAAAAATTCGCTCTATCACTTTCCATGCAAAATAAACGACTTAGCACGCTATTTTATTCTTCATTACCAAAAATGGCCGTAGTGATGTATTATTTTGCCAGATTCACTGGTTTTTCGTGTTTTGGCAGCATACCAACTACCTAATCAAGTAGCCATTATATTAATACACGTTGACAACAGTTGTGTATAAATAATTCTTCACGGGTTCTTTTTAATCACATTGAATAAACCAGAAATATTAAGCAGACCTAATGAAAATTAAAAATCCGCAAAATTTGTACAACGATGCTGAAATAGCCAAAGCAGCTCTCTGCTTAAAGGCAATGTCACATCCATTGCGTTTAAAAATATTATGCGTTCTGGGCACTGATTCAATGTGCGTACAACAAATTGTCGATCAGGTTGGCACCAGTCAGAGCAATATTTCCCAGCATCTGGCAATTCTCAGAGAAAAAAACATACTCGGCTCTAAAAAGCAGGCCAACCGTGTTTATTACTTTATTGACGATGCCCGTATGCTGTTGCTTATTAAAATGATGCGGGATGTCTTCTGCTCCAGCCACTAATCTATCTTTTCTCCATTCACTTAACTTTACAAACTCATCCATGGACCGTTATCTAGAATTCATTTTAAACCACTACATATTATCTCTCGCTCTGGCAGTAGTTACTTATTTGTTAATCCAGGAATTATTCGATACTGCATTCAAAAAGTTCTCTGCCGTTTCTCCTTTACTGGCTGTCGCCAAAATGAACGATAGCGATACCATCGTTATCGATGTTCGCGAGCCGGACGAATTTCTTAAAGGGCATATTGAAAACGCAATCAACACGCCACTAGGCAACTTACCCGCTCACCTGTCAAAACTGGAAACGCACAAAAACAAACCTGTCCTTATTGCCTGCCAAACAGGAACCCGCTCAGCATCGGCCGGAAAAATATTGACCAAAGCAGGTTTCGAGCAGGTTTTCGTTATTACCGGGGGTATGCAAGCCTGGGAAAACGACTACAAATTACCTATAAAATCGACCGGTAAGCACAAAAGCTAAATCGTGCTTGGACATAACCATCACATCAAACCCTACTTATAGAAATCCATCATGACCGAAGAAGCCAACGCTGTAGAAAAACAATTTTCCATACAAAAAATTTACACCAAAGACATATCTTTTGAGACGCCTAACTCGCCTAAAGTATTTACCGAAAAATGGGAGCCCTCCGTTGATTTTAATCTGGGCACCCATGTTTTGCCTTTAGAAAACTCAATGTACGAAGTAGCCCTCGCAGTGACCATCACCGTTAAAAACGGCGATACGACAGCCTATCTTGTTGAAGTCAATCAGGCGGGCATTTTTTCTTTAGGCGGTTTCACAGATACGGAAATGGGACCGATGCTTGGCAGTTTCTGCCCCAACATTTTGTTTCCTTACGCAAGAGAAGCTATTTCCGACCTCGTTACAAGAGGCGGCTTTCCGCAGATGCTTTTAGCCCCGGTAAATTTCGACGCCTTATTCTCTCAGCATCTACTACAAGCGCAACAAACGCCTGGTTCCGAAACCATCAATTAACCTGTCCTGAGCTTGTCGAAAGGTTCACTTGATGAATAAAAAAATAGCCGTCCTGGGCGCAGGCTCATGGGGAACGGCTTTGGCAATTTTGGCAGCCAGAAATGGTTGCCAAACGCTATTATGGGGACACAATCCCCAACATATGGCGTTACTTGTACAAGATAGGGAAAACAAACACTATTTACCCGGCCTGATTTTCCCTGAAAACCTCACCGTTACTTCCGACCTGGCTGAAGTCGCCGGTTTTTGCCGCCTGATGCTGGTTTCCGTCCCCAGTCATGCATTTAAAGATACATTACTTAGACTCAAAACGCATTTATCCAGCGACGTACAAATAGCCTGGGCAACCAAAGGCTTTAATCCGGATGACGGCTCCTTACTTCACGAGGTAGTCACGGATATATTTTCCGTGCGAACCCCGGCGGCCTTGCTTTCAGGCCCCAGCTTTGCCGCAGAGGTAGCTGCCGACCTACCGACCGCCATCACGATTGCTTCATTCCAGCCGGATTTTGCTGGTCTTCTGGCCGACATACTGCATAGCGAGCGCTTTCGAACTTACACCAACTCGGACCTGATCGGCGTAGAAGTCGGCGGCGCAGTAAAAAACGTCATGGCTATCGCTGCCGGCATTGCCGATGGGCTTGGTTTTGGCGCCAATACCCGAGCAGCGCTGATTACACGGGGACTCAATGAAATCATTCGTCTCGGCGTCAAACTTGGCGGTAAGCAGGAAACATTTATGGGATTGGCAGGTTTGGGAGACCTTGTTCTGACCTGCACCGATAACCAATCCAGAAACCGGCGTTTTGGCTTGGCTTTAGGGCAAGGTAAAGATACAACGGCAGCTACACAGGAAATCGGCCAGGAAATCGAAGGCATTTCAGCGGCAAAAGAAACTTTTTTACTCGCTAAAAAATACGGTATAGACATGCCGATTACCGAACAAACCTACAAGGTGTTATATGAAGGTTTGGCGCCACTGGCAGCTGTACAAAACCTGCTGGCTCGCGAACAGAAAGCCGAGTCGTAGAGACTTTTATTCACCACGAACGACTACATGAACAGATTTTTGCTCTATGCAAAATCTGCATTCCTCACATCCCTGTGAGGAATGCAGGAGCAATTGCCGAGATACGAAGAGCACGAAGTTTTATTTCTTTGTGCTCTTCGTGGTGATCATTTTTATAGCTATTTTACTGCTGCCCCGGCAAAACCCAGCTGCCGCCAAGCCTCATACAGAACAATAGAAACTGTATTGGACAAATTCAGGCTCCGGCTTTCCGCCTGCATCGGCAAGTACAAACACCTCTCTGATCCTAAGTCAGCCAAAACATCTACTGGCAGACCGCGCGTCTCAGGGCCGAACAAAAAAGCATCCTGCGACTGAAAGCTCACCTCACTATAGATTTGTGTACCTTTTGTAGTCAGCGCAAAAATCCGTCCCGGCTTAATACTATTTACAAAATCAGCCAATGAATCATGCTCTTTTACCGCGACCCACTCATGGTAATCCAGCCCTGCCCTGCGCAATTTCTTGTCATCCAATTCAAAACCCAACGGCTTGATCAAATGCAACTGCATGCCGGTATTAGCGCAAAGCCGGATAATATTCCCGGTGTTAGCCGGAATTTCCGGCTCAAACAAAACGATATGAAACATGCTTAGAAATTATTATCGATGCTGACCGGCGTTAATTTCCAAATCTCGTCGTTATAGTTGGTGATGGTTCTGTCGGTAGAAAACTTACCGCTACCTGCACAGTTTAAAATGCTCATTTTAGTCCAGTGATCCTGATCCTTATAAGCTGCTTCTACACGTTTTTGTGCATCAATGAAGCTGCGGAAATCGGCTGCCGTCATCCAGGGGTCATGCGGGCTTCTTATTGACGCCATAACATCATCAAAAATGCCCGGCTCGAATTGATTAAAATGCCCGCACTCAAGCAAATTCATAACCCTATGCAATTCTTCATCCTGATTGATGATGGCATTAGGATCATAGTGATGATGTATTTCTTCAACCTGCTCTTCGGTCAAGCCAAACAGGAAAAAATTCTCATCCCCGACTTCTTCGCGGATTTCGATATTGGCACCGTCCAGAGTACCGATAGTCAGCGCACCGTTCATCATAAACTTCATATTGCCGGTGCCCGAAGCTTCCTTACCGGCAGTTGAAATCTGCTCGGAAAGATCGGCGCCCGGACATATTTTCTCCATCGCGGAAACCCGGTAATTAGGCAGGAACACCAGTTTTAATTTTCGGCCCACATCAGGATCGGAATTAATGACGCTAGAAACATTATTGATCAGCTTGATGATTTTTTTCGCCATGTAATAGCCCGGCGCAGCTTTACCTCCGATCAATACGCAACGGTCCGTCCAGTTTGCAGTATCGCCGCGCTTGATACGGTCATACAGATGAATGACATGCAATACGTTTAACAACTGGCGTTTATATTCATGAACGCGCTTGACCTGTACATCAAAAATGGCGTCAACGTTAAAATCGACATCATGTTCAAGCTTCTTGAAATCGATCAGCTTTTGTTTCGCACTTTGCTTGATTTCATGCCAGCGCTTGCGGAACTTCTTATCATCAGCGTAAGGCTCAAGCTTCTTTAGCAACGACAAGTCGGTCAGCCAGCCATTGCCTATCGTTGCGGTGATCAGTTCGGCCAGTTCCGGATTACATGCTGCCAGCCAACGACGCGGGGTAACGCCATTGGTCTTATTGTTGAATTTGCCCGGCCAGAACTCATAAAAATCCCGAAACAAGCCTTGCTGCAATAATTTTGAATGTAACGCCGCGACACCGTTAACCGAATAGCTGCCGACTATTGCCAGATAAGCCATTCTGACGTATTGCTCGTTGCCTTCTTCGATAATAGACATGCGGGTTAATCGGCCGGTATCGCCGGGCCAGTGCGCGGAAACTTCGGCCATAAAATGGGCATTAATATCGAAGATAATCTCCATCAGCCTCGGCAACAACTGTTTAAACAGGTTAACCGACCACCGTTCCAGCGCTTCCGGCAACAGGGTATGGTTAGTATAAGCCATCGTCTTACGGGTAATCGCCCAGGCATCATCCCAGACCAAACCATGGACATCCAATAACAGGCGCATTAATTCCGCTACCGCTATACTCGGATGGGTGTCGTTTAACTGGAACGTATTCTTTGCCGCAAAATGGGAAAAATTATTGCCGTGACGACCGACCCAAATGCTGATCACATCCTGCAAACTGGCCGAAGCAAGCAGGTATTGCTGACGCAGACGCAATGCTTTTCCGTTTTCATTGGCGTCATTCGGATACAACACCATGGTGATATTTTCAGCGGTATTTTTTGCCGCTACCGATTCCGCATAATCACCGGCATTAAACTCCTGTAAATTAAACTCTTCAGTCGCCGTGGCTTTCCATAATCGCAAAGTATTGACCGTGCCGTTCTGGTATCCGGGAATCGGCGTGTCGTAAGGAACCGCGAGCACATCCTGCGTCTCTATCCAGCGAGTTCTTTTATTACCGATTTCATCAATATGCGATTCGGTATGTCCGCCAAATTTAATCCTAAACGTATATTCAGGCCGTTCAATTTCCCACACATTCCCGTTACGCAACCAATGATCCGGCTTTTCGACCTGCTCGCCATTGACAATATCCTGCGAAAACATCCCGTATTCATAACGCAAACCGTAGCCGGTCACCGGCAGCTGCAATGTTGCGCAACTGTCGATAAAACAGGCCGCCAAACGACCCAGGCCGCCGTTGCCCAAACCGGCATCCGGCTCGCTTTCAACCAGCTCTTCAAGTTCAAGACCCAAATCATACATGGTCTGCTCAACCGCTTCATTAAGGCCCAGATTCAGCATCGCATTACTTAAAGTGCGGCCCATTAAAAATTCCATCGACAGATAGTAGGCTCTCTTGCAATCCGTCTCTTTATAAGTATTGTAAGTTTTTTTCCAGCGCTCAATCAGCCGGTCGCAAATAGCCATCGACAGCGCTTCATAGGCATAATGCGGCGACGTATTGTGTTCATCCCGGCCTAAACGATGACTGTAATAACGTTTGAAATCGGCGACAAGGTGCTGTTCGTCCATGCCCAAATCGGGAAGCATGGTAATTGTGGCTTTTGGTTTACTGGTTTTAAAGCTTCTATGCGGCATATTTTCTAAACTACAAAGTTGATATTAAGTTGATGTTAACTACTTTTTTTTATTTAGCCAAAACATTCCTTTGCCGGAATAAATCTATCGCAAAGCTTTTTCCCATCGGCTTACCAGTGCGGCGGCGATGCTGTTGCCGAATACATTAGTTGCGCTACGGCCCATATCCAGAACCTGATCGACAGCCAACAATAACAGCAACCCGGCTTCAGGGATATGAAACATCGATAATGTCGCGGCAATGACGATTAACGAGGCCCTGGGCACGCCAGCCACGCCCTTGCTGGTGAACATCAGGGTCAGCAACATAATCATCTGGTCGCCCAGCGCCATGTCGATACCGTAAGCCTGGGCGATAAACAGCACGGCAAAGGTCATGTACATCATGCTGCCATCAAGGTTGAACGAATAACCCAGCGGCAGCACCAAGCCGCAGACTTTCTCATCGCAACCGAAGCGTTCCAGTTGTTGCAACAGCTTCGGGTAAGCGCTTTCGCTGCTGGCAGTACCGAAAGCCAGCAGCATCGGTTCGCGAATGTGGCGTATCAAAGACAAGATTCTATGCCCCAGAAATAAAAAACCGACGCAAGCCAGCGTACTGCACAGCAGCAACAGCCCGAAGTAAAATTCCCCGATAAACCGGCCGTAAGACAGCAACACGCCGATGCCGTTCTGCGCGATGACCGAAGCCACCGCCGAAAACACAGCAACCGGAGCGGTATGCATCACATAGCCGGTGACTTTCAACATGATATGCGTCAATGAATCGAGCAACTTGACGGTCGGGTGCGCCAATTCGCCCAACGAAGCGCAAGCTACACCAAAGAACATCGAGAACACCACGATCTGTAAAATCTCGTTGCTCGACATAGCTTCGATGATGCTTTTCGGGAACATGTGCGAAACAAAATTGCCCAGTGTCGGCGTAACCTGCGGCAATCCGGTCTTTGCTCCGGCCTCGGGCAGAGCCATGTGCAGAGAACTGCCCGGCTCAAAGCCATTGACCAATAACATGCCCAGCAACAGGCTGAATATCGACGCCGAAAAAAACCACAACATAGCCTTCAGGCCGACCCGTCCGACGGTCTGAATGTCGCCCATTTTGGCCATGCCCACCACCAGCGTCGAAAAAACCAGCGGCGCGATTATCATCTTGACCAGGCGCAGGAAAATATCGGTCAGTGCGGAAAATATAGCAATGACCGATTTCATTGTTTCAGTTCCAGCCAGCGTCAGGTTAAGCAGTTCGCCAACAATGATGCCGAGCACCAGAGCTACTGCGACATAAAGAGTCTGGCGATTGGGGGGCTGGGTGTGAGTCGTCATAAACTAAAGAGCCTTATTAAAATTTTAAATATTTCACCACGAAGGCACGAAGAACACGAAGAGATAAAGCTTCGTGTTCTTCGTGCCTTCGTGGTGGATAAAAGCCTCTATCCAATTAGCAACACCGCTTAATCCCATTCCACTTTTCATCCTGCCATTGCTTGAAAAACGCCTCTTTGCTTAACGGCGTATCGGCTTGATGATGTTCTGCATGGTGCTGCAAATAGCGCTCATAAGCATCATCCCCGGAAAGGCGCCGCACCACACGCCAAAACGCTTTCAGTCTACTTAACATCAATCCCTCACCCACTCTTCAACCAGACGGCTCGGACAATGCGGCACTTCGGCCAGCGGCAGCACCGGTTTTCCGGCCAGATAACGGCTGCAAACGCGCAGCATGTCGAATACGATCAGCCATAACAAAACGACAAAAAACAAGGTCAGCCAGCCGTCCAAATGCTGGTTAAAGATCAACTGCGGCGCAACAGCCGCTTTCTCCGGCGGCAACACGCCTGCCGCCAGCTTGTCGGCCAGATCATTGGCCGCTGAAAAGAAACCGATGCGGATATTGTCGCTGGCGATTTTCTCCCATGCCGCCGAACTGGTTATCGTCACCAGCCACACCAACGGCAAACCGGTCACCCAGGCATATTTGAATTTGTCGGACTTAACCAGAATACCGGTCGCCACGCACAGCGCAATCGCGGCCAGCATTTGGTTGGCAATACCGAACAACGGCCACAAAATATTGACCCCGCCGTTCGGATCGATCACGCCGATATAAAGGAAATAGCCCCAGCCGGACACGACCAGAGCGCTGGTCAAAACCACCGACGGTGTCCACGAAGTCTCGCCCAGTTTCGGCCATATATTACCGAGCATGTCCTGCAACATGAAGCGGCCGACACGAGTTCCGGCATCCAGCGTGGTCAATATAAAAATCGCCTCGAACATGATCGCGAAGTGATACCACAAAGCCAGCATGCTCTCGCCGAACGCGCTGCCGAAAATACTCGCCATGCCGACCGCTAAAGACGGCGCGCCGCCGGTTCTGGCAAACAGCGTCGCCTCGCCCATTTGATTGGCTAGAAGCTGCATCTGGTCAACCGTGACCGGAAAGCCCCACGAAGAAATTTTGGCAACCGCATCGACAGCTTCCTTACCGACCACGCCCGCCGGGCTGTTGATCGCAAAAAACACGCCCGGATCAAGCACTGTCGCGGCCATCATCGCCATGATCGCCACAAAGGATTCCAGCAACATGCCGCCGTAGCCGATCATGCGTATATCGCGTTCGTTGCTGAGCAATTTCGGCGTGGTGCCGGACGCGATCAGCGAATGAAAACCGGAAATCGCTCCGCAAGCGATGGTAATAAACACGAACGGGAACAGCTTGCCGCCGAAAATAGGCCCGGTGCCGTCGATGAACTGCGTCAACGCAGGCATCTTCACGGTCGGCTGCAGCATGATAATCGCAACCGCCAGCAAAGTAATCGTGCCCAACTTTACATAAGTCGACAGATAATCGCGCGGCGCCAGCAACAACCAAACCGGCAAAATAGCAGCGGCAAAACCGTAAGCCATCACCCACCACGCCAGCATCAAGCCTTCATGATCGAACCAGACACGCAAAGTTTCATTATGGTCGATCCAGCCGCCACCGACCACGGCCAGCAATAGTAAAATCACGCCTAACGCCGAAGCCTCCAGCACTTGGCCGGGACGGAAACTGCGCATGTATAGACCGACAATCATCGCAATCGGAATCGTCGCCGACACCGTAGCCGTCGCCCACGGGCTGTGTTTCATTGCGTTGACCACCACCAGCCCCAACACCGCAATCAGGATGATCATGATTGCAAAGGTGGCGATCAGCGCCGCCGTACCGCCCAATGCGCCCAACTCATCGCGCGCCATCTGCCCCAGACTTTTGGCATCGCGCCGGGTCGACAAAAACAGCGTCACCATATCCTGCACGCAACCGCCCAGCACCGCACCGAACAAAATCCACAGCGTTCCCGGCAAATAGCCGAACTGCGCGGCCAGAGTCGGACCCACCAACGGCCCAGGCCCGGCTATCGCCGCAAAATGGTGGCCGAACACGATCCACTTATTGGTCGGCACGAAATCGCGGCCGTTATCCAAACGTTCGGCCGGTGTCGCCCGCGTCTCATCAACCGCCAGCACCGTCACGGCAATCCATGTCGCATAAAAACGGTAAGCAATGGCATACACGCACAAAGCGGCGGTTATAAACCAAAGCGTGTTGATGTTCTCCCCGCGGTTTAAAGCAATACCGCCGACGGCTGCCGCACCGAGCGCGGCGATCAGTACCCAAATGGAATTTTTCAGTAGATTGTTCATCAGTCAGCTTCTTTTTATTGTTGATGTTTTTGTATCGGCGTTAACCGGTTGGCCGTTTTTTGAGAAATAAATGACTTCCGGTAAGTCCTTAAAATGATCATCCGCCGTTATCAGCGGCACATCAACCAGTCTTGCGGAAGCGTAAATAATTGCATCGGCAAAAGATAATCGATGTTGCAAAGCCAGGTCTGCCGCATACAGAGACAGGCGGGTAGTTAATGGTACAACCTGCCCTTGTTCGGTTAGAGCGATAACTTCCAGAGCCTCAACCTCGCTTTTTTCCCGCTTTGCCCATTTATAGAGTTCAAATTGCAACGTAGTGGGGACGATCAATTCAGCTGGATCGGCCAGATAGAGCTCAAAGTCATCCGCTAACTGGCCGTCAGTTAACCATTCTATCCAGCCGCAGGTATCAACCAGACCGGCCATTAGATCCTGTCCTGATGATCCCTATAATTATTTGGGTTGCTGCCTTTAAAACTGCCCCTGGCCGCTGTTAAAGAGCGAACCGGAACCAGCTCAATAATGTCGCCTTTAGCGATCAGGATAAACTGTTGACCCGCTTTTAGATCAAGTTGATCGCGGATAGCCTTAGGTATTGCCAATTGGAATTTGCTGGATAATTTAGCTGAAATCATACTTACCTTGTGGTGATGCTATCGATCGAGTGAAAGTAAAATCATAGAGGCTACTCAGGATTGAAGCAAGCATTGGTTTGATTGTTAAGACGGATTTGCTTGGGTGTCGTAAATGGACGAAGAGAACTTTGTTTCCGACCTCGTTCCCACGCGCTGAGTCACTGCCATTAAGTTAGGAAAAAGCTTTATTTGCCCCTCATCTTAACCTTCTCGGCAATTGCTCCTGCATTGCTCTACTACCTGCATCCATGCAGGCATCCCTGAGGGAGAGGAACTGTTCATCCTTAACTTAATGGCAGTGACTCAGCGCGTGGGAACTAGACAAATTTTTGTTCATCTGGTTTTATACGACCTGCAAACCTAAAAATTGCTGAAAGGGTTGAAAATCTTTATCTGAATGCAATAACGGCAATTCGTTTTCAATGCAGAAGGTAGCAATCATCGTATCGATAGTTTTTCGGATCGTAATGCCTTGTTTGCGCAAGTTTCTGAAATTTTCGGCACTTTTTAAGCTTAGAGTTACGCCCAACATGGCGTGGACAGGCAGGGAGCAAAGCAAGTTTTTTGCGGCTTGGTAATCCTGGTCTAATTTAAACCCTTGCAGCACTTCCGCCAGAATCAAATCCCCGGTGCATACCGGCTGCACACCCAGTAAGCTATCCAATTTTTTGGTTGCCAGCGTTTCCGTGCCGTTGAAGTAATCGATCCAAACACTGGAATCGACCAGAATCACCGATCAGTCCTCATTTGCTCCAAATCGCCCTCCCATTTTAATTTACCTTTAAAGGCTTTGATGCCCTCTTGCTGTTTCAACATCAATAAGGTTTTTAGACCAAGCTCTACCGCTTCGCGCTTGGATTTTGCCCCCGTCGCTTTTAAAACATCGGCCATTAAGGTGTCGTCAATGATTATATTGGTTCGCATCGGGCTATCCTTGTGTAAGGAATTTATAAATGATACACATTAGAACATATACAATACCCTGATTCAATTTCACTAGAACCAGAATTTCCAGCAATTTCTTTGTCGTTTAAACCAACAGCCATTGGCAAACTGTCTTTAGCGCCGTAGACTATCCGCTAAACAACATGTCGATTAAGTTCTTTTACGAACACCTTTCGAGTTTAGGTGCTTACTTCGTTAATCCGGTACTTAAAATCAATTGAGCCTGGCCTTTATTGTTTTTTTCCTTATTACAAAATCTGCTGTGAGCTGGTCGATAGCCTCTTACCCATCCAAATAACTAAATGTTAACCCAAGGACACAACATGCTAATTGAAACGACTTTGTTAAAACCAACTGCCGTTAAGATAGCCGGTAGCTTGAGCTCTACATTTCTGAGTAAGAAATTATCAGTCCACCAAAACAATAAAGCCCAGCAAGCACAAATTCAGATTTGTATTGAAGATCTTTGTGAACAATGGCTGCTATCAGTCATGAAAAGTCTTGCAGCGATGGATTATGAAGACCAAGCCTTGCGGGATTTCTTCCAACACTATAATCATGATTTAGAGTGCTATGTTAAAAATGAACAAGTTGCCGAAGAGTTATTAAAACCATTAAGCGACACGGGGAGCCACTATCAACTTAACAGCGAGCTGTTGCAAAAACGCTGGCAAGAACTTGACCTGCAAGCCTTGCCGGAAGACTTTGACATACAGCAAATCTGCAATTTGTATGTCAAACGTGTACAAAAACAAAGTATCGTCTCGCCCGATTTACGCAGCCTTTACCTTGCCCAATTAAGCCAAGACTCCGCCAATTATTTACAAGCCCTGCGTGGTGCTTGGCCGGACTTTGATTTGGATCAATACAAAACCCGTTTGACCGAACGTTACAAAGTCCTTGATCTATCGGCATTAACACCGCCAACACGGGATGACAATGACACCCGGCTAATGCTGCAAGATGTGTTTATGCCGCAAACTGTCAAAGAAAGCCGACCGCCCAGCGAATTACCCAAAGAACGCTGGCAGCAATTGCAAAATCAAGATGAAATCAAAGACTCGTCGGAAGCCTTTCGTACCGATGAGTTTGCGCGGCTTCAAGAAAACTGGGTGCAACAAAGCTCAAAACCGGTTTTAAATATTTTCGCCCGGCACAAACTGATCGTATTAGGCGATCCTGGCTCAGGTAAATCCAGCTTGGTACGCTATTTATTGCTTAGCTGTTTAAATCCGCCCCAAAATGATGCTTGGCTGGAGCCGTTAAAAGGGCATTTGCCGTTATTGATTGAGCTGCGTTCCTATATCGCGGCAGTCACTGGCAAGCACTGCGATAATTTTTTGGATTACTTCCATTACCTCGGCAAATCGGAAGGCTACGCGCTCAATCATCTGGAATTGAAAAACCAATTAAAAAACCGTTCTGCCTTGGTCATGTTCGATGGACTGGATGAAATATTCGACCTTGCCCAACGCGAAAAAATAACCCAGGAAATTATCGGTTTCGCCAACGATTATCCCAAAGCCAAAATCCTGGTAACCTCTCGTATCATCGGTTTTGACGGCGCGGCTTTACGTCATGCCGGATTTAGCGAATACACACTACAGGACTTGTCGTTAGCTCAAATTCACGCTTTTGCCCAAGGCTGGTATCAGCTGGTGTTCAAGGATCACCCGCAAGAAGTGACTAACCGTCTGCAGCGTATCCAACTAGCCGTTGAACACTCGCCCGCCATAGCTCAATTGGCGGGAAATCCGCTGTTATTAACCATTATCGCTATTATCGCCAAGCATCAGGAATTGCCGCGTGACAGAGTATTGTTATATGAACATGCAGCAAAAGTGTTATGCCATCATTGGGATGTTACCGGACATAAAATTACTGACTCCCACTCCAACTTTATGCTCGATACCGACAAGTTAGATTTGTTACGGAGGATTGCGGTAAAAATGCAGCAAGCCCCCAGCGGCTTATCCGGCAACGTGATCCAGACCGAAGAACTACAACAAGCCATAGCCGATTACTTAAGCCAACGATGGAAACAATCATCCGCAAAAGCTACGCAGCTAAGCCGGGCCATCATTGAGCAGTTACATACTCGCAATTTTATTTTGTGTTTCTATGGTGCCGATTCATACGGCTTCGTGCATAGAACTTTTTTAGAATATTTTTGTGCTGCCGAGATCGTGCAACGTTTTGAGAAAAAACAGGAGTTATCGGAGGACAATTTAAAGACCTTGTTTTTAGAACATTATCAAGATGACGTCTGGCATGAAATTTTGCGCCTGATCTGCGGCATGATCGACGCCAAATTTGCCGGACTGCTAATTGATGCCATATTGCCTGAGGAAACAGGGAATCGGGAGCAAAACGAGGCATTAATACTTGCTATACAGTGTTTGGCCGAAGTTTCGGATTTAAGCGAAATAGCCGATACCTCCAAGCGAGTCTTGGCTTGTTTGTGCAAATGGTTTGAAATAGAGGAGGATTATATAGATGATGACATTGAAGAATTGTTTGAAAAAAATGCATTACCGGCGGTGGAGCGTATAGGCAAAAATTGGGTTGGACGTGAAGATTTCATTGGGTGGATAAAACTGGATAATAAAAAAGTCAATTTCTATTCGGGCGCTTATTGTTTTGGACGTATGGTGGGGGCTGTCTGGCCCGACCACATTGAACTGCAACAAGACTTACTGGCATTAACTCAAAGCCAGGACAGTTTGACTGTACACATGGCCTTTGATGCCTTAGCGCGCTGCTTTAATAAACCCATAAGAAGCTTTTTGGCACAACAATTAACTGTAGATGAACAAAGCTCTAGCCGTATCCGCACTTGTATACAGACTTTAGCTAAGCATTATCAAGATTGGCCGGAAACCTATCAGCTGCTGAAACAGTGTTTGCAAGATACACATGAATCTGCCCGCCAAGCTGCCGTTGGAGCTTTGGCTGAACGTTACCAAGACCGACCGGAAACTTATCCACTGATTAAACAGTGTTTGCAAGATGACCATGAAACTGTCCGACTAGCTACCGTTAGAGCTTTAACTAAACGCTACCAAGACCGACCGGAAACTTATCCGCTGCTGAAACAGTGTTTGCAAGATGAGTATGAAATTGTCCGACAGTCTGCTATTTGGGCTTTGGCTGAACATTACCAAGACCGGCCGGAAATTTACTCGCTGTTAACTCAGTGCATCCAAGATCGACATGAAACCGTCCGCCGAACTGCCGTTCTAGCTTTAGCTACACATTTCCAAAATCAGTCGGAAACCTACCCGTTGCTAAAACAGTGTTTGCAAAATGCTTATGGAGATATTCGCTCAGCTGCAGTTTGGGCTTTGGCTGGCCATTACCAAAACCAACCAGAAACCTACACGCTGTTGATGCAATGTCTGAAAAATGAGTATGCTGATATCTCCTCATCTGCCGTTTGGGCTTTGGCTGAACATTACCAAGACCAGCCGGAAATTTACCCACTGTTGAAACAGTGTCTGCAAGATAGGCATGAAATTGTCCGACAGACCGCCGTTTGGGCTTTGGCTATACATTTCCAAGATCAACCCGAAATATATCCGCTGTTAACACAGTGCTTGCAAGATAGACATGAGTCTGTCCGCCAAGCTGCCGTTGGGGTTTTGCCCGAACATTATCAAGACCGACTGGAAACTTACCCGTTGTTGACACAGTGTTTGCAAGATAGACATGAATCTGTCCGCCAAGCTGCCGTTTGGGCTTTGGATGATTATTACCAAGACCAGCCGGAAACTTACCTGCTGATAACAAATTGCCTACAAGATGAACATGAAGATGTCCGTCGGGCCGCACTTGGTTTTTTAACGGAACAAAACTTTCAAGACGTGAAAAGAAAATTGCTATTACGCGATTTTGACAATAGCAGCATGACTCTTTGGCTAGATCCTTTAGAAGCCATTACAAAAGACCAAGTAGAACGAGCCGCAAAACAACTAAACCTTAGTCCCAAAGCCATTCGCCAACATTACCAAGAAATAGCGCTTGAAATACCTTTGCAACTGGAATGGCTAATATAGCTTCTCGTGGGTCTGGCAACCGTTTTTTCATTGCCCGATTACGGAACTAATTTTGAACGCTGTAAGGCGGATTCGCGCAGCAATCCGCCATGAACGGCGCTTTGAACTTGATGCTCGTCGGATGTTCCAAGCGGGATTTTTTATGTCCAATTGATCGGATACTGCGCGTCGATTGGCGGTTTGCTCGCGCGAAAACGCCCTACTACGGTTAACCGCTTTTGGCCGAACTGCAACATTTCAAAAAAGCCCGGTTATGAAGCAGTGAAAACTAATTCTGGAAGCTATCAGATCAAACCGGCTGTAGTTCGGGCAACAGCTTTTTCGTTGCCCGGCATTATTAGCATACCTGATTGTCGGGCATAAACAGCATGCCCAACCTACGAAACTTCAATCATCCCGTATTCCGCTACGCTGCATACGGGCTAGTGTGTCATGAAGAAAGGCGGAAGCCTTTTATGCTGTATTAAAGATGAGAGTAGGCCTCTCGATTTCGGCGACCAGCCGCTGGAATCAAACCACCCTGTGCGGCATAGGTTAAAAGCCTTTGTCGTGAGCGACAGGGAAAAGGCGGTC